>Ga0255443_1082_pt1 | contig 10485 bp, 12 predicted proteins | sample ANMaggSSYBR02D11_FD_182641 | JGI IMG/M metagenome (GOLD analysis project Ga0255443, IMG submission 182641) | Sediment cell enrichment communities from methane seep in Santa Monica Basin, California, United Staets - ANME aggregate JGI... | ecosystem: Environmental > Aquatic > Marine > Cold seeps >... | reverse complement strand
TGGCAAATCATCCATCAGAGACGTTATCGCGTTCCCTAAAGTGCAAAACGCTTCGGATCCGCTTACAAACGCACCGTCCAAGGTTTCGGCAAAACAGCTGATGGAACTTAGTCTGAAGGTTACGGAGTAGTTTTGAGAGCGCGGCACGAAAAGCTGGTTGGACAGCATGGACTTAAGCAGCTGGAAAAAGCACACATCGTGGTGTTTGGTATTGGCGGTGTCGGCGGATATGTCGCCGAAGCGCTGGCTCGCACATTTGTGGGAAGGCTGACGCTCGTTGATTGCGACGACGTGGAGCAGAGCAACCTCAACCGCCAGATTGTCGCACTAAATAGCACAATAGGCATGCCAAAGGTCGATGTGATGAAGGCACGCATTTTGGACATCAACCCAAAGTGCGAAGTGACTGCAAAAAAGATATTCATCGACCCGGGCAACGCAGCGTCTTTGATAGAGGGTGCAACTTACGCCGTGGATGCGGTGGACAACGTGACGGCAAAGCTCGCGATTATCACAGCATGCCAAAAGGCGGGAGTGCCTGCGATATCGGCAATGGGCGCCGGCAACAAGCTCTTTGGAGACTTCAAAGTCACTGATATATCCAAAACCAGCGGTGACGCGCTTGCGCGTGTGATGCGCAGAGAGCTTAGGAAACGAGCCATTGTGCACCAAAAGGTGGTGTGTACCGACAGCAAAGCGATGATACAGATAGAGAAGGGCGAAGCCATGCCGAGCATATCGTATATGCCGGGGCTTTGCGGACTTGTGATAGCCGGAGAAGTTGTGCGCAACATCATAAAGGAGAAAGTTTGAAACTTAACACATCTGGAGGAACGTCAGTGCATAACCAGAAGTTTCACAAAAAATTTGTGCCTTGTGTAAGAAAGGAATGGTCATAACCATGACTGAATACGGGCTGGTCGTAAAAATAGAAGACAAAACTGCTTTTGTGCGGTTTATGCGCAGCTCTGCGTGTGGAAAGTGCAAAGCGTGCGGCATGCTCAGCACACAAAACGAGATTTTTGTAGAGGTCCCAAACGATATCGGAGCACGGGTGGGCGAGTATGTAGAGGTCAGCATTGTGATGAAAAAAGCGATTAAAGCGTCGGCAATCGCGTATCTGTTCCCATTGATTATGTTGTTTGCAGGTATGCTTTTTGGCTGGCTTTTGACGGACGTGTGGCATATATTTGCCAATCGCGACTTATTAATGGCGATTTGTGCGTTAATTTTCGTAGTATCGTCGTTTTTCCTTTTAAAAATTGCATCGCCGTTGTATAATAAGACAGTTAGAAGAGTTTACACAATGGTTGGCATAAAACAAGATAACAATAAGGAGAAATAAAAAATGGCAGATAACGCAGTAGAAATTACAAATCTAAACTTTGATGAAAAAGTAACGAACAACGAGATACCCATACTTATTGATTTCGGGGCAGAATGGTGTGCACCATGCCGCATGTTAGAGCCGACGATAGATGCGATTGCTGTAGAGTATAAGGGCAGAGCGGTCGTGGGAAAAGTGGATATTGATTCGCAGGTAGAGCTTGCGCAAAAGTTTGGTGTGATGAGCATTCCAACATTGTTGGTCTTCAAAAATGGCGAGCCGGTTGACAAAGTTGTTGGCGTTGTATCAAAAGACAAAATCGCCAGCATGATCGAATCTGCGATGTAAAAAATATATAGTATTATCCTAGAATTTTTGGTATAATGAAGTATCGTAAAGATGATGGGGGCAGAATATGGAACCGTTAAGAGTTTCGGCAAAATCACAACCTAAAGCCGTCGCAGGAGCAATCGCGGCGATGGTGAACGATTATCAAAAAGCAGAGATTGTTGCTGTTGGTGCAGGAGCTGTTAATCAAGCAGTTAAAGCGGTTGCTATTACACGAGGCTTTATGGCGCCAAGGGGAATAGACCTTGTGGTCATCCCTGCTTTTGCAAATGTAGAAATTGACGGAGTATCCAGAACATCAATAAAATTGTTTGTTGAAATTCGATAGAATGTTATAAAAAATTTCGGCAGATAATGCCGATTTTTTTTTGCCAGGGCAAGCAAAACCGGAGTAAGTTAGAAAGCGAGTAGAGAGTATTGTTTCTAAAATGCATTGAAATGACGGGGTTCAAATCTTTCCCGGAAAAAACGCAAATGCATATGAACGGTTCTATCACGGGTGTGGTCGGTCCTAACGGCAGCGGAAAGAGCAATGTTTCGGATGCGGTGCGGTGGGTGCTTGGCGAACAAAGCGCAAAGTCACTGCGCGGGTCTACCATGCAGGACGTGATTTTTACCGGTACCCAAAAACGAAAAGCCAGAGCCTTTTGCGAAGTCTCGCTGATTTTTGACAACCTTGACAATCGCATGAAAAGTGAGTACTCCGAGATTGAAGTAAGGCGCAAGCTTTATCGCTCGGGCGAAAGCGAATATTATATTAACGGCAGCAAGTGCAGACTAAAAGATATCCTCGAGATGTTTCGGGACACCGGCATCGGTAAAGAAGGCTACTCGATTATCGGGCAGGGCAGAATAGACGAAATCTTGAGCGAGAAATCTATTGACCGCCGTAAGGTTTTTGAAGAAGCCTCGGGCATCATGAAATATCGTGTGCGCAAGGAAGAGTCTGAGAGAAAGCTGGAGAAAACCGCACAAAACCTTCTTCGGGTAGAAGATATTCTAATCGAGCAAAACTTGCAGATTAAGCCGCTTAAGCGTCAGGCAGAAAACGCAAAGGTTTACTTAGAGCTTAGCGAAAAGCTAAAGCGTCTTGAGGTGAACCTTTTTTTATACAATTACGATAAAAGAAAACAGCGCATTGCCAAGCTTGAGCAAAACAAACAGGCACTGGCCGAGGACAAAGCGCAAAAAGAAGCTTTACTGAAAGAGCTTGGTGACCAGTACGTTGTCGAGCAGCACAGTGCCAAACAGATTGAAGAAAAAGGCGACGAGATTGCAGGACTCTTGAGCGCGGCGCATGCAAAGATAGAGCATGTTGAGGGCGAGATAAAGCTTTGCGAAGAGAGAGAGAATAACTTAGGCAAGGATTCTGACAGGCTGCATCTTGAGCTGGATGAGATGAACGTAAAGACGGGCACAGTGCTGCAAAACGAGACTGCGAACAAGCAGCGTATCGCTGAGCTCGAGCAAGAGCTTGCAAACAATCAGACACTCGTAAGTGCCGCCGGCAAAGAGGTTGCAGAGCTTAGCGGCATATTCGAAGACAGAGTCAAGATTATCGAGACTGTGCAAAGCGAAAAAGTGCAAACGATTGAAAAGATTGCCGATGTCAAAAGTGTGATGAGCGCACTGCAGGAGAAGTATCGCAATGCCGAGCAAAGAGCCGGCGAAGCTGCAGCGCAGATTGCAGAGATGGAGCAGCAAAAAACAGGCGCTTTTTTAGAGCAGCAAAGCGCGCAAAAGAAGCAGGAAAACCTGGTGTCACAGCAAAAGCAGCGCAGGGACAGCTTTAACGAGCTGGTATATACCTCCGGCAAACTCAAAGAGCAGATTGCTGCAAAGCAGTGCGAGCTGGAGAATGCTCGCAGAGATTACGCAACGAGCGCGTCGTCGGTAAAGCTTTTGGCCGACATGAAGAACAGCTTTGAAGGATACATAGAGAGCGTTCGGCGGCTGATGCTTTCTGCGCAGACAGACAGCGATATAAGCGGGCGCATAATCGGCACATTCGCCGATGTTGTAAGCGTTCCCGGCAAATATGAAACTGCTATAGAGATGTGCCTTGGCGCCGCTCTGCAAAACGTGGTAGTCAAAGGCGAATATGACGCAAAGCATATCATAGCGCATCTTAGAGAGAACAACATGGGCAGAGTGACTTTCCTGCCGCTTGACGCGCTGAAGGTGCGCACGTTCAATGAGCAGGAGAAAAAGAGCCTAAACAGCGCCGGCGTGCTTGGCATCGCGAGCGAGCTGATTTCATGTGACAAAGGCTGCGAGAAAGCTGTAGAATTTCTGCTTGGGCGCACAATCATCGTAGACTCCGGCGACAGCGCAATCGCGCTGCTTCGAAGCTGCGGTTTCCCGATTCGCGCGGTTACGCTTGACGGCGACATATTTAACCCGAGCGGCAGCATCACGGGCGGCAGCGTACGCAAAAACCGCGGAGGACTCGTTTCTCGTGAACGCAGAGAAACTGAGCTGACAAAGCGCGCAAGTGAGCTTCAAAGCAAAACAAGCGAACTAGAATCACAGCTGGCGAAGCTCGGCAGCGATGCGGCGCAAATGCAGAGTGAAATTGAAACGACGCGCAAATCGCTCCAGAATAACGAAATTGAAATCGCAAAAGGCAAAGAGAAGATTGAAGCTTTGGCAATCGCGGTAGAGAATGTGCAGCCGATGATTGCAAAGCTTGCACAAGAAAAAGACGAGCTTAAAAGCAAAGCGGCTTCGGTTGATCAAGAGATTCGCGGGTTTGAAGCGCTGCAAAGCGACATGCAGCAAAGCAGCGAGACCAAGAGCGAAGACTATAAGCGCATGGAAGACGAATACCAGAAAAACGCCGAGCTGATTGAGCAAAAGAAGACGCAAATGCACGACGCGCAGATCAAGATTGCAGAGCTGTTCCTTGAGAATACTTCGCTGATGAACGATAATCTCCGGCTGGGCGAAGAAAAGCTGGACGCACAAAAAGCCAAGGTGCTAAAGAAAAAAACAATCGAGCTGAACACAGAGAGTGTAGAAAACCTGCACAAGCTGAAGAGTGAGCTAAAGCAGCTGCATGCGCAAAAAAAGGATGTGCTCGAAGAGTTTAAGCAGCAGCAGATTGGCATGATTGAGCAAAGAGGTCAGCTTAGCGAGGCGCTTGGCAAGAGAGATAAAAAGATATTGCAGATACGGCAAGAGCACAGCGACATTTCAGAAAAAGCGATGCGCGTAGATTTTTCGCTGGAGAAGGTACAGACGGACATCGAAGCTTCGCAAAACAAGCTTTGGGAGACGTATCAGCTGACGTACGCCAACGCACTGCCGCTTCGCGAAGAGATAGACATGACCGAAGCGCAGCGTGATGCGGACGACATGCGGCGTAAAATCCGGTACTTGGGGAACGTGAACCCGAACGCGATAGAGGACTATGCAGAGCTGAAAGAGCGTATGGATTCGCTGGAAACACAAAAAGAGGACTTGGTCAAAGCGGGGCAGGATTTGGAGACGCTTATTGTGTCATTGCTTGGCGAAATGCGCAAGACGTTCCGCGACAGCTTCGAGCAAATCAACAAGCACTTTAACAAAGCGTTTAAGGATCTATTTGACGGCGGCAGGGCAGAGCTGCATTTGGAAGAGGGCGTAGACATCATGGACGCTGGAATCGAGATCGTTGCAGAACCTCCGGGCAAAAAGCTGCAAAAGATTTCGCTGTTGTCCGGCGGAGAAAAAGCGCTGACTGCAATAAGCCTGCTGTTTGCGCTGCTAAAGATAAACCCATCGCCGGTGTGCATTTTGGACGAGATTGACGCTGCGCTAGACGAAGCGAACGTATACAAGTTCTCTGAATACTTGAAGAAGTATGCACAAAATATGCAGTTTATTGTTATCACGCACCGCAAACCAACGATGGTCATTTGCGACACCCTGTTTGGGTTTGCGATGGAGGAAAAAGGCGTGTCAAAGCTGTTGTCGGTGAGGTTGGATTAAGCAATGAACATATTCGGTAAAATCAGAGATGGATTGAAAAAAACAAGAGACAGCGTGTCGGCCATGGTGGGCGATGTCATAAGCTCGTTTAGTAAAATAGACGAAGATTTTTATGAAGAGCTTGAAGAAACGCTGATCCTTTGCGATATTGGCGTCAGCGCAACGCAAAGAATCATTGAAGAGCTTCGCCTGAAAGTGAAAGCTGACAAGATTACAGAAACGGCAGGCGTAAAAAAGCAGCTTATCGAGATTATCGCAGACCTGCTGACCTTTGACGATGTTGCAATTGAAGAGCCGTGTATTGTGTTGGTGGTGGGGGTCAACGGAGTCGGCAAAACAACGAGCATTGGCAAGCTGGCAAAGTTGTTTAAAGAAGACGGCAAGAAAGTGTACTTAGCGGCGGCAGATACTTTCCGCGCGGCGGCGGTAGAGCAGCTTAGCGAATGGGGAGCGCGCGCAAATGTCAAGGTGATTAAATACGGGCAGGGCGCAGACCCCGCGGCGGTAGTGTACGACGCAATCGATTCTGCGAAACACAACAATGTCGATTTGCTGATTTGCGACACGGCGGGCAGACTGCACAACAAGAAAAACCTGATGAACGAGCTTAGCAAAATCAACCGCGTGATTGACAAATCATACAGCGAGGCGAGCAAGAAAACGTATCTGGTGGTCGACGCAACAACGGGGCAAAACGCCGTTGTGCAAGCGAAAGAGTTTAGCGAGGCCGCTGACCTTAGCGGAGTGATACTGACTAAGCTCGATGGCACTGCCAAGGGCGGTATCGTGTGCGCGATATCCGCAGAGCTAAACCTGCCTGTGGTGTTTGTGGGTGTTGGCGAAGCCATCGACGATTTGCATCCGTTTGACGCACAGGAGTTTGCAGCAAACTTGCTGGAATAAACGCTTGACAACAGCAAAAATATCTATATAATACTACTGTAAAGTCTTTTAGCTTTACAGTTATTTTTTTGGAGCAATGATGGAGAAAGATTTTGGGACAGTTTTGCTATTTGATATATATTTTAGTCTGCTGACGGACAAGCAGCAACGGCTTTGTGATATGTATTATAACCAGGACTACTCATTGGCAGAGATCGCCGACATCGAGCACACAAGCAGACAGGCTGTGCGCGACGGCATCGGCAAAGCCAAGCAAAAGCTTAATCACTTTGAGCAGTGTCTGCAAATCAGTGACAAAAGAAGCGCAACAATCGACGCAATAGAGCAAAGTGATATGCAGGCAATCTCGCGCATTTGGGAGAAGTAGCAATGGCATTTGAGGGACTAAGCGAAAAACTTCAGCACGTATTCAGCAAGCTGACCAACAGAGGAAAGCTCACCGAAGTCGAAGTAAAAGCGGCTATGCGTGAGGTTAAGCTCGCTCTGCTCGAAGCGGACGTTAACTTCAAAGTGGTCAAAGGTTTTATCAAAAGCGTGACAGAGCGCGCAGTCGGCGAAGGGGTGCTAAGCAGCCTAACGCCCGGTCAGCAGGTTATCAAAATAGTCCGTGACGAGCTGGTGCACATTCTCGGCGACAAAAGCGAGAGCGTCAACTTTTCGCCAAACCCGCCTACCATAATCATGATGTGTGGTTTGCAAGGTGCAGGCAAGACGACCATGTGCGGCAAGCTGGCAAAAATGTGGATCAAAGACGGCAAGAAAGTTATGCTGGTGGCGCTCGACATATACAGACCGGCCGCTATCGACCAGCTGAGAATCATTGCAGAGCAGGCGCAGGCAGAGTTTTTTGAGCAAGGGCAGCAGGACGTTGTAAAGACGGCAAAGAAGGCGCTTAGCCTTGCGCAGAGCAAGCTCATTGACATCGTGATACTCGACATGGCAGGACGGCTGCACATAGACAGCGAAATGATGGAAGAGCTTATCCGAGTGAACGACAAAGTGAAACCGCACGAAAAGCTGCTTGTGGTCGATGCGATGACGGGGCAGGACGCGGTCAACGCGGCCACGGCGTTCAACGAGAGCCTAGAGCTCGACGGTGTTGTGCTGACTAAGCTGGATGGCGACACACGCGGCGGCGCAGCGATATCTGTCAAAGCCGTCACAGGCAAGCCAATCAAGTTTGCGGGCATCGGCGAAAAGCTCGCTGATGTAGAAGTGTTTCATCCCGACCGAATGGCTGGGCGAATCCTTGGCATGGGAGATATGCTCACGCTGATAGAGAAAGCCGAGAAATCGTTTGACGAGGAGGAAGCGGCAGAGCTTGAGCGCAAGATACGCAAGTCGGAGTTTACTCTTGAGGACTTTCTGGAGCAAATGGGACAGCTAAAGAACATGGGTGGTATCGAGGATATGCTCGCAATGATGCCGGGCGGCAACAAGTTTTCCGGAATGCAGGTTGACGAAAAGCAGATGGCGCGAACCGAAGCGATTATACAATCGATGACCAAGAACGAGCGCACAAGACCAAACATTATCGGCGGCAGCAGAAAGAAGCGCATTGCCAGAGGCAGCGGCACCAAGGTGCAGGACGTGAATCGCCTGCTGAGCCAGTTCGAGCAAATGAAAAAGATGATGAAAAGCATGACTAAACGCGGTGGCAAAGGTATGCAAATACCTTTCTAATAAATAATAAAAAAGATTAACGGAGGAAAACATGGCAGTTAAAATCAGACTGAAGAGAATCGGGGCAAAGAAAAAGCCTTTTTACAGAATCGTAGTAGCGGATGCAAGAGCACCAAGAGACGGCAGATTTATTGAGGAAATCGGCAACTATGACCCAATGAGCAAAAAGTGTGTCGTAGACGGCGAGAAAGCTCAGGAGTGGATTGGCAAAGGTGCACAGCCGACAGAAACCGTTCGTGCGTTGCTGAAGAAATACGGTGCAATCGAGAAATAACAACGACTTGCAGCTTTTTAAGCTGACGGAGAAGAATATGTTAGAGCTAGTAAAGTATATTGCGCAGGAGCTCGTCGACAATCCAGACGAAGTGAAAGTGAACGAGGTCGAAGGCGAAAAGTCTATCGTTCTCGAGCTTAGCGTCGCGCAGGAAGATATGGGCAAAGTAATAGGAAAACAAGGCAGGATTGCCAAAGCGATTCGCAGCGTTGTCAAAGCATCTTCTACCAAATCGAGAAAGAAGTACGTGGTAGAGATCATAGAACATGATTGAGATAGCCAAAATCATAAAGCCGCAAGGCATTCATGGTGAGATAAAGGTACAGCTTTTCTCAAATGACGTGGGCGCGTTTTTTGAGCGAGGTTTTGCGTACGACAAAGCGGGCAAAAAAATCGAGTACACTGCGATAAGATCCAGCGGATCAAACGTGATTATTTCAATTGAAGGTGTAAACACTAGATCCGACGCAGAGCTTTTTCGCGGCGTTTTTTTGTGTCTCAAGCGCGAGGATTTTGAAGAGTTAAACGAGAATGAACACTACATTTGTGATTTAGTTGGGTCGAATGTAGTCGATGAAACGGGCGCACTTCTTGGCACGCTTAAAGAAATATTGCAGCACGGTGCGGCGGATGTTTACGTAGTCAAGGGCGACAGGAACCTGATGTTCCCGGCGCTAAAGCACGTTATCAAACGTGTGGGCGACGGCGAAATAGTCGTCGACAGCACGGCGCTAAGCAAGGTGGCGGTCTATGACGATTAACGTTTTGACGCTGTTCCCCGAGATGTTCGAGTCTGTGAAAGCGTCCAGTATATGGGCGCGCGCAATCGGCTCGGACACAATCGAAATCAACACGGTCAACATACGGGATTACACCACCGACAAACACAACAGAGCGGACGACTATCCGTTTGGCGGCGGCGCAGGAATGGTGCTAAAGCCAGAGCCTGTTTGTGCATGCTTTGAAGACGTGATATCGAGCTGCCCAAAGCCGTTCATCAACGTATACATGTCGCCGTGCGGCAAAACGCTGTCGCACGATATGAGTGTTGATTTATCCAAATATGCGTGCGTCAACATACTGTGCGGTCACTACGAGGGCGTTGATAAAAGAGCGATAGAGAAACATATCGACATGCAGATATCGATCGGCGACTATGTGTTGACCGGCGGAGAGCTTGCTGCCATGGTCGTGATAGATGCAGCAATGCGGCACATCGGCGGAGTGCTCGGCAACGACCAATCGGCCGAGAACGAGTCCTTTTCGCACGCGTTGCTAGAGCACCCGCAATACACGCGCCCGGCCGTTATGGGTGACAAAGCTGTGCCGGAGGTTTTGCTGTCGGGTCATCATGCAAAGATAGAGCAGTACAATCGGCAAATGTCATTGCGGCAGACGGCAAAGCATCGTCCCGAGCTGCTTAGCAAAACGGTGCTGCGCGAAGACGATATCGGCTATATTACACAGAAATAACACATATCAGATTAATAAAAAGCATTAGCACACCGCTTTAACAACAACTGCTTTAAAAAAAGACATTCTAACTATTACTTTATTAAATCAAATTGCGCATAATAGCCAACAATTATAATATATTTATAAAAAATACTTTATTTAATAATGAAAAAGTGGTATAGTGTTTACAAATAATAATGTAGACCTATAATGAAATTAAGGAGCACAATATGGATGCTATTGACGCAGGGATACTCAGTATTTTGCAGCAGAACGCAAGGACATCGGTAAAGGATATCAGCGACAAGGTTTCGCTTTCGGCGCCGTCTGTAAAAGAGCGCATCAACAAGATGACAGAGTCGGGGCTAATACGCGAATTTACAACCGTGCTGGAGCCAAAGCAACTTGGTAAAAACCTTACTGCGTTTATGTTTTTGACGCTAAAGCTTGCCAATGTCAACGACAAGTTTTTGAGCATGATTGAGAGTGAACCGGACGTGCTGTCGTGCTACTATCTAACGGG
>Ga0255443_1055_pt2 | contig 10487 bp, 9 predicted proteins | sample ANMaggSSYBR02D11_FD_182641 | JGI IMG/M metagenome (GOLD analysis project Ga0255443, IMG submission 182641) | Sediment cell enrichment communities from methane seep in Santa Monica Basin, California, United Staets - ANME aggregate JGI... | ecosystem: Environmental > Aquatic > Marine > Cold seeps >... | reverse complement strand
GTTATTAACTTTGATAGTGTCCTGAACCGAGATTCAAAAAGAGACTATATATAACAGCACAAACTGCATTGCATAATGGGAGCGTTTAGTGAAACCTGCTAATCCAATTTATGAAAGCGTAAAGGCAGAGATGCTTGAAAACATCAAAGAACTGCCAACCCTGCCGACTGTGGTCGCACAGGTCATGATGACCATGAACGAACCAACATCGTCGGCACGGGATCTTGAACGCTTAATTGCTAACGACCAGTCAATCGCCGCAAGACTTCTGAAACTTGCTAACTCAGCCTTCTATGGTCTGCCCGGGAAGGTCACGAGCCTTGGACGCGCGATTACACTACTGGGATTTAACACCGTGAGGTCACTGGTCCTGACTATCGGTGTTATCGACAAATTCTCAGGATCGTCCGGCGGACGGTATTTTGATCGAGGTGAGTTCTGGGAGCATTCCCTGTCAGTAGCGACCGCCTCAAAGCTCCTCTGCGCCAAAGACCCGTCCATAAATCCGGACGAAGCCCATATCGCCGGCCTACTGCACGACGTGGGCAAAGTGGTACTCGACAGCGTCATGGCTGAGAAATTCCAGAAAGCCATGGAATTGGTTAAAACCAAGGGAGTCGACCCTCTGACTGCCGAGGATAAAATTGTCGGAATTACTCATGACGAGGTAGGCGCGCTTGTGGCCGAGAAATGGCGGTTCCCTGACTTTCTCAGGGAGGTTATCGCCTATCACCACAATCCCTCAGATGCCCCCGACTTCCCGGAAATCACCCAGTTAGTAGCCTTTTCCGACAACATCATCCACCACTTCAAGCAACAGGAATTAGATAAACAGGATTACTCAATACCGGAACTTGATAACGACTGGACAGCACGATGGCTTCCCAGTCCGAGACATGAAGAAATATTCATTACAAAATTCGAAGTCGAGATCGAAAAAAGTCAGGGATATTCTGAGCTTGTATGCCTGATTGAGAAGTACCATCTGTAAAAAACAATCCCGCCTCTTTAAACAGGGCGGGTTTTTTATTTGGATGCTGCCGTGCGGGGTTACAACGCACTGCCGTGCGGGGTTACAACGCACTGCCGTGCGGGGTTACAACGCACTGCCGTGCTGTTCTACTGGTTACTGAAATGTAAAAAATCCCGACCTTTATGATCGGGATTTCAAATAACTATCTGGTGGGCCCAGCAGGAGTCGAACCTGCGACCAAAAGATTATGAGTCTTCTGCGCTAACCACTGCGCCATGGGCCCAAGCCGAACTACATTTTACACCCTGAGTATTATCTCCGCAATCCCCCATTCGATGCACATTTCATTTTTTTCATATTAATCCGATATCTCCGGCTCCCTCGACACACTATCTCCACCCAGATTCGCGCACAACTGAAAGAATGTGTCGTCCAACTCCAGACGCTGCATTTGTAATTGTTCGATTTGCTTCTTTGTTTCATAAACCTTCTTTGAATTTTCCGACTGGAGTCCCGGCATACACACTTGCAGCTCTCCCTGCAGACGGTTGCATTCCGAATTATACTGCCGCTTAACAAGATTCAAAAGGCACATCCGCAGTGATCCCTCATTGAATCTTGATTTATCTTCCAGAAGCTGATCCTCGTCATGCTCGACCGTCAGACCGACCACGTACGAGTATAAATCCTCATCATCCGTGATCTCACGGATGCGCTTCAAGCCCTCCGCGGTCCCGAGAGCGAATCCGGGCTGGAAAAATACCCTCGCGAGCCTCCGGTGCAGCGGGTTATCAAAATCCTCCGGCGACAGCATCTCCTTTACCTCCAGCAGGTACTTCGGTGACGCCATCAGCGATAAAAACAACTCCCGCTCGACATTCTCGCTGCTGCTGATAATCAGATCGATCGATACTGACTCGGCTTTAGTTTCGGTCTTCCCTCTTCCCCGCCTTTCGCCATCCCTCACCTGCCTCAAAACCGTTCTTAACGCTGAGATATTTGTATTGAACGCTATCGCGGCGTTCTCCTGAAGCTGATCGTAGATGGGATGATTACGATATGCCTCGATGTATGGAGCGATTAACGCGAAAGCTTCAAGTTTTTCGGTGATTGACCCGCCGACAACCGGTTTTCCATATATTCTGAACAACCAGTCCGACGCGTCCACCGATGCCGCTACCCGTTTTTTGAAATTCTCTGCGCCTTTTTTAATGATAATATCAGCAGGATCGTTCCCCGGCGGTATCGGCATCACTTTAACTTTGAAATCCGACCCGGCGAACGCCATCAGGGATTTTGTCGTGGCTCTCTGCCCCGCCTCGTCGCTGTCGAACGACAACACCACCTCTCCGGCGAACCTCGCGAGCTGTGGAAGGTGCTCGCTTGTCAGGGCGGTTCCCATCACAGCGCAGCAATTATGAACCCCGGCCTGACGGGCATGCATGACGTCGGTGTAGCCTTCCATAAGAATTAATTGACCGGTCTTACGGCATTCTTTTTTCGCGAGATTCAGACCAAACAGCACCTTACTCTTGAGAAAAACCGGGCTTTCCGGCGAGTTAATATATTTCGGCTGGTCATCGCCCATCGCGCGTGCTCCGAATCCCAGCGTACGGTCGAGTGTATCGATAATCGGGATCATCAACCGTCCGCGAAACCGATCATAGATTCCCCTGCCGCTGTTACGAGGCAGGGCAACCCCGGCGTCAATAAGATCCTGATCGGAGTAACCTGAATCCCTGAGATGGTTCGCGAGATGCTCCCAGCCGTCGATACTCGCGCCCAGACGGTAATCAAGAACCGTATCTTTTTTGAAACCCCTTTCAGTAAGATATTCTCTGAACGATGCGCCGTATTTTTTTGATTTCAGGATTTTGACATAAAATTCCGCGGCCTTGTCGTTAATATCGATCAGAATTTTACGGCGCTGCGATTTCGGGTCGACCTCGGTTTCCGGCACAGGAATATTATAAAGACCCGCGATAAATTTAATGGCCTCAACGAAGTCGAGATTTTCCTGCTTACGGATGAAGGTGATGGCGTCGCCGCCGGTCTGGCACCCGAAACAGTACCAGAAACCCTTGTCCGGGTTCACAGACAGGCTCGGGTCGGAGTCACCGTGGAACGGGCACACGCCCATGTAGCGGCTGCCGGTCTTCTTGAGAGAGATATAACGGCCCAGGAGGTCGTGCAGGTCCACCCTCAGGAGAAGGTCATCAATAAAACTGTCAGGTATCGATGGCATAATCTGGAATCAGGGATAGATTATCACAAAATGTGCCGTTAGCTTCCAGCTATCGGACTAAGAAAGCGAAAAATTTTCATTAAACATGAAAATGCAGCGGCCACGGTGACGGTACTATCAGCTCCCGCGCGACCTCTATCGCGTAACGGTCGGTCATTCCCGCCACATAATCCACAAGACGTCTCTTCCGAACGTCCTTGTCCTCATCCCACCGGTGCAAATATCTTTCGTACACATCTTTTTCAGCAAGGGAAATGTCCAGCAAACCCTCAAGACAACGCCGTATTGTGTTGTCGTGCTCACGGATTGCCTCGTTATAATAAACTCGTTCAAAAAGAAAATCCTTGAGCGCGTTAATTGTCGATTCCATCTCTTCCGATAGCGCAAGCGATCCCGCGTCCAGTGTGCTGCCGACAATATCGATCACCATCGATGAAATTCTCTCGCGATTTGTTTCACCAAGTATCTTAATAAACTCAGGCGGCACATCGCTTCTATTAATAAGTCCGGCTTCGACCGCGTCCTGCAGATCGTGATTCACATAGGCGATTCTGTCGGAAATTTTTACAACTCTGCCCTCCCAGTGGAGGGTGTCGTCGGGATCCATCGCGACAGAATAATCACCCGGACCCTTCGTGTGTTTCAGAATCCCCTCGATGGTCTCAAATGTTAAATTTAAACCTTTCCCGTCGTTTTCAAGTTCCTCGACCACCCTTACACTCTGCACATGATGTTGAAAACCGTCCTTAATTCCATTTTTCAGACACCACGTATTCAGGATTTTCTCACCGGCATGCCCGAACGGGGTGTGTCCAAGATCGTGACCGAGTCCGATAGCCTCGATCAGGTCTTCGTTAAGACCGAGCGCTCGTCCGATACCTCGCGCGATCTGTGTAACTTCAAGCGTGTGAGTAAGGCGGGTTCTAAAATGATCCCCGGCGGGCGCGAGAAAAACCTGTGTTTTATGTTTCAGACGACGAAACGCCTTGCAGTGAATGATTCTGTCCCTGTCGCGTTGAAAGGGAGTGCGGACCACACCCGGTTCCTCGGGAATTTTCCGTCCCCTTGAATCACGCGACCGTAATCCCCACCGCGAGAGTGTCGACTCTTCCCGTTCAAGAAGATTATCGTAGAGGTTTAATCCGTATCCGGTCATGTGTGAGATTATAGCTGATAAATTTTCCGCTTGATACAAAGATTACCCGCGAGCGGTACGCTTTCTGTGAATAACGGTAAGAAGAATTCCCCACCAGAAGGCAGCGCCAACAGAGAGCATCAATAATAAATACCACAACGAATAGTCTGTATCACTGGGTCCATCGATAGTACTGGTATCCCATATCTGCGCGAAAAATCCTTCCGGCACAGTAAGAAGAACAGCGTAGTCAAAAAGCCGCGTCGAGAAATTGGACATATTCCATAGTTCAAAGTCGAAAAAGATCAACCCTAACACTAAAATCAAAGTGTATATCGCGGGAATCAGCACACCGATAACAGCTCCGAACGGACGTTTAATCAGCAGGCCGAAAATCATCGCGAGCGCTGTCAGGTTCAGACCCAGAGCAATAAACGAGAATATGCCGAGAATTAAATTATCGAAAGGAATTATATTATCAAAAAGGAAAGTGCTGCCACCGAAGGCAGGTCCGATCGTTAATACTCCCGCAAGGAGCAGTATTGACATGGGCATGACGCCCAGCAGTAACGAATTTTTTAAAAGAACAGCGGCAATCTGACGTGTACTTATCGGGGTAGATCGAAGAGCATCCCATTTGTCACTGGTTAAATCCTCAAGCGCGATAAATGTCGCTAAAGAAACAAGCTGCGTTCGAGCTATGAAAGACAAGCTGACAATCACGATTGTCGAGATAATTTGCTCGGTGCTGTTCGAATCAAATTCCAGGGAGAGAACAAGCAGACAGTTACGAAGCATCCAAATCGCCATCAGAATCAGAACCGACATCGCGAACCAGTACAGCCTGAACCATTTATGTCCACGGAGAAGTTTTCGCCGCCAGCGTAACTCAAGCGCCGCACCGCCATGTGATGCAGTTGGCTTGTGGGTATGGAAGTAGTTGGTTGACATATATTTCCGAATGGGAGGTAATATCATTTCTGGTATAAACACAATCCCGATGGCGCCCATACAACCGTCCCCGGTTTTGTGGGTGTATCATCTCATACCAGCAGCTAGAGAGAAAGAAATCGAAATTCTGCGAAAGTGCCCGTATATAATCTGAGACACCTACAAGCGCTCCGGCATTTGAAAAGAACCGGGTAATCATAATGCGCGTGTAGGCGCCATTAAGACAAATTTCCGCTTCTAAAAACAAACTCTCTGCCTGATTGCTTTTACACCACCTGGGTCTGTTTCATCATCGGATCTGATCCAGCTTCGTGTTGTGCACGACCTCGATCCCGTCGGTTGGAATCTCGACAACATCGCACGCGGGAAAATAGGTTCCGATAATCTCGCGGTAATCCTGGTCGTAAAGAGCCCTCTGGTACGCACCCCACTGGCTCATCCCGACACCGTGTCCCCTGCCCGAGCCGGTAAACCTGTACCCGTCATTTTCAAATTCGAGCTCAAATTTATTCGATGGCAGAAAATCGACGCCAAGCCGGCGATTCATCGCGTACGCCAGCGACATCGCAGTAACGACATGATCTTTCTCACCGATGATATCGATCATCTGCACTCGTCCGGTATCACTTGTGCCGAGTATTGTTATTGTCGAAAAATATTCCCCGACAAAAACTTCTCCCTCCATATTAAAACCCGCATGGATATCTTCATGACTCGCCCAGTTCGACCACGACTCGTAATTCCCATCCGCGCTGAAATCGACATCCCCGACCACATCCGAAACCGGCATAAGGTAAGACAATTCTGTTGAACGCGGCCAGACATCGAGACTGCTCGCGGTCAGACCGCCGGATTCCTCATGAAAAACCACAACCGCGAGTCTATCCCGGAACATTACCACCTGGTTTTGTGTATCGAGCACAGCTTCCGTGGTCTCGGGCGATTCAACCGACACCCCGCCGTACTTCTGGCTTCGTTCATCATCCGCGACATCGAATCCCCTGTTGCCGTACCGATCAATATTGAAAAGCGCGTAACTCCTGCTCACAACAGCCTGCGCGCGAAGAGCCTCTTCCGGCCATGACAGGTCCATTTCGGCAGGCACCACACCCTGCAGGTATTCTTCGAGAGGAAGTTCGTTCCAGACCAGAATATTCTTACCTTCCAGTTTCAGCAGGAGTTTTCCCCGGTAGGGTCGCAGGTTATCCTTCGATGTCCCCACGAGAATGTATGCGTCATCTGAATATTCTGTTAATTCCACTCTTACGATTTTGTTCACCAGATCACGGCCCTCGTCCGCGCCGACATCAGTGAATTCAATAACATCATCTCCACCCGTGAACTTCATGGTCTCGCCGGAAATTCCGGTCCCGAATTCCATCAGGCCTTCATCGGCAAATACTTTAAATTCACCGCGTGTTGAGGAAATGTAAATATTTTTCTGGGGTGTGAACGAGAGCAGCCCGACGCGTATCATCTGGTTTCTTTCGACAATTGTAATAACGTCGACTTCGGGAGCTCCGGGGACAGCGGGATTCGACTCGTTATGACAACTGATCAGAATCGCTGTAACACAAACAAGTAAATGAAGAATTATTTTTATCGCTGTTTTCATTAATCCCCTATTCGAGACCATCAGCCTCAATCGATGGTTCAATCCTTTCTTACATTAATTATTGTCCGCATCCTTTGCTAATTTTTTATCATTTTTCATCTTTGAATTTCTCGCGTGACGGGTCGCTCCGGTTGTCTTCAGTCCGTGCTGCAAAAATACCTGTATGAGCATTGTAAGGATTTCATCGCCCTGTTCCAGTATTTCTTTGACTTCATCGTCAGACAGATCGGGATCGATCAGATCCCCCTGACCTTCCCTCAAACCGTGAAGCAGGTAGAGAACGCTCATTGGAACCGGATGCCATATGCCTTTGTCTTTCGCACAATCAACGCACAGAAATCCGTGATGTTCATTACTGAGATGCACATCGCCCTTCACACGGGAGGTGGCGCACGCGGCGCATCCGGCAAGTTCGGGAAACACACCCAGATGATTTAACACTTCAGCCTTGAAACGGATAACAGCGTCGTCTGATCCGTCGCTGATGCCCTTCAGAGCATTTGCCAGATAGCCGTAGAGTTCAGGATCGGGAATTTTTTCCACCGACACCTTGTTAACTATTTCCGCGACATGTCCGGCCATCTGCAAACGACGCCAGTTCTCCCTGATACCAAGATGAGCGTCGATAATCTCGATCTGCCTCACTATATGCAGCGATCTTCCTTCCGCGAGCTGGTAAGTCGCGCGGATAAAAACCTCCGAGCCGCCTCTCAGCGAGCTTTTGGGCTTGCGGGCTGATTTGGCGATAGCGGAAAACCGTCCGCGGTCTTTTGAAAATAATATGAGCAGGCGGTCGGCTTCGCCATAGCGTCGCGCGGATGTTACGATAACTTCTGTGTTGTAGCTCGGCACGGGTTAATTATAGCTTTAGACTGACCTTTAAACGTGAAATTGTGTCATAATTATTAAATTGTTTTAAAGTGGATGGAAGCGAAACCGGTAGCTGCTAACCGGGATGATAGTGTCAGTAGCAGCTACTTTTTCGGGGACGAAAAAGCTAGCAGCTACTGAGAATTACTTATCCATTAAACGAAATGAAACTCATCGATAACAATTTACGAAGTTTCTATGTAAAGGGAAAACTCCCGCAGTGGGCCATTTGGCTGTTCGCGGCGGTACTGTTCTGCATCGCCTGGTACCTTGTCTCTGTCTGTGCGCGTGCTGCGGCACTCGCTGAACTAAAAAAACATACCGACCACTGGGACGACTCCGGGATTCTGAACCAGGAAACCAGCTACACCTGCGTCCCTGCCAGCATGACAATGCTGATGAAAGACCAGGGCATCGACACGACCACCTACGACATGGCTGTTGCTACCGGAACGGATATTCGGGGCACCGACGGCGGCGGGATTGTCCGGGGCGGACGGGAGTACGGCTTCGAGGTAGAGCATATTAAACTGGGTTTCGATGAATTCATGGAACGCGACCTTCCCGGCATAGTAATTTTCAGCTACAAGAAAATACGTCACGCGGCGTATATTTTACCGATGCGGGATGTCGGGTATATTCAGGTGAAAGATTCGATACAGGGCCTTCTGCATTTCGAAAAGGACGGCGCGAACGACTATTTCGAGAGTGAAGAGTGGGACGTATATCTCTTCAAAAAGACGTAACATGCGCGGCCCGCGCATGATGCGTAGCGCGGAGCTCCAGCTCGGCTTCCATAAATAAATTTCCCTGTTGAATTGTGCAGAGAAAGTGAATAAATTTATCGATGGCCCCCGGTAAGCCTCTGCAACGATAACAATAATTGTAAATTTTGTAATGTCGGCATGACCGGGCTACGGAACTCGATGCAGGAATGCAAAGATATGGAAGCTTGTAGTTGTATGGGGATACAAGACTACGTTTTACATAAAAAAAACTCCTTCCACAAGCGGGAAGAAGTTATTGGATCGTTTCAGCAGTACATGCTCTAATTTGAATGTACGGCAGTATTAATCCATCAAACCCCAATTTAGCACACTCGCATCGATGATCGGGGTTGTATTGTCACGAGTTATTCCTTCACTACTACCGGTACAAATTTCCCGTCCTATCTCACCGGATTCCACTGTCAAAGCATCATCGATTATGTAAACAACCTGTTCAATTATTGGTGGTGTCTTAGTAAGTATGTACTCGAAGTAACAGATATTATTTTCCGGAGAAACTCCGAAGTAAAACCATCCCTCATCACCTGTCGGGATAGTTTCCAAATTAAATATTTTTTCTTCATAGGGAACCCATTTATCGTCAAGTAACTCGGTAAATGTATTTGGAAAATCCTGATGATATATCCAATAATCCACCATTAACCGCTTGCATATCCTTTTCATTAAGGATATTCGGATATTTACAGTATTCGTATCAATCAATCTGGATCCCGAAGAGAATTCTCCATAATGAGCATCCAAGGCTCTTGCATAATCCGAAGTTCCAAAACTGATAATTCTATATTGCTCGTCAACCGCTTCCACAGCCTCAATAGTGTTCTGCATATAACATAAAAAGTCAAATCCTAAGGGATTGAATACAATCTGGATTGTGTTTAAATCCGTATGTACAGAACCTAAAGGGCGTTCAACAATATTAAGTCCTGGCGAATAATTCATTGGGATTGGCATTAACAGTACCCAATCAGTATTTTCCAATTCGTTCCACGAAGACGGCATACGTCTGTTTTGACGATAAAATGCCTCCGTTTCGATATGGCAGAATGACTGCATCACCGATAATTGATCCAGACGTGCTTGAAAGTCACTTGTATAACCGTATCTTGAAGGTATCTCAGAACCTTCCATGACTACTACGGAGTTAATATCCGACTCCGGATTGGCTTCTCCCGCCTGATTTTGCTGAATATCAAAGGAATTGATATCAATCTGATTCCCAGCATTAACTGTTGAAGGATTTCTTACTTCAGCATCATTATTTGTACAACTTAGCATGCTAATTTGCACTAACAAAATCGTAATCAAAGTTGCATTAACTGTAATTGCAGAAATTTTTAATCTGGTCATTGGCTCCCTCCGAATAATCATATTCCGTGATAATGGTATTTTCAACAAGGCTCGTAGTAATAAGTCAGTAGCCCAAAACAAATGTATCCTTCAGGAATTCCTTCACAATATTGCGCAGCGCACATGAGCTTATTCCCGAATTTTGCGACACAGAAATCGTGTTGATCATCGTTATACTTTGTCCAGTTATTTCTTGTTCCGTAACATGTAATAGTGAAATAGCCACTCCCTCCAGCCCCTCCACAATAAGCTTGTTGACTCCAATGACAATCAACAATGCATGGAGGATGCCACGGCTCGTCGCAATCGTCAGGAAGACAGCACCACCAATCTGCCGCTCCTACTGGAGTTGGGATTACAAGCAAAACGAGTAAAGTAAAAATTATAATAATTGGTCGCATAAGATGCGCACCTCCTTAGAGTGATTCTGCAAGACATATTTTGAATATTGGTCTTATTTTATATGAATATATCCGGGGGGGGGGGGGGGGGGGGGGGGGGGGGGGGGGGGGGGGGGGGGGGGGGGGGGGGGGGGGGGGGGGGGGGGGGGGGGGGGGGGGGGG
>Ga0255443_1072_pt2 | contig 10622 bp, 9 predicted proteins | sample ANMaggSSYBR02D11_FD_182641 | JGI IMG/M metagenome (GOLD analysis project Ga0255443, IMG submission 182641) | Sediment cell enrichment communities from methane seep in Santa Monica Basin, California, United Staets - ANME aggregate JGI... | ecosystem: Environmental > Aquatic > Marine > Cold seeps >... | reverse complement strand
GCTGAGCAGTACCAGCTACATCCCGGCCAGATCAGCGAATGGAAACGCCAATTGTTGGACGAAGGTGCCAGTGTGTTTCAAAACAGCAGAGCTCAGAAGCAGCGAGAGCAAGCCGCCCAGGAAGCTGAGCTGTATGAGCAGATCGGGCGCCTTAAGAACTTGTCCTGGGCGAAGTCGCAGGATGGAATTGGAGTGGCTCAAAAAAAAGTTCGCACCACTCGGTCGAGGTTAAGCGCGCCATGATCGAGTCCCAGAACCCCGAGTTGAGCGTACGGCGGCAGTGTGAACTGCTAGGGCTGAATCGTACCACGCTCTACTACGAACCGGCTCAGGAAAGCGCCTTGAACCTCGAACTGATGCGGCTAATCGACGCGCAGTATCTCAAAACGCCTTTCTATGGTTACCGGCGGATGACAGTCTGCCTGCGTCGGCAAGGCTATGTAGTCAATGCCAAGCGTATCCAGCGGCTGATGCACATCGTGATGGGCACCCAGGCCGTGTATCCTAAGCCTCGCACGACGGTGAAAGATGCTGAGCACCGCGTCTACCCGTACCTGTTGCGCAATTTGGCGATCACGCACCCCAATCAAGTGTGGAGCACCGACATCACCTACATTCCTATGCAGCGCGGCTTCATGTACCTGGTGGCCGTCATCGACTGGTACAGCCGCTACATTCTAGCCTGGCAACTCTCCAACTCTTTGGAGGGGCGATTCTGTTTGGAAGCCTTGGACCAAGCCTTATGCTATGGATGCCCCGAGATCTTCAACACCGATCAAGGAGTGCAGTTCACCGCCAAAGCTTTCACGGGACGTCTGGAGCGTGCCGGAATCCGTGTCAGCATGGATGGCCGAGGCCGTGCTCTGGACAACATCTTCATCGAGCGCTTCTGGCGGTCACTCAAGTACGAAGATATCTACCTACGCGACTACGCCACCGTGTCCGATTTGGAGGCCGGACTCCAGCGTTACTTCGCCTTCTACAATCACGAACGACCGCATCAGAGCCTGAACTATGCTGTTCCTGGTACGGTTCATCAAGATCTGGTAACCTTGGTCTGTTAAGATGAAACTCTCACTTATTTTGCCCCTTTCGTGGTCCATAACATGGGGGTCACCTAAAACCGCTGCCAGAACGTGAGTTGAGTCAGTTCGTTGTTGTCGCTTGTCTTTGAGCAAGCCGCGTGCCTTCAGTCGTTCCAGAATGCGGTCGAACAGCAGAGTTTCCTGACCACCCTCCAATAAGCGAGCTCGAAAAGGACTCAGTATCGAATAGTGGAACCCCGAGGCATTCAGTGGCAGACCTAACAGATACTTCCAGTCGATACGACTGCGAACAGCCTCGGCTGCCTGCCGATCTGTCAAACCTTCCATATGTTGCAGCACGGTAACGAGTGCCAAGATTGCCGGCGACTCACCAGTCTGACCTTGTAGTGTTTTTGCTAATCTAGAAGGGACCCACCCGGGTCAAAAATGACAAACGAAAAGGGGACCACCAATGCAGAGAAATCCGTTATCGTAAGGAGGATTGCGGTAACGGAGGTAAGGAGATGCTCACAGTGGAAGACAAGGAAGCCATTCGGCGGGCCTATTTCGTAGAAGAGAAGAGTATTCGTGAGATCGCACGGGAGCTGCATCGCTCGCGCAAGACGGTGCGCAATGCGTTAGCCTCGCCGGAAGCGGAGACGTACACGCTGACGGCGACACGCGCGGCCCCTGTGTTGGGGCCGTACAAGGCGCGGATAGAGGAACTGTTGGCGGAGAATGAGACGTTGCCCCGCAAGCAGCGGTACACCGGGGCGCGTATCTGCGCCATCTTGGAAGATGAGGGATACACGGGCAGCCGGTCCAGCGTGCGCGGCTACCTGGCGGAGCAGCGTAAAGCACAGCGGCGTCCCCAGGTATATCTGCCGCTGGAGTTCGACCCGGGCACCGATGCGCAGGTAGATTGGGGGGAAGGCGTCGCGGAGATCGGCGGTGAACGGGTAAAGGTGCAGCTGTTCTACATGCGCCTGAGCTACTCGCGGCGGACGTTTATGATGGCCTTTCCCACCCAGCGCCAGGAAGCGTTCTTGATGGGGCATGTGCGCGCCTTTGAGTTCTTCGGTGGTGTCCCCCAGCGCATCAGCTATGACAATCTGAAGACGGCCGTACGCGAGATTCTCACCGGACACACCCGGCGCGAACAGAAGGCTTTCGTGCAGCTCCGCAGTCATTACCTGTATGCGAGCCATTTCTGTACACCAGGGAAGGGACACGAGAAAGGTGGTGTGGAGCACAGTGTCGGGTTTGGACGCCGCAACTATATGGTCCCGATCCCGCAGATGCGTGATTTCGCGGAGCTGAATGCCTATCTGCTGGAGAAGTGTCTGCAGGATGATCAACGCCGCGTTGATCGACAGCCGGTAACGATCGGAGAGGCCTGGGCACAAGAGCGTGTCTATCTGCAGCCACTGCCGGAGCATCCCTTCGATCCGCGGATCACCCGGGCGGTGACGCTCAACCAGTACGGTCAGGTGACCTTTGAGACCAATCGCTATTCGGTGCCTGAAGATCAAGCGCGGAAGCAGCTGGTGCTGAAGGCCGGTCCGTTCACAGTCACCTTGCAGAATCTGGATACCGTGTTGGCCACCCACGCGCGGAGTTACGCGCGGGAGCAGGACATCTTGGACCCGTTGCACTATCTGCCGTTGCTGGAGCAGCGACCGGGCGCCTTCGAGCACGCCAAACCGCTGCGGCAGTGGCGCAAAGAGTGGCCGCCGATCTACGAACGTCTGCTGGACACGCTCCGCAAGCAGAGGGATGAGGGACCGGGGATACGTGAGTTCGTCCGGGTGCTCAAGTTGCATCGCGAGTATCCGGCCCGGCAGATCGAGCAAGCGATCACGCAAGCGTTGGACTTTGGCTGCCCGCACGCCGATGGTGTGCGCTTGTGCCTACAACAGCTGCGCCACCCTGAGGTCTCGATGCGGCCCATCGACCTGACCCACCTCCCCGAGCTGGCCACGGTCGCAGCGCAAACGCCGGATCTACAGTGCTACGAGCAGCTCTTGGCCGGGGGTGATTGATGACAACGCCAAACGAAACTGCCTTGCTACTGGACAGCTATCTCAAGGCGCTGCGGCTGCCGACCTTTTTGGAGAACTATCGCAAGTTTGGCGAAGACGCTGCGCGGGCGGATCAACCTTATGACCGCTACCTGTTGGCCCTGGCGCAGCAGGAAGCGGCGCAACGGGATCGGAATCGCCAAGTGCGGCGCGTCAAGGGCGCACACTTCCCGGTGCTCAAAGAGTTGGCGGACTTCGATTTCTCCGCAGTACCGGGTCTCAACAAGCAACGGGTGCTCTCTCTGGCGCAAGGGGAGTACATCCGGCAGGCGGAAGCGTTGCTCCTCGTCGGTAACCCCGGCTTGGGCAAGACGCACATTGCCACTGCACTGGGGTTGGCAGCCTGTCGCCAGGGGCATCGGGTACGCTTCTACAATGCCGCGGGCTTGGTCAACGAACTGGTCGCAGCTCAAGAGGCGCACCAGCTGCCTCGGTTCCTCAACGCGGCGCTACGTCAGCAGCTGATCATCTTGGATGAACTGGGATTCATTCCCCTGACACAGATCGGTGCACAGTTGATTTTCCAGTTCTGCTCGACGTTGTACGAGCGGGTCGCGCTGATCGTGACCACCAACCTACGGTTTGCCGACTGGGTGCAGGTCTTTGGTGATGAGCGGCTCACCGCAGCCTTGCTGGATCGGCTGACGCATCACGCGCACATCCTGGAGTTCACCGGGGCAGACTCGTATCGCTTTCGGCAAAGGATGCAACGCGACGGCTAACCCTACACTCAGAGCTGTGGAGAGTATGGACAACGTGACGTCTGCGGCGCGTTGCCATGCAAACAGTGTTTGCCCACTCCCCACAGCACGACGACGACGACGAAGGAGGTGGTCCCCTTTTCGATTGACAGATGGGTCCCTTTTCAATTGTCAGAGTTCACGCCCTAGTGGCCAAGTGGGTCCCTTTTCGATTGTCAAGTGGTCCCCTTTTGGGTTGACAAAAACAACTGTCTCCGGATTGGTTGCTGGAGCAGATCACACCTGATTGGTTCGACCGGTACGGTAAGCGGATTGAAGTTTATCGTTTGCCGCAAGACAAAACCAAGCAGGCTGCACTACAGGTGCAGATCGGTCAAGATGGCGTACACCTTTACCATGCGCTCTATAGTGAAGCCGCACCGGCCTGGTTGCGTAAGATCCCCTCGGTGCGGGTGCTGTGCCGGGTGTGGATGCAGCAATATTACACCGAAGGTGGCCAGATCAGATGGCGGGACAACAAAGAACTCCCGCCGCACAAGCTGTTGATCGTCTCGCCTGATGACGTTGAAGCCCGCAATCGCACCAAGCGAGAGACCAACTGGACGGGATACGTAGTACATTTAACCGAAACGTGCGGTCCGGCAACCCCAAATATCATCACCCACGTGGCAACAACACCAGCAACTACAACAGATGGCGCGATAGTTGATGCTATCCACCAGGCTCTGGATGACAAAGACCTGCTACCCGAGGAACATCTGGTGGATAGCGGCTATGTTTCGGTGGACAACTTGCTCGACGCTCAACAACAATATGGCATTGACATCATTGGACCAGTAGGAGGAGGCAGTAGTTGGCAAACCAAGGCCGGCAAGGGGTTTGATGTCAGTTGCTTCGCCATTGATTGGGAAAACCAGATTGTCACGTGTCCACAAGGTCGACACAGCCAAAGCTGGTACGTTCGCCACGAGAAGTACGGGCACGAGTATATCGCGGCTCGTTTTGCTCCCACCGACTGTCAAGTTTGCCCACACCGATCCGACTGCACCCGGTCAAAACGAGGTATTCGAAGCGTGACATTTAAGCCCCAGGTAGCATACGAGACGCTGCAAGCTGCACGAGAGCGGCAGAAAACAGAAGCATTCAAGAAGAAGTACAAGAAGCGGGCCGGAGTTGAAGGCACCATCTCGCAAGGTACGCGAGCATTTGGTTCACGGCGGTCACGTTATTTAGGTCTGCCCAAGACGCATCTACAACATCTGGCTACGGCTGCGGCGATGAACTTAACCCGTGCAGTAAGTTGGCTTGAGGAAGAAGGCCGCTCGAAAACATCGCTCTACCGTTCTCCATTCGCTGCCCTTGCTCCAACGTAGAAATGAGAATGCCCAACAAAGGGCATGGTTCAGGATAGATTAACAGAGTTGCCCACAGGCCGCGCCTGTGCCAGAATTGGTTTAGTGAAGACCAAAGCACAAGGAACGGATCTGTGGGCAGACGAAGAGATGATATCACGGGGTTGGAGCGGGCGCAAATCGCTATCGAGGTACTGTCGAAGGACCGCCGTTGGGGCACGGTAACCCAACTGGCGAAAGCGCACGCGATGTCGCGACAGACAGTCTACGCGATTGCCGCAACCGGAGAACAAGTGCTCGTAGCCGGGATGGTGCCCGGGGCGCATGGTCCGACACCCATCGCAAAAAGGGATCGTGGTGGACCGCAATCGGTTGGTAAGGAGTACTGTGGTGCTGACGGAGGCGGGCGTTAGCCAACGGGATACCACGGAATGTTTGAGGGAGATGTTGGATACGCAACTGTCGTCGAGCTGGGTGAATGCCGAACTGGCGAAGGTGGAACAGATAGCGGCCCGCGTCAACGCGCGTTGGGAGCCCACAGTGGAGGAAACGTTGTCTGGGGATGAAATCTACGCCAATGGCGCCCCCAACTTGTTGCTGGTGGGTAACGACTCGCTGTACATCTACGCCTTGACCCGCCAGCCGCACTGCGACGGGGAGACGTGGGGATGCGTTCTGTTGGATGCGCCCCGCCGGCGCCAGTTTGCCAGTGATGGGGGTCCCGGACTTGCGGCTGGGGCCAAAGCGGCTGAAGTTCAAGTCCATCAACTGGATTGGGACCACCTGTTGCGACCTTTGTGGGGACAGGTTGCGCGGCTGGAGCGGCAAGCCTATGCAGCGCTGGAAATACTTGAAAAACGTGCAGTCAAGTTTGATCAAGCCCACACGCCTAAGCGACTGCAGCAGCACCTGAGCACATGGGAGCAGCTGCGTGTCACCGCAGAGCAACAGATAGCCCGTTACGATGCCTTGTTTCAAATCGCGCAACAAGTGGATGCGCAGTTCGCCCTGATAGATATGGAGAGTGGCACATTGCGCGATCCAGCGGTAGGGGCAGACTGCTTGCGTGACTTGGGTCAACAACTGCAGGGGTGGGAGGGACGCATCTACAAGAAACTGAGCAGCCATCTCACCCGCTGGGCGAGCGGGCTGTTTGGCTATCATACGGTGTTGAAACAAGCCTTGCTTGCCTTGATCAAGCAGTGGGGTACTGCGGCGGTCCGGGCCTTGTCCCGCATCTGGCAAATCGAAGCGGACGAAAAACGCCATCCGTTGCCGCCGGCTGAACGCCAAGCCCGGCAGTTGGTGTGGGAAGCATGTTTGGATGAAGCCGCGGCGTGCCTGCGACCGCAGCAACTCGGGCAAGCCTGGGAGGCTGTGCGCCAAGTATTGGGACGCTCGTGGCGCGGCAGTATGTTGGCCGAGTGTGTCAATAGCTTGTTGCGCCCTATCTTGGATCGTCGCAAGCACACCGACCAAGGCTGTCTGGAGTTCTTCCGCTTCCTGCATAATGTGCGCCCCTTCAAACGCGGCATACGTGCCCACCATAGTCCTGCTCAATTGGTCGGGCTCTCTGTCCCCGACGACCCACTTACTCTGCTTGGCATGGAACCCAATGTGTCAATCTAACTCCGCGGGGTCCTGAACCATGCCGATTCCAGAGTTACATTGGAATTGACACCGCCTATACGCGGATCGTACCCTCGCTCTTCCCGAAGTTAATGCGTGTGCCTACCCCCAGGGTCACACTGCGCCCAGGCGGCACATCGCTGAAGCTTTGCCCGTCGTTCGTTGACACAGTCCACTTGTCCTGGCTCAGGTTGCGCAATCCCCAAATCTGTGGGTTAGTCGGGTGTTGAACGATTTCAGCCACAGGAGTGTCGAACTCGTAGAGCCGAGTGGCGTCGACGTGATGTGAGTATAGCCGTGTGTCATAGTTCAGCATTACCACAGCATCACCGATACGAATACGCGGCGGCAGCGTCAGCTGGTGACCGCAGGACCAGCATCTCCCAGCATTACCACCGTGAGCGCGCAAGGAATGCACATCGTAGAAGGCTTCCATGCCGCAATTGGCACAATAGTAGATGCTGTCACGTAGACGCACCATCGCCGCACGCCATTCGCTCTCACGCACACGGCCATTCTCCGGATCCCTCAACCCATCCGTGAAGGCCTCCGTGAAGAGATCCCGCACAAACTGTGGGTAGAGCGGCCAGAAAATCAAGGCATTCTGGTGGATTCCAGGCACCGGACGGTTCGAATCGTCGTGCGGATCGAAGATGAACAATGGCGCCGTACCATACAGCTTGTTCATGGCCGGCAGATCCAGACACTTGATCTCAGTCTCGCGTTGACCCTCCAGCGGATGGTGTAGCATCAGCATATAGAACAACAGCACAGCCAGCGAAAACAGGTCCGTGCGACTGCTGGGCAATGCATCGCCTCTCACTATCTCTGGTGCCATAAATCTTGGCGTCCCAAGAACACCGGCCTCGCCCTGACCGTCCACCGCAACGTTGTCATTGTCGCAAATCAGGATCTCGCCAGAGTCCGGATCGAAGAAGACGTTGCCGAACGAGATGTCACGATAGCAGAGTCCCATGGTGTGAAGATCCAAGAAACTGTCTGCTAGCTGCAGGCCGGCCGTGGCCAGTGCCCGAAAGGTGGGTTCTGCTCGGCGCTTCATCAGGTCGACGATGCTCTTGTGGTGTGGTGCCCGCAGCGGCATGACATACCCGAATCCAGCGACATCGGGCGAGTCACAGAGCTCCATTGGCCACAAGAACCGTTCCGTCGGCGGGCCCTTCTTCACCAGCACCTCCAGAGCAACGCGCTGCTCGACCGTTGCCTGTGCCGGGAAATACCACTTGAGGGCGACCTCTTGCCCGTCCAACGTCGCCCGATAAACCTCACCCTGGCCACCACCGCCCAGGAATGCGTCGACCGTGCACGTCATCTTCGAGGTTGCCGTGTGAACACTCTGGCCATCCTGCAATATCCGCATGCTATCCTCCTCAGCCGTGGCGGGCCTCAGGCCCGTCCGCGAACTCTATTGAGTGACTCGAATTCCCAGTTTCTCGAGCTCATCTATGCCCTGCGGCGAAACTCCCGAACACATCGCAACGCCGACGACTTCTACATTCGTTACACGGCTCAGGAGAGCCAACCCAACATCGGTGATCGCAGTATCACCCAGATAGAGAAGTCGCAGCTCCGGAAGCACGCCCAGATGGACAAGTCCGGCGTCATGGATAGCCGTGCCCTCCAGGTCCAACCCCTTCAGGGATCTCAGACTGCTCACGGTGCGCAGCCCGGCATCCGTCACGCCCGTGTTGGATAGGTCCAGGTCCACCAGATCCGGGAGACGTGCTAGATGCGACAGCCCGGCATCCGTCATTCGCGTGCCCGCGAGGCTCAGGTTACGTAGGTTGCTCAGGCTGCTAATTCTGGCCACGCCTGCGTCGCCAATCTGGGTCCACGCAACATCGAGCCGGGATAGAGCGGTCAGGTCCATCAGATAGAGTATGCCCGTATCCGAAACCTCCAACCCCTCGAGACTGAGGCCGGCTAGTCCCACAAGCGGACGAAGGTATGCCATCGCCTGATCCGCAACCATACCACATCGGCCCAAGCGCAGTTCCGCCAGGGCGCTGAAGTGCCGCAACACAGCCAACGATTCGGGCCGCAGCCCCACGCACCCAAAGAGATCCAGCGTCTCTAGCATCGGGTTGCCGGAGAGATAACATAGGCCCTCGCCGGTAATCTCTGTGCCTGATAGATCGAGGTGCCGCAGCGAAACCAGTTCGGAAAAGGACGCAAGGCCACGATCGGAGACACGAGTTCCCGAAAGCCCCAGGTACATCAATCCGCGCAAGGTCGACAGCTGAGCGAGGCCGGCATCGGTGATCTTGCTGCACCGGCCCAGCTCCACGCGTTCCAGGCCCTCGATCTGCGCCAATACACCAAGACTATCATCTTTGAGCTCTGCCGTTCCCCAAAGATTCACTTCCTTGAGGCTGGATCGCTCTACGCTTGGTGGCAACTCCGTCAGGGTGATCGAGGTACGACTGAGGTCCATCGACACCAGGCCCACTACCGTCACCAGCGCCACCAGACCACGGTCTGTGATCGGGCTATAGCTAAGGTCCAGCTGATGGATCCCCCCGGCCAACTCAAGTTGTCCAGCGAGTTGCTCGGCACCGGCGTCGTCAATACGGGCACTCAGGCGAAGCTCCACATCCGGAGGCAGCTCAACCTCACCCGGCGTCACGCCAATGACTTGCCACGTACGATCACCGGTCAACCATTCACGCACAGACACGGTTGCGGTAACATCTGAGCGGAGAACGCGCCCAGTACCGCGCTCAGCCGCTGGAGAGCTCAGCGCGTCCTCACAGGCCTCAACAGCCCACCGGGCAGCCTCATCCGGCAGGAAGTAACCATCCTTGAGCCGTTGCACCAACCGCGCGACCACTAGCCCCCGAGGCGCGGTTGACGCTGCCGCCATCAACTCACCGGGAATCCCCTCCCGCAACGCCATGTCCAGCAGGTTGATCTCACCCCTATACTCCCCGCAGAAGTCCATCAGGAAAGCCCGACAGCGCCGGGGATCATTGAGAACTCCGGCGCCATAGGTTCTAGCAATACCTTGGAGCATTCGGCGTGGCTTATCGTCCATACACACTCAGATGCAGATTCGTTCTCGCGGAACCTGAATCGGTTCACCGCACAAAGGTTGCTTACGATGCACAGATGTCTTGCTTTTCTGTACGCGTATCGTGGAGTGCCCAGTGGCTTGGGAAAGCGAAGTTGGCCTAGTCGCGTGGCGCAACGTCGGCCGATGCATCATCGGCCTCCTCGTCGCCACAGCCGATAGCGTCCGCCAACCTAACGCGTTTGCTGGGTTCCCTGGGGCCCTCGTGTTTGAAGCGCTCAACAAAACTAGAGCCGATCTCAGAATCCTCAGTCGCACGATGGCGCACTCCCCCACTGACAAGCTGCGTATCCGAGCTACGAGATCCCTCAGATGGGAGGTGAGTCTCGGCAGGATTCACGCGCGAAGTAGAGGACTCCACATCAGGCAAACCACCGGCGTCCTCGGAGGACGGCGCCGGCCCAGATTGAGCCCGAACCGCATCCACACGATACAAAATGCCCAGCGAGATGTCGTCCCCGCTGCCGGACGCCGAGGCCTCGTCGAGCCATTCCAGTAAGTTCTCCTCCACCGCCCGCACGCTGTCCTCGCGCATAATCGCCAGAATGTCCGAGCCAACCTTGCGGAAAGCATCGTCATTCACGAACGAATTGGCGTACCCATCGGTGGCAGCCATGATCAACGCCGGAAGTCCTCCATAGTTCGCTTGGAAGCGCAGCCGGACTTCACGCCACGCCTCGGACATGCAGAGAGACGTCGTCTCATTCGCAATCAAACGAGCATCCCGGGCAAGAGGACGTGTCACG
>Ga0255443_1081_pt1 | contig 10648 bp, 10 predicted proteins | sample ANMaggSSYBR02D11_FD_182641 | JGI IMG/M metagenome (GOLD analysis project Ga0255443, IMG submission 182641) | Sediment cell enrichment communities from methane seep in Santa Monica Basin, California, United Staets - ANME aggregate JGI... | ecosystem: Environmental > Aquatic > Marine > Cold seeps >... | reverse complement strand
GCGGGGGCTTCCTCACCGGGAGCATACGAGAGAAATTGCAGAATCTCGCCGGTATAGTTACCTTCCCAACGCCATTCGCTGTCCCCGACAGAGTAGGTCCGCCTCGACATGTGCGCCCGAAGGTCGCTTGCTCTCATTTTGGTATCGACCTCGATAGTAACCCGCTGTCCGTTAGCGTCGGTCCACTCGCGGTTCCATTCGATCCTGTACGCGTTCTCGTTGACCATCTCCATTGAGGTGTAATCAATTCGCGACGTGCCCACAATTTCACCGCGAACCAGTACGTCGTACACCTCGAACCCGCCGATCTGCCAGACCACACCTTCCGGAAAGTCATAGTCGAGATATACCTCACTTCTCGCTCCGGGAGAAATGACCGTGACAGCAACAAGGGTAATAAATAATATAAGCCAGCGTTTCATAGCGCACCTGTTTTCGCTTGTATTCACAATAAAGATAGCCCATCCGATGAATAAGTTCATCGACCGCTAATGATAACACAGAACCGGGAAACGTTTTACCGCAATTGGGGTGTGGAAATATGTTTAATCAGCGCCGTCGATCCTGATTTCGATACGAGTCGGGTCGCGGTCGACCGATACGGCGGGTACGGTTATTTCCAGAATTCCATTACTCAGGCTCGCGCGGGCTTTATCGGGCACGATACCGACATGGAAGTTTAAAGTCCGCAAAAATTCACCACTGGGACGTTCCATGAGTCTGCACGGTCCGGGTTTTTCAGGCCGGTCGATTACACCGACAATAATAATCTCGCGATCACCCACCTGCAGGATGATATCATCCGGCAGCGCACCCGGCAGGTCCACTTTAACAGTAAAAATACCCTCACAATAAGTGATGTCGACCGGGGGACGAAAATACCCGCAGACATCCTCGATTGCGCAACACGTCCCCTCGATTTCGAACGTACCGGTAACCTTGCTGAATTTGAAAATTAGCATCGTCTGTTGCTGTCAGGCGCTGGGTTGAGACCGCGGACGCCGTCGGGTTGATTTAATGGTTTTTCCACCGCGTTTTTTAATCACTTCACCATTGCCGGTCTTTTTCGCGGCAATTTTCGCTTTCTTTTTCTTTACCGGAGCTTTCTTTGCCTGACCGGTTTTCTTAACCGAGCCCCTGGCAGTTTTTTTGCTGAACGCGATTTCGAATACTTCCATGATTTCGGAGACCGGATAGAACGTCATCTTGCTTCTTACTTCCTCAGGCACGTCCTCGATGTGGGATTCATTGGTTTTCGGAAGGATAATCTCCCTCATACCGTACCTGTACGCCGCGAGGACTTTCTCTTTCAGACCGCCGATGGGAAGAACCTTGCCGGAAAGTGTGATCTCGCCGGTCATCGCTAATCTCTTGCGCACTATGGTATTTGTAAACAGACTGATCATTGCAGTGGCGATAGTTATTCCAGCCGATGGACCATCCTTGGGAATAGCTCCGGCGGGAACATGCACATGAACTTCCTTACCCTCGAGGAAATCGGGTTTGAGTCCCAGTTTATCATGGTTGGATCGAATGAAAGTCAGCGCCGCCATCGCGGATTCCTGCATCACTTTCCCAATTTGTCCGGTGATAGTCAGCGGAGTTTTGCCGACCATCTGGCGTGCCTCGATAAAGAGCACCTCGCCGCCGACCGATGTCCACGCGAGTCCGGTCGCGATGCCGGGCTGGTCATAGTGGAAAGAATCCTTCTCAATAAATGTCGCGTGTCCGAGAAATTCTTCAATATTTTTATTGGTGATATTGAACGGACCGTTTTCACCTGTCGCGATTCTGCGAGTCACTTTACGGCAGAGTGTCGCGAGGGTTCGTTCGAGATTCCTCACACCGGCTTCTCTTGTATACCCGCGAATCAGCTCCTGGTAGCCGGTTTTTGATAACTTCAGTTTTCGGCCCGTAAGCCCGTGATTTACAAGCTGCTTGGGATAAAGGTGACGCCGCGCGATCTCGACCTTCTCTCGTTCCGTGTAACTTGAGAGATTGATAACCTCCGTCCATAAGCGGCGGGGGGATGGTGTCGGGCAGGTTCGCTGTCGCGATAAACATCACGTTGGAAAGATCAAAGGGAACTTCCAGATAATGGTCGCTGAATGTCATGTTCTGCTCGGGATCGAGAACCTCAAGCATCGCAGATGACGGGTCGCCGCGGAAGTCGCTGCCGAGTTTGTCTATCTCATCAAGCATAAATATCGGATTATCGGTACCCGCGTCCCGGATTCCCTGGATAATTCGTCCGGGCAGCGCACCGACATATGTTCTCCTGTGACCTCGAACCTCGGCCTCATCGCGAATGCCGCCCAGACTGGATCTCACAAATGCCCTGCCCAGAGCACGCGCGATCGACATTCCCAATGATGTCTTACCGGTACCCGGAGGGCCGATGAAACAAAGTATCGGGCCCTTCATGTCGGGTTTAACTTTCTTGACCGACAGGAATTCCAGCAGTCTTTCTTTTATTTTTTCTAAACCATAGTGGTCTTCGTCGAGAATTTTCTGTACGTGAATGATGTCGAGATTGTCGGAGCTGGATATCGACCACGGCAGGCTGGTAAGCCAGTCCAGATAGGTTCGTACAACCGATGATTCCGCAGAATCGGGGTGCATGCGGTCCAGCCGCTTGACCTCTTTCTCAGCTTTGTCCTTGACCTCGTCCGGCATCAGGCTGTCTTCGATTTTTTCTCGATATTCCTGAACTTCCTGTCCCTTTTCGTCACCTTCGCCGAGTTCCTTCTGAATAGCCTTCAACTGCTCACGCAGAACATATTCCCTGTGAGCTTTACCAAGTTCAACCTGCGCCTGATTCTGAATTTTCGATGAGATCGATAGAACTTCGAGTTCCTTCGCGAGGAAAGCCACGACCTTCTTCAACCGCTCTTCCGCGTTGATAGTTTCGAGGATCGACTGTTTCTCACCGATGGCGAGGTCGAGATTGGTCGCCACCATGTCGGCGAGCATTCCCGGCTCCTCAATACCATCAGCGGCCATGAGCATCTCCTGCGAGATATTCTTGCCCATCGTCGCGCAGCGCTTGAACTGCTCGGTGACGGTTTTCATGAGCGCCTGGACAGTACGGTCCTTCGATTTATCCTCCGGAACCTCCGCCAGTTCGACCTTGTAGAAAGGCTCATCCTGGATGAAATCAACAATGCGGACACGGGTGAGTCCCTGGGCAAGTACTCTTACTTCGTTTTCCAGCCGCGCCATACGCAGGATTATCGAAAGCGTTCCGACCTGGTAGAGGTTCTCAGCTTTGGGATCTTCGATCTTGGAATCCCTCTGGCTCAACAGGACAACCTTTCGATTCGTATCGATAGCCTCGTCCAGAGCCTGGATACTCGACGGTCTGCCGACCGAGATCGGCGCGACGAGATAGGGAAAAACCACGAGATCCCTCAGGGGAATCAACGGGCTGATTCTTGGAACTTCTACGGTATCCGGTGTGGGTACTCCCGGAACTTCAGGGACTTCAGGTTTATCAGTCACAGCGTCTACTCCATTCTGCTTTGCTATTAAGAACTCAGTTGCGAAAATTAATACGCAACACTGTCAGGACCTGTTTTCAGGCCTTACAGAAAATAGTATCCATCAAAACTACCGTCATGGTTTAATACGTCTGAAACCCAGACGGTATTCCTATAATACCATTCAATCGGATTTAATGTAATTTAACCTGCTCTAATCCGCATCAAACTTATTGAGCGTGCCCTGCCTCTAACATAATGCTATAATTGTCCCGGATGAATAAATTTAATCCGCTTTCATGAATCTGCAAAATTTTAAGCGGATGAGGATCAAGGGTTTTAGAGAATGTTCAATTACACCCCCATACGAATGGGTCTGATTCTTATTTATTTTCTGCTCTGCACCGCGTGCGGCGCTCCGGCTGAGACACCACAGGAGGAACCTGCGGCGGATGACGGTACCCTCGCCGGTGACGTTAATTTCATCGGGGGCGGAACTGCAGCACCGGAAATGCCCGCCGATGATGAACCGTACCACTCCCCCACCCTCAGTTCCGGACCTCCACCCGAAACACTCACACGCGCTCCATCGATTGAGCAGGCCACACGGATTTTAGGAAATAACAACCGCTTGAAAATTATGGTTTGGTTTTACGGTGACGAATGTTTTGACTGCAGGGAGTTCGAACGCGACGTTCTTGCTGACAAGGATGTAATCGCCGCGTCGAAAGACTGGATCTATGTTTTTGTGGATGTCGATATCAATGCGGACCGTGCCGAATATTACCTTACTGGCGGCTCACCTCCGGCGTTCATGGCAATGGATGCGGGTGGCAATGTCTACCGCAAGAGGTTCGGGATTGTAACGAAGGAAGAATATCTCGCAATTCTCCTGGACTGGCGATAGCTGACACCGGGATAATCAAAAAATGTAGCCGGGAATTATTGATGCAGGATAGTGCATTGCCATGCGAGGTTATTGAAAAAAAAGACAATCCGGTACCCCACCATTTATGGTGGGTCTTTTTACAGGATTAATAACCGACCCACGCTAAAGCGTGGGGTACCGGAAAAATCTATAGTTTTTCAACATCCCGGTGGTTCTCCGAATAGTTTCTTCACTTCGATAACAAGTAACATTAATTCCCGGAATAATCTGGTATTCGTTTGACCTTTCGGGACTTTTTTGTCAAGATTTGACGTTATCCTGAAGGGCATAGATGAACACGCCGGGTTTTTAAATAATGACTAATCGGGAAGAGCGACCAATCAGCCTCTATATTCACGTTCCGTTCTGCAGGGCGAGATGCCTCTATTGCGCCTTTCCAACCCGACCCGCCGGTCCGGGTACACAGACGCGATATGTTGAGGGGCTTTCCCGCGAAATTCTTTCCTGGTTCGACACCCATGCCGGCTTCCGGGTCGAAACGGTGTACGTCGGCGGCGGGACCCCGTCCACTCTGAGCCCCGGCGACATTGAACTCCTGCTGAACACCATCCGAAAGGTCGCCCCGAACGCCTCGGAAATCACATTCGAGGTCAACCCGCACGCTGATGATATCGAGAAAATCCCGACCCTTCTGGCAAACGGGGTTAACCGGCTTTCTATCGGAGTGCAGAGTTTCGATGATGGTGAACTCGGAATAGCGGGACGTCTGCACGACTCGAACGACGCTCGTATGTATCTCACATCGTGCCGGGAATTCGGCTTCGGGAATTTATCACTCGACCTTATCCACGGTCTTCCCGGCCAGACACTTGAGTCGTTCAAACACTCTGTCAACGAGACAATAAAATACAGTCCCGAGCACATCAGCCTGTACGGACTTTCCGTAGACCCCGACAGCCGCATGGGACGTCTGACCCCAAGGCAGTTCGCGGATCTGGAAATTCCGGACGGCGACCGGCAGGCAGACATGTACGAACTCGCCAGCAGTTCGTTTATCGATAACGGCTACATTCAGTATGAAATCAGCAACTTCGCAAAACCGGGATTTGAATGCCGTCATAACATCGTTTACTGGCTTGGCGACGAGTACGTGGGGTTCGGTCCGGGCGCGGCAAGCTATGTGGACAGTACACGGTTCCGGCGGATTGCGAATGTGGATCAATATCTCGCCGCACAATCCGAAAAAAAGAACACGATTGAATTTCTCGAAAATCTTTCAACCAGACGAGCGGCTGCGGAAGCGCTGGTAATGGGACTCAGGCTGGCGGATGGTATCGACTACAGGCGCATTGAAAATAAATTCGGCGTTAAGCTGACCGATTTCATCGGTGATATAATCCAGAAGTACAGCGATCAGGGATTAATCGAGATCGGGGAAGAAAATATCAAATTAAGTGGAAACGCGTACTTCATTTCGAACTCAATCTTCAGTGATTTAATCGTATAGGCGTAACGATTTTTTAGTTTTAGCCCGCATTTTGCATCACAAGCCGGATATTCGCGCATGAAACACCTGACACACATCACCGCAATAGTGATAACCATCGTCAGCGCGGTATTGTTTTTGTTACTGAAAGAGCTGAACGACTGGGCTTTCGGGTTCAGAACCTACTGGCCGGCTTTTGTGTGTTTGTATCTGATCGTGTGGTACATCGCGGAGAACTTAAAACAAAAATCAGTTGAAACATGACGAGGTCACAGGGCAACCCTTGTGGTTGCCATGAACGCCCCACACTGAAGTGTGGGGTACCGGCAGTATCCGATGAAAAATCCCCGCCTTTCAGCGGGGTGAAAAATTTTCGATTGATTGTTCGACAGGTAAAATTTCTTTCTCTTAACCCTCGATCTTTTTAATTTTGACCGCGGTACCATAGACAGTCGCCTGATACTTCAGAGCGTTGTCGTACTCGAACGAACTCGGCGACAACATCACACCAATGATAGCGTCCGCCCCAATCTCTTCCGCATGCTTGACCATATCCTCGTAGGCTACCCGCTCGATCTCCAGGACATCATCGCACATATTTTTCAGCCTCGACGGGTCTGTGAACGAACTGAGAATCGTCGCAAATCCCATCATTGAAAATCCACGAACGATATCAATAACTTCCGTGATCTCATAACCGGGTAGATAATCCGTTGTTGTCGAAAGCATATTTTCCTCCAAGTCTCCTTAAAACTTCTTCAGCGGGAAGTTTAACGTTTCATCTTCAAAAATACAATACTTTCCGCCGCGTTCCTAGCTCGAACTCGTCAATGTTTACACTGTGAAACATTGTGCCGGGAAACAAATGATGGAATAATGCTCCTTCAGAAGAAATTTATAAAATTCGAATTACAATACCGATTGAGGACTCAAAATGCTCACCATCAGAACACTAACGTACGGAATTATTCTCTCACTGCTGGTTGGATTTTCATCAACGACATCAATTTCACTTGCAGGCGACTACTCGGAGGTTCTTTCGCGGGTTCCACTTGAATACCGCGAGGATATCGGGCGAATCCTCGACCTTGCTTCTGTCGAATGGAACGACGGAGAGTTAATAACAGCTCTGGAATATTATCCGACAGGTACTTCAAAGCACCGTGCGGTTTGTTTTCTGATCGCGAATCTCGACAAACACCTTTATGTCGATTACGTACACTCCGACGACCCGTTGAACCCTTTCAGTCCGGAGGACGGCAGCGGTGACTGGTACAGGGAGTATATTTATGATTTCTCCACGATGTCATCTGAATTATTAATAGAAAATATCGAGTGGGCTTTTATCGCCCGTAATGAATTTCCATGGTCCCGGAACCTCTCTGAGGATATTTTCTTCCACTACATACTTCCCTACCGTTCCACACAGGAGCCCCTTCACTCATGGCGGCCGAAAACCTATGAAACCTATAAACCTCTGGTAGAGGGTCTCACCACCGCCAATGAGGTCGCAGTGGCGGTAAATATTTACAACACGGAAGTTTTCGGTTTCGACCCTTATTACTACCGTCACCCCGAAGACCGCGACATTCTTACCCTTCTCGATTGCGGACTTGGTCGTTGCGAGGACATGTCGAACCTGTCGAATTTCTCGCTGAGGGCGCTTGGGGTTCCGACCACGAGCGATTTCACTCCGCGCTGGCCGAAGACCGACAACAACCACGCGTGGAACGCAGTTTATTTCGATGGTGAGTGGCACACGTTCATGGGCTGCGAGGCGAGGGAGAATCCTGTCTATGACAGTATAAAATCCAAAACCTTCGCGAAGGTGTACCGTAAATCGTTCGCCGCCGACCCGATCATGCCGCCGTCTCCCGATGGTACCGCGCCTCCGAGACTGATGCGGACAGCCGCTGTAGATGTGACAACTGAATACACATCGGTAAGCGACATCGAAATCCCGAATTACAGCAATGAGACGGCAATCTACCTCTGCGTACACAACTTCGCAGCATGGCGGACAGTAGCGGGATCGTGGGACACCGGTGGAACCGTACCGTTCAGCGATGTCGGCAACCACGATATCCTTTACTGCGCGACAAAATATGTCGAAGATGAAACCGGCTGGGGCCGCCATATCCCGGTAAACATGCCGTTCGTGCTTCACCTCGACGGGTCTGTCGAATACACTAACCCTGACCCGTCCACCGAACCATCCGGCGATATCACTGTTACCTGCTGGGGGGGCGAACGGCACGCTTGACGAGGGAATAGAGGTCACACTTTTCAGGTACACCGGCAATCCGGAGGAAAACGTGGATTCGTTGATGGAATGGAAAGCGGTCGAGACAGTGACAACCGCGGCAGTCAGCAATGACTCTGATGCAGACATTGTGTCGGCGATTTTCTCGAACTGCGCTGTGGAAGGAGCCTTATACCTTCTATCCAACAATCCAGACGGACTTCGCAACTCCAGTCGCCCGTTTATCTGGAAGGAATCAGGGATTACGTACTACTGATTTCATCCCGGCATCCCGCCCGTTAAAAAAATAACCCCCTTCGATTTCGAGGGGGTTTTACGGTTGCGGTTTTTACTAAAATATTTACGCTTCGAAGTCGATGAGCTGACCGGGTGTAAGTTCGTTGCGCTTCTTAACCTTGTCGATTTCTTCGGTGGTAATCGCCCTGGGTACAGATGCAACAGGAAGAGGGCTCGACGCTTCGTGCCCCTCGGTCTTCTCTTTCGACTCTTCCTTGTCCTCACCATCGGCGAACTTAAATACCTGCTGGAATTTCTGTCCGCCACCACCGGCTTCACCTTCGCGCCGTTGAACCTTGCGAAGGTTTTCCATTCTCAGTGTGAGGAGGGAGTCTCTGTGATCGGGAATTTCATTAACGCCCATGGTTCACCTCCGTCACCCAGCTTCCATTTTTCAATTGAGTCATTGTCCCATTTTAGATGCTTTAACCGCAGTTATTTATAAACCGCAGTCACGGGACACTCATATTATATCACATCTATTAATTTTATCGGCAGGATTAGTTGAAACTTGAGGTAATTATGCAAAATTCCGACAAACTAATGTTTAGGGGAATATGACTGAGGGTATCCCACTATTTATATTGGACGGTAGGGAAATGCCACGGATTCCGGTATCCCACCATTTATGGTGGAATTATTTGCTACAATGTCCCTTGAAAATCAAAGAAACCTATATTCGTTGATTACCCAAACAGAAATTTGTCCACCATAAATGGTGGGATACCGATTGGATTTTGAAGAATAATTCCACCATAAATGGTGGGATACCGATTGGATTTTGAAGAATGATTCCACCATAAATGGTGGGATACCAGATTTATTCGCAACCGCCCCAGTCTGAAAAGCGGATGTTCGGCTGACGGGCTGCCTGGACATCATCCAGACGGCGAACCGGTGTGAAATGCGGAGCATCACGCAGCCAGTCGGGATCGGTCTTCGCGCGGTCGACGATCTCCTTCAGCACATCGACAAAATGATCCAGCGTCTCTTTCGATTCGGTCTCTGTCGGCTCGATCATTATCGCCTCTTTGACATTCAGCGGGAAATAAACAGTCGGGGGATGCACGTTGTAGTCCAGAAGTGATTTAGCGATATCGACCGTATGAACTCCGGTTTCGTTCGCTAGTTTATCACCACTCGCGATAAATTCGTGCATACATGTGCGGTCGTACGGCACATCAAGGAATTTGGCTACCTTCACGCGGACATAATTCGCGTTCAGGACAGCGATCTCGCTCATCCTCCGCAAACCCTCCGCACCGAGCATTCTGAGATATGTGTATGCCCTGACCAGAACCAGGAAATTGCCGTAGAAAAGTTTCGTCCGGCCTATCGAATCGGGGTGGTCGGCGATGTCGAGCAGTCCGTCCTCACGCTCGTAAATTCTCGGGTTCGGCAGGAACGGTTCGAGGTGTTTTTTAACTCCGACCGGACCTGATCCCGGACCGCCGCCACCGTGCGGAGTTGAAAAAGTTTTATGAAGGTTCAGGTGAATAACATCGAAGCCCATGTCGCCGGGACGGGCTATTTCCGCGATGGCGTTGGCGTTAGCGCCGTCGTAGTAGAGCTGTCCGCCCGCGTCGTGGATAAGCTTCGCGATTTCCAGAACGTCTTCCTCAAACAAACCCAGCGTGTTCGGGTTTGTCATCATAATCCCGGCGGTATTTTCCGACAACTTCGACTTCAGAGTTTCAACATCGACAAGTCCGCGCGAGTTCGATTTGATCTCGATGGTTTTAAATCCGGCCATGACCGCGGATGCCGGGTTGGTACCGTGCGCGCTGTCGGGGATAAGCATCTCGTTCCGATGCCCCTGCCCTATAGATTCGAGATATTTTTTAATAATTAAAAGCCCCGTAAATTCACCGTGCGCACCGGCTGCCGGCTGGAGAGTAAAAGCATCCATTCCGAATATTTTCGAAAACCAGTCGGCAAGTTCGCGGAGCATCAGCAGCGCACCCTGACAGTCCTCGACATCCTGGTACGGGTGCAGTTCGGCGAAACCGGGCATGGCCGATGTGATGTCGTTGATCTTCGGATTGTATTTCATCGTGCAGGAACCGAGTGGATAGAACCCGTTATCGACCCCGAAATTCCTGCGTGAAAGCCCGATGAAATGCCGTACAAGATCGATCTCCGCGACTTCGGGAAGTTCGGCGGGGGTATCCCGGAGGATATCATCGAGCCCGGACGAGTTAAAAAGTGAATCGTCCTGATGCTGCGCGCTCCTGCGACCCTCGACCGAGCGTTCG
>Ga0255443_1080_pt1 | contig 10673 bp, 10 predicted proteins | sample ANMaggSSYBR02D11_FD_182641 | JGI IMG/M metagenome (GOLD analysis project Ga0255443, IMG submission 182641) | Sediment cell enrichment communities from methane seep in Santa Monica Basin, California, United Staets - ANME aggregate JGI... | ecosystem: Environmental > Aquatic > Marine > Cold seeps >... | reverse complement strand
TACTTCATTGACGGCAGGAAAGAGGAAGATATCCCGCCGATGATTGCCGCCCGCTATGATGTCTCCGTTGGACAGGCAAAAAAAGACATGGAATAATTCCTCTCAAAAGTTGATACGCTTATCCACACAGAAGATCTTGATCCAGTCACCTACCTTGAAATAGATCGTGTCGCCCCATACTCCCAAAAGATCTCTGCACCCTATCGATTGGATTGCGCACTTACTTATCAAGTTTCAGCAGGTGTGGACACAAAAGCAGCCCCTACTGAACGTGTCGATCGAGAGCTCACCACAGATGAATGGAAGCAAATTCTGAACATCGCGTTGGAAGCTGGCATACCTCACGTTATTTTCACAGGTGGCGAACCCACCTTGCGTGATGACCTTCCGGACTTGATCGCTTCTGCAGAAGATCTCGGTATTGTTTGCGGCCTTTTGACTGATGGCCTCAAGTTCAGCGACAAAAAGTACATGAACCTCCTTCTCCAAAATGGGCTGGACCATATCATGCTGCTCTGCCAGCCAGATAATAAAGTTTTTTGGAAGGCGCTTAAGAACCTCATACCTGAAGACATCGCCATTACTGTGCATATCACACTCAACAAAACCAACCATACAGACATATCTATACTGTTAGAAAAACTTTCCAGCCAGGATGTGACCAGCGTTTCATTGAGCGCAGATTCCTCTAAATTAATTGACGCACTAGCGGCCGCAAGCCAGAAAGCCTCCGATCTAACCCTGCATCAGGTATGGGATCTGCCTGTGCCATATTCATCTTTCCACCCAGTGGCAGTAGAATTGGAATCAGGCGAAGAACCAGCACCCAAGGGCGCTGGTAAAGCGTGGCTGTATGTTGAACCAGACGGTGATGTCTTACCGGCACAAGGCATCAACAAGGTGCTTGGCAATATGCTGACCAATCCCTGGAAGAAGATCTGGAAACATCATTAATACCTCGTGAAAAACGACCAATCCTTTTGGCACGAGCGCTACCGCCAGCAAGCCAGCTGGACAGAATCTACCCGTAAATATATTTTTCACCAGGCGGGAATTTCCCACAGCGGCCATCTCTTAGAGGTCGGCTTTGGAAACGGAGCCTTGCTTGAGATGCTGGAAGATGATGGCTATAAATACCTCACCGGCATCGATCTCGACTTCAACACACTTTTATCTTTAAATACTTCGTACCCATTCGCCTGTGCAGATGGACTGCAGCTGCCTTTTCACGATGCATCCTTTGATAATAGTCTGTGCCATTTCTACCTCATGTGGGTATCTGATCCACTAATCGCGCTGCGTGAGATGGTACGCGTCACTGCGCCTGGCGGCTATATCCTCGCGTTGGCAGAACCGGATTATGGCGGACGCATTGATCATCCGCATATATTGGAACGTTTGGGAAAGATGCAGACTCAAGCCCTGAGCACACAGGGAGCTGATGTACACATTGGCCGCCGTCTGCTGGCATTATTCAGAGGTTGCGGGTTAGATGAGGTCAACGCAGGCATTATCAGCGCACAGTGGAAACCAGATGCCAAAATTGACTCTTTCATGAATGATTGGGAAGTGCTCACACATGACCTTTCAGACACCGCTCCAGCTGATGAGTTTGAATCACTTATGGCTCGCGCTGAAGTCAGCGCATCTAAGGGAGACGCGATCTGGTTCGTGCCCATTTTCTACGCATATGGGCGCGTCCCCGCCCAGGATGCGGATTAGATCTTTCGACTTGATGGTATAATCACCGTCGTTCTCGGGGCGTGGCGCAGTCCGGTTTAGCGCGCTTGCATGGGGTGCAAGAGGTCGGAGGTTCGAATCCTCTCGCCCCGACCATATGTAGGGGTTGCTAACCAGCAGCCCCCTTTATATGGGGGGTATTTACAAAACATTCTGCGTTTTCAGTAACTCGTGTGCAACCCGTGTGCAATTTAACTTCGATTGGAGTAACTAAACCATCAATGAAATTGGCCGTTTCTTGCTCCATTCCGGGTAATAAATGCCCGTAAGTATCTAACGTAATGCTTACTTTCGAGTGTCCTAACCGTTTTGAAACAATGATAGTTGGAATTCCATGATTCAACATTAAGGAAGCAGCAGTGTGGCGGATATCGTGAAAACGAATCTCACGTAAACCAGAATCACGAAGAATCTTTTTAAACTTTCTCAATAGGTTTCTTTGGTGAATTGGTTTTCCATTTGATGACGGGAATATTAGACCGTTTTCATCCCATCGATCACCCATTTTATCTTTTTCAGCAATCTGTCTTTTATGATGTTCTCTCAGATTTTGGATCGTATTTAAACCAAGTGAGATTGTACGTCTACCTGCACTTGTTTTTAGTGAAGAGTAGTAATTTCGGTTCTCATATTTTCTACTTAATTGACGTTGAATAGTTATTGTATTACGGTCCCAATCCATGTCTGACCACTTTAATGCAAGTATCTCTGACTGACGCATTCCTGTTGTTATCGCTATTTGAATTAATGCCTCCAAAGAGGTACCTTTGACAGCAAGTAACAATTGCGTGATTTCATGCTCAGAATAGAAATCCATCTCTGGGCTTGAATATTTTGGAGCTGATACTGATTTCGCAGAGTTTGAAATTAACGTTCCGGCTTTTACTGCTGTTTTTAAACTATTGTTTATTATTGTATGCATAACCAGTATGGAACGATTCCCAATTCCTAGTTCTTTTTTAAGTAAATACAGATTCTGAATATCTGATGGTTCAATATCACAAATCCTTATTTCCCCAAGAATTGGTTCTATATGGACACGAATGGTAATTTCATACAATGTCCAAGTACTCTTTTTAACGGAGTTTTTCTTGATAGATAACCACTGCTGTAAAAACTCCCTAAAGAGAACGTGGGATCCTTTTCCGGTATACCCGCTAGCAGTCTTTTCAAGTGTTTTGTGCAGCCAAATCTGAGCTTCTTTCTTCGATTTTTTCGTTTTACCTATGCGATGTCCGCTGATATAAATTTGAACCCTCCAACTTCCACTGGGAAGTTGGTATATTGTTCCTTCGTTATTTCCTCTTTTCGCCATTTCCTTTACTCCTTTCTAAATATGAGTTTCAGGAAAGGCGACTCATTTATTTGTTGCTCTATCCAATTGTTAATGTCCGGATTCCCCCATCCACAATGCACCTGATTGCGTGAACTGTTTATACAATGAAGCACTGAAAAAATCAAGACAAATGGATTCAAAATAATCCTCTAAGAGTGGATAGGATAGGTGTCAGCTTCAGTTCGATTGCCTTCAATGAATCTGTTCAGATCAGCATTGTGTACCCGCACAGCCTGGTTGATACGGATATGTGGAATCTTGCCTGTATGTATCAAGCGATAGACCAAGGATCGACTTATATTCAAAATCCTGGCCACTTCGCTTGCTTTGAGCAATCGCTTGTCTTCACGAATTGATGATATTTGTTCATGCATGGTTTCTTCTCCTATTCTTTTAGTAACTTCTGTTTGCGGCTTTGACCACAAACTGACCAAATTGCTTCCGAAAATATGTTCTTTGAAAAAAAGTCCGCTAATGTCGTAAATAAGAACAAGTTGCTTTTTGTCTTTATCCTCTCGTGAGTATGCTTCATCAAATGCTGCATACGAATCTCACTGGTAGTGATGATCAGCAACCGTCCTGAATTACTTCCAAAGCGTTTATTGAATTCTTGGCTGTGGATATAAGCGGCTCCAGCTGCTGCTTTTTCAATGCTGAAATTGGGATTGGAATGGGTAGCCATATCTACCTCTAGTAAGAAATTGGCTTTTGGAGGCTGTCCTTTGGATTGACGTTTCTGATCAATGATGCATAAGAACCCATCCGGAATAACTCCACGTTTACCATGTCTAAACCTCCCTTTTGTGTCCTTGTATGAAAAAGTGACCCGATCCATATTGGACCGAAACACAGTTTCGTTGATCCAATGATCAAGTTTGAGATAAGAAAATTCTTGAATATCTGCCTCAATCTTGAGTCTGATATCCACGGTTGTTAGATCGTGAGTGAGTTGATTCCAATGCGGTTCACGTAACCAACGCAATCCTTTTGCGTGTAATGCCCGTTCAAACAAACGCAATTGATTCTCATTGATCGTAATAGGCTTTTTGATCTTTAGATTAGCCCCATTTGCCAGTAACAAAACACCCTTCCAATCCAGCCATAGGATCGGCTCCGGTATGGGAAACTGTTTCCTTTGATTCAAGGATGGCCAATTGATATATTGGCTCCCCTTCAATTTTGCGAGTCTCTTTTGCATGGCTCGCTGGCTTTTCTTGGGCCAGAAAATTGAATGAACCTGGCGCTTTGCTAGAATACCGCCATACTCCTGGATGGCACTCAATATACTTGCATCCCGGTCTTGAAATCGCATGGGAGTGTGGTTTGATGAATTCATCTTTCCTCACCGACTCCAAAGCGATCCGCTACTTGATTGATTGTCTCTTGGATAACGATATCCATATTTCATTCCCCCGAAGGACTTTTTCAGTTTAGCATATCGTCTCCCGGATATGCCAACCATATTCCTAATCCCCTCTTCCAATTTCTTCGTTCTGTGGATGGTTGGCACATGCTGAGATCGCAGGTGCAACACCTTCGTGGATGTGCGGGTGCGCACCCAGAATTCACGGTTGTTTTGATTTGAGATCAAATATGCTAGTTGATCCCAACCGCCTTTTTCTTTTTTCTCTGTGATGTGGGGAATCAGAACAGATGCCTGCCTTCGAAAATCTATCTTCACATTGACTCTTGCATTGAAGTCTTTGGTTGGGAAAACATTCTTTGCTAAACGGAGCGAATCATCATACCCCACACGAAAACAAGCGATAGTACCCGCAGTATTGAGAACCGCTGACTGAATCTTCCTGTCCAATTGATCCAAATACTGATGAGCCAACACCATCGATAACGCATATTTACGAGATTCACTGAGAATATCGGAAATATTGTCCGCAGTGTAATTTTGGAATTCATCGAGGTAGAGGTAATATGGGTTTCGCTCTTCTGATGTAGTTCTGGATAAAGCCGCTTGTTGAATTTGCGCGACGATAAAGGCTCCTAACAAATTGCTGGTGTTTTCGCCCAAAATACCTTTTGGGATGTGTACCAGAATAATGCGCCGCTTGTCCATCTGAGATCGAAAATTGATTCCCTTCGATTCTGTGAACATGGCGGAAATATCTGGATCGTGTAAAAAGCTGCCCAACTTATTGAGTAAAGGAGCCGCCCATTGATGGGTTCCACCCTTTGTGTGTGGGTATTCGAGTTCGAAGTAGGACCGGGTAGGTTCGTGGCTAATTTTATACACCAATCTCGAGCGATACTCTGCATCCATCAAGAAACGGGTAGTTGCAGTGATAGGAAGTTGTAGATCTGATAATGCTGTAAAAGTGTTTGCCATCAACCAGGTCATGCGCGGGGCTTCAGTAGATTTGAGCTTCCAAATCTTGAGGATGATATCCGCAAGAAACCAGGCTGTTCTTACTGAAGAAATACCTGCAGGTGGTTTCAATGGGTTGAGGTTGACCGCATATTCTTCATCGCACGGGTCAATGATCAACACTCTGCTCCAGAGATTTGGTGTTTGGGCCACTCTTGATAAGATGTTTTGGAATAGGTCTCCATGTGGATCAATCACGCATACCCCATGGCCAGCATGAATATCCTGCATCACCCAGGATTCCATCAAGCGAGATTTTCCGGTACCTGGCTGTCCAATGATGTAGGTGTGCGTTGCGCGTTGTCCTGTTTTCAATATCGGATTGCGAGAAAATGGATTTACCATAATTGATCTCCTAAATTCAGCCCGCTCGGCTCAAAGAAGTCTACCCACAGGTACCCAACCAGGAATCCATGCAAAGCTGAACAACCTGCTATCCAAATCGACAAAGGTTTGTCAAAGATAGCTGAGATGAACATATAAAAGGTCAATGAAACCAGGATGCATGCAACTGTTCGAAATGGATTAGTTAACAGGTGTATCCCGGTTTCATTTCTGGTCTGATTGTGAATCCAGACCAGCAGTGCTTGATAGATCAGAAAGGATAGATACAGAATGTGCCTGAGTAATTGCAATAATAGCCGCATCATTTTGGGTAGATTGCGGAAGAAGAGCATCATAGCAAACATGACCACTGTGGTTGATATTGAGCAAAAACCAAAGGCGATGCGGCCAATCATTTGATTAGATATCCCAACGATCGATTTCAATCCAATAGTTATCGGTGGTGACCACAACCAGGATGGGATCAAGTACGACAGCAGCACCAAGCATTCCAATGGGTGCTATTAAGATCCCACCCAGGATTGCGATCCCAGCCAGAGCTACTATGGAGCCAGACAAAAGCCCTGCTCCCAATGCAGCCCCGCCAATCTTTTTCAGAAGATCGGAATTAGTTTTCTGTTCCACCACTGGTTGAGGTGCTTCAATTTCCAGTGGAGCTTCATGCACGATCACGAATCCCTGCGGTCGAATACCAACTTCGTAAACAGCATGAATTCGTTCCATAGCATGATCTGGAAGAGGAGTTGAATCCAATAGTGCTGGCATCAAAACCCATTCCCTTACGCGCAACGGTTCTTCGAGCATAGGCGCTCTGCCAAGAATTTGAGTGGGCCAATGATTCTCTTCACCCAGCGTGAGGAGTTGTTTGGCTTGAGGGCTTAGAATCGATTCTCCTGTGTTTTCCAAATAATCTCGAGTATTTACTTGATACATGGTTATCTCCTGTTAGATTTTCTCTGGCGCTCCAAGAAACGAATGAGTGAATCCAATGCATCCTCCCATCCGAAAGAAGCCATCCAGGTTAATAAGGCAACTGCAATTAGAGTGAGCAAAAAAGTAGCTTGTCTTGGTAGTACCAACCAAACAGCAGAAAAAACTAGGCAAGCCGCAATGATTGATATGACCGAAGATGATAATTGTGGTTTTGCTCGCTCAAAATTCAAACCCTGAAATATTTCTTGATCGTCCATGCTGTCTCCTTTCGATAATAAATACGCTTTTTAATCTATAATCAAGTTAGTTATGCTTGTGCGCGATCAACACACTTGCAGTGGCGATTTCTAACTCAATTGTCCTGCTTTTTGAAGCTTTGTAAATCGTCTAAGGCACATACTTGAGTACATGCTTAGGTTGATGGTTATTGAAGAAAAGTGAACAATGAGTAAACCTAGGTTTAATAAAACGAAGAAAGAGGATGGAGAAGGTGGCAATGTCAAATTCCGAAGCAATTGAAAAAATACAAAAGCTAACTGATCAGGAACGAGAAGTTTTTAAATTGTTTTGTAAGGATCTTATTTATCGAGATATTGGCGATGAGCTTGATATAGAAGAAACAACCGTAAAAAAACACATGTCAAATATCCGGATTAAATTCGGAATTGACATGATGAATAGGCGAAAAAGAGATAGTGTCTTAAGAAACAAATTTTGTATGGCCTTGCAAGCACTAGAAAACCAAGATCAGAAGAAAGATATCGAAGAGGGATCGCAAATCGAAACTAAACCGAAAGATAGCAATGATAAACAAACTACTGATGCGAAAATAATCGAAGATGATGTTCCTGATGAAAAAAAACAGGACAAAGAAAAAGAAAAACCAAAAGCGGATGGTTTCGAAAAGACTGAGAAGAAAGCTGATGAATCCCCTCCTCTTGAAAAACAAAAGAAACCACTCGATGAAAAAAAGGATGGAAACAAAATGAAAATAAATGACCAAACAAAAAATGATCGGTTCCGTTCTTTGAAAACGATCTGGAGATTAATATCAATTGTCGCAATCATATTCAGCGGATATATGATTTATGATCGTTTCTTTGGTACTCCCCCTGCGCAATCTGCTTCAACTGCAGAGGAACCTGGAATTGAACAGGAAGAAATAGTAGTTGTTGATACACAATCAACCCCAGCTGAAGAGATCCAACCTGCTGTAAATCCTACTGAGATAGTAGTTTTACCTACTGAATCCCCTGTACCAGAATCAATCACCCCTCCAAAACCGGCGGTTCTATTTGAAGATGATTTTGGATCTGGATTATCCGATGCCTGGGAGATTGTGTATGGAAATCCAATTGTTATCAACGGCACACTTTCTGCAGACCAGGATACATGGCTGTTGGTTGGAGATCCAACATGGACGAATTATTCAGTTGAATTTCTTGGTGAAACTGAAAAGCACTTCTTTTGGGCTGATGCGGATATTGTTGGTTTGCGAGTTGCTGATTTGGATAATATGTATGCGTACAAATGGACAACAGTAGAGACTGAATGGCACATAGTTGAAAATGGGGAATGGAATGTAGTTCCCAAATCCTACGTGAACGATCAAAGGAGTGTCAAACATTTTCGATTTGAAGTCAATGGTGATTCAATTAAATTGCTTATTGATGGAGTTAACGAATCATCTTTTTTTGATGACAAATTTACCCAGGGAAGGATTGGGCTTTTCATTTCGAAGGACACAGTTATCGATGACTTCAAAGTGCGAGAGATTTTAGAATAGGAAATTAAAAATAAACTCACGCTTGAATAGGAATACACACCTAAGTATCGAGCACCCGAGCGACCCTGAAAAAAGGTCTGGAAAACGTCAGGGGCGCAAGGCGTCGGGCTCAAAGAGCCCGACCAGCTATGCCGTGAGTAGCGAAAGCAGTTTCACCTACTGGTGAATCTGGTGAAGCTACGGTAATCTGTGAAGATGAGAATCGGAACAGGGACGGCGTAGCTGGTCGGGGTCGATTCCAACCATATACTTAGGTTGGATGAGAGCCGACGCCCTGGCTTTATGAGTGGGGGGTCTGACGAAAGACGATTTTATGCTTGATTTATAAGCATAAATTGGTATAAGGAATGACCTCTCCGAGAAAAGGCAGCTTTTTCCAGCTCAAGGCAAGGGATCAATACCCACAGGCTTGAGATTTACTTGTTCACACCGGATGAATAGGTAAGTGAACAAGTAAATGAATATCTTTCTTTTGGGCTTGCTTTCTATTCCCATATCTTTAATATGCATACAGGGCTTGCTGCGGTTTTGGCTGCATGGGTTGGATTAGTTTTTCTTGTAGAGAATGGTAACTATTTCCCTGCTGTTCCATTAACTTTTCAATCGTGGTTTCCAATTTAGCATATGAGTGCTTTGGCGTTTTCATCTTCAAAGACCAGATAGAAGCCAGACGGTCATCAGCTGTTTTGACCGTAAACTGACGGACTTTCTGATTGGTCAACTGCTGGATAAATCCTTCCCATTGTTCCTGCAAGGGTGTATACATTGGATGCTGAATATCCGTTTGGCTGTCATGTTTGATGAAATTGGGATCCACCTTACCAAGCACCCTGGCCAGCACTTCCGCATCGGATCGGGAGATTCTAAAGGCTATGATTGTCTGCGCATTTCCTAAGGCAATCTGCAATCCCCTGCTGAGCTGGGCAATACTCTGGTTGGCTAAGATCATGTGTAAGCCAAATTTCCTGACCTGAGATAACATCTGGCTGAACGTTTCTGCAGCTCCCGGATTGCAGGCGAAATCCTGGAACTCGTCTATGTAAAGATAATATGGCTTGCGGTCTTTTTGCTGAATGCGTGAGCGGGATAAAGCGGCGTGTTCAAACCCGGTTACGATCAATGTACCAAATAAGCGTTTGGTTTCATCGTCACAATCCCCTAAATCAGCAATCAAGATTTGCCCTTTATCCATGATTTCCCGGATATTCAAATGATTCTCTTTCTGTCCTAACATATAGAAGATGTTGGGATTATCTGTCAGCGCACTCACCTTATTGGTTGTGCTGCCCATCATGATAGAACGATTCTTGCCCCATTCAGCGAATTCCTTTTCGAAGAATGCTTTGCAGTCCGATTGCACCTTGGAATCGGGAATCTGCTCTAAAACAGTTTCCCGGAAGGCATCATCTGTAAGCAAGGGGTATAGATCACAGATCGTCCTTTCGGTTTCCACTAAAGCGGATAAGGAAGCGCGCATGACTTGTTGAAAGCGGGGTGGTTCCTGCAATGTTCTCGACCAGGTGCGCATGAAAGAATTGATCACCCGCTGGCAGATCTCATACGTTTCAGTTTTTTGATCTGGTCGGGCCAAGACATTGAAAGGGATCATGTAATCCCTGCGCCTGGGAGCTACATAAATAATGCGTTTGTAATTAGAGGGATTCTCGAAGTATCCATCGGAGATTAGTGATTGGAGGATATCCTTGGCCAAGTCTCCATGGGGATCGATAATGGCACAACCACGATTAGCATTGATATCTTGTAAGATACAGCTCTGCAGAAACTTGCTCTTCCCTCTCCCAGTGAGTCCAACCACATAAGAGTGGAAATTACGCACATGGGGAGAAATCTTGAATTTTGGGAATAACCCACAAGGACCTGTGCGCCCGAGCACAAGGTCCTGGCTGGCTTTCTTCAAGTGTCTGAATAACAGATTGCTCATTAGGTTTCATGATTTCTATGTTTAACTATGCATTACTGATGCGCTTCGACATCGTGTTGAATGTTCCCGTAAATTGAAACAGGTCTTCCTCAAAAATAATGATCGTGTTTCTGGTCTGCTCTTGTGTGTCTTTATTGATTCGGCTTTCCGAGATTTTCAAATACGGCTTGCCGTTCTTTGTTGTTTCAATATCAAAGAAATACGTTCTCGA
>Ga0255443_1078_pt1 | contig 10739 bp, 13 predicted proteins | sample ANMaggSSYBR02D11_FD_182641 | JGI IMG/M metagenome (GOLD analysis project Ga0255443, IMG submission 182641) | Sediment cell enrichment communities from methane seep in Santa Monica Basin, California, United Staets - ANME aggregate JGI... | ecosystem: Environmental > Aquatic > Marine > Cold seeps >... | reverse complement strand
AGCCGCAGAAACATACAGCGCGTGTCCTATGCACAGCTTCGTTCGGGTCAGGTGGAGATAAACGGCAAGAAGATTCGCACAGCACCGCTGTCGAGCCTATTGAAAGCGCGCAATATTGCACAAGAGCTAAAAGACAAGATTATCAGCGGTGAGTTTGTAATGACACAGCCGGTTGAAAATCTTCCGTATAACACGAGCATAAACGTGCTGAACACGGAGGTAAAATAGCATGAGTAAAATGAAGCTTGGGCTTTTGTTCCCGCCGGAGCATACAGAAGAGCCAATCATCACCAAATTAGTCAAGCTGGATTTGTCCATTAATATTCTCAAAGCATCCATCTCCCAAGGTAACCAAGGCAAGATGATTCTGGAGGCAACGGGGGCTGACGACGACATAACAAAGGGCATCGACTATTTGAAGAGCCAAGACATTTCAATCAAGGTGTATACCGACAGCGTTATTAGATACGAAGAAAAGTGTATGGACTGCGGCGCGTGCACGGCGGTGTGCCCGTCGGGTGCGCTGGTTATGAATACCGACACGTGGAAGCTGGAGTTCGACATGGACAAATGTGTGCTTTGCGGACATTGTGTCAGCGCGTGCCCGGCACGCGCAATCAAGAATTTTGAAGAAATCACACGATAGCTATCAGAACCGAAACGAATATCGAAACCTCGTCAAGACGCAGCTGTATACGTGGCACACGCGCTATAAAGAGACCGAGCTGATGATCAGCGCCGAGCTTGACCATAGCGCGATGGCGTATGATATTGTGAGAGAGTTTCGGCAGACGCTGGACAACTTCATTGCGGCTAATGCAGACTTTGCGACCAGTCTGGTGCCCATAGACCCCGGCTTCGACTCGCCTGCCGCTGTGCAGGATATGTGCCTGGCGGCGATAAAAGCGGGCGTTGGACCAATGGCGGCGGTTGCGGGTGCGTTCGCAAAAGAGGTTGGCAGTCGTTTGCTCAAAGTCAGCAAGCACGTCATTGTAGAAAACGGCGGCGACGTTTGGCTCAAGACGGGCGATTTGACAACCGTGGCGATTTACGCCGGTGCCAGCAGCCTTAATATGAAGCTCGGCATCACGGTGGACGCATACGACCCAATCGCCATCTGCACATCGTCGGGCACGGTTGGTCCTTCGACCAGCTTTGGCAAAGCGGACGCAGCGGTGGTGGTGTCCTATGACGCATGCCTTGCAGACGCTTGCGCCACACGGCTGGGCAACGAGATTAAGAGCGCCGGCGACATTACGGCTGCGCTAGATGCTATATATAAAATCAGCGGAGTTGTTGGAGCGCTGGCGATTGTCGGCGAAAAATGCGGCGCTGTCGGCGATTTAGAGCTGGTAAATCTATAGAGGTTCACGGAGAAATGATGATACTGTATTTGGATAAAAATTATGAAGATAGTATAAACCAAGCTGCAAAGGTGATTTTGGGCGGCGGTTTGGTTGCGCTTCCGACCGAGACTGTATACGGTCTTGGCGCAAACGCACTCGACGCAGATGCGGTTTGCCGTATCTTCGAAGCCAAAGGGCGGCCGCAGGACAACCCAATTATCGTGCACGTCAACGGCATGACGATGGCGCAGCAAATCGCGCAGTTTACCGACAAAGCGAAAAAGCTCGCAGACGTGTTTTGGCCGGGACCGATATCGCTGGTGATGGAGGCTGTCGAGCTGCCAAGCGTGGTTACTGCGGGGCTGTCTACAGTCGGCGTGCGTATGCCCGACTGCGACGCGGCATTAAGCTTGATATCGGCGGCAGGTGTACCCATCGCCGCGCCAAGCGCCAACAAATCGGGAAGCCCGAGTCCAACCAGCGCAGCACACGTGCAAAGCGACCTTGGAGAGCAGATTTTGGTGCTGGATGCAGGGGAATGCAGTATAGGCGTAGAATCTACCGTTATAGACATGACGAGCGAGCCTCCGATGATACTTCGCCCGGGCGCAGTCACCCGGCAAATGATAGAGGAAATAATCGGCAAAGTGGATCACGCAGAAGCGTTTGCGCAGACCAAAGAAGAAGCTCCGACTTCTCCCGGCATGAAATATCGCCACTACGCACCAAAAGCGGCGGTGACCGTAATCGAAGGAAATCATATTTCTGTTGCAGAATCAGTAAAATATCTGTATGATAAGGATATAAAGGCGGGTGAGAAACCGCTTGTGATGGCAAGCAGAGAAAACAAGAAGTATTATGGACTAAGAGACTTGGTTGTGACAGGAAGTTTGCACAGCCCAGAGCAGGCGGCAAAGGTTTTGTACACGCTGCTTCGTGCAGCAGACGACAATGGGTACACAAGCATATACTTTGAAGCATTGCCAAAGGTAGGAATTGGATTTGCGGTGATGAACCGCATATATAAAGCAGCAGCATACAATATAGTGAAAGTATAGGAGGAAGAGAATTAAATGAACGTTCTTTTTGTGTGTACAGGTAACACATGCAGAAGTGCAATGGCGGAAGAGATGGCAGAGGACATCGGAGACGCAAGTACAATGAGCTTCAAGTTCAAATCGGCCGGCACATTTGCGTGCGCGGGAGACCCTGCAACAGACGAAGCGATTGAAGTGATGGACGAGATTGAGCTTGACATCGAAAAGCACAAATCGACACAGTTTGACAAAGAGCTTGCGCAGTGGGCAGACATCATCTTTGCGATGGAAGCAAAGCACATCGAAGAGATGGAAGCGATGGCGCCCGAAGAAGAAGCAAAAATGCACACTCTGCTTGGATACGCCACAGGCAAGGAAGGGTACCCCGGAGAAGAAGGATACGATATAATCGATCCGTTCAAAGACCCGATAGAAGACTATCGCGAAACGAGAGATCAGCTTCGTGAAGCGATTGGTATTGTGATAAAAAAACTGGAACAGTAATAATTTATATTGGTTTTAAAGAAGCGCTCGTCTTTTTTTGCGAAAGCTTCTTTTTTTGCGCTTTTCTTTATGACACGCAGCAAATATCAAATCGGCAATATACAGCTCGGCGCAGGGCTGCTTGGCATCGGCGGATATCTGCTGATTAAAAAATTCAGATAAAGTAAGCATCAACCAAAGCCCTGTGAAAACCTCGCAGGGCTTTTTCATGTCTGTACAACACCCCACCGCCCATAGTATAATGACATATCGGAGGAATCGCATGCGCTATCTACTAATTATCATCTGCATCATACTCATATTTGCACTGATTGGGTGCGAGAGCGAGGCAGAGCAGGGCATAGACATCACACCATATTTGAACAGCTTGATGGCAAAAGACTACGCCGCCATGTTCGATTTATGCTCCCCCGTCGTCAACATAGACAAAGAAACCTTTGTGCAAAAGTACGAAGTAATATTTGACGGTCTCGGTATAAACGAAATTACAATAGATTCGCTGTCAGAACCAAATGAGGATGGCGTTTTCACCTATACCGCCACATACAAAACGGACGACTACGGCGACTTTACCAATCGGTTCACATTGCAGACAGGTCTCATCGATGACATCCACATGGTGCTTTGGGACTACTCATTGATTTTCCCCGACATGTCAGAGGGCGCGACGGTAAAAGTGCGCACAATTCATGCCGACCGCGGTGAAATATTTGCGGCAGACGGCAGCATCATGGCGGGCAATTCGTTCGCCGACACGGTCTATATGGACACAAGCATCGTCACCGACATCACGGCAGTATCAAACGCTGTTGGTTCGATTGTCGGTTTAAGCAATACAGAAATTGTGGATATGTTTAACGAGGCGCTTGCTGACGAGACGCAGATTGTCGTGCTTGGCGAGTTCTTTGCAAGCGCGCTGACGGACGAGCAGAAAGAGCAGATTCTCTCTGTGCAGGGTCTTGGCATCGACGACGAAATGTACACGCCCATTCGCGAATATCCAATGGGAGAGTACGCGGCGCACATGCTCGGCTACACCGGTTTTTACAGCGGAGAGAACCTGCCGGAGGGCTACAGCATATCGGACAGAGCAGGGCTTTCCGGCCTGGAGGCGTCGTTCGAGAGCACTCTGAAAGGCGCGGACGGAAAGAGAGTATACATCGAAGACAAGTGGGGCAAGCAGCTGCGTACGCTATATCTTGACCCTTGCGACCAAGGGCAGGACCTTCGGCTGACGATAAAGCCGATGCTGCAGCGCACAGCGTTTGACGCGCTAAGCTGGCACCTGGACCTAGAGCAGGGCGAGACGGGCGTTGCAATCGTGATGGATGCGGCTACCGGCTTTGTCGAAGCGATGGCGTCATACCCGTCGTACGACAACAACCTTTTCTCGTTCGGTCTGTCAGAAGAGACCTGGCAATACTTTAACGCACCCGAGAGCAAAGAGCCGCTGTTCAGCCGCGCCACCCAAGGGCTATATCCTCCGGGCAGCGTTTTCAAACCGTTCACAGCAACAGCCGCGCTCCAAAATGGTGCAATCACGCAATACACCGTCTTCCCGGGCAAAATCATAAACAACCAATGGACTCCTGACGAAGCGGGGTGGTACTGGGAGCAGCCTATCACGCGCGTGGACGACTCTGGGTCACCGCTAAAGCTAAGCAACGCACTCGTTCGCTCGGACAACATATTCTTTGCGTTTGCCGCATTAGAGCTTGGCGAAGACGATTTTCTCAGCTATTTGAGAAGTATAGGTATGGAAGAAGCTGTGCCTTTCGACCTTCTGCTAAAAAAGGCAAACCTCGCGACAAGAGAAATCGACAGGAGATTGATTGCCGACATGGGCTACGGTCAGGGCGAGCTTTTGCTGACGCCTTTGCAGCTAACGTCCATGTACATGGCGTTTGCAAACGGCACAGGCGACATGTTGGCGCCCATATTGGTAGAGAAAATATGCCAGACGGACGGGCTGGATTACAACACATTGCAGCAAAACGATACCGACGTATGGAAGCAAAACGCTGTTTCAGATGCAAGCCTTGATGTGCTTTTGCCGCTGCTGAGCGAGGTTATCAAAAGCGGCACAGGTCAGTACGCAAAAATCGACGGCGTTGATATCGCGGGCAAAACAGGCACAGCAGAAATCGGCAACGATAAATCGCGCGAGATTTCGTGGTTCGTGGGGTATTGGACAGACGGATACTACCCCAGATTAGTGGTAGTCATGGTAGACACAGCGGCAGACGAAGGCAAAGTCAAGTTCGACATCGCCAAGCAGCTGCTGAATCCATAAGCAATACAAGGAGAAACACAATGATAACCAGCGCATTTATACCCGGCAACCAAGACACAACCGACCCGTTCCTCGTTCGGGACGAGGTGTTCGTCATAGAACAAAACTGCCCGCGCGAAACCGAATACGATGAGTTTGACGAGTATGCGCTCCATCTGATTATCTACGTCGACGAAGAGCCTGCGGCAACAGGGCGCATCTGGTACGAAGAACCCAGCTTTCGCATAGGCAGACTTGCTGTGCGCAAGCAGTACAGAGGACAAAAAATCGGCGATCTGGCGCTGCGGCTGCTGCTCTACAAAACGTTTTCTATGGGCGCGCAAAAAATCGACATACACGCGCAGACATACATAATGGAGCTCTATAAAAAGTTTGGGTTCAAAGCGCACGGCGAGCAGTTCGCCGAATCGGGCATCCCCCACTTTGCCATGACAGTAACCAAAGACGAAGTTGTGTATTCGTCCGACTGCTGCAAAACTGAACAATAAAACATCAATATGAAGGAGACAACATATGAGGGAAATTGAGAGAAAAGAGCTAAAGGGACTGGGTGGTTGGCTGGTATTGTTCAAATTCACATTTTCAACTCGCTTGCCGGCATTCTGCAGCTAGTCGTGCTCGTGCCAGTAATGCGCTTTGTAACGAACTCTATGCTGCGAGGAGGTACCGTGAAACCCGTGGGAATAATTGAAGGTAGCTCTCCACTCGACATATATGATTTCCTGTACAAACCGCTCGCTATAGTAATCATTGCGATTCTGCTCGTGCTGACGCTGCTGTGCATCATATTCTTTTATCGAAAGAAAATAGAGTTCAGACTGTTCTTTATCGCAGAATCCGTGATATATATTGCAGCAATGGGTGCGTTCTACTATTTCTTTATGAACGACATATACTCTCAAACAATGGACGGATTTGCTGCATTCAACGGAATATTCATTGGTTTTGCGTTAGCGTTTGGTTTGCTGCCGATGCTCGGCATCGCGATTGCTTTCATTATCGCGCTGTTCAAATCATACCGTGTAAAGAACACTTTCAGCTAAAAGGAGAACAGGATGGGCACTAATCTAAAACTTGGTCTCAACGCAAGAAAAGAGCAAACCGTACAGCACAAAGACACCGCAAAAGCAGTCGGAAGCGGACTGGCAGAAGTTTTCTCTACGCCGTCGATGATAGCGCTGATGGAAAACGCCGCATACTCGGCGGTCCAACCTGCCCTGGCGCAAGGAGCTTCCACAGTTGGAATCAGCATAAACGCAAAACACCTTGCGGCAACGCCGATGGGGTGCAGGGTTTGGGCGGTGGCAACGCTGTCGCAAATCGACGGAAAGAAACTCGCATTTTCGATAGAGGCGTATGACGAAACCGAGCTGATTGGTACGGCAGAGCACGAGCGCTTCATAATAGACGAAGAGAAGTTTATGAGCAAAGCAAACGAAAAAGCAAAATAGAGGAGACATATGGAGTTTGATTTAAAGGTTGGAATGACGGCAAAACTTAAGCATACAGTTAGACAAGAGGACACGGCAAATGCACTCAACGCGAGTCTGCCAAAGGTTTATTCCACGCCGTCCTTAACTGCGCTGATAGAGCTGGCATCATTCAAAATAATAGAGCCGCACCTTCCGCAAGGGTATTCCGCAGTAGGGACAATAGTGAACCTAGAGCACTTGGCAGCCACGCCGGTCGGCATGAAGGTTTGGGCAGAGGCGACTCTTGTGGGCATCGACAGACGCCGCATCAGCTTCAAAGTAACGGCATACGACGAGAAAGAAAAAATCGGAGAGGCAGACCACGACCGGTTCATCATCGATGCAGACAAGTTTACCAAAGAAACCTACAAAAAGGCGAACGCATGAAGCTGGATTTGCACGTACACACAACATATTCGGACGGCAGCATGACACCGAGGCAAGTCGTGGGTGTTGCAAAGGCGCGCGGGCTTATCGCCATAGCGATTACCGACCACGACGAGTGCCGCGGCTACGGCGAAGTGATGGACGAGACGCAAATAAAAGTTATTGCCGGCATAGAGCTCTCCGCAAGCTTTCACGGCGAGGTGCATGTGCTTGGTCTGGATTTCGATTGGCGCAACGAGGCGCTGCTAGAGCACATCAAAGAGCAAGCGCAAAGCAGACGCATAAGAGCAGAGGCGATGATTAAGAAATTTGCCGACCACGGTATAGAGATAACTATGGAAGATGTGCTTGACGAGTGCAAAGGCGATGTTCTTGGGCGGCCGCATTTTGCCGAGGTGCTGGTCAAAAACGGGCATGCAAACAGCACCAAGCAAGCGTTTGCGCAATACCTGAACAAAAACGCAAAGTGCTTTGTTGCCAGAGGCAAAGTCGACATCACGCGCGCGGTAGAGCTGATAGTCGGTGCGGGCGGCAAGGCGGTGCTTGCGCACCCGGGGCTGATAAGCGGCACGGTGTGGAACAAGCTTTACGGTGAGCTAAAGGATCTTGGGTTTTGGGGAATAGAAGCATACCATCCTTCGCACAGCAGCGGAAAGTGCAGAGAATTTGTCAGCATTGCAAAGACGCAAGGGCTCTTTGTGACAAGCGGCAGCGACTTTCACGGATACCCAAACACGATGGTCGGGATTGGGCAAGAGCGCCGGGGCGGCAAATATTTGGTGAAGAGCATGAAAGCACTGGGGTTATAGCGCTCTATTGTGACAGAAAGAAAAGTGCTTATATTGACAAATCACGAACTTTTATTTATTGGCGCTTATTTTATTCGTATACGTATTGATTGTACCACGCTTTAATGTTACAATGACTTCGTAAAAGCGGCGCATATTTTGGACGCTCTTGCTAAGAGCGCTATGTAATATAAGGACAATTATGTTAGAGAAAACAAAAAGGACAAAGAATCGGGGTAATACATTGAATTGCATTGACGGCGACATTAAGATATTTGCAGGGTCATCGGGTATCGGATTTAGCAAGAAGATGTGCAAGTATCTTGGCACCGAGCTTGGTGACTCAGAAGTAATTAACTTTTCGGACGGCAACATATTTCTTCGAATCAAAGAGACGGTACGAAGCAAAGATGTATACGTGGTCCAGCCAATCGGCATGAACCCCAACGACGAGTTTGTCGAAATCCTTTTTTGGATGGATGCCCTAAAGAGGGCAAGCGCAAATTCAGTAACCGCAATCATACCATACTTCAGTTATGCAAAAGGTGATAAAAAAGACGAGCCGCGAGTGTCAATTCGGGCTCGGGTTTGTGCAGAGAGTATAGAGCTCGCCGGCGCAGACAGAATCGTTACAATGGATTTACACAGTGCACAGGTCCAAGGTTTTTTCAAGAAACCTGTGGATCATCTTTTATCTATGCCGATAGTGTGCGAATTCGTCAAAGGGCTTGATATTATGGACAACATCTGTGTGGTTTCTCCGGATGCCGGCTATGCAAAGACCGCGCGCAAATACGCAGACTATCTTAGTGTTCCCGTTGCAATCGGCGACAAGACAAGAGTGGACCACAGCGAAAAGGCCAAGATTCTTGACATCATCGGCGATGTCAAAGGCAAAAACTGCATGATAGTTGACGACTTCTCTGTGTCGGGCGGCACGCTGATAGAGATTGCAAACGCGCTTAAGGCAAAGGGTGCAAAACGAATCATCGCATGCCTGTCTCACGCAATTCTTCGTGAAAAGGGCGTAAAGGCGATCGAAGCAAGCCCGATAGAGCTAGTGATTGGGTCGGACAGCGTGAAAAACCCATATACGGCACAAAGCGAGCGATTCAGAACGATTTCGGTTGCTCCGCTGTTTGCAGAGGCGGTTGGGCGTATACACGCCAAAGAATCGGTCAGCACACTGTTTTCAACACAGGTGCCCAAAAAGGTAGTTGACGAAATATAGGATTATGCAAGAAATTAAAGCGTATCATTCGTAATTAGCGACAAAATGCGTGATATGGTGCATAAATTCAATAAAACTGAATTATTAATTTTGTAAAGTTGCAAAAAGGGCTTGCATTCTGTGACGTGTGTGATATAATGTGCCTACAAAGAAAAGAAACGATGGCGTTTGTTTTGGAGAGTGTTCTCCATCCGCAAGCGCCTTTTTATTTATTGTAGAATTGGTGAAACCTAGATACAATTAAAAAGCAGGTCGCAAAAGAAAGAGCAAAGCATCGGGCAGTGGAGCTTAAAAGATGGAAAAAACGCGAATCACAGTAGCTGTGCACAATATGCAGGCTGCGAAAAAAATTAAATATGCTCTGCAGCGCAATGGTTACTTTGCAGACATATGCGCTTCTTCCGGCGAAGTATTAAGAAGGGTGCGCCGGGACTCGCTCGACATTCTGCTGATCAACTTTGACATGCCGGACATGACCGGGCTGGAGACCGCAGCAATCATTGGTGACGAGAACATATGCAGTGTGATTTTGCTGATTACACCCGAACAGAGAAAGCTTTGTATCGGGCAAATCGAAGACTACGACATCACATTGCACCAAAAGCCGATTAACAGAATTGCACTTCTTAGCGCTATCGACACTGTGCTGCAAAACAGATGCCGCCTGCAAAAGCTCAGCAAAGAGCTGTTCATACTAAAGCGGGGAATGCAAGAGAGAAAAATTGTCGAACGCGCCAAAGGAATCTTGATGAAGCGTAAGAGCATAAGCGAAGCCGAAGCGTATCGCAGGATTCAAAAGATGAGCATGGACACAAGAGTAGCTATGAAGGACGTAGCACAAAAAATCATTGAGTTGGCGCAATTATAAATTCGAAGTAAAAGCAGCTGCTGACCAGTTGTTTTTTTCATATCGAAACTAAAGTGTGCATTGCTGAACATTGTGCAAATTTTGTAATTGAGATATAATAATACATATGGTTTACTATATTAATGTCTAGAGGTTGTTTGACTTATGAAAAGAAGCGCATGGTTACTGATACTAGTTATGGTGCACAGTCGACACTTATCTGAAAAAATCTATAAATTGCCTGTATCCTATTGACAAAAAAAGAGCAGATATGCTATTATCAAAAAAAACTGAATATATTATATTAATACTTATAGCATTATTCATACTACTTTTTAGAGCAAATGGCAAACCCGCCGAAAGACGGGGACGCAAAGTACAGAGTCTAAAGTTTTTTTAACCAAGATTGTCTGGCCGCCTCTTATTTTTGAGGTCGGCCTTTTTTTGAATGATTCTATAGGGATGAAAAAGGCAAACCCGCCGAAAGACGGGGGCGCAAAACCAGAGTCTAACTCCTACAATTAATAGGACATGATCGTTCGGCTGCCAAAGGGTTTCTTTTGCAGTCGTTTTTTATTTCTCCAAATAAGACATCAGAAAATCGACTGATACGCATAAGAAACAAGAGCAATACGTGGAAATCGAATAAGGAGAAAAGATTATGAAAAAAAGAATTTTAGCAGTTGTTATCGTAATTATCATGCTGATTGCATTAATTCCGGCAGCAGCATTGGCGCACTCGGGAGAGTACAGCCAACACAAGCACAAGAACAGGGGAAGGATATTTAACCCCATCGCAATTCGGGTCACAATCGATGCCAGCGCAGGCGGCAA
>Ga0255443_1073_pt2 | contig 10743 bp, 8 predicted proteins | sample ANMaggSSYBR02D11_FD_182641 | JGI IMG/M metagenome (GOLD analysis project Ga0255443, IMG submission 182641) | Sediment cell enrichment communities from methane seep in Santa Monica Basin, California, United Staets - ANME aggregate JGI... | ecosystem: Environmental > Aquatic > Marine > Cold seeps >... | reverse complement strand
ATTATTGAAAATGCTGCCTTAGAGCGAGGAACTATTGGAGATGTATGCCGCGCTATAGCGGTCATTGAAGTGGATCTTGAAGTTAATAATTCAGATGATAGTGACTATAGCCGTAAAGCAACCAACAAGGCTCGAGACCAGGTAAACAGCATCAGTGAAACGATCAAATGTGATTTGGTCTCTCTTCCCTAGATAAAATGCCGGATAAACCACGCTCCCCCTGACAGTCGGTTAAGACCGAGGACCGGGGACGGAGAACCGAAAAGGACAACCCAGCGACGCACCTTTGGCGCCACCTGCATGGTGACAAGGAGACTTTGTGGCAGAGAGACAGGGTGAGCATAAGAAAAAAAATACTGATCACTGATTACTGACAACTGGTGTCCGGCGTGGAGAATCGACCTTTTCAGGCAATTATTGGTTCTTGATATATAATCAATAAACACCCACCTTTGGCTGTATACTGTTTTTCGGAATCTGAAATTATATGAGCATTACCATCACCCGGACAAAAGTTATCCTCCCCAGGCGGCGGCATGACCTGCTCAGCCGCCAGCGGCTGTTAAGCATGCTGGATGACCTTCTGGAATACCGCTTGACTTTGATTGCTGCCCCGGCAGGCTATGGAAAAACTTCATTGCTTGTGGACCTGGCTCATCAGGTGGAATATCCTGTCTGCTGGCTGGCGCTGGACCCGCTGGATAAAGACCTTATCCGGTTTATTAACTATTTTATCGCTGCCATCCACCAGCAATTCCCGGAATTTGGAGGGGCAAGTTTATCCTTGATCAATAACCTTGGCGGAGGTGAAATTGATCAAGCGCAGGTTCTGCGTACTATCATCAACGACCTTTACGATCATGTTCAAGAGCATTTTGCCCTTGTGCTGGATGATTTCTATTTGATCGACAGCAGCCTCGAAATTAATCAGTTCATCAACCGGTTCGCCCAGGAAATGGATGAAAACTGCCACCTGGTAATCGCCTCCCGCTCACTGCTCAGCCTCCCTGATCTGCCCTTGATGGTCGGACGCTCTCAGGTGAAGGGTTTGAGCTTTGAGGAGTTGGCATTTCACCCGGATGAGATCAAAACCTTGCTTCGTAACAATTACCAGCAAGAAGTTAGCGATCAAGAAGCAGAAAGAATTGCGGAAGAAACCGAGGGCTGGATCACGGGACTGCTGCTCTCTGCCGAAACCACAGGTCAGGGGTTAACAGATCACGGCCGCGCAGCCCGCGCAGCAGGAGTTGATCTATATGATTATCTTGCCCAGCAGGTGCTGAATCAGCAGCCGCCTGATATGCAGGATTTTTTGCTCCGCTCTTCCCTGCTGGAAGAATTTAACACATCCCTCTGCCAGCAAGCGCTGGGCAATCCTGTTAGGGGAAAAAACTGGCAGGAACTAATCCAGCAGCTGCTGCAGCAAAACCTCTTTGTTCAGCCTGTCGACAACGGTGAAACCTGGCTCCGCTACCATCATCTCTTCCGCGACTTTTTGCAGCAGCACTTCCACCAGCACTATCCTGATCAGGCAAAAGAGCTGCTTCGCAGGCTGGTAGATATTTACGCGGAACACCATTGGTGGGAAAAAGCCTACGCTGCCTGCACCCAGCTTGGTGATGAACAAATTACGGAGGATTTTATTGAGTCCGCCAGCGCTGCCCTGGTCCACAGCGGACGGATTACTTTGCTGGCTTCCTGGCTGGATGAGCTTCCCCCTACCATGGTTGATAACAACCCAGGCTTGTTGGTATATCGCGCATCGCTTGCCAGCATGAGGGGAGATTCCGAGTCCGGTCTGCGGATGATAAACAGGGCATTGGAAGGGCAATCCCCGCAAGAAGACCCTGCCCTTTTCGAACTCTTGCTCACCCGCCGGGCTGCTTTCTACCGCTTGCTGGGGGACTACCAAATGGGTCTTAATGATGCGCTGCTGGCGCTTGACCTGTCAAAAAAAGCCCCGGATGGAAGAACCCTGGAAGCAGAGTCGAATCGGGAAATCGGAATAAATCAACAATACCTGGGAAATTTTCAGGAAGCAAAAATTCACCTGGAACGCTCCCTGAAAAATTATCTCGATCAAGATGATCACAAGAACGCGGCCTTGGTGGAGATGGACCTGGGTTTCCTGGAAATGAACGAGGGGAACTACCCGGCCGCAAGTTCACTTTACCGCCAGGCTCACCATCTCTGGGAAGAATTGGGAAACCTCAGCCAGTTGGTTGGCCTGTGCAACAACCTTGGGGTTCTGGATCATCTTTCCGGTGACTACCTGGGAGCTTTCGGCTGGTTTACAAAGGCTCTGGAATATGCCCGGCAGACCAGCAACCTCCGCGGAACTGCGTACACCCTGGCCAGTTTAGCGGATCTCGCCCTGGACCTCGGTGCGCTCTCAAAAGCAGGAGCGTATATCAATGAATCCAGGATACTCGCCGATGAAGCTGGAGAAGTTTATTTACAGATCTATTTATTGCTTTCGCTGGCCGCTATTGCCAGGAGAAGCGGGGAATACAGCCGTGCCAGGGAGTACCTCGATTCGGTAAAAATCCAGGCCGGGGAAAACCCTTCTGGGATTGAAATGGGTAAATACCACCTGGAACGGGGCTGCCTGCTGATGGAAGAAGATCAGCTGGAACCGGCTTCAACTGAATTCAATGCTGCCCAGGAAATCTTCTCCCGGGTTAATATGCCGGTGGAAACCACCATCGCCCTGATTTACCTGGCCGGGATTGAACACTTGAGGGGATCTGTTTCGAATGCACAGGGTCAGTTAAACCGCGCTGAGGAAATCATTCAATCTTTAGGTACACTTCAACCTTTAGTCCCTGTCCTCGCCGATCAGCTGGACTTCTTGTCCTCCCTCGAGGATCACTTCCCTGCTGATCTTTTTATCAATGATCTAATCCAGGCTATTAAAGATTTTCAAATCCGCTTGCCTGGTTTGCTGGAATCCATGGAGTTTAACCGTCTTCCTTATCACACCTCACAGAGTCCCACCCTGGACATCTCTGGCCTGGGGCGAGCCCAGGTAAAACGGGATGGTGAGCTGATTTCTGTCCCGGAATGGACAAAACAAAAGACTGTCAGGGAGCTGTTCTTTTACCTGTTGAGCCAGCCAGAGGGAGCAAGCCGGGAAGAGATCTGTGTGGTTTTCTGGCCAGACAGCGAGCCGGAACAGCTGAAGAAACAATTTAAAAACGCTCTCTACCGCTTGAGAAGGGCTGTTGGAAAGGATTCGGTTCTGTACCATCAGCCTACTCGTCTGTACCATTTTAATCGAGCCCATAATTTCCGTTACGATGTTGAGGAATTCCAGTCAGCTGCTAATCAAGCAGAACAGGAAGCTGATCCGGAGATAAAAATCCAGGCTCTCCAGCGAGCAGCCGATCTTTACCAGGGTCCTTTTGCTGCTGCCCTGGAAGGAATCTGGGCGGAACCCGTACGCTACCGACTGTACCGCTGCTATGAAAGAACCATGCTTGCCCTTGCAGAGCTTCAGCTAAACCGGGGTTTGTTTGGAGCCTCCCTGGAAACAAGCGAACTGCTGCTGCAAAGTGTTCCGAGCCAGGAAGCAGCCTGGAGGTTGGCCATGCGCTCTCACGCGGCTCAAGGTGATCGATCCGGGATTACCCTTGCTTTTCAGCAGTGCCAAAAAGCCCTGGCCCAGGACCTGGACGCAGAGCCTTCGGAAGAGACCTGTTTTCTCTATCAACAACTGATGATCTGACCTGCAGTTTATCCACCAAATTGGAATATTCATCATAATCAACCTCCAAGAGGCTCAGAAAGAGCCACTTAGGGAGACCTCTGAGGTTGATAATTTCCCTATCCTATTCACTATCCAAGTAAAAGGTGGTTAAAATGAAGAGCTTAATCCAAAAATACTCCCTGTCTGCTGGCAAAGTTAACCGGCGCCATGTTCAGACCTTCCTGGTCTTATTAACCCTGAGTATGTTGGTTCTCGGCGCAGGAGCTCCTGGAATGTCCGGTGGAGTTGGTGGATTCTAAATGATCCTGGTCCTGGCCATAGCTGCCGGTTGGTTATCCGGTCTGGTCAGGTCCTGAATTGTTGATAATTTCCCCATCCTATTCACTATCCAAGTAAAAGGTGGTTAAAATGAAGAGCTTAATCCAAAAATATTCCCTGTCTGCTGGAAAAGTTAACCGGCGCCATGTTCAGACCTTCCTGGTCTTATTGACCCTGAGTATGTTGGTTCTCGGCGCAGGAGCTCCTGGTATGTCCGGCGGGGTTGGCGGATTCTAAATGATCCTGGTCCTGGCCATAGCCGCTGGATGGTTAACCGGTCTGGTCCGGTCCTGGATTGTAAGGAAGCCTTACCGCGTACCAGAATTATCCAGGACATGGCTGGTGCTGGTTGCTGTAGCCCCACAGCTTCTAATCTTCCAAATTCCCTACACTGCGGGATGGTTTTCTGATACATGGGCTTCAGCAGTGCTGGTGATCTCTCAACTCCTGTTGCTGGGTTTCGTCTGGTTTAACCGGGACCTGGTCGGTTTCCGAATATTAGGATTGGGATTAATCCTGAACCTGCTGGTGATCATCCTTAATGGCGGTTTAATGCCGCTGGCGCCAGAAACAGCCCAGGCCCTCTATCCTGAAGTCTCTCCATCTGTATGGCAAATTGGATCCCGGCCCGGGATGAGCAAAAACATTCTCCTGCTTTATGAGGATACCCACCTGGCCTTTTTATCTGACTCCATTTTGCTGCCAGCGTGGTTCCCCTGGACTCGAGCTTTAAGTCCCGGTGATCTATTAATTGTACTGGGAGTATTCTGGCTTCTTGCCGTTGAAAGTCCAGCTAAACCAAACCCGCAAGAATTATCTCCTGGCTAAAAAAAACTGTCGATATCTCATTTTCACACCATAAAAAAAGAGGAACTGACTATGCAAACAAGATACTTTTCCCCAACCAGCATTAACAAACAAAATGGACGTAATACTTTAAATCCTTCTGGTGGTATCAGCCGCTTATTGGCAGCCGCTGTAATCAACCAGGGTTTTCGGGATTTGCTGCTAACACGTCCAGCAGAAGCCCTTGCTCAAGGGTACTATGGCGAGGAATTTGCTCTTGATCATAATGAAAAAAGCCTGGTTCTTTCCATTCAAGCCAAAAACTTAAGTGAATTTGCTCTACAGATAACAACTTATCTGGAGGATAAAACCCCTCATGGTATCGAATACTGGATCCCTGTTAACCAACCCGCAGTTGTCCTCGAAGCAGAACCGGCTTCCTGTTAGTACCCCCCTGACCACATCCTCTTTGTTCTCTGTGGGTGCGCCGGTTACGATCTGGATAATTAATCATAAGGGCATCTTTCAATATATAGAAGGAGATGTCCCTTCTGGCCTGGACACTCTGCCTGGCGAAGTAGTTGGCAGATCAATATTCAAGGTATATGCTGACTATCCAGAGGTTCTTGACAGCGTCCGCCTGGCCCTGTCCGGGGAAAAAAGCAGGGCCCTCATTAATCACGGCCAGCGTATTTGGGAATACCAATTCCATCCTTTCCAGGGAACCCAGAAAAACCTCAAAGGTGTAATCGGCATTTCCTTTGATAGTTCACCCGAGCGGCAGCTCTGGTACCAGGAAGCACTAATGGATACTGCCGCTGCGCTCAGAAAAGCCCGGACGCATGGGGAAATGCCCTCCCTGATTGTCGAGCAGCTGCAAAAACTATTGCGAATAAACCAGGCTGCGTTAGTCGTAGGCTCCCCGCCAGGGGGTCCTTATGAACTGATATTCTCCTGGGGGGATTGGGACCAGATCTGTGAGAATAACGAACCCATAACAGGATTACTGACTGATCCCCAGGTAATCAATAATCTTAACCTCAACAACCGATTTATTGAAAATTATTTTCCTCAGAGCCCGGGTCCTTCCCCAATTTATGGCTCCCCATTGATTGCTCATGATGAAACCCTCGGTGCCCTTTGGGTTGGGCGTCATAAGCCCTTTTCCGCAGCAGAATCCCAACTGATCCAAGGTGTCGCGGAGATGTCTGCCAGTGCCTTACAACGGGCAAGACAGCACGAACTCACCCAGCGTCACCTGGAGCGCATCGCAGCTCTGCACTCTATTGACCAGGCAATTTCCGGGAGTTTCAATCTCAGCCTGACTTTGCACATCATTCTTGAACAAGTTGTGTCACAGCTGGATGTTGACGCGGCTGATATTTTTCTTATCGATCCTGACACGCAGCAGCCGACTTATGCGGAAGGCCTGGGATTCCGCCGCTACCAACCCCAGATGGGAATTTCTCAAACCCGGGAAGGTCTGGTCTGGCGGGTGCTGCAAAAACGCGAATTGGTATCGATTCCTAATTTACAGAAAGATGCTCCCACGCTGGTCCGGGGAGGAATGTTTTCAGTAGAAGGGTTTCAATCTTATTATGGGGTCCCTCTCATCGCCAAAGGGAAAATTCAGGGGGTTTTGGAAGTCTTTCACCGGAAACCGCTCCGCGTTGACAATGAATGGTTTGAGTTTCTAAACACGTTTGGGACGCAGGCAGCTATCGCGATAGATAACGCTGCCCTGGTGGAGAATTTACGCCGCACAAACCTGGAGCTCGACCAGGCCTACCAGGCCACATTGGAAGGCTGGGTTCGCGCCTTGTACCTGCGAGATAGAAGTACGGAGGGACATACCCAGCGAGTTGTGGAGAGAGCCCTGAAACTCGCCCAGGCGGTCGGCATCCCGGACAAGCAGCTCGTCCACATCCGCCGAGGGGCGTTACTGCATGATATCGGGAAACTGGGTGTTCCGGACAAGATTCTCAATAAACCCGGACCCCTATCTGCAGAAGAATGGATCTTGATGCGAAAACATCCGGGATACGCCCGGGAGATGCTCGAGCCAATAGAATTCCTGCGCCCTGCTCTTCTCATTCCTTATGGACACCATGAGAAATGGGATGGAAGCGGGTACCCGGAGGGGGTAAAGGGGACCAGGATACCGATAGAAGCCCGGGTTTTTGCCGTGATTGACGTCTGTGATGCCTTAAATTCGCCTCGCCCCTACCGGGAAGCCTGGCCAGAAAACAAAGTACACCAGTATATCCGCGAGCAAGCCGGGACTCACTTCGATCCCCAGGTAGTCAGCACCTGGGAAAAGGTTTTCCAGATCCCTGATTAATTTTCCTCTGGTTTATAAATTCTATGGTGCGTTAGGCAGTAAGAAAATAATTGATTCAGCAAATACATAAATAACGAAAAGGAGAAAGTGCATGGCAAACAAAAAAGTAGTTTTTGTGGCTTTCGCTATCGAAGACGAGAGACAAAGAGATTTCCTCAAAGGACAATCACTAAATATAAGCTCACCATTCGAGTACATTGATATGTCCGTGAAAGAGGCTTACGATTCAAACTGGAAAGATCGTGTCCGCACGAGAATTCGTCGATCAGACGGGGTTATCGTTCTTGTAAGCAAGAATTCTCTCACGTCAAGCGGTCAAACATGGGAAATCGCTTGTGCGCGAGAAGAAAAGAAGAAAATTCTCGGTATTTGGGCATATAAAGATGATCGTACTAACCTTGTTGGCGTGAACACTGTAGTATGGACATGGTCCACAATCGAAAAGTTCATTGATAGCCTATAGTTTAGGAGACAACCGATATGCGAATAGCCCTTATTGTCGGAATCAACTATTACGAACACGGTAGTCCATTATTCGGATGTGTAGATGATGCGCATGCCGTTAAGGCTGTGTTAGAACGTCATGATGGAGGCACAGCCAATTTTGATTGTAAGCTCCTCACGGGGACAGGTTCAAGTGATAGAGTAGATCGCGGTATTCTTAAGGATAGTATTCAAAAATTATTTGAGACTGAGGCTGAAACCGCTTTGTTCTATTTTTCAGGGCATGGACATATTGAAGCAACTGGAGGTTATCTTCTTGCTTCAGACTCAAAACGTGGTGATGAAGGAGTTTCGCTATCGGAAATTCTTACCTTAGCAAATAGGTCACCAGCCACAAACAAAATTATTGTTTTGGACAGTTGTCATTCCGGGATTGCAGGTACTCCACCATCAACAGGACAGTTGGCGACTCTTTCGGAGGGATTAACAGTTCTAACCGCATCCACAAAAGATCAGTATGCAACAGAGGAAAATGGCAGAGGTGTATTCACAACTCTCTTTGTTGATGCCCTAAACGGAGGTGCCGCCAACCTTACAGGGGACATTACGCCTGGCGGTGTATATTCCCATATAGACCAGTCATTAGGTGCATGGGAGCAGAGACCAGTATTTAAAACAAATGTAAGGCAATTCGTTTCTTTGCGGAAAGTTAGTCCTCCACTCCCTATTTCAGATCTGCGCCGAATAACAGAATTTTTTCCAACGCCGGGATTTGAATTTCCTCTTGATCCAACTTATGAGCCAGAAATGAAGGGGCGAGACGCAGGAATGCTTCCTCCGGATACTGAGAACACACGCGTATTTGCAATACTTCAAAGATACAACAGACTAAATTTACTCGTTCCCGTAGATTCACCTCATATGTGGAACGCTGCGATGGAAAGCAAAGCATGTAAGCTGTCTGCACTTGGAGAACACTATAGAAGATTAGTAGAAAAGGAGCGTATATAATATAACTATCTCGCCTAACAAGGCGCTGCCCCTGACCACCTACGGCGTGGGGAATTGGATGTTTTATGCAATTATTGGTTCTTAATCTATAATCATCAATAGCCCACTCGGCGGCAGGTGAGCTATTCCGTTAGAGAACTTAGAGGATTATAAATATGAAGTACCAATCACTATTAAAATTCTATTGGTTTGGCACGTGTCTTCGATATCTTCAAGATGCGTCCTCGGGTTATCTAATTCATGGCTCGGGAAGGATTCTATCCAATATCGAAGAATTCTTCAAATATTTGGACGCTTTGCAACTAATTGTTACTTCCCGTTTAGCTCACCGAAAGCTTGACGACCTTTTAAATAAACTTCGAGAAACCGAAGATGATAGCAAACTTGATTCGGAGTCTGCAAGTGAGCTTGCCTCTGCGATTTCTTTAATTCGTGATACTTTGGAGGTAGAGATCGAAGGTGTGGGAGCGTACACACCCACACCAAAACGTTTGAATCTTGACCATCTGATTTCAAACGTAAAGGATCTGTTTTCACCTAACACATTTGAATGTCTTCCAGAAATATCACGCTATGATTACTCAGAGGCTGGAAAATGTATAGCATTTGAACGTTCCACTGCTGGTGCATTCCATATACTACGCGGAACTGAGGGGGTTTTACGTTGGTATTATTTTAAAATGGTTAGAAGAAACCGTATTTCTTCTAATCTATGGGGACCTATTGTAGGAGACTTACGTCAAAAGACCCTGACCAAAAAATACGATATCTTAAACAATCATCTTGATAACATCAGAAAGTCATTTCGAAATCCAACACAACACCCCGAAGCAACCTTTGACATTCACGAGGTCCAAGATTTATGGTCTGTATGTGTGGATGTTGTGAATAGAATGGTTAAAATACTTCAGGAGGAAGATCGACTCTAACCCCCAATCCAGCGGACGCTGGGGGTCGAGCCGCTACCCTTCGCAGGACCTGTCCTGAGCTTGTCGAAGGGCTCAGGATGCTTCGCGAAGCTCATCCGTTAGGGACAAGCTTCACTTGCATCCGAACATATTCTATAGCCTATTATGTAAACAGGAGGTTACAATGGAAAAGTCCAATGAACAACGAGTTCCGAATATTCGTGTTTTGTTGCATCTTCCTGGCGGGAAGTTATGCGACAAGGAGGCCAAAGTGGTCCTCACAAGGAGGAAGGAGCAGATAACCCTCGAGCGTTCACCATCTTCTACACTCTACGAGGCCTGGGTCGAGGTCGGGAACTACCGGCTAGAGGCTACGGCCGGCGATTTAGTCAGCCCACCGCGTACTGTTTCAGTGGGGTCCGAGTCCACCACTGAGAATGTCTACCTCGGCAAGCCGGACTGGCCTTTCTACCGCTATGGAAAGAACTGTGTGCCCTTCGAGCCTCATGATGATCTGATTGGCTTGGCATTCCCTGAACGGCAACCGGACCGTGATGAGACTGAGAAATCGGTCAGCCATCTAATGGATCGTCTTTCACTTGAGCCTTTCACGGTCGAGTACGAAAAGGGTGAACATGGACACATCATTGCCAACGGGGCCATCTGGTTGTTCCGCCTGGCTGATAGTCTCGAGAAGCGTGAGCCTGCAATGAAGGGTCTACGAGAGGCTCTGGGACCTGAAGTGCGGATCGGTATACCTGTTGATCTCGACAAGCAACAGGTGAAGATCCTCGACAACCGTTTCGTCGTCCGCTTTCGAGACGACATCTCAGATGACGATATTGAACGCCTGGTCGCCAAGGCCGGCGGTCGCGTGCTCCGCAGCCTTGTTCAGGCAAAGAATACCCGGCTAATCGAGTTCACCGGGTTCGTCTACACGAAGCATCTGGCAGTCATCGAGCACTGGTACGAGCAGGATCTCCTGGTGTACGGTGAGCCTGATCTGATGGCTGAGATCACCGATGATGTTTTCCCTGGCACTGCACCCAACGATCCCACATTTGGCACGCAGGCCAACCTGACTCTGCAGAACGTCGACGATGCCTGGCAGCATCTCCATGCTAAGGCAACAATGCTTACCCTTGGGAGCCCCGACGTTCTGCAGAGTCAGGTTGGCCTGCGTGCCAAATGTGGGATCGTTGGGTGCAGTGCCAGGGAAAACATCA
>Ga0255443_1074_pt1 | contig 10897 bp, 8 predicted proteins | sample ANMaggSSYBR02D11_FD_182641 | JGI IMG/M metagenome (GOLD analysis project Ga0255443, IMG submission 182641) | Sediment cell enrichment communities from methane seep in Santa Monica Basin, California, United Staets - ANME aggregate JGI... | ecosystem: Environmental > Aquatic > Marine > Cold seeps >... | reverse complement strand
CCCAGAGTTCATCGTCGGAGATAGCCGCGATCACAAGCGGACGGGGTTCTGGATATGTTTGTTCAATCTTGGCAGTCATAATGCAAGACTTAATAGTATCGGGGATTAAGACTTAATCTGATTTTAAGAGTCCTATTCAGACTCAAACAAAAATTGTCGACCGAGCAGCCAGAAAGCGCCGATGACTGCACAGATTCGTACGATGGGGTCGTGGAAGACGATAAAAATGACAAGAATGACAGCTAATTGAAAAATTAACACCCCTGGAATTCGTTTGGCGTTTGTTTTATCAGGGACAGGAGTTTCAGGGGTTTTCAGGTGTACCCACGATGCTCCGGAACCACCGTGCGCCTGGTCACACAGGATAAAACCAACGACGTCGGGGTGTTTGTCCAGATGGGACTGGATCAAATTTCTAAAATGTCCTTTGCCCTTACCGTGGATGACACGGAACTGAGTGCGATTTTTGGAAATATTGTCAGCGATGGCAGCGTCGAGGATGGCGCGAGCCTTGTCAGGGTCGCGGAAGAAGGGATGGAGGTCGATGTCGGGGCCGGTTTGGGTCATGGACTAAAGATCCATGATACAGAAGGCATGGACTAAAAGTCCATGTTACGATTCTGATTCGGGGATTTTCGAGCTGTTTACACTATGCTTACTGATCCAGGTATCCAAGTGCTCTGAGTTGCTCAAGTGTTTCCTCATCGAGTTCAACCTCAGGTTCAGCGGATGGAATTCCTCTCGAACACCAGATATAAAATCCCGGGCGAAGCGCGAGAATATCAAGAGGCAGATTTGGACCAAGCGGATAATCCTCAATTCGAAGAATAATTGATCCTGTACGTTCCGGGTCGGGTGTTCCGTGAGGAAAAAATCTCTCGGTGTCAATCATTCCGTTAACCAGAAGATCGGCTTCGATTGTTTCCGCGTCAGGCGATGGCACCAGTATAAAGTGCTTGTCAGCCTCGAGGGGATTCAGACTATTGGCAACTTCAAACCTGAGAGTGTCACCATCGAGTTCGAAATGGTCATCCAAATCCAATCCAAAGGACTGCACGGAATGAATTCCTTCAGGAATCCTGATCGATCCTGTAAAATTTCTCGCGTGCTGAAACGGGTTGGCTATAAACCAGAGATAAATAAGTGTCTGGTCCGTGACCATTTCAGCCAGCATTTTTCTTATTAATAACTGTGTAACTTCGATATTGTCTTCGGAAATATCTTCTGTTTCACCGGGGTCGGCTTCAAGGTTATAAAGGCGGAATTCCAGGGTAACCATATCGAGGATACATTTGTACGGCCACATCACAGCGAATTTCCGATGAGTTCCCCTGTTGTTTCCTTCTCCGTAAATAAATCTTCCATCTTCCACATTACCCGTAATTACGTCCTGAAGCGGGACTCCGTGGAGGCCGTCGGGAACAGGTAGTTTCAGCCAGTTTAATATTGTGGGGACAATATCAGTGTTACCAACCTGTGTATCGATTCGATTCCCTTCCGGAAAATCAACACCTTTTACAATCAATGGCGTTTTGACCATTTCATCAAAATGATTATGCCCATGCTCATAGCCGCCGTGCTCGAAAAATTCCTCGCCGTGATCCGATGCGATTATCACCAGCGTTTCATCCATAATGCCAAGGTCACTTATGAAATCCAGAAGCTCACCAATAGCGTCATCGACATTCGCCATTTCCGAATCATATAAGTTCCTGACCTGCCTGATGTCGGCATCGAAAGGTCTTTCAGTAACCGCTTTCCAGTCATTGGCGTGGAATTCTTCCTGATACGGTCCTGAGTATTCCGGATCGCAGAACATCGATATGTATTTGTCCTTCGGAGTGTATGGGCCGTGCGGATCGAGAATATGCAGGAAAAGAAACCAGTCGCGTCCCTCTGACCCTGATATAAATTCACACGATTTCTCAACCAGAATATGAGGTTCCGCGGAGGCCTGGAACCACATGCTTTCAACGCCCTGGTGAAATCCTGACTGCTTGTTTCCAAGATACGCGTTTGAGCAGATCGTTTCAGTCGCGAAACCCATCGGTAAAAGAATTTCGGAAATTGTTGTCGCTTCTGTTGGAATATGATTCGAGAATAATGTCGCTTCAATAACCGATGGCAGCTGTCCGGTTATCATGCTGGCAAATGACGGCAGAGTCCATGAACTTTGCGAGCGCGCCTGCTCAAACAAAGTCGCCCCCTCAGAAAAATTCTGGATATTCGGCGTCAGGTCAGGACGAGCGCCGTACGGCGATGTCGAGTCGGCTCGAAGGGCATCCACACCGATCAAAAGCACATTCCGATTGAGTTTGGAATTCGGATAATATATAACCGGCTGTCCCCACAGGAGTTCGATGGTCCGGTTATTTACTGACCGCCCCTCGGCAATGAACCATAACTCCCCACGGTGATCAGAATAATTATTGAGAGGAATATCCAGTAATGTCCATTTGGTTGTCAACTCCGGACTCTGCTCCGGTCCGGAGGTTAGAAGTATATCAGGATCGGACTGAACCGTTTCACCGTCAGGAGTGTGAGGCAGAAATCCAAGCTTCAAAATAATATCCCCTGTATTTATCCGCTCATCCGACATGACCCCAACCCGGGTCATCAACCTTGCTCCGGATTTTATTTCAACTGGAAATCGCAGGATTCTTTCAGGAGGAGATACCCATCCCGCCACTGATGTGTTATCGATGATAATCCTTGAAGTCGATGGTGCAGGGGTCCTGACCGATATTTCATCTCCGATCAGGGGAGTTACAGTTAACAGCGATAAAACAGGAACATATTCTCCCGTATTCTCACTTTCAGGCGCGCATCCGGACATGTTAAAGAGCAGCAGACCCGCTAAACACACCTGAAAAAGTAATGAAGAAATAAAAATTCGTTTTCCCGATATAAAATTCATAATTTGTTATTAACTCCGGGGAAATTTATTGACGTTCGCGGATGCTGGAGGATGTATCCAAAGACACATTACCAGGTCACAGTTTAAGTTATGTACCCAAGAGCCTTTAATTCCTCGAGCTTGTCCTCATCGAATTCCCCGAAACCCATTTCAGTATCGACTAGCAAACCCGCGAAACCGGGTACGCAGTACATATAGAACGAAACCGGCCTGACCTGGGCGTCGACAGGATAATTTGCCGGCCATGGGAACTCATAAATATTGACAGTCGCTGTTCCCGACAGCTCAGGTTCGGAAATACCGTAGGGGTAAAAACGTTCATGAGCAATATGACCGTCCATCCGGACTGATACTTCCATGTCCTGTTTGCCGTCGACCGGAATAATTATCAGAGCTTTTATATTCCCGGTGACTTCGAATTCACTGAATATTTCAAATGTAATTGTGTTTCCATTTACAGTATACGAGTCCTTCTCTTCATCAAGAACTGAATCAACAACCATGGCGATTCCACCCTTTACCTCGATAGTGCCTGAAAACCGATGGGCTTCCTCTTCTATGTTTCCCCCGATCAGGATTAACGCCATATCCTGTATCGGTGGCATTCCCATGACCATGTCAATTGTTAACTGATCGACCAGATCGCTGTGCCTGATTGAAATATCAAGAGTTTCACCGGGATCGGATTCAAGGTCATAAAGGGATGTTTCACCGGTGAAGAAGTCGAGGATACATTTATACGGCCACTGAACGACAAACTTGGCGTGCGGACCTCGCCGCAGGTTGCAGTCACCCATGATTAATCGATCATTACCATATTCTCCATCAAGCACGCTTTGCAGGGGAACACCGTGAAGGCCGTCGGGAAGCGGCAGGTCAAGCCATTTTATGATGGATGGAACAATATCGAGGTTTGCGACAACAGTATCCGATAATACTCCCTCCGAAAAATCCTCTCCCCTGACAATAAGAGGGAGAAGAACCAGTTCATCATAAAGCGTATGTCCGTGCTCGAACTGTCCATGCTCAAAAAATTCCTCACCGTGATCCGAGGCGAAAATGATGAGCGTCTCATCCAGAAGACCGGAATCTCTGAGGTAATTCACAAGGGTTCGCATCGCGGAATCGACATCGGCGACTTCAGCATCGTAGAGATCTCTTACCTGCCTGATATCCCTCTCGTCCGGAATGGTCTCTATTATCTGCCAGATGTGACCATCGGCAAATTCAGTTAAATATTCGCCCGGATAATCCGGGTCGCACAGGAGATCAATAAATTTCTGCGGCGGATCGAATGGACCGTGAGGGTCCATGAAGTGCAGAAACATGAACCAGTCCCGGTCTTTCGAGCGTTCAATAAATTCAATGGTTTTTTCCACCGAAATATCCGGCTGGGCTGAGAGTTCGTACCACAACCCGTCCACACCCTGATGGAAACCGGAATTACTGTCAGCCAGGTGCGGGTTTCCGCATACTGAGCCGGTCGCGTAACCCTCAGGCCTGAGATACTCGGCGATTGATGTGGCATGATCCGGGATCGGATCGGTTGAAAAGGTTGGATTCAGCGCGGATGGCAACAGACCTGTTAACATACTGGCAAATGATGGTCGTGTCAGCGGAGCCTGCGATCGTGCCTGCGTGAACAGGGTAGCCTCATGAGCGAATTCATTTAAGAAAGGGGTTACTTCTTCGCGGCCGCCGTACATTGATAATCCGTCAGCCCTGAGCGTATCGACGCCAATCAGCAGTACATTTCTGTGTTTTCTCTTCTGGGGATAATAAATCGATGGTGCTCCCCAGAAAACCGTGGTTTCCTCGTTTCTGGGCAGGTTAGATGACGCGAACCGTATCTCACCTTTGCCGGCAGGACAGTTTTCAAGAGAAATGTCAATATCAATCCACTCAAGCGTACACTTCGAATAGTCATCCGATGAGGCTCTGTATAATTCAACTGATTCCCCTGATTCAATCGGCATAAACTCAACTTTCAAATTGCAGTTTTCCTGGAGATTATCATTTGGAGCTGTCGCGCCAAGCCTGAAAGCTAATCTCGCGCCTTCTTCAATTTCAACAGGGAATCGAATCATACCCTCAAACGCGGCACGCAGGCCTTCAACCGATTCACTGTTAATTTCCAATCGCGTTGTCTGGGGAGAGGGGTCGCGTAATTCCGATTCGTTTCCGTAATATGGAGTCAAATCGCAGAATGAAATTGTTGACGTTCCCCGGGTCCCGGATACAACCGGAGGTTTGGGATTACATCCGAGCCCGTATCCTGATGAAATGACCGTAAGAAGTAAAATCTTCAGGATGAGGGAAATATCGAACACTTTGCTTCTCTGCTTCAGCATAAACTTTCTCATTTTCACAATATTATACCTTGAGACCGCCGCGAAAGCCGATTTTTCATTTGAATTATAACTCAAAACAAAAATAATGTCTGGTGCGCGACATGCTTTCGATCACGGATTGCGGGATTATCCCGAAGGTGGAAGTGGCGCCTCCAACCATAGCTAACGCGGGTGTTCCTGGAACGTCGACCAATACCAGCACCCATAAACTTCGTTCGCCTTGTGGCTCACTCCGCTTATGGGCGGCACCTGGGCGAAGAGTGTGACAGAGCGGTTTATTTAAGAAAGTAAAAGCAGATTATCGAGTAAAACACGGGGACACCTTCGACTCAGGATGAGTCGGAAGGCGTCCCCGTAATAGAAAAGTCCCCGTAATAGAAAAGTCCCCGTAATAGAAAAAGTCCCCGTAACAGAACGTTCACACAACAATTTTCCTGTTACGGAATTGCAAAGACAAAAATCCCCGGAATAATTCCCGGGGGTACAATAGAACTGCCGGGGATCGCTGCGACCGTCCGGCAGATGGATTTACATAAGTGTAATTTCTTTACGGAATCCAGGGCGGACCTGATTGCCCGTAGCAAGTCAGGTGTATCCAGTCCAGACACGATTCACCGTCAGCATCAAAGACTTGAACCGACGCTGAATAGTCACCCGGTTCGACATATATATGTGACACTGTCAAACCGCCGTCCGGATCATCGTCATCACCATACCACCAGAGCGCATTGTACGGCGGAGTTCCACCGGTAACAATAGCTTTAAATGCAACCGATAGTGGTACCGTACCTGACTGCTGGCTGACCGTGATCTCGACGTGCAGCGGTACATTCTGGAAGGATCCGTATGTACCTGGAGCGTCGATGCTCATCATCGCGGTACGCCCATCATCGAGAACGGGGGCGTTGCCGATCGGGACCCAGGCGTTTGCATCTGTCAGGTTGAACGCTCCGCTGTATGTATTGGCCGCGAAAAGATCAGCGAGCGGGAATCGAACTTCCACAATCTCATCGAACACGATATCCTCGCCTTCCAGCGCGAAGGTACCAAGCCTGATGTAGGTTGTGTCGCTCGGAACCAGCGGAATGTCCGGCGGGAACGACTGCACGTTGAACGTGTAAACCTCACCCACAGGAATCGCACCATCGGGGAAAGTTATCTGCATTCCAATGTCCGGGAAATTGAACACACCACCGAGTTCGGTGACCGTGGCTGTTCTGATCACGGATGGGGTCGCGGACGGGGACGATGGATTTGAGAATTGGGCATCATTGCAGCTCGCAAGAAAGAGCATAAGCATTAAAATGACCAGTACTGTTGTCGAAAATAGTTTGCGCATTTAAGCAACCTCCGAAATGGAGTCCTTTAACTTTTATTAATATCGTTAAAAGGTGTCAAAGGTTGTACTGAATTTGGACAGGATATATAAACTGACCGAATTTTCTGATATTTTGGTATACAGTTGAAACCGGGATTGGTTTCACGCGGGAATGCTTCCTTACATGCCCACAACACGAAACGTGATTTTGGGCATGGCACGAAATAGAATGGAATTCGGTATACAGACTGGCTAAATTCTAATCGGGTATCCTACGCGCCTTCGGCTGCCTCTCTCCGATCACTCTCCTGACTCCTCCTCAACAATAATTTCACCAGTTCAACCTCTCTGACACTCGCCTCCGTAATCCTGGCTACCTCCTCCACCGACGCACCGCCCTTTAATAAATCAGCGATCCTGGTATTACGGTCGGTTTCGTTTCCAGCGGCGGAATCCGACGTCTCGATCGCGAATAAAATCCCCCGTTCCTCCAGAGTTTTAAGCCTTTCACTGTTCAGTACGGCTTCAAGACGCGCAATGTACTTTTCCGCTTCACCGTTCAGTTCATCGAGACGGGTTATGCGTTTATCAAGCCCCCCGGTGATGCGGTCGTAATCGGTGAGAAGTTCATCGCGGGTGTCAACGACCATGTCGTTCAGATCCTTGAGTGTCGCGCCCTCGCTCAGTTCCTTCCTGATCGCACGAGCGTCCTTCACGAATCTGTTCGCCATGTAAAGCAGAATAACAGCACTTGCAGCCATCAATATCCAGGTGATGTACATTAAGGTTACCTTTCAGTTTTTCTTACTAATCTGAGCGATGTTAACTGCCAGCCAACTTCATCGCCACCTGGAGAACTTCTCCCGTTCCCCGTATCAGGCCGATTATTATAGCATAACTGCCTGATTTCAAACGGCGATTAATCTCCGGCTCCCTGACAAAAAGGCTTAAAGTCCTTTCTACCTTATTATAAGTAGTACTTTTAATGACCGAAAAATCCACATTCATGAATATCGCTGTCATTTCGAGATCCTTACCCGGATCCCTGCCGAACTTCATGCATGCTCTGTCTTTCAGATGATTCCAGGCCTCGACGATGATTTTCTTATTCAGAACCGACCATTGCGCCGGTTGAATCTCGATGGGAAGCTCCCGCATCGTCACTATCCCGTTTAATTTAACAGCTTTAATCCCCGGACTGGTCTTTCTGAGCTCCGGTTTGTCTATCTGAGGTATTATCTGTTCGGACAACTTCGGCTTCTCAATTTTCTCAAGCGGATACTTCCGGAACTGAACGTACGGTTTCAGATCGTCATTTACCCTAATCGGAATATCATCGAATTTTGTCTGTACTGACACACTCCCGGGACTTTCCTCCAGTATGGGGTATTCAATAACCGTACCGCTCGACAGGTCAATCTCTAACTCGGTCATGTTCGCGTCAATCAGGGTGTCGGTAACAAGGAGCACGACACCGACACCGGGAATAATTTCCCCGCTGACCGGTTGAATCTCATAGTCGCTTTTTATTAAAACAGGATTTACCGGATATTCATATTGCCGGGATTCGAACGGGATATCCAGCGGGCAGTTAACTACTTTCGCGTTTGAAAGAAGACGTCCGATTGCCTCCCTGACTTCCCGCAAAACAATATCTATTTTGCGACGGCCCGGCATATTTCCTCCAGGGCTTGTCCGACACGGCCTAACGGTTCGGAAAAATCGAGTTCCTTCGCGATTGAGGATATCTCCGACGCGATTTTTTCGGTCGTATCGTCATCATCGGCATTAAATTTTAATACATAGGGAGGTCCTGACGGCGCCAGTTGAATCGAAACTGTCCCCGGCTCCTCGACATGCCACTCTCCAACCGTCATAAGCGGCTCGGCGTCGCCCTTGTTCAAGGCAATAAACCTTACGCCGTTCCCTTTTTCCAGTTCGAGAAGCAATTGTTCGGATGTAAATATCCACTTCGCTTTCGAGATCGAGTCTTTTAACAGTGTACTGCCGATTGCCTCGATTATGAGATAACGCTGCAGCGCGCCGCCGTAGATCAGCTTCTGGATTTTAGTCGGGCGGATGGGTTCGACATACCTGAAGTCGAGCGGAAGACCCTTTTCATCTGTGACAAGGAGTCCCCCGGACCAGCTTTCTTCATCGATTGTTCCGGCAATTAGATATGCAAGTTGCACAGTTTTATTCCTCCGGAAATCCGGGTTTATTTAATTCAAACCATCTGCCCATTCAGTCATAATAGTATCGGGAAGAGGAATTCACCCCGGATTAATAGAAGCGAACAACATTTAATCCAATAAAAAAAGCGCACCCATTACAGATGCGCTGCGGAAGTGCCAATTAATTGTTCGTCACTCAGTTAAGACAATATTTAAATCAACCTCGACACCATCTCTGAGAACTTTCAACATTACTTCCTCATCCAGTTCCATTCGTCTGATATTGTCCGCAAGTGTCGAAATCGACTCGACTTTCTCCGAGTTAAATTCGATCACGATGTCACCGTCAGCGAAAATATTGTACTGACGGCGTCTATCTCGAAGTGTGATAATTGTCGTGCCGCCTTCAAGTCCGGCCTGCCCCACACCCGAATTCGGATCGACCTCCTGTACCAGAATACCGTACGTAATCGGTAGACCGAGAGCGTTCGCCAACGCGGGATAAATGTTCAGCCCGTTAAATCCGAGGGACGGCCGCCGTACGCGACCGTGAACGACCAGGTCATCAACAACAAGTTTGGCCGAATTAATGGGAATCGCGAATCCGATTCCGTGACTGCCGCCCGACCCGCTCAAAATCACAGTATTTATTCCAATAACATGACCGTCAGAACTGATCAGCGGTCCGCCTGAGTTACCCGGATTGATACTCGCGTCAGTCTGGATCATGCTGTCGTACACGACATCCTCGGTGCTTACCGGACGATTCAGCGCTGAAATGACTCCCGTTGTGATAGTCGAATCCAGCCCGAACGGGTTCCCGATCGCTATCGCACGCTGACCTACCTGTAATAAATCGCTGTCTCCAAGCGGCGCGACCCATTCCGGCGGAATATCAATATCGCCTTTGATTTTAAGTACCGCGAGGTCTGTCATACGGTCGGTGCCCACCAGCTCAGCCTCGTATTCGTTACCGTCCGACAATCTCACATTAATGGTTTGAGCGCCATCGACAACATGATTGTTTGTCAGGATGTATCCATCATCATTAAAGATAAATCCCGACCCCATCCCTTCCTGAGGTACGACCTGAAAAAACCACGTCCGGACGTACTCCACCGTATTCACGTGGACTATCGACGGACTCAGTTTGTTGTAAATATTGGTTATCGCGATTTCAGTCGCGTCCAGATTGTTTCCGGCAGCTATTCCCGCGCTGTTCAATCCTGACGGTGAACCGGAGTTTAAATCGATACTGCCACCGCCTGCCTGTACCGCCTGCACTGGAGTCTCCGACAACCTCGCGTCGATCATCGGTCCGATTTTGCCGATAGTTACACTCGACATTATCGCCGCTCCGATCAACCCCCCGATCACAGCAGAGATTATCACAATAAAAAACCTGTTCGATCCTGACATGTCAGTATTCCTTATCGAAGTTTTTCCCCCGTAATCCGGAACTTTTATTTTTCCGGTTGTATTAATTCCTGTCCTGTAAGTCATCGCAAGTCTGATGCCCTGTCCAGCTGGTCTTTGTATTGGATGCGGAAAAATTGTTTATGGTTCATTACTGATTCTACGGCTGTGTGGACCGGCTCCGTGGGTGTGAGATGTTTAAATTAACATGGCCCACCTCCAAACTCGAAGACTCGCCTGGAGGCGCCACGGAATCAACAATGGTAGCAGATACAAAAAGCCGCGAAAAATAAAATACCCCCTTACGGGGGAGGGGAATGACAGCCGTATTTTTATCTTAGTCAGCTTCGGTCGAGCGTTTTTTGCGCTTGAATTTTGAAGCCTCTTCACGTTTCTTTACAAATTCCAGTACCTGCGACAACTTAAAGCGCCTCTGCTGTCCCGGAGTTCTAAGACATTCGATTTCACCACGATTTGTGTACCGCCTGACCGTGGTTTTGCAAACACCAATGAGGGTCGCGGCCTCCTCGAGACTGATAACAGGGTCTAGAAGTTTCTCGATAAGGTCGTCACGGTCGAGTTTGTTCTTGCGGGTGAGACGCTGTCGGGTCATTACCTGGTGATCGCTGACCGACCCGAACAACTCGAGCTCCTCGATCTTCCCGTCACCCTTTTTATCTTTTTTACCTTTAATACTTTTTTTCTTTTTACTTTTAGATTT
>Ga0255443_1071_pt1 | contig 10967 bp, 13 predicted proteins | sample ANMaggSSYBR02D11_FD_182641 | JGI IMG/M metagenome (GOLD analysis project Ga0255443, IMG submission 182641) | Sediment cell enrichment communities from methane seep in Santa Monica Basin, California, United Staets - ANME aggregate JGI... | ecosystem: Environmental > Aquatic > Marine > Cold seeps >... | reverse complement strand
CTGAACTTGCCATGCTTGCTAAAAATAGCGAGAGAATCTTAGACGGCTCTGGCAAAAACATATGCTTCATAGGTCTTCGCAGAATTGGTAAAAGTTTGATACTTAAGGAATACATTTCAAGGGAAAAAGATAAACATATCCTTCCGGTTTACATGGACCTTGAGCGCCTGGACACCACACCGGAATTTTTTGCAGTCCAGTATGTGGGTCAGATATTGCGCTGGTTCCTGGACGACGTAGATATAATCCCTTATCTTGATGTTAATGGTCTTGTTAAAAAAGTAGTAGACACTAACAGTAATACGGCTGTAGAAACAGTTCATTCGATGTTCGATGAACTCAATAAAGCAAAACCAAATCAGCGCTTGTTACTGGAACTTGCATTTATTTTTCCTGAAAGGTTTGCGAATGAACAGGATATTCATATCATACTTATGCTGGACGAGTTCCAGCGAATACATGAGATTGATAATTTTCCGCAAATACATGACATAATCGGTCTGCTGCGTTCCATAATCCAGACCCAGTCAAGAACTCATTATGTAGTCGCCGGTTCTGCGATAAGGATGCTTGAGAAGGTGTTCGGGGAAGCAGACTCCCCGTTTTTTGCCCAGTTCAGGGTACAAAGAGTGGCATATTTTGAGAAAAAAGCAACTTTTGACCTGGCGCAAAAGATAACAGGCATCAGCGATCCAAGGGTCCTGGGGAAGATACATGACCTGACATTCGGGCATCCGTATTACATTTATTCAATTTGTGAGCGCCTGAATGAACTTGGAGAGATGAATGTGAACGGGGCCAGAAAAGCCTTTGCACTTGAAACGCTGCTTAAAAATGGCAGCATAAATCTTATGTGCAGGTATTTTTTCGAGAACAGCATGTCCAGGGTTCGCGGAGATGCGCTTATGAGGACAATACTTCACCAACTGGCAAAAGAAGACGGAGTAAGGCTTACGGATATCGCACAGGCTATCAAACGGAAGGACGGGGTCACAAGGAACCTGCTTGAACGCCTGATAGATATTGACCTGATCGTGAAAGAGGATAAACGCTATTATTTCCGGGACCCGGTCTTACGATACTGGATAATGAATGTTTACGAAGGTGTTGAGTTTGATACCATGCCCGGTAAAAGGGTTATAGAAGATATGGTGCGTGACATTGAAGAGAAGTTCGAGAAAGCATCTACTGAACTCGGTATTGCAAAAGAATATGAACTGAAGTATGCTCTTGAGAAGTCTCTTGGATTTCATTTTGACAAATATTTAAAAGATGGTATCGAGTTCGACCTGGTAGGTGTAAATGACGATATTGTGCATATATTTGAGATCAAATGGCGCGCTAAAGAAACAGGTTACATGGAAATCGAAAAATTCATGGCAAAGACCACAGCATCAGAATTTGCAAAACATCCCAGGAAACTTATATTGATAAGCAAGCGCGGGTTTACCAGGCAGGCCACAGAGTATGCCAAAAGCAAGAAAATAATATTGGTTACACAAAATGAGATTCCAGCGATCAAGGAACTAATCGGGTAGATCGAGTTGGAAACTATACCACATAGAATATATCCTCTCTGGTCTAATTCGTTTTAAAATTCTGCAATAGCGTAATCGTGTTCTCCACTCCCATTGCCACGCCTTCCACCTCGATACCGCCTTTGCCCTTGGCGCCGTCCCCCACAATGTAAAGTCCCGTAATGGGCGTGGTATTGCCCAGGTCCGAGCCCGAACCTGCCCGGTTCACAGGCCAGCCGTTCCGGTAGGTCTGGACCATCAGTACCTCATAGTCATCTTTGTGGAATATATCCTCAAGGTCTTTCAGTCCCAGTTCTATCTCAGACTGGATGTCGTCGGATTGTAATGCCTGATGTGACATGATCAGATGTTTTCCAAGCGGTGCCAGGGACGGGTCTATAGAGGTAACCTCATTGATCCCGTTTACCCGCCTGGCATAAGGCGTGAGCAATACACCGCTATGCCCTATCAGCGGCATGTTTGCGCCCAGGCATATCTTGATACCTGGCGCTGGTCTGGTCGAATTCAGTGCTGCTGTGTATTCTTTGAACTCATCTGTGTCAGAGTGGTCATATAACTGTGCTGTTAACTGGTGCCCGATATCGCTTATGAGCACATCCCCCAGTATGGTCTCGCTGCCAGTCTCCACTCCCACTGCCCTGTTGTCCACTATCAGTATTTGGTCTACCTGGCGGTTGGTATGTATTATGCCGCCGCCTGAGAGTATGACCTGTTCAAGAGCATTGATAATGGCACTGCACCCCCCCATAGGAACGCCTGGACCGCCATAGCGGCGCATATTGTCAATTATTGTAAGCATCTCTCTGGCAGATACATCATCACAACGCATGCTCAATGCCCATCCACAATAAGCATTTGCAAATTTGATGAGCCAGGGGTCCTTTATGAATGGGAAGAACCAGTCTTTAAATTTTTCATCACCGGGTTTCACGAATCTGGATTTGGCAGTGAGGTAGAACAGTTTCAGTTTGTCAGTCAGGGAAAGGGGGCTGGAGAATTTTTCAAAGGATATATCCCTGAAACTGCCGTTATCAGGCATCCTGAGCATGGCCGGGGGTGATGAGGGGACGATCTTAACATCAGCCCCTACCTGCCTTAGCATGGATGCCAGCGGGCCCCGGGAGCCGTGAGGTATCATGTGCAAGGCGCCAGATGTCAGTTTATAGCCTTTGTAATCCAGGTTGATGAACCGCCCGCCGATAAGGGCTTGGCGTTCAAATATTTCTACCCTGTGTCCTGCCTTTACGAGCCGCGCTGCAGTGAGCAGGCCGCCTAAGCCCCCGCCTATTATCAGGGCTTTCATGCCCCATCCTCCCTTATGGCACCCAGCGGGCAGTATGGTATACAGATACCGCACCCGGTGCAGTTATCACTGATACTTGCTCTGCCCCATACTGAAATTGCCTCGCTGGGACAAAATACTACACACTGGCCGCACCCTACGCATTCTACATTGACTATCATATTATCCAAACCGCTGGAATGTTTTGGAAATTGTCTTTATTGTACCTTAAAGTTGCGCAGATAATGCCATTTTCTTAATTGTCCGGATGAAAAGAATTATTGTAGATAATTAGTCTAGTGTTAAGTCAACCATCAAGTGTCGGATTATAAAGGGTATGGGGTTCAATTCTAAAATCTAATTATTCAATAATCACACTAGACGCCGATTAACAGCTGATTAACGCAGATGCAACCTTAAATCAGCGTTAATCAGCGTTAATCTGCGTTAATCAGCGTCTTGAAAATTACTGGAAAATATAACCGTGTAAGATCATATATGTTGCAATATTGTATGGTTGACTCGACACTAGAAGAAGTGGTGGTAAACCAAAGTCTCAAAAAAACCAAATATATCTGGCTAAAAAATCCGGATAACTTAACCGAAATGCAAAAAGAGACATTAGGTAGCCTCAAAGACATGAATTTGAAGACTGTCAGGGCTTACAACCTGAAGCTAAGTCTTCAGGAATTCTAGAGTATCAATGAACACCTTCTTGCTGAAGATTATCATAAAAAGTGGTATTTTTGGGCTACGCATAGCAGATTAAAACCGATGATTGAGGTTGCAAGAATAGTGTATATACGAACGCGGATATGCTACCTGAAAATCTGCGTCCATCTGCGGTTTTATAATATTCACCAACATATATTGTATACTAAACCGTATCTGTTTTTTGTAACTTTCTGCCACAGAGAGCACAGAGAGCACAGAGGTGCTTTTTCTGCCACAAACTCGTCTCTCTGTGCTCTCTGTGAGCTCTGTGGCAGTCATATAGAGTTACAAATTATACTTACGGAGTAGTATAACGGTCTCGACTTGTTACAATCGGTGATTTTTTATTTACTAATATTATAAAAATATGCCGCAAAAATATTATAAAAATCATCAAATAAGATGATTGCTTTTGCACAATCATAGATTTTAAAGTGAAAAGAGATTAATTTTTATATAATGTAGTTGTTGCTGGTGGTATGGAGTATAGTGGTAAATGCGGACAAGATGCAAAATCAGTATCTAGAGCACTATTTACATGCCTGGGAGTTAATTCCGGGGTATAGGTGACTCATAAAGGGAGTATTGATAAAATGAAAAGAAAATATGTAATTGTTATGGCATTTTTGGTAATCGTGAGCATAGCAATAGGCTCCGCTGCAGCGAAATCGACAACTCCAACGTCAGATCGAGTGTTGTTGAGTTACCCCAATGAAATATATTTACCAGACGATTACACCGCCAAAACACCAAACTTCGCAGGAGTGCCGAGATAAATTCATACTCGCCAGTTGGTGCAAATCCAACCAGAGGAAAGGCTAGCCACCACCTCTGAACTGAACCCCGCACCCAGCTTGGTAACAGGCTGATGTGAAGCTGGGGGGATGGGATAATAGGCCGCAACGGAAGTGAAGGTTATAAGCCCCGAAATATCGCTGATTCTGGAAGCCGACGTTTTCTGCGTAACGGAAGGCAGCATTTACATCACCATTAGTCCAAACCTCCAGTCTTGGAATATAGCAGAGAGCTTAACGACATGGCAAGGTGATGTGAGTCCAGCGGGGTCTAAGACCGCAGCATGTTATCAAACGGAGAGTATGGGAACTCGGGAGGCCCATGGCGTTCTTCATCGGGAAGTATGCGATGTCAAGCCTATGAACGGTAAGACATTGCAGATGACGCCTTGGGAGTCGGATCAGTTCATAGTACTGATGAAACAGGGTAATGCCTGTGGAGGGAAGGGGCTGACAGTTGAACCGTTGAGACAGGGACACATCTTCCGTACTCAGATACGGGTTAAGGATGGTAACAAAACTGTACTCATAACCTAGCTGGAAAAGGACGGGGAGGTTCTTCTGAAGAGCCGGATGAGGGAAATCTTCATGTCCGGTTCTGTGAGGGGGCTCATAGTAACCTCGGGGCTATTACCCCAACCAAGAGGTGCGCTATGGGTCCTACTCGACATTTGTTAATCGAGCTTCTGCGGATGCTAGAATTTCATGGCGATTGATGTGCAATCTCAGTATTTCCACAACTGTAAAGACTTATCGTCAGTAACCACAGAAAATATCAGAACCAGACAAGTTCGAAGATCAGTACAGGATGCGCTCCAGGATGTCAAGGAAACCTCTGAACTCATAGACGCATGGGGAACCGAGCCAGGACAGTTAATCCAGCTCCCTGCAGAGCAGAGGCTGGAACTTGCGCAGAAACTTGCAGGCAAGGATAAGCTCAAAAAACTGGCCGGGATGCTGGGACGGTTCAGGCTCATGGCTATCCACAGCCAGAAGACCAAGATCAACCACGGACTGGATGATGTCCATGATATGGAGACTAGCAATGACCTGGGGAAAGTGTTACCCTCGGAACTGGTATACCTGCGCCACTCGGTGCTTAAGAAACAATTCCAGCGCAAGTTCACAGAAGGCCAGCTACTGCAGTACAAGTTGAGAGGCAGGGAGAAAGCAGGGAAGGGGCCTATCGTGTGCTGTGTTGACAGTTCGGGGTCAATGGGTGGAGATATGAACTCTGGGCCAAGGCCGTTGCTCTGGCACTGCTGGAGATCGCCCAGATGCAGAAGCGGGCATTTGTCGTGATATTCTTCGGATCAGAATATGACCCGCTGGAGATCATCGAAGTTCACAAGGATGAGCAGAACATCCTGGATAAGGTCATCAGGATTGCAGAATATTTCTTAAACGGCGGGACAGACTTTGAGAAACTGCTGAATGGCGCTATAGAGCTCATTGAAAAGATAGAGTTCAAGAAAGCTGATATCGTGTTTGTCACTGATGGATACTGCGGGGTATCTGATGAATGGCTTGAAGGGTTCCTGAAACATAAGGCAGAAAAGGAAGCCAGGGTACACTCAGTATTGGTTGAGATGGTGCAAAGCAATGAGATCGTGGACAGTTTCAGTGATCAGGTATCTACAGTAATGGACTTGACGATGGACAGCGCAATCGAGATATTTCAGGGAGTGTGAGCATCGCTCTTACCATTTCACACCCGAATGAAGTTTTTGGGTATCTTTGCGCAGGTTGAATACAGCCTACCACACAAAGTGGAATGAATATGTATTTATTAAGTTGGTGTATATTGAAGTTTGAGCAGTAGTAATCAATGAGTGATTTGATTTAACGATTTTATAAATGATGATAACATTTGGGGTTGGTAACAAACATGGCTTATGAAAATGCACAGCAACGTATTAAGGATTTGAAGGAAGGATTGTACTTCTGGAGATTACTCGATGATAAAATTGCAGGAAATAAAAGAGCACTGCAGCAAGTGGGAAGACGGAGTGCTTCGAAAGACTCTCGATAGTGTGCCAGAATCATGTGAGGAGTTCAGGACACTCTCAGGCATACCTGTACAGAGACTCTATCTGCCGCAGCAGAAGGATTATATGCAGGACCTCGGATTTCCGGGAGAATATCCGTACATCAGGGGGGTGCATGCAACGGGTTATCGTGGTCGTATGTGGACGATGCGCCAGTACGCAGGATACGGAACGGCAGAGGACACGAACCAGCGCTATAAGTATTTGATCGAGCAGGGGCAAACAGGGCTTAGCGTTGCGTTTGATCTGCCAACGCAGCTTGGATATGACTCCGACCATCCTCTAGCAGATGGAGAAGTTGGCAAGGTCGGCGTCGCCGTAGATTCTGTACAGGATATGGAACTTCTCTTCAGAGGAATTCCACTGGACAAAGTAACGACTTCCATGACTATCAATGCACCAACTAATGTGCTGCTGGCAATGTACATCACGGTAGCTGCGAAACAAGGTGTAGCGCAGGAAAAACTCAGGGGAACCGTGCAGAACGACATCTTTAAGGAATATGTGGCACGCGGCAACTACATATTTCCTCCTGAGTCATCGATAAGGCTCGTAACAGAGATATTTGAGTACTGTGCACAACACATGCCGAAATGGAATTCCATAAGTATAAGCGGATACCATATGCGTGAGGCAGGTTGCACAGCAGCGCAGGAAATTGCCTTCACGCTTGCAAACGGTGCAGCATATGTGGAGGCGGCTTTGCAAAGAGGGCTGCAGATCGACCAATTCGCACCTAGGCTGAGTTTCTTTTTCAACTCCCATATGGATTTCTTCGAGGAGATTGCGAAGTTCCGTGCCGCTCGAAGGATGTGGGCAAGAATTATGCGCGAGAGATATGGAGCAAAAAATTCCTGCTCGTGGATGCTTCGCTACCACACCCAGACCGCAGGATGCTCTTTAACGGCACAGCAGCCTGAGAATAATATTATAAGATCGACATTGGAAGCGCTGGCTGCTGTTATGGGAGGAACGCAGTCGCTCCATACAAATTCGTATGATGAGGCATATGCAACTCCAACAGAAAAGGCAGTCCAAATAGCACTGCGAACGCAGCAGATCATCGCACATGAAAGCGGTGTTGTGAATACCGTAGACCCGTTTGCCGGCTCGTACTTCGTTGAATGGCTTACTGACGAGATGGAGGAACAGGCAATGAAGTACATGGAACGGATCCGGTCCATGGGAGAGGGAGAGTACCCGATGCTCACAGGCGTGATAAAGGGTATAGAGACAGGATTTTTCCATAAGGAGATCTCCGATGCTGCATATAGGTACCAGCGGGAGGTAGAAAGTGACGCTCGCATTGTTGTCGGGATAAACAAATTCAAGATGGAGGAAGAAAAGTTTAACAAAACGCTGAGGGTCGATGAAGCAGTACAGTGTGCACAGATAGAAAGGTTGAAAAAATTGCGTAAAAATAGAGATGGAAAGAAGGTGCAGGATGCACTTGAAAAGCTTGAAAAGGCATCTGAAGGAACTGAGAATCTGATGTATCCGGTGGTGAAGTGTGCAGGTGCCCAGGCGACAGTCGAGGAGATTTGCGATGTTATGCGTTCTGTGTTTGGTGAATATAAGGAAAAAACCATATTTTAGGAGGGAACATGGAGAAAAAAAAGATTGTTGTGCTGATAGCAAAACCGGGATTGGATGGACATGACAGGGGGGCGAAGGTTATTGCGAGAGCGCTATGTGATGACGGGATGGAGGTTATTTATACTGGTTTGCACCGGACGCCGGAGCAGATAGTGGATGCAGCGGTACAGAATGAAGTGAATGTAGTAGGACTGAGTATCCTCTCGGGAGCACACATGACACTCTGTCCGAAAATAATGGAACTGCTCAAGAAGAGGGGTGTAGATGTCATTGTCATTGCTGGAGGAATAATCCCACAGGAGGATATCCCTGAGTTGAAGAAACTGGGTATAGCGGAAATATTCACTCCCGGAGCCACTATGGAGAGTACGGTGAAGTTCATAAGGGAAAAACTGAATGCTTGATGTGCTTATAGCTGAGATTCAAGTTCAGGGATATTATAGATGCTAAAAGTAGTAAGTGCTGAAACATTTTATCCTTCTAATCTAACGCGTGAGGCGCGGCAAAATCTTAGCGAGAATCTCTATGAGGTGCATAAACAGATTTTTAAAGGCCTTAATGAAAAGGAATTTGATCATTACGTGGTTAATTCACCTGCTAATGTTACAAAAATATTTATATATCGCAATAAAAGAAAAAAAGAAATAATAGGATACTTTGCTGTTCATCGTTTTGAAAAATTTATTGATGATAAGCCTTTAGTTATTTTTAGAGCTGAAGCAGGCTTACTGCCTGAGTATAGACATAAAAATGCCAATATTTCTTTCTGGTTTAAAGAAGCAATAAAATTTAAAATACTTCATCCGAATAAAGAGGTTTACTATCTGGTTTCTCCTATCAATCCAAGCGTGTATGCCAGATTAGCAAAGTATATTTATAAAGTTTATCCAAAATATGACAGTATTATTCCTTCACAAATTGAAAAACTCATGATGCAATTGGCTGATGAGTTCGGTTTGGAACAAGTTGACAAAAACAAACCTTTTGTCAGAAAAGTGGGCTGGATAACACAGGCTTCTGAGAAGGAAAAAGTATTTTGGCAAAGCTCTGATAATCTGCATATAAGGTTTTATGTTGATTTAAATCCTGATTTCGATAAAGGCAATGGTGTTCTTACACTCATACCTTTAACTTTTTTAAACTTATTCATATCATTATTCACTTTTTTTATATATTATACACTTAAAAGGAAGATCAGGTACAACTTCCATTTTCTTATGCAGAAAGTAGTCAGTTCTACACACATAAAGAGGCAAAGGAAATAATGGCAAAATGGCTAAAATAATATAATGATTGGATTGCTCGTGGTTTGGTTGAGAGTAAGCGCGCCTCCGGGCAAGACCATGGGCCATGCCAGTGCCATAATCAGCGGGGGCGGCAGGACTTCGAAGGAGAAGATCGAAGCGCTGGAGGGTACGGGGGTTGTGGTGGCTGAGAAAATTAAAGGGATGATTTGAGTAGATTTTGTGTTCCAGGATTTGATTGATTTAAGATTCTCTTCGCAAAAGTTGATTATCCTCGGGTCTTTAATCTCTTTTCCAATCACCAGTGCCTTTTGAATGAAAAAGCGCAAATCAATTTTATCTGGTGGTTATTTATACTGTAGCGTTTGATGCTTAAAAATGCTGATATCCAATAGTCATACAAACTTTAAATCCTTTTCAGAGCATCAGGGTACTATATGATAGGTATCGGGGAGATATCAGGCATCTTGGCCGCACTTTTCTGGTCAATATCTGCGGTGCTGTATAAGATTGGCCTGAAGGATGTGAAGCCCTTCCCCGCGGTACTATTACGCACAGCTGCAGCAATGGGCTTCATGTTCATGCTGAATATATTGCTCTATGGTTATGATCTTACGGTGCCTTTAATGGCATTTTTGTTTCTTTCTCTGGGTGGGCTGTTGAGGCTCCTTTTGGGGGGATACCTGTATTTCAAGGGACTCGAATATGCCTCTGTGTCCAGGGTCCAACCCCTGAAATTCACCTTTCCCATCTTCACCATTGTGCTAAGCAGTTTTATACTGAAAGAGACCATTGGTCCAGGGGTTGTGATGGGAACCATCCTAATTGTCTCAGGTATATTTGTACTGAGCAGGGAGAAGGCATCGGGCAGTGAAAAAGACCCGAAGAAGGCCATTCTGTTCACCCTTATATCCGCCATTTGCTCTGCCTTTTCCGTAATCGCAAGCAGGACTGGTCTTTATTATGTGGAACCTTTATGGGGGACTTTTCTCAGCCTGCCCATTTCTGTGATGACCATGTATGTGCTCTTTTCGCTGGACAAGGGACCTGTTGCTGCCTTTAAGCTGGATAGGCGGTCTTCAGCCGTGATTGGCCTGGGCGGGATATTCGGAATGGGATTGGGCAGTTACATGTTCTTTGTAAGTCTTACCAATATCGGCACGGCCCAGGCCACCTCATTGGCCTCGATCACACCCTTATTCTCCAGCATTCTGGCGGTGAAGTTCCTGGGCGAGAAGGTGACATCCCGGCTTTTATCAGGAATACTCATTATAATTGCAGGGATGTGGCTGGTCATTTAAGCCCAATCGTACAAATATATTGCAAGCAATGCGGCATCTGCGTCTTGATCTGTCTCAAGAAGGTACTAAAACGGGGCACTGCCATGCAGGAGGCTGCCGAATACATAAGGGAGCATGTGACCAAGCTTGTGGTGGGTTATATGGTAGGGATAAGCGCGCCGCCGGGCAAGACCATGGGCCATGCCGGTGCCATTATCAGCGGCGGTGGCGGGACTGCAAAGGAGAAGATCGAGGCGCTGGAGGGTGCAAGGGTTGTGGTGGCAGGGAGTCCTGGGGATGTGGCAGGGAAGATGAAGGGGATGATTTGAGTAAATCTGTGTTTCAGGATTTAATTGATTTAAGGTTCTTTTCGCAAAAGTTGATTAACCTCGGGTCTTTAATCTCTTTTCCAATTATCAGCGCCTGTTCATATTACTCTATTGCCATTTCTACCTGCCCCAGATGTCTGTA
>Ga0255443_1070_pt1 | contig 11000 bp, 16 predicted proteins | sample ANMaggSSYBR02D11_FD_182641 | JGI IMG/M metagenome (GOLD analysis project Ga0255443, IMG submission 182641) | Sediment cell enrichment communities from methane seep in Santa Monica Basin, California, United Staets - ANME aggregate JGI... | ecosystem: Environmental > Aquatic > Marine > Cold seeps >... | reverse complement strand
CACCGCATCAATAAGTTCTTCACCCTGTTATCGAGCGCTGCCCACAGCCGCAAAGGACATCTGGCTATCATGATCCTTTCCATCGCTCTCTTCGTCCTCAGTGCTGGCGCGCCCAATGCCACAGGCGCAATCGGTAAATAAAAAACAAAATAATACAAACAAGAAAGGTGACCATTATGCTAAAACAATTCAAACCATCAACAAACTTGAAACAACAATTAGCCAGTTCGGAATACAGCCGAATCCTATCAGCAGCTGTAATCAACAGCCATTTCAGGCAATTGCTGCTCAAGGATCCGCTCAAAGCTATCTCGAATGGCTACAGCGGCGAGCAGTTTGATATCAACAACGAAGAGAAAGTCCGATTATCCACTATCCGGGCTGCCTCTCTGGCTGATTTCGCCACCCAATTATCTCAAGCCTAAGTTTGTAAAGAAAAGGAGAACCGCATGTACCATATCAACAAATATTTCACCCTGTTATCGAGTGCTGCCCACAGCCGTAAAGGACATCTGGCTATCATGATCTTCACCATCGCTCTCTTCGTCCTCAGCGCGGGCGCACCCAATGCCACAGGCGCCATCGGTAAATAAATAACAAATTCAGTAATCAATAAGGAGCTTGAAATGAAAAAGATAAATAAGGAATTCACCCTCTTGGCAAGTATGTTCAACGGCAAGAATGGACGCTTGATCGTACTGGTTCTCACCATTGCCCTCTTCGTCCTCAGCGCAGGCGCACCCAATGCCACAGGCGCCATCGGTAAATAAATAACAAATTCAGTAATCAATAAGGAGCTTGAAATGAAAAAGATAAATAAGGAATTCACCCTCTTGGCAAGTATGTTCAACGGCAAGAATGGACGCTTGATCGTACTGGTTCTCACCATTGCCCTCTTCGTCCTCAGCGCAGGCGCACCCAATGCCACAGGCGCCATCGGTAAATAAATAACAAATTCAGTAATCAATAAGGAGCTTGAAATGAAAAAGATAAATAAGGAATTCACCCTCTTGGCAAGTATGTTCAACGGCAAGAATGGACGCTTGATCGTACTGGTTCTCACCATTGCCCTCTTCGTCCTCAGCGCAGGCGCACCCAATGCCACAGGCGCCATCGGTAAATAAATAACATCAAACAATCGTAATAAAAAAAGGGAAAAAACATGTTAAAAGCAATGCATATAAATGCACATCAAGATTTGCGAGAAATGCATCCTGAGTTCAGCCGAATTCTCAGCGCGGCAGTCATTAACCGGAATTTCCGAGATCTGCTTCTCAATGATCCTGGCCGAGCAGTATCACGTGGATTTAATGGTGAGTCTTTTAATCTTTCATTAGAAGAAAAGAATGAACTTTCATCATTAAAAGGCTTATCTCTATCAGATTTTGCCTCACAGCTCGCTCAATTATAAGGTTACAGATAAATTTCAAATTTTCATCTAAGGTTGATTGCCAACCAATAGTTTTTAGAATGGAGTAATTTAAATTACATCGTCTTTGAGGCTGCTTTATGGAAAAAATGCAGAAAATAAAATCAATTAAAACCATCATGGTCACAAATACACGCTCGTTTTCCGACAACAGCTCTGTTGCTGCGGATCTGGCCGTGATGATAGCTCAGAATGGAAAAAAGGTGGCCTTGGTAGACGCGAATCTCCGCAGGCCAATCATTCACACTCTATTCCAGCTTCCGAACAGAGTGGGGTTGAGCGATATCCTGCAGAATCACCGTTCACCCTTAGCTGTAATGCATGATCGTGAAGCAGGCTGCCTGTCGATCCTAACAAGCGGTAGACTTCCTGCCAACTGTTTTGATATGTTCAATTCTAAAAAGATGAAAGGATCTATTCAAACATTAAAAGATAATTTTGATAAGATCATTATTCATGGTCCCCCTTTCTTTTTCTCGGAAGCAACTTCTTTAGCAGCTCAAGTTGACGGTGTGGTTCTTCTTATCCATCCGGGCTACAACAAAACGGACACATCCCGCGCAATCATTGACAAATTCCAGCGAACCGGCGCGACAATGATTGGTATCGTCATGCGCGAACAACCCAAACATCAGGCAAGCCAATCCGCGTTTATTGATCGGTTATTAACTTACGATAAACGTGCCCGATTATATTCATGACCCCTCTCAAACTCCATTTGACAAGAGAATTTTAATAATTCAAAAGGATGTGCAAGCTAACATAAATAAAGCGCGCCCCATGGCTGCCCCTGACATCAATCATTGGAAAACCGGAAAGCAACATGGGAAAATATATTGGAGCTGTTATTTTAATAAAACCAGCATTCTGAATTTGAGATCTTGCAAGGGATACAAACCACCTGTTCAACTAAAAAAGACCAGCCATTTGTACCGGTTGTTTTTTTAATGTTATCTGTTCTTAATCCCCGCAATGAGCGCATTAACCCCGACCGCGATTAGAAAAATCGGCCATAAGTAATCCCAGTTAAGCCAACCGCCTAATCCAATTCCGATGAAAACCGCAGAGCCAATCAGAGTACCACCAATATGGTTGCGAAATTTCGGTACCAACAATCTGACAAAAAATTCAACCAGGATAATCCCACCAGCACCCAGTGCAACGAGATTCCATACTCCAAGCTCATGCCAGTCATTGAATGAGCTAAAAGCCCAGTTAGTGTCTACATTAAATCCAAACACAGCAAACCACCCCATTTTTGCTGCCAAAAAAACCAATCCCGCCCATATCAATATGAATGCAAAGACAAGCGAACTTAGCACATCACTGCCTTTTGTTTTCTCAACACGCTTCATTATCTCTTCTTCGCCTTTTTCATAATTCTTTTCTTCAGGCATTAGATCCTCCAAATAATTTAAAATAATTACATACCATCTTGATGTACGCAGGCCAGGTTAAATGGTTTCGCATAATAAAAGTCCAGTATTTTCACTGAACTCTTATTTAATAAAATGGCACTTCATGAGCGTCGGCGCATAAACCTATCCAGCAGAATGCTGGCACTTACAGAAACCAGAAAAAACGCCCAGAGATAATCCCAACCAAAGATATTCCTTAATCCAACCCCGATGAAGACCACTGCAAGAACTAATGACCCACCATTTTGATAAGGAAAAACAGGGATCAACAAACGAGCAGCTACTTCCACAAGCAGAATTAAACCAGCGCCCAGCATAATGATGCTCCACATACAGCGGGGTTTAAGAACTACCGTGCCCTCTGACATGATCTGTGCAAATAAATTACTGCTAAAAAATGTCTCCAGCCACCCGTTTTCAATACTGAGGAACGTGATACCTCCCCATACCAGAATGGCTGCCCACACAATATAACTGAGCATATCGTGCCGCCCAATCTCTTCATCATGCTTCAGCAGTTCTTTCTCACCTTCTTCGTGTATCCACCTATTCGCCACTTTTTCTCTCTTTCAGATTAATACTATTTCTTTTTCTTCTTGTTTTTCTTATTTTTCTTCCCCTTTTTCCCCTTTTTTTCCTTTTTGTCTTTCTTATGTTTCTTATTCTTATCTTTTTTTCCCATAACAAATCTCCTTTTTATTTTTGATTATTTATTTATTTTTATTTTATCCAAGAGCTACCCAGGTGTTTATCCACTATTTAACGGTCTCACCAAAGAAAGCAATCATATTGTCCATGAATGTAGTATCTCCAACTTTCTGAAAGGTATGGGGTTGGTCAGGATATTCTCTGCATTGCACATCCTTACCTAAACTATCAAGCGCCTCACATAAGTCACGCGACCACCCCACAGGTACTACATCATCAAGGCCGCCATGATGGATACTTATCGGAACTGTGATCTCATTCAGATAACTTGAAGGAGATATTTTTGCAAGAGAGCTTGCGGGGGCGATCAACTTGATGTTTCCACGCCCATCCTTTTCAAAGTGAGACAAATTGAATTCCTCGTTTGAATGGATTGACGCATAAAGCAAACCAGCTTTTATTTCCTGATCTATGATCAATGCGCGCATCACAATGCCACCGCCCATAGAATGGCCCCATAATCCTATTCGACCTCCATCCGCTTTTTCAAGCAGCCCCGCTGATCCAGACTGTTGGCGCACAAGTGCGAGAAGATTTAACACATCGATTGTGTCCCCTACCCCTAAAATATTCTCGCCATTTTGAGAAGGCGCGTAACCTCGTAAGTTGGGATGCAAAGTGATAAATCCCTCTTTTGCCAGCGCATCCGCATAGCGTGTAGAATAATCCAGCGTATTATATTTTCCCGGATCCACATATCCATGTACCAATATTATTACTGGAAAAGGGCCATCCCTTTCAGGGATATTAATGAAACCATACAAATCTAACCCTCCACTGCGGTATTTAAATAATTTTCGTGAAAAACCCTCCGCCCCGTTCAGATCTCCCTTATCTTGAAGAACACCTCCTCCATAATTTCTTAGAATTAAGGAGTCCAAATATAAATCTAAAAACGGATCCGGGGTTGGTGTAAGCGTGACCAGTGGATTGACCGTAGCGGTGGGTGTTAACGTTGGCTCAATGGTCATAGTCGGTGTTGGCGTATATTCCTGAACGCTAAAAACAGGGGTCGGAAGAACAATGTTTTCCACAGGTGCGATACAAGCGGCAGCGATCACCATCACCCAGGAACCAATAAGAATTTTTCTAAGATAAACCATAACCTGTTATTTGTTTTCTATAGGTGATAATTATATTCAATTCTCTGCATTCTTAAAAGAGCTTTGAACAACAACAATCCCAATCAGGCATGTGATCCCACCAGCGATTTGAAGGTTAGATGGAATCTCCTGCAGAATAAATATTCCCAGAATTGTCACGACCAGCGACTGCCCAACCAACGCGGCTGAAACAGCGGCAGCGGGTAATTTTCCCAATGAGTCGTTAACCAGATACCATCCAAAAACCTGTGAACTAAGCGACATTAGAAAGATCAAAAAAAAATCTTGAATGGAGAGTATTTGCTTTAATGATCCGGTTGCTAATCCAAAAACAAACAGCAAAACTGCACCTATGGACGAAACCAGCCACGAATACCTTAAACTCGGAACCCTCTTGCGTGCATTTTGTGTGATCAGGATATACGCCGCATAAGAGATGCCTGACGCAACGCTAAGCATGTTTCCAATAAACTGCTGGTTGTTTAAAGAAGCGCTGCTGCTCCCAACCAGTAGAATTGAACCAGCGAGAGTCAGCCCCAGCCCCCACCAGTAAAATTGATTCTGTTTTTTCCCAAGCACCAGCCACCCAAATATTCCCACCCAAACCGGAGCTGTATTATCGAGCAGTGTGACAATTGAAGCAGACGTGTAATTCAATGCCGAACACCATAAACCGATATTGATTGCGAATGCACCCCCTCCCAAAATAACCCATAGAACTGATTTGCCTTTTTCCTCAGTTGATACCTGGGTTTCGCCCCTTATTAGTACTGGCAGCGTCAGCATCACACTCGCGAACAAGAGTCTGTAAAAGGCCACCAGAGCACCATTTGCCTTGACAAATTTAACAAACATGGGCCCGGTTCCTAAAAGCAGAACACCGATACCAACCCTGAACAATGCTTTCTTATCTAATGAAGATTGTTCTGTACGCATATGAATTCTTTCAGCCTGCCTGATTAAAACATTCTCCATTTTACTGGAAATTTCTTAAAAATATAAAAAATCGTAGAACGATTGTTTTTCTGGATATAATTGACCTTTCATATAATTCCCAAACGGAGATCAGATGGCAGAAAAGAAAAACAATATTGCACTCAAAATTAAAGCATTGCAGCTTTTCCATCAGGATGGCCTCATTGACATCATAAGCGGCGCGGTATTGCTAAACTTTGGGTTAGACATCCTCAATAAAAGCGAAACCACGTCTCTTTATACCTGGATCCCAATCCTTCTGTTGTCTTCACTGAAAAACAAGACCACTGTTCCACGGTTGGGTTACGATTCCTTAGGCGGGGATAAGCAGCAAATTAAGCGGTGGACTTTTTTTCCTGCCGCCGGCATGGTTCTTGTCATGGTGGTGCTTGGGATCTTTATCCTGGGTGACCGAATAGATCTGCGGGATGCCAACATTCTGCCAATTCCCGGAAATTTCCAGAATCTTATCGGCAGTTTCATCCTTGCAGTTTCACTTTTTGCGGCCGGATTGCTGATCCATTTGAAAAGATTTTATATCTATGCGACAGTTGCGTTGGGCGCAGGTTTAATAAACTATTTCTTTTTGCCGATCTATTTTCCCTTCTTTTTAACCGCAGGCGTGATGCTCGTGAATGGAGCCCGCCTGATGATCACTTTTACGCGCGCTTACCCCATCAATGATGAAAGAAAGAACAATGAAAAATAAGGATTGGTTATATTTCTGGTTGACTGGCTTGATCTGGGGCACTTCCTTTTTATGGATCAAAATCGCTGTTGGTGACGTTAGCCCGATCGTGCTGGCTGGCTCCCGCTCATTAATTGGCGCACTTGGATTGGGGCTAATTTTTGCGTTGAATAAGCAAACGCATGTCAGTTGGAAGATCCTCAAGAAGCGATCGTTCGATTTCCTCATCCTGGGATTTTTCAATATAACCTTCCCCTGGATCATGGTCTCAACGGCAGGGCAATTCCTTGATTCCGGTATGTCCGCGATCCTTAATGGAGCCATGCCGCTGTTCACCATTCTCCTTTCGCCCATCTTTAATAAAGATGACCGCATCACACCGGCAAAAATTGGGGGCCTCGTGATTGGTTTTATTGGTGTAGTAATTCTTGTTGCGCCCAGCATCCAGGGCAGTCGGAGCAACAGTCTGATTGGAGTGGCTGCGATGCTACTGGCTTCTCTTTCTTACGCGTCCGCAACCATATTTGCTCGTAAAAAAACGCGAGGACTGCCAACACAGCTGCTGGCGTTTGTTCAAATGGCGATTGGTTCAGCCATCATTTGGGTGATCGCCATATTCACAGAAAAACCAATTACCCTTCCTCAGTTTCCGATCACTTGGGCGGCATTTTTATGGCTCGGGTTATTAGGATCCTGTATCGCTTATATATTTTATTTTGACCTGCTTCATAATATTGGCCCGACACGCGTTTCCATGGTCACATATATCCCTCCTCTGGTTGGCTTAATTCTGGGTATAGTCTTTCTTAAAGAACAATTCTACTGGCAATCACTACTGGGTGCTTTCCTTATTCTCTCAGGGATAGCCATTGTGAACCTGAAGAAAAAAGCACCACAAAAAACCTGACTCTGATTGTATCTTTTTCCGAAAGAGTAATTATTACAGCCTCGTTGACAGGGATTTTCTGTAGATTCATGCCTATAATATCTATATGATCCTTAGTGGAGCGAAAGAAGCCAGAAAATTTGGCTGTGAAATTGCCGAAGAAATTAACAAAGGAAATATTTCTTTTGCTTTTAAAACAATTTCCATCTATCTGAACGACAAAAACCCATTCCGCTTGCTTGATCTGGTAGGAGAAACGCTCAAGAATTGTTCACATCTATCTCTCTATCAGTTTCTTGATATGATCGCTGAAGCCAATTTTGAAGGTGGGTGGGTAGTAATTGCATCCACACTCCATTCCCTTTCAGAAACAAACACACAAGATATTATTACTAAATGCAGAGAATACATCATACAAGCAGATATTTGGTATGCATGCGATATTTTCGGAGAACGAGTTGCTGGGCCTGCCCTCCTTTCTGATTTCAACCAAACCCTGAAGTTGCTTTCTTCCTGGCGTTATGATTCTAACCCTTGGATCAGGCGAGCAGTAGGAGTTGCTGTTCATTTCTGGGCAAAGCGAACAAAGGGAAAGGAATCTCACCATAATACTGCCGGGTCTCTTCTTAACTTCATCAGCCCTTTGTTCGAAGAAAAGGATATCCGGGCAGCAAAAGGGGTCGGATGGGGATTAAAAACAATTGGACGCTATTACCCTTTGATAGCATATGAGTGGCTAACAAACGCTTTGATCTCAGAGAAACGCCACCCACTGGCAATTGTTAAAAGGAAGGCTCTCACCTACCTGCCTTCCGAGATGAAACAGAAACTCTCGAGCAAATAAATATGCCCAGAAAAGTCAAGTTCATACCTTATAAAACCCGCACCATTCTCAACAAACACAAGCGCTCCGATCACTGGTTCTGGACACGGTATACAGCGTATCCCTACATTGGGTGCCAGCACGGGTGTGAATTTTGCTACTGCCGGGAGAAGAAATATGCCCCGTATGAAGAGATTAATGATTTTCCGTATGTGATCAAGGTTAAAGAAAACGCTCCTCACCTTCTCCGGAAAGCATTGAATAAAGTATCAAAAGATGTGATTGCGGTAGGAGATTACCAACCAGCAGAAAAGAAATATGAAATTTCCCGCAGGATGCTGGAAGTGTGCCTTGAATTGGATTTCCCTGTGTTTATCCTGGAACGATCTCCATTGGTTCTGCGCGATCTTGACCTTCTTCAAGAAATCAATAAGAGAACACACGTGTCAGTTTTATTCAGCATCATCCACACAGCACAGTCACCGCACGCGGATAAGATCAGCAGAATGGAGCGATTGGCACCCATCCCAGAACTGCGTTTCGATGCTATGGAAAAAATCGCTTCTAAAGGTATTCAGACAGGGATCAGTTTCATGCCGATCCTCCCCGGGTTATGCGACACTCGGGAAAACATAAATCTGGTGATAAAGAAGTGCGCCGACCATGGAGGCCAGTTCGTGTTAGCTGCTCCCCTGACAATAGCAGATCAGCAAAAAACCTATTTTTTTAATTTCCTGAAGGAATATGACGCAGATCTTTACAGGTTATATCAACGCTTATACCCCCTTAAAAGTTATGGGCCTACCGGGGGCAATTGGATTGAAACCGCCACGTTGGTTCGCGAAATATGTAATACAACTGGGATTCGCGATCGAATGCCGCGCCCAATTTTCACTGAAGAAAAACGTGCACTTAATAAGAAAGCTATTGAATATCTCGCGGAAAAATTATATGCAATGGAATTAGGCCGCAGTCCAGCCCACAAGATGTGGCCGTTCAGAAAAGCCGCCTGGTCGGTAGAAGACCTACCGCAGGACATCGGGCTTGTGTATAAACAGATGGGCTTGAAAGGGCTGGAAAGCATCCAACACGTGGGTCCAAATATTGGGAAATTATTAGAGCAGATAATCATCAACCATCAAAACACAGGGATTGAAGGAATAAAAAATGATGATATTTCCCCAATCATTACGACATTTTAATAATTCACCAGTCGCTCCAATGTGCGGCAGCCATGTAGCGTGTACAAAGAATATATTGTCCTGACCTATATCTCTTCTTAATTGGCGGAGAGATTCCAAGAAAGGCAAACTTTCTATATCCCCAACAGTGCCACCTACTTCAACAAGCACAAATTCGGCTTTTGAGGATTCAGCAACCAGATGAATCCGTCTCTTTATTTCATTCGTGATTTGCGGAATAACTTGGATTGTGCCTCCCAGGTATTCACCTTTTCTTTCTTTCCCAATTACTTCTGCATAAATTTGGCCGGAAGTCATGTTTGATTCTTTGGTCAAGCGATTGTCTATAAATCTTTCGTAATGCCCCAGGTCTAAATCAGTTTCTGCACCATCATCAAGTACAAATACTTCCCCGTGCTGGTACGGACTCATAGTGCCTGGATCTACATTTAGATATGGGTCAAGTTTTTGAATAACTACAGAGAAACCGCGCTCTTTTAGTAACCGTCCGATTGCCGCAGCTGTTAATCCCTTTCCAACTGAACTTATTACTCCTCCGGTAAAAATAATATATTTTGGATTAAAAAATTCTTTCATCCCTCATCCCTCAAATCAAGTAAAAGATGCAGGGAGGGTTGTAAAACCAACCCTCCCTGTACTTAGTGATTGTTTCACTTTCCTTAGATATTTAGTGAAAAATTTATTCAAGATAAAAAAGTGTACCATAAGAAAAAACCCCGATGATAATCGGGGCGAAGACTTTAAAAAAACTATTAAGCACGATGTTTCAAGGTTCGCGCAAGAATATCTGCTTGTTCAATAGAAACACTTTTGGGTTTCTTAGATCGTGATTCTTCAGCAGGTTGGTTACTGTCGGCTTTCCCCATTGCTTCTCGTAGGGCAATTTCCATCACGGTGGGCTCATTTTCTTCTGGTGCTTCATTATTTTCAGAAGGTATTTCTTTTTTATTTTTACCTTTTTTACTCCGCCTATCAGGACGCGCTGGTGTGATCTTTACACCCTCGATTTCATCCAACCCGGGTTGTAAGGCTTTCATAGACAATTTGATCTGTTTCTTACGGCGGTTAAACTCGATCACCATAGCTTCGATCTCTTCGCCAACACTGACGATTTCAGATGCATCTCGAACATAACCTTGAGTGAGCTCACTTACATGAATAAGTCCAGGCCGCTCGGCTCCAATATCAACAAAGGCGCCAAACTTTTCTAATTTTGTAACCTTTCCTTTAACAACCATATTGGTTTTAATTTCTCTCCACTCCAATAAAAGCGGTTCCTTCATAGTAACTTCTATACGATCGTCTTGAATATTACGTATAAATAAATCAATTTCTTGACCTATTTTTAAGTAATCTTCCACCCGTAAGCTTGGTTGCCCACTTTCAATAATAATTTGTGAAACATGTAAAAGAGCGGGTTTTTCTACACCAATATCAACGATTGCACCAGCTTTATTGGTTTTAACAATTGAGCCTTTTATATGCATTTTTCTTTTTAATTGTGAAGATGATGAAATTCCTGTAATAATATCTGAAGCCATTAAAAAAATCTCCTAGATTGAGTCATAAGCAATCGTACATTATACACAACACATAATTAGCTGTCAATTAAGCAAATGCTTTAATCGGCAGTAATTACCTCGATTGCTTTCTCAAGTTGTGTGTCGATACTATTGTAATAATCAGTTTCGGTAATTCACCCTTTATACCCAGCAGGAATTCTTGCAGGGGAGATGTTTCCCTGGTTGTTTTTTCCATGAAGGCGTAA
>Ga0255443_1069_pt1 | contig 11032 bp, 9 predicted proteins | sample ANMaggSSYBR02D11_FD_182641 | JGI IMG/M metagenome (GOLD analysis project Ga0255443, IMG submission 182641) | Sediment cell enrichment communities from methane seep in Santa Monica Basin, California, United Staets - ANME aggregate JGI... | ecosystem: Environmental > Aquatic > Marine > Cold seeps >... | reverse complement strand
AGAAGTCCATGAGGCACGGATCAGCATTTCTAGGAACAAAACAGATGGAAACAAATCCGAACTATTTACATAGGAGAATTAGGCAGGTTTGAAATTTCCTTAAAAATCATTCACATTAAATCCAAACAATGAAACACAAGACGATATCTAGTTTTAGATTTGGAATATCTTTATTGCTGCCTATTATTGGAAGCCTAATAGTTGGTTCGATAATTATTTTGGTCACAGGCAATAACCCAATTGATACTTTCATCAATTTGTTTGACACCGGATTTTCTTGCCATGCAAGTGGGCGGTGCGCATTGCTATCAACCATACAATTTGCTACTCCCTTAATTTTCACGGGACTTTCAGCGACCATTGCTCTTCGAGCAAATTTCATATCGCTTGGACAAGCAGGGCAGATGCTGCTCGGTGCTGCCGCTGCATCCTGGATTGGTGCAAATATAAATTTACCTTTCCCAATTCTTCCCCTAGTAGCGATTTTAGGAGCAGCTTTTGTCGGGGCAATTTGGGGATTGGTCCCTGCTTTGCTGCATGAATATCTAGGAATGAATGAGATCATTACAACCTTACTCTTCAATCCATTAGCTGTTTTTTTACTTGGTTTTGTACGGATAGGAAAGTTTCCAGAAAGCGCAAGATTAGTACCACTCATACCAAGAACGAAAATCACTATCGGTTTCTTGATCGCTCTTATAACAGCATGGGTTGTTTATCTCCTTATATGGAAAACGAAAACCGGATTAGAAATCCGAAATACTGCGCAAGCACCAAGATTTAGTAATTACGGGGGAATCACGAAAAACAAGCCAATCATATTAGCAATCATGATCAGTGGTGCCTTAGCTGGAATTGCTAGCGCAGTAGAAGTGCTGGGTGTGCACTACAAATTTGTTAGTGCATATACTGCGGTAAGTGCCTTTGATGGCCTAATAATAGCATTCGCTGGCCGATTACACCCATTAGGCGTTCTCTTTTTCGCTTTTCTTGTTGGTGGGCTACGAAATGGGACAATAACAGGCTTCCAGATCAGATCAGGAATTCCACGAGAATTAGGTGGAGCGTTGATCGCCTTTATTTTATTGTTTTCAGCGATGGTCAAGTATTATAGAGAAAATGGCGACCATCCAAAAAGTCTTTAATTGTTTGTAAATAAAACTTATCTATTTTGCCCTTTTTTTATCATCTTGAGCGATTTTCCACATTGCTTCAACAGCGATCTTGATAGAGTTCTGTTCACCTTCTCTAAAGATTTTTTCTTTCTCCTCAGGTTTTATTATCCCCGGATCTCCATCAGAAGCAAACAAAGCACCTGTTCGCCATCCATTATATGCTCCTACTATGAACAGCGTGTCGCTTTCCATTTCTCCAAAGACTAAACCTGCTTTGATAAGTACTTCTCTTTTCTTTGGGTCACGCGGTCCATATAATGCATCGCATGCTGAACCAACTCCGACTGTAGTACGTAGATTGAGTTCTTCTGATGTCTCAACCAGTGCACGTAATACGGAAAATGTTGGAACCGCAGGGAAATATGGTGGCAAATAGGCGTTACTTGTACCGCCATAACGCACCGTACCAGTTGCGATTATGACATCGCCAGTCTTCTGTCCTTTTTGCATCACCCCACATGAGCCTACTCGAATGAATGTGTCAGCGCCCATATTCGCCAACTCCTGCATCCCAATCGCGAGGGTTGGACCGCCCATGCCCATTCCACATGAGGTCATCGGTATACCTTTGAATTCGCCAGAATAAACGGAATATCCACGACTTAACGTAACAAGATGGTAAGAGTCGAAGTGCTTTGCTATCTTCTCTGCCCTTGCCTGATCCCCAGGAGTAAAAACATACCGAGCAATTTCTTTTGGATCACATTTTATATGCCATTCCATATTTCCTCCGAATATTTTCAATGATGTATTGATATTAGTATAACAATTGATGATTAGTTAATTTGATCTAGATATCTGTGGTATTGTGAAATTCTGAAATATATCGCTGCGCTAATTGTGCTTTTTCGGGTGGAGATAAGAATGCGTGTGATATTGCGTTGATATTGCATTGATAAAAGAAATCCAAATCCCAATTGAAGGTGCTTGCCAATTTTTCATATTCTTCAGTTAATGAAAAAATTGCGGAAGATCTCCCATCGGTATTTATACTCAATGAAACACCTAGATCAAAAAGAAGATCAATAGGATGATTTAAATACACTTTGAAAACATTTGTCTTAATATTGCTGGTGGGGCATATTTCAAGATGGATCTGGTTCTCTACTAAATGATCAACCAATTTCTCGTCCTTAATGCTTCGAACGCCATGACCAATTCTTTGGGGCTTGAAATACGTCAGGGTTTCCCAAACGCTTTCAGCACCTTTGCTTTCTCCAGCATGTGCTGTAGTGGGGATATCATGCTTATTTGCGTAATCAAATGATTTTATATGAGCGCCAATTGGAAAACCTACCTCATCGCCAGCGATATCAAATCCAACAACACATGTTTTATTGATATATCGGTCCACTAATTTGATCACCTTAAAACTTTGCTCTTCACTGTAATTTCGTAGCGTGCATAAAATTAATCTCGATTGTATTCCTGTTGCTTTACAATTCTTCGAAATACTATCGGCTACAATTTCTACAACATCTTCTGGGGCTAAACCATCTCTTAGATGCGAGAACGGAGCAAACCTTATTTCAGCATAAATAACATTATCTTTTCGTAATTGCGTGAATAATCCTTTAACAACTGCCCTGAGAGCAGCTTCAGTTTGCATCAAAGTTATACTTTTTGAGACGCATCGGAAATAATCTTTGATGTCAATACATTTTTCCGGTGCGGTGAAATCTTTCATGTATTCTTTTTGAGTTGTTCCGGGAAGCAATTGGCTTATTACATCAAAACTTAATGAACAATCAAGATGGATGTGCAGCTCAATTTTTGGTATTCGATTAAGTTCGTTCTGACTAAACTTCACTTTTCGACTCGATTCTTTTTGAGGCAAACCTGGGGATTTAGATCAATGATCTTATTGAGGCTTTAATACCGAAATTCTCACAATTGATTAATAAATTCTATTGTCCTGTGTGCCAGATCCAAAATATTACTACGTTCAAATCCAGTGACATAGCTTTCTGCTTTGTTGTTAAGTGGGGTGATCCATTCAGAGGGTAGAGATTCTGCGCCGATTTTTGCTCCAAGAATTGAGCCAACCGTTGCGCAGGTGCAATCTGTGTCGTAACCTCCCATCAAAGTGATACATAAACTCTTGGCAAAATCACCTTTACCCATTAACAGTCCCATGACGATAATACATGTGTTGTTGATCACGTGAACGGTATCGTAGTACCCATAATTTTCAATGATTAGATCACATACTTTTTCCCAATCATCAAATTGTTCTGCCCATTCCATAGTTTGACTGACTGCGCTTGAAAGACGGCTGTTTTCTGGGATTTGGTCCAACCCTGCTTGAATGATTTCTAAAGGATCATCTACAAAGAAAGCCGCTGCGATGCATGCAGCCGCCCACATTTCCCCATAAATCCCATTTTTTGTATGCGATAGTGAGGAGTCCCTAAAAGCCATTTCGGCAGCTTTTTTTGGATGACCTGGGTTGATATAACCCCACATATCGGCCCGGATCTGAGCCCCAATAAATTCCCTGTAAGGATTTCGATAATATGCAGTCTCAGATGGTGAGATATCGTTTATCAGGTTGCGGTAAGTAACAGCTTCAGCAGTGAAAACCGAATAATACGGAAAATTCTCCTGCCACAATCGCCCAACATCCTCCGTTGAAAAGTCACGGCCGTATGTTTCCAGGATTTTCAAACCCAGAATCGTATAATCAATGTCGTCATCCCGTACCATTTTAGTGATATTCCCACGGGTAGTTCTCCCATAATCTGTCCATGGTTCCACCCATTGAGGAGTAGGGATTACAGCAGGGACATAGAATTCTAGGGGGTAACAGTCTAATTTCGTTAGATACTCTCTTATCTTCTGCCTTGGCCATAATTCGACGGGTTTCCCAAGGGTACATCCCGCGCATCTTGCTAACCATGCGCCATAGATCTTGTTTTGCAGTTCTGTTTTGTCGAATGTTTTATACCTTTTGTTTTGGGGTGCTGGTATTAATTTGTATATCTGTTCAAGTTTTGAAGGCTCTGAAACATCATTTGATTGTTTTTTAAGATCATCTGCTCTTTGCCAAAATGCATCTTCATAATCCATGTTGAAATCTGAACCTAAATTTTCATCCACCCATTTCTTGATTCCCTGAATGTCAAATCCTTCTTCTTTTAAAGCATTTATCTCTGTCTGAACCAGCAATTCAAATGACAAGTTTGCATGTCGCATGGCAACCTCACTTTATTTTGGTCTGAATTATTGAAGGATCTAATACTATCTTTTGTTTTATTTTGTAAGTTCCTGATTTGAGTTAGGGGGAATCATTTAAATTATTAAGTAGTTGATTGATCATCTTGACCCCGCCTGAAGCTGTAGCTGTGGCAAGTTCCTTCCCATAGCTATGGCTGGCGCGGCGGGGAAAGCGCTTATACAGATATTCTGGGATGCCGGGCATTGTGAGTTCGATAGTCGTTGGTGCCATTTTCATATCCACTAAATTTGGGTAATAGTGAAGCATCATCGAGGTTTCCCACTCTGCGGCATGGTCTGTCGCGAAAGGCCATGTTTTTTCTATGTCGTCTAATTCTTGGATCCTCTCTTTTGTAAAATCGTGTGTGGAAAGCATCACCATTTTTATTGCCTTTGAAATGGATATGGCTGAATTGATAGCTTCCCAATGACCAGGTTCCCCATGACCTGTTAATAACACTGCTATTTTAAAACCCATCTTGGCATACCCTCGACCTAGATCAGAAATTAAGGCTGATAAAGTATCGATATTGATCGTATCGACTGTTCCGAAGTATCCTTCTTCAGGTTTCAGATTTCTGCATATGCCATACGATAAGAGAGGTGCTACAGCGCAGCCTGTCTGTGCGGAAATATCATCGCAAGTGGCCTGACTAAGGAGGCTATCTACACCCAAGGGTAAATGATCCGCATGCCACTCGGTTGTACCGATAGGGATTAGAACAAGAGGTTTATCTGAAGCGATCTTTTTTAATGCATTCGGTTTCAATTCTGCGAGATGGACAGGTTTCATGGTAATTAATTCCTTTGATTATTTTTATATTTATTATAGCCAAACTTCATCCAACTGAAATGGTGCTAGGAATCGTTTAAATTATTGATGTTCACTAATAAGGAAATGGAAGTTATTATTTTTATGTGTGAAAGCCTTTTTTCTGAGGATAGCCACATGCAATATCGAAAATTTGGAGAATTGGATTGGGAATCATTAGTTCTTGGATTTGGCAGCATGGTATAAAGCGTTGAATCGCCTAACAGGAAATCCCTGTACATATACCTAATAGGAATGTGATTTGCTCCGGATTTATTTTACAGTGTGATTGATCTTTCATATTCATTGCCTATTGGGTATTTATAATGTCAATAGCAAAACAATGCCTAAAATAACTAATACCTAAGTAATAGGTGCTATTCATTTGTAGTATTACACAATTATACAAATCAGATCGGGATTCACATCTATCAGGATTCATGTATCTATTATCCGAGGTTAACCTTTTGGACTCCGCTTTTTAAATAACTGTTGATCACAGATGGTACTTTCAGTCGATCGTCACTTGCATACAATTTCCTGATTGCAGGGTAATCTATTTCTCCGATGCTAGCCCCCGCAACTTGATCGAGGAAATTTAAATCAACAGGAGAGATTTTCTCATCAGTGCCATCAATCAACCCCCATCCATCCCAAGGGAGCAACGGTACTTTATTCAAGGCTGCTATATCCCGTACAACGTTGCCACGCACAAACCACAAACCACGCATATCAAAAATACCAAAAGATTCTGGGTTTGTATGCTCTTCGCGGCACATCTGCCAGGCCTGGCCGGCTACCAGGAATTGGTCGCGGGGAACATCAAGTGGATCAAATGAGATTTTTAGCACTTTTTGTTGAATATCATCCAGTTGAGCGTCGACAAGGATCCAACGTTGTTGTTGGTGATTCCAATATTCACATACCCAATGGTCTTCGTATAAATCGGGTAGAAAATAATTCCCGAAACCACAGCGAGTCCTAGCTGGGATACTCTGGTGCCGCAATAATGCACAAAGTAAAAGAGAGAAATTGCGGCAATTACCGATAAGTCGTTTCGCTGGTTCGCGCGAAGTGTTTATCGATGTTCTCGCTATTTTTTCCCAATCGGTTAACATATGCTCGACTCGGCGAATACTGGCTCCAATTTTTTGAGACTCCGTCAAAGAAACCCCATACCTTTCTGCCCAGAAGACGTGCAACAAAAAACCTTGAACAAGCTGGCACAATCCTAGAATGTCGATCGGCAGATCTTCAAAATGATGTGCTAACTGGCCTGGATCAGTGTAAGAGCTGTGATTGGATTAAAAAGCAATTGGATCAACATATTTTTCTTTCATTTCTTTATCTCCTTTGTGGTTTATTAATTGATTGCAAGATTAAAAAGCTTGTTTCTTATATATTCATCAGATCATGACTGTCTTTAAAGTCGATATTATTTTATTAATGAAGAGGTTTTAATGAAATATCTTAGATGGATTACTTCTTCTGCAATAGGTCCACCATTACTTTCATGGGTTTCTCAGTATGTGTAAAAAACAACTTATAACCAGCACAAAGATAATTCAATCCCTCCTCTCCTTCAGGAGTGCGACGGATACGATTTTTTGGACATCCCCCATTGCAGATAAAACGCACTTTGCATTCTCTACAGTAGCCAGGAAGAGTGTCGTTTTTATCAAAACCGAATTGGGTCTGCTGTGGACTGAAGACAAGCTCAGATAATCCCTCTTCAATATTCCCTAATAGATAATTCGGTTCAACGTAATGGTCGCAGGAATATAAGCTACCGTCATGCTCAATTACGAGGGCATTACCACAAGTCGGACTGAAGATACATAAATTGGGGGGGTATCCGATCCAGGCCCCTAGTACGACATCAAAGATCTGCACGAATACCCGCCCTACATCTTCAATAACCCATTCGTCAAAAATGTTATTAAGGAATCGTCCGTATTGTTCACCCTTGACAGACCGTTTTGTCACTCGGTAGCCTTCTTGAAAACCGGAATCATTTTGTCTCTCAACAATTGGGATAAATTGTAGATACCGAGCACAGACTTCATCACGGAGGAATCGGTAGACTTCCATTGGATATTCAGCATTTGCTGCATGCACACATGTGAGTATATTAAAATCGACCGCGTGTTTCTTGAGTAAGTTAACACCGGCCATAACGCTAATAAATGTACCAGATCCAGTTTTATCGTGACGATAAGCGTTATGTAACGGTTCGGGCCCGTCTAAACTAACACCTATAAGAAATCCATTTTCTTTGAAAAACTTACACCAATCATCATCTATTAAAGTAGCGTTTGTTTGAAGCGCATTTTGTATCTTCATCCCGGGCTTTGTGTATTTTTTTTGTAGAGAGACTGCTTTACGGAAAAAGTCCAATCCCATCAATGTCGGTTCACCACCTTGCCATGTAAAAATCAACTCTTGTGTGTCTTGCCCCGTAATATACTGACGCGTGAAATTTTCCAACATGGCATAGTTCATGTGAAAATCACTTCCAGCATAGAGTGACTGTTTGCTGAGATAGTAGCAATACTTATAATCCAGATTACAAATAGCTCCATGTGGCTTTATCATGATATGGAAATTATTCATGTTTGACATTTCCCGTTGACCTTTTATTGCTTGATATATATTACAATACATAATTGCAAAAACGTGTTCTTATATTTTCTGAGCTTAATACGTAAGATTTATATTTACAGATAAACAATGGTCAATTTGTCTGAAGAATCTGGAGAGGTGATTGAACAGTTTACAGCCAGCGAACCCCGGATAGATTATTATCAACATCACATTTATTAATTACCTATGCAACACTCTTTATTCAATCTTGGAGAAGAACTCTGCTCAAACAAGCCAATGGAAAGCAATAGGATTCCTGAAAAATAATAAGAGAAAACAATGGATCGAAAGGTAGATGTAACATGAAAAGACCAAATGTAATTCTTTTTCTTACAGATGATCATGGTCAGTGGGCAAACAGTGCATACGGAAATAAGGACGTGCACACACCCTCATTGGATTTCCTGGCAACCAAGGGCGCGGTGATGGATAACGCGTTTACACCCACACCCGTTTGTTCTCCTTCCCGCGCATGTTTACTAACCGGGAGGATTTCCTCACAACATGGACTGCATGATTATTTAAGTTCAGGGATGCCGGAAGTGGACAATTATCCCTGGATGGATGATGAGAAGTTGCTTCCCGAGATTCTTCATAAGCAAGGATACACGACCGCACTTTGCGGCAAATGGCATCTTGGAAAAGAGTCAAACCCTCAAGGTGGATTTGACTACACTTTTTCGACTGGTCCAAAATATCCTTCCCTCCATGGTGGAGACCATGAATATTTTGAAAATGGGAAAGAAGTCTCATATTCTGGTTATAAAACGGATGTAATAACAGATAAATCCATAGATTTTATCCGCAACAATTCTGGAAAAGGAGAACAACCTTTCTTGTTAATCGTTGGTTATGTTTCCACGCATCATCCATGGGAAGGCCAACCCGAGCGGTTCGCGGATTTTTATAGAAAGAAAAATTTGGATACATCATTCCAGGAAAGCAGTTATCCTTTTGGTATTCAAAACTTGGAATCCACTTTTGAAACCCGAAATAATCCAAAGGAAGCTCTGGCCCAATATTACGCCGGAGTTGAGCATATTGACGAAGGAGTAGGCCGAATTATCGATGAAATATATTCAGCAGGTATGGAATCTGAAACGTTAATTATCTATACATCAGACCATGGACTGAATTGTGGCCACCATGGAATTTGGGGAAAAGGAAATGGTACGCTTCCCCTCAATATGGTTGAAGAATCAATTCGCGTGCCTCTATATATTTCCTATCCTGGTCAAGTTAGTTTCCCGCGGCGAAGGTCTGAGTTTGTTGACCATACGGATTTATTCCAGACGATTCTTGATTTGGCAGAAATTGAATTAGAAAATAAGGATTTAAAAACAAGAAATTATCCTGGCAGAAGTTTCTCGCATACGCTGATTGATGATATTCCGAAAACACATTGGCGAGATTTTCAATGCTGCGAATATGGGGATGTTCGAATGATTCGGGATCATAAATATAAATTAATCGAGAGATATCCTGATGGACCTTGTGAGTTTTTTGATTTGATCTCTAATCCTGAAGAGAATATAAATCTGTTTGATCGTGTTGAATACCAGGTAATTATTCAAGAACTTTCACAAGAATTGAAAAAGTTCTATTCAACCTATGAGGATGAAGTAAAGAATGGATTGAATGTGAAGGAATTACCTATACACAATTCCGGTGAGTCCTGGAGAGATCCGCGTAACTTACACTAGATTCTCAAAAGAATAAATTCTCTTCATTTTATTCGTTCATAGCTAAGTGTTATGCGGATTCTAGAAATATTCTAAAGAAAGGTTGCCTTTCCATGTGCAAGGTGGGTGAATTGGGATGAAACAGGGTGGAAACAATGGCCATAAGGGGCAGTTTTAATGTTTTATTGTGGATTGTGAGGAAATGCTGACAACCTACTCTTAATCAGTAGATCGAGTATTATTGATATCTTGATATAAGCATGAGCATAGGATTATTTAAACTTAACATACCGCAATATCTGGGTAAAAAGGCATAAAAACCACGAAAAAGACCACATATGGGGGTAGTGTTTGAGTCCTTGTTAGGCTAGGGGACTCATAAACCCTTGGTCTTGTGTTAACAAAAGACTCACTATTTTAGATTCATTTAATCTTTGCCTGTGTTGTCTATTAGAAAATGATTGGTGTGAATTGAGTCGCCTTTCCCTGTTTCGTGTGCAATTCGTGTGCAACCCCTGTGGGGTAAGGCTCCCCTAAAATAGTACCAGCGATAAATAGACAAACTGGGAAAAAAAGGAGCCAAACATGAAAAGAAGCAAATACAACGAAAGCCAGATCATCAAGATACTCAAAGAAGGTGAATCCGGGATGCCGGTCACCGATATTTGCAGAGAACACGGAATTGGTCGATCCACATACTACAAATGGAAATCAAAATATTGGGGAATGGATATCCAAGAACTGAAGCATCTGAGACAACTGGAAACAGAAAACCGAAGGCTGAAGCAAATGTATGCAGAATTGAGTTTAGATCACAAGATATTGAAGGATATAGTAGTAAAAAAGCTGTAAAGCCCGACGCAAGGCGGAAAATGGCCAACTATGCCATTCAAGCACACAGGACCAGTGAGCGTCGGGCTTGCCGATTGGCTGCTCTCAGCCGAAGTGGATACCGGTATGTGAGAAAGAAACCCAATGATGATGAGATCAAGGGCAAGCTTGCCCAGATAGCTGAAGATCATCATCGCTGGGGATTCAGGAAGATGGCAGCTTACCTGAGAAAACGGGGAAATGCATGGAATCACAAGAAAGTGTATCGAATCTACTGTGAAATGGAATTGAATCTGCGGGTAAAGCCCAAGAAACGGCTGCCAACCCGGGACCCACAGCCATTGATCCAACCTGAAAGGGCCAATGCGTGCTGGTCATTGGATTTCATGAGTGACAGCCTGGATAATGGGCACCCCTTTCGCACATTCAATGTGCTGGATGATTTCAATCGTGAGGCATTATGGATAGAAATTGACACATCTCTCCCTGCAACAAGAGTTACCAAGGTGTTGGACATGATCGCGTCAGAACGTGGGTATCCCACTCAAGTTAGAGCGGATAATGGACCGGAGTTCATCTCCCATCAAATGGCTGGATGGGCAAGGAGACACGCTGTTCGGATTCATTTTATTCAACCCGGTAAACCTGCTCAAAACGGGTTTGTTGAACGCTTC
>Ga0255443_1068_pt1 | contig 11111 bp, 8 predicted proteins | sample ANMaggSSYBR02D11_FD_182641 | JGI IMG/M metagenome (GOLD analysis project Ga0255443, IMG submission 182641) | Sediment cell enrichment communities from methane seep in Santa Monica Basin, California, United Staets - ANME aggregate JGI... | ecosystem: Environmental > Aquatic > Marine > Cold seeps >... | reverse complement strand
GATCGCATTTTTACACGCATCGGCGCGCAGGACGAAATTCATGCAGGCCAATCTACTTTTATGGTCGAGATGGTTGAAATGGCCAATATTTTGAATAACGCTTCAAACCACAGCCTATTGATTCTCGATGAAATCGGAAGAGGTACAAGTACCTATGACGGCCTATCTATCGCTTGGGCAGTGGTTGAATATATCCATAACCACCCAAGGCTAAAATCTCGCACTTTCTTCGCCACTCATTATCATGAATTAACGATAATGCCCGAGTTTCTCCCTCAAGTATGTAACTACAATGTTGCTGTCAGTGAATCTGACAATGAGGTTGTTTTCCTACATAAAATAATTGAAGGAGGATGTGATAAATCTTACGGGATCCACGTCACTCAATTAGCAGGCATACCTAATCCTGTCATCAATCGGGCAAATGATCTTCTACGTCAATTTGAAAAGGAAGATGAAAAGCCAATCTTTTTTAACAAACAACCTCCCCATGGACAGCTCACATTGTTTAGTGAAAAAAATCCCTTACTTGATAAATTAAATGAACTGGATATTGAATCTATAAGCCCTATTGAAGCATTGAATATAATCTACAAATGGAAAAAGGAATTTAATAAATAATCCTATTTTTTCCCAGTCTATTCCATTTACTTGTTCTTCTTTTCCGTTTTTTCTTTTTCTTCAATTTCTTCTATCGTCTCAGGCATTATTTCTTTTTCTGGAGCATCAACTTCATTGTCAAGAACCGTCACTTGGTCACTTTCCTCAATCATCTTATTTTCAGGTTTTGTAAAGCGTGCAGCTAAAAGGAATACTAAACCCAAAAGCAGTACGGATCCTGAGATTGCTATCACCCACAACAAAGCTTGAGTGCCAATTTTTTGTATCATCCCCAGAAGCACGTCACCAAAACCAGCAATTACTTGTGAGAAGTGGCGATTAAATATCAATCCGACAAATTGGTCAACTCCAATGAGAATCACCAGCAAGCTAATTAATACTAAGGCTGGAATTGCAGTAAGAATTATGCCGCTCCATTTTCGCATGGTTTTTTTTTACTTTTTCTAAGAAGGTAAGCTATCACTATCAGCAGCAGCAAAGTTGCAAATGGCAACAACCTGAAAACCCATCGCGTGATACTGTAGTAGTAAAAGGTTTTTTCGCCTAGTACCATTCCACCTGGGATCACTCCAAGCAAATTGATCGACTCGGGTAATTGATTTACTTTATCTTCAAGCATCATCGACAAAGCGCTTGAAGCAATTTTCGCGTTCTTTTCTGAAGGTCTGCAAAGCGTTAGAGCATAAGAGTCGATCACCTCTTTGCCAGCCAACTCTGAGTCCTCTTCAACCGTACAATTGTCCAGTGAAAGTAAATATTTATCAGATATTAATGAGCTATTTAATATCAAAGCCTCTTTGAGACTATTGACATTAATTTTAATGGACGTATATGGTGTCTTAAAATTAAGATATGCGATCACTTGATTAACAACATCTTTGAATGTTTCATTCACCCATTCATCAGGCAGATAATTAACGAGAATTGTATTTAGTGATTCCTTATTCTCGAGATTTGCCGGGTGATCATTTTTATCGGCAGTCAGCAATTGATCCGTGATTATCGCTGATATAACCTGCGGAAATCCTTCTTTGTATTCATCATCCTCCAGTATCGAATAATAACTTACAGATTCAAAAACAACAAACTCAAACGGAACAGTAAATAAAGAAATAATTAACGTAGGGATAACAATTATCGTTAGTAGAATAGCACCGACCTTGTTTGAAAGAGATATATTGCTTTTCATATCTTGTCCTTTGTTTTTTTTGTTTATCTTTAAGTATTCTTTTCAATCCAACCCCGGGCACCATTGAGAAATATATCTCCATTGATCTTCTGTTTTCCCGGCATTTGAATTTTTACTAATTGCAAATCGAACGTTTTAGTTCCAATGCATGGATACTTTTCAATTATTCCCCTTTGACCTGGTTCCAGGTGGTTCGTTTTCAATACTCTTCCGTTATAAATTTTCACGTTCTTTCCATTCCAATTGAAATAACAAATTGGCCATGGATCATAGGCTCTAATTTTCCTTTCAAGCTCTTCAGCTATTTCTTGAAAATCTAATAAGCCATCTTGTTTATTAATCATTCCCGCGTAAGTTGCCTTACTTGATAATTGTTTTTCCAAAATAATTGCCCCTTTAATATATTTTGGCAAAGCATCAACTAATGTTTTTGCGCCTATCGTTGCTAATTTTTTCGTTAATGAACCAGCGGTCTCAAATTCGGAAATCTCAACTTCTTTTTGTGTAATTATCGCCCCTGTGTCTATCCCTTCATCCATTTTGATGATTGAAACACCTGTGGTTCGATCGCCATTCAAGATCGCAGCTTGAATGGGAGAGGCACCTCTCCATCTCGGCAAATATGAAGCATGGACGTTTACACATCCAAACTTTGGGTATTCCAAGATTTTAGGCCGAAGAATCTTTCCATAAGCTGCAACAATAATTACGTCAGGATCCCATTCTGAGAGAAAACAATCCACTTCCTCTGTTGCTAATTTCTTCGGCTGAAGAATAGGAATTTCCATTTTACTTGCAAAACGTTTCACCGGAGGAGGCAGGATTGAATTCCCTCGTCCCACCCGTTTATCTGGCTGGGTGATAACGCCTACAACATCAAATCTTTCATAAAGATCCCGTAATACAATCTCCGCATACGGAGGAGAACCCATAAAAACGATCTTTGTCATTTGCCCTGCCAAGATAATCAATTCCTCTTATTTTATTATTCTTTTCCACTTGTCGAAATCAATTGAAATATTCTATTTAATCCCCAAATAATCCCAACGCCTAAGAATAATCCAGTTGAAATCAGAATAATTGGAAGTAAATAATCCGGATATTCCACCACAACTGGGTTTTTTAACCTTAAACGGGTTTGCAATTCATTAATGAAATCCCTTGATGGTGCTACAGGATTTAGAAAACCATTTAATTCATTTTCTAGTTTTGTATTATCTATTTTGTTTTTCATCTTTATTTCCTAAACAATTTCGCTGCTGTCAACAATATAACGGCGCAATTCCTTTAATGTTCGATGATAAAGGCTCTTAATCGCCCCTTCGCTTTTCCCCATAATCAAACCAACATCCTTGTTTGACATATTCTCTACATACTTCAGTATCAGAAGCTGTTGTCGATCACCATGAAGCAAATGGATGGCATTAATTAATTTCTCTACCTCTTGTTGCTTTTCGATTTGTTTCTCCGGAACATCAATTTTACTCTCAATGTATGAATGATCCTCAATCGATAATTCTCTCTTATGCTTACTATTATCACGATACCAATTGGCTACTAAATTGTGGGCAATCCGATACAACCACGCAGAAAAAGGCACTTTTGTTTTCTTATAATTTGAAATATGTTTTAGTGCCCGCTGAAACACCCGCGCAGTAAGATCTTCCGCGTCATGGACATTACCAGTGCGATAAAAAATATAGTTATAAATCTTTTTTACATTCTCTCGATAAAGAGCACTAAATGCTTCTTCATCTCCCGTAATAGCACGGTCAAGAACATCTCTGAATGGCTTCTCATTTTGTATCATTAGTAATATAATTTTAGTTTCGTTTTAATCGCTTTAAAAGGATTGACTACAACAGATTATAGCTAATTATATATATGTAAGTTCATTAATAATAAGCAAAGCATTTTATCACAAGGAGATAAATTGAAAACCATTAATATTACTCTGGAAACTAATATCAATTATCAGATATTCAGTCAACTTTGGGAATCAGAAATGCCAGTAGAAAGTGTGATCATTTTAATACACGGTTTAGGTGAACATAGCGGAAGATATGACACACATTTCGCAAACTATTTTTTGCGTGAAGGTTTTTCCATTCTATCTTTTGACCTTCCAGGACATGGAAAATCAGATGGGCAAAGGGGTCATATAAAAGATTACGATGATTTTGATGAATTGATATCTGCTGGTATTTCTTATGCAAAGAATAAATATCCATCCCTACCTATTTTTATATACGGGCACAGTCTAGGCGGCTTAATCGCACTTGAGTATTCTGTCCAGGTTAACCCCGATATTAACGGCGTAATTGCTTCTGCTCCTGTTTTGGATGTTTTTGAACCAATCAATCCCGCAAAATTGGTACTAGCAAAAATAATGAATAAGGCCTTTCCGTCTTTCAGCCTTGATAATGGGATTGACAGAAATATGTTGTCACGCGATAAAAATGTTATCGAAAGGTATAATGCGGATCCATTAGTGCATGGACGCACGTCAGCCAGGACGGGTATGTATGTGATAGAAAAGGGAGAAATCGTTCGTAATAATGCAAATAAGGTTTCGGTGCCTACTTTGATTATGGTTGGCTCAGCTGACGAAATCGTAAGCAAAAAAGCAATTCATGATTTTTGTAATAATTCAAAAAATTGCGAAGAGAAAATTTGGGCTGGTTTTTATCATGAAATACATAATGAGCCAAATAATTTAAGTGTTCTGGAATTTGCGTCTGAATGGATGGCCTCGAATAAATAACCCGCAAAAATGCGTTTATCATATTAATTAATTGCATTTGTACTTGACCATTCTTTTCGTGAAAGTTACAATTATTGCAATGATTGTCTGGAAAATATTTACTTTAGCGATTTTAAGTAACCTGTTGCTTAATACGCAAATATTAATATATTTTTTAACCACTTGACCAATCAAATTCAAGTGGTTTTATTTTATTTTTTCTAAGGAGATTACATTAATGGTAGATTTCATCTTGTCGGATCCATTATCGAAAATCGACCCCGCTGTAAATAAAATTATTAATCTCGAATCTGAACGCCAGAGAAGAAAACTTATATTAATCCCCAGCGAAAGCAGCGCGCCATCAGCTGTACGGGAAAGCATGGGATCCATCCTTCAGAATGTGTATGCAGAAGGATACCCTCCCGAGAGATCTCGGTTATTCACTCAAGAAGAAATCCTTGATTTAGACGAACAAACCACGCAGTATCGGCGGTACTCAGATCCTCGTTACTACAAGGGTGTTGAAAATGTCGATATCCTGGAAGAATTAGCTCGTCGACGCTGCGCAGAATTATTTGCAAACGATCAGTTTAATCCTGACCAAATTTACGTGAATGTACAACCGCTCTCTGGCGCTCCCGCAAATAATGCTGTTTATCACGCTCTTATTGAACCTGGTGATGTTATTATCGGAATGAATCTTTTCCATGGCGGACATTTATCACATGGGTCTTCCGTTAATCGTTCAGGTAAGCTCTATCAGGTATTTCACTATAATACTGATCCCCTCACAGAGAAGCTCAATTACGAAACACTTCAAGAATTGGTCCACGAAAAACAACCGAAAATTTTAATCGCTGGTTATTCTTCATATCCGTGGGCACCTGACTGGAATATTTTCGCGGATATCGCGCATTCGGTTGGAGCCTATCTTTTTGCAGACATTTCCCATATTGCCGGTATGATTGCAGCGAAAATACTCCCTTCACCTGTTGGATATGCTGACATTATTTCTTTCACGACCCATAAAACACTTTGTGGACCCCGCGGCGGATGCATCTTGTCATTTGACAAAATGCTATCAAGAAAAATTGACAAGGCGGTGTTTCCTGGAGAACAGGGCGGTCCTCATATTCAAACAATCGCAGGAATGGCAACAACTTTCAAGATCGCCCAAACAAAACAGTTTAAAGATTTTCAGAAACAAATAATTAATAATAGTTCTGCATTATCTTCCCAGTTAGCAAAACGTGTTATCAGAATCGCGTTCGGAGGCACAAATACACATTTATTAAATATCGATTGCAAATCAATCACTGGCAAAGATGGCACCAAATTATCGGGAGACATGGCCGCTCGTATCCTCGACATTGCAGGTTTGGTGGTAAACGCTAACACCATTCCTGGAGATAAATCGGCTCTGCGATCAAGTGGCATCCGTTTAGGTACCCCTTGGGTCACGCAGAGGGGATTTGTTGAGGGAGATGTAACCTCGGTTGCTGATATTATCGCAGATATTCTTCATGCAATAGAACCCTACACAGTGATGGGGAAAACGCGGGCCATCACTCGAGCAAAAGTGAACTTCACCATCTTAGAGCAGGCAAAACTCAGAGTACGATCTTTGATCGAGAAAACACTATATGGGAATGGCAGTGAAAAAACCGGATACCCATTTTATTACTTTCTGGATGATTTCAAAGAGAATAAACCTGGAGAGTGGCTTACCTTTAATATCCTTGGAGACAAAATCCTGACTTCTCTACAGTGGATCTTTTCAACCGATATTGATAACTTATCTCTCGAAGAAATTTGCCCTACCTCTTTTTACGCTAATCAGAAGAAGGTTTTCTGTTTCATATCTAAGCTATCTGACAAAGAATACACTCTGGTTTTACAAGCTAAGGATGCTGGTTTGGGAATAACCTGGTTGCGAGATCTTTCAGACGGATTTATATCATTTGATGCTGATCCTTCCAGAAAAATTCCGGGGCCCTTTATTGTAAGAAGATCCAAAACAAATTTAATGGTTGACAAAAAACAAAACGAGAGTTCGCCAGACCATACAAAACCTTTTTACATTGGGATTGAGAAATTCCAAAACCTGGATTCCCCTCGACTAGGTAATTTTCATTGGCAGCTAGAAACCAAAGACAACCTCAAACGTACAGCGCTTTTTGAAACACATCAGAAATCTGGTGCGAAAATCATTCCTTTCGCAGGATGGGAAATGCCTGTCTGGTATTCTTCTGTGGTTGATGAGCATCAGGCAACGCGTACAGCAGCTGGGCTATTCGATGTTTCGCATATGGGAGTTTTTGAAGCACAAGGCAAACACGCAAGCATTTTCTTAGACTGTGTATGCGGAAATTACATATCCGATCTGAAAACTGGCGAATCCTGTTACACACATTTTTTGGATCCTGACGCAAAAGTAATTGATGATTTGTTAGTTTATCGGCATATGCCAGACAAATATCTCGTTGTTGTTAATGCAGCCAATGCCGATAAAGACTGGGCTTGGTTAAGTGCAGTAAAAAATGGTTCCGTAAAAATTGAAAATATCCGCCCCTGGGTAAAATCCTTGGGACGAAATGTCATCCTGCGCAATCTTCATGATGAAGCAGCAGGAAAGGACCAACGGGTTGATATTGCCCTTCAAGGGCAACTTTCCAAAGAAATTTTGATTCAAATTGGTTTTGATGAAGAAGATATTCAAAAAATATCGAATTTGGCGAGAACGAAACTCTGCCACACTCAATGGGGCAACCACGACCTAATCGTGTCTCGTACAGGATATACGGGTGAAAAAATGGCTTTTGAGATTTTCATACACCCAAATTATTCCATTCAATTATGGGAAAAACTTATCGAGGTGGGAACGCCGCATGGTCTTAAGCCATGCGGTTTAGGGGCACGAGATTCATTACGAACAGAAGCAGGATTACCCTTATATGGTCACGAAATGGGAGGCATATTCAACCTTGGTGTCGCAGAGGCTGGATTTGGCTCTTATGTCAAGACACATAAACCATGGTTTATTGGTCGATCTGCTTTTCTTTTAAATGAAAAAAGCCGCAACAGCAAGATCATCAGGTTCTGTTTTGAAGAAAAACGCACACGCATCGCCCATTTAGGTGATCTCGTATTCAATGCTAAAGGTAAAAATATTGGTTTTGTAACAAGCTGTGCAATCGACAAAGAAGGATTCCTTACCGGTCAGGCTTTTATTGAAAACAAATCCACTATCATCGATACGCCTATTTTCATATATCAAAAAACAGACAGCCAAAAATCAATTAACTTCTCAAAGATAAAAGAAGGAGATAAGATCGCCCTTCCTTCAAAAGCAAGGGTCATAAAAAGGTTTCCACGTTTGTGAAGTTTATTAATCCTATAAACATTAATATTCGGAGGTAAATATATGCAAACACTTTGGGATTATCGCTATGCACAACGAACCCAGAGCATGAAGGGATCAGCAATCAGGGAGTTATTAAAGTTTTCAGAACGAAAAGAAATCATATCTTTTGCAGGCGGAATGCCAGCACCTGAAATATTTCCGGTTGATAAATTCCGCAAGGCATGCGACAAAGCTTTGCGTGAGAATGGCGCTGCTTGCCTTCAGTATGGCTCAACAGACGGATATTTGCCGCTACGTGAAATGATTGCTCATTATGCAACTCGCTATGGAATAAACGTGACAGCTGATAACATATTACCCACATCAGGTTCCCAACAAGCCCTTGATCTTATTGGGCGAATATTCATTAACCCTGGCGATCGCATTATGGTTGAGTCCCCTACATATTTAGGCGCCATCCAAGCTTGGAACGCCTACGGCGCAGAGTATATTCCTGTTCCTTTTGACGAGCATGGAATGATCACCGGGAAGCTGGAAGATCGTCTTCGTGCGGGGATTAAATTTATCTACGTATTACCAAACTTCCAAAACCCAACCGGAGTTACACTCTCATATGAAAGACGCCTGCATCTGATCGAACTAGCTGACAAATATGGTGTTCCTATTATTGAAGATGATCCATACGGACAATTGCGATATGAAGGTGAACACTTACCAGCAGTCGTAGTTCTTGATAGTCAAACAAGATCACAGGAAACATGTTATTCTGGAAATGTTATTTATTTAAGCACTTTTTCAAAAACACTCGCACCTGGAATTCGATTAGCATGGGTTATTGCACCAACTGAAGTTGTTCAAAAGTTAATCTTGGCAAAACAAGGCACAGACTTGCATACATCAACATTTAATCAAATTGCCACACATGAATTGGCCAAGGGCGGTTTCTTAAATGAGCACGTTAAACTGATCCGAAAAGTATATCGAGAACGCCGCGATGTCATGTTAGACACGCTCGAGGAACATATGCCTCAAGGCATCAAATGGACACACCCCAAGGGCGGTTTATTCTTATGGGTGACACTCCCAACCGATTTGGATGCAAAAGTAATATTTAATGAAGCACTGAAAAAAAATGTTGCTTTTGTTCCAGGTGCAGCTTTCTTTGCTGAAGGTGGGGGGCATAATACCTTGCGCTTGAATTTCTCAAACGCAAAACCAGAAAAGATAAACGAGGGAATTGGAAAATTAGCCGATGTAATTAAAAATCATGTTTAGGGAAAAATTACCCGAGTTACAATATTGGGCTATTTCTCCATAAATTAAAATCGGTCAGAATTGATCCCCCAATAAATTCACGCAAAATCGAATTATCCGGAATCAAATCTTCGTCTACAGGTAATAGCCATTCAAGAAACGCTAACAATCTTTTCGCTTCAAGAAATTCTGCGGTTCCGTGTGGAATTTGCCTCAATAATGGTTCAGCGAATGTTTTTAAAACCGCTAATTCATAAACCAGCGCTGAATTAAAGATTTCGTCTGCATTTTCTTGATGAGGAAATATATATTCTCGCTCTCCTCTTCTAACGGATTCCCACATCTGAATAGTCTTCTGGCCTGAATATCCCCTGGTCCGTGCGTCTCTAATTATCCTTCTTAATAGCCTTGTATCAGTAGTGGAAATCCGATTGTAATGGTCTAAGTTCAATTGAGTAAGGCAAGAAGCATAAATTCGGAACTTATTCAATTGATCTATATCAGATATTAACCTTGGATTTAATCCATGTATGCCTTCAATCAAGATAATCTGGTTTTTCCCAACCCTTACCGTATCTCCAATTTCTCTCTTACCGTTCTTAAAATTGAACCGTGGGATAGTAACCTCTTTCCCTGTTAGCAACCGTTTGAGATGGTCTTCCATTAACAAAGTGTCAATTGCTTCAAATGCCTCAAAATTATATTTTCCATTTTCATCCAGAGGAGTTTTTTCACGATCAACGAAATAATTATCCATTTCTAATGCAAATGGAGAGATCCCATATGTTAGTAGCTGGATAGCTAAACGTTTAGAAAATGTTGTTTTCCCTGACGACGATGGCCCTGCAATCAGGATAATTCGTAGATCATCGATCCTTGAATGAATAAGTGAGGCAATTTGAGAAATCTTTTGTTCATGAAGTGCTTCTGAAACTAATATAACCTCACGGACCGAATGGTTGGATATTGACTCATTTAAACCAGCAACGGAATCTATGTCAAGGCTTTCCAACCATGAGCCATATTGTTTAAAAATGTCTAACAATTTACTATAGCGGGGCATCGGCAATAGTTTCTTTGGCGTTTTTCGCCTGGGATACTGCAAAATGAATCCTTCGCCACTTTTTATTAATTTGAATAAAGTTAAATACCCTGTAGAAGGTACCATATAACCATGATGATAGTCTCGGTGATTATTTAATCTGTATAAAACCAGATAAGGCTTTCTTCGATATTTTAAGAGCCTCAGTTTATCACTATAAAGTTTTTTTGAAAAACAGGAAATCGCATCCTTCAAAGGAACTTTTTCTTTGATTATTGGAAGATCTTCTGATACCAATTTTCGCATATGATTTTCAAGAGCTGTAATTTCATCTTTAGTTAATGGCTCTCTGTCAGTGACTTTGCAATAGTATCCACCACTTGGCACAGAATGATCTATTGCTAAGAAAGCATGTGGAAAAATTTCGTGATAGGCAGTTTGCAGAAGAAAAGTTAATGACCGGCGGTAAATTTTCGACCCATCAGATGTTGTCATATTGATCGGCGAAATCTTACAATCCTGATCGACTTTATAAGAAAGTTCCCGCAAATTTCCGTTCACGACAGCACCAACAATGGGGGCCCCTTCCCAATCACGCAACAACAAAAACAGTTCACCTATAGTAGAGCCCTTTCTGCCAGATATGATCCTGCCATCAGGTAGATAAAGCTCTATATCCTCACGCTCCCGAGAAATGAACTGTGGTTTGTTTTGATTTTCCATAGTGGAAAGAAATTTTACCACGATGAAACTCGAGTAAAATAATCGAGGTTTTAAATACCCCATATCTAATATGCAAAAAACACACTGGCGCTTACTAACTTCTTCACCATCATCAGGTTCATGGAATATGGCTGTAGATGAAGCAATATTAGAGGAAGTAGTTTCAAAAAAC
>Ga0255443_1066_pt1 | contig 11143 bp, 15 predicted proteins | sample ANMaggSSYBR02D11_FD_182641 | JGI IMG/M metagenome (GOLD analysis project Ga0255443, IMG submission 182641) | Sediment cell enrichment communities from methane seep in Santa Monica Basin, California, United Staets - ANME aggregate JGI... | ecosystem: Environmental > Aquatic > Marine > Cold seeps >... | reverse complement strand
ATATCGCAAAGCTGATTGCCAAAGTGTTCGGCATCAAGTCAAAATACTTTCCGTTTCTTTTGACCGGTTTCGAAGCGGGCATGATGGGATACGCTTTGTTCACCGCGGTGTTTGGGGCAGACGCCGCTGCCGATTTTGGCGTTGTGGACATCGGGCAGGTTCTCTTTGTCTTCCTGATTTTTGTGCCTATGATTATCAATATGGGCAGCAAAGAAAAGGGACTCAGTAGTATAAAAACATCGCTGAAAACAGCAATAAAATCACCTGTGATATGGGCGATAATGCTTTGAATGCCGCCGGTATCGCTAATAGAGTTTTGTATACTTAAAATCTTGCGGAATACCGAGCGAATCGTATGCCGCTTTCAAGTTTTCTTCTACCTTCTGATTAAGCTCTTCGAACAGCCTGCCGCCCTGCGTGTCCATATCGACCACAAAGGGGCCGAGTTTGTCCAGCGTCAATTGCCACGGCGCTTCGATAGAGCCCATCTCGTCATACAAATGTACTCCTTCGATTTTGATGCTGTCTACCCACAAGTTTGAGCTCACGCTTCTTGGCGAAATGTGCACGCATCCGTTCTCGGCCATTGCCTTGGCTGTATTATCTCCCATCGTCGTTTTGCCAACGATTACTTTTATACCCCATTTTTCAATCGACTGCGCACCCCATTTCTCGAACCGCACGCTGGATGTCGGCATAAACGAAATCAAGCGATATCCGCGCTCGTCCTCTCGCACTATCGGGCCGACATGAATCAATATCTCGTTATCAAGCAGCGCCGTCGGCAGTTTGCCGAGCTCGTCAAACACATAGCGCTGCAGCTTTGAGCGGCATGTGAATGCGCTGCCGGAAAGATATATGATATCCCCAATGCGCAGCTTGCTGATTTGCTCTATGTCTATTGGTGTATTAAGCGTATATTCTTTCATCATCGACCTCCAAACCAGTCGGGGTTTTCTAAGTTTTCTATGCGCTCGTCTGCGTGCACAAGCATCGTACCTCGCCTTGCGACGAAACAGTTTGCGCTGATTGCCACGGCTATGCCCGCGATATGTGTGTACGCATACTCTATGTTGACACCAAGCACGCTGGTTTTGCCGCCCGCCCCCATCGTACCGATGCCAAGCGAATTGATAGCGTTGTGCAAATCATTTTCCAACACAAAAAACTCTTTCTCCGGGTGGTGCGTACCAATCCTGCGCAAGCACGCCGCTTCTTTTGCAAGCTCTGCCGCGATGTTTGCCGTGCCGCCGATGCCAACGCCAAGGATGGAAGGCGGGCATATTGCGCCTGCGTATGTCGCTGCCTTGAATGCGTCAATCACAAATTTCTTGATTCCCGGCAAACCGTCGGCAAAAGCAACCATTCTGGATTGCGCACCGCCAAAAACCTCTGAGCCGCCGCCCTTTGCTACATACGTCACCTGCACTTTGTCACCGGGAGTGTACTTGTACGTAAACCACGGTATGTTTGTGCCGATATTGTTTCCGGGATCATAACCCGTCAACGGGTGCTTCATTGTGCGCCTGAGAAGCCCCTGCTCTGTCGCTTCGACCACCATCTTGCGCGCGCTTTTCTCCAGCGCGAGAATCCCGCCCTCTATGTTTGCCTCGTTGCCGATCTTGAAAAAAAACAGCGGCCATCCGGTGTCCGGACAGGCAGGCGTTCCGTCTTGCCGCGATATGTCAAGGCTCTCGATTGTACTGCTTAGCCCCTGCTTTGCTGCCTCGTTCGTCTCATCGTCACGCGCTCTGATAAGCGCCTCGTACACGTCGTCGCTGATATAGGTTGAACCTTTTTGTATCGCGCCGAAAATTGCTTCACTGAGCACCGATTGTGAAATCATACGTTTCTCCTATTATATGTTGATGCAAGCCATTTTAACGTGCTGCTGACAACCGTAAATGTCGTTGTCGAGAACGTCTCCGCTCACGTTCGCTCTCGGTATTGTCACTTTCACCGAGTTTACCACTTCGTAAGGAATAATCGAAACGTCTTGCTCCGCAACGTCGTACAAGTCGGCAATCAGCTTCTCGTTAATGACTTTTAGCGCTGTGTCCAGCTGCCCGCGCGTATCAAACATAATATCAAATGTAATATACAGCGGTCCTGCGTTCTTTGATCGAAGTATCCGTGCTGTGTCAATAAGCTTTGCCATTTTTGTATCCTCCATAAACGATTCGTGCGCATTCCATGGTGTCTTCCACTTCGCAGAGATGGTATATGCTAAATTCGTAAACCGGTCCCATCTTGATATCTGACGGTGAGTACGCAAATGCCAAATTGCCCGCTGTAGACTTTCTCCCCTCGAAATCGTAGTGCAGCGTGCGCGCGCGCGCCACTGCGCAAACAGCGGTCGAAATCTCTTCTGTAGCGCCGACAATGTCGAGCACTACGCCAAGGTTCCCTTCGCAGCCGTTCGCTATGTCGCTGGGTGTTGCGCCGTATTTTCGCATCCTCAGCGTATAGTCCCCGCGCTCAATATGACTTAAGTTTTCTGCAACAAAAGTCTTCACGCCGTCGAATATCTCATCAACATGCGCGATAGTATTTGGGTCGTTTATTCCCGCTATGCTGATTGTACGAAATCCAGCTTCACGCGTGCCTTCAAGCTTTAACGTCTTTGTGGACGCCGGTTGCAAAACGCTTCCCGAAACTCGCACACTTTTCTCATTGATTTGCTCGTAGACGCTGTTTTTCAAATCGATTACACCGTCCGGCTCATAAATGTAGTACGGGTTGGTCTGCTCGTACATGGTGTGCGCTGCCACGCGAAGCACTGTGCATTTTCGTATAGGGTTCATAGGGGTCAACGTAAAGCTGTCTTGCGTAATCTCGCCAAGCATAACGTCGGAAGCGCTAAGCGGCTCGCTGCACATGCTGCCGCACTCCATAATCTTTGCCATATGAAACGCGAGCCCGGGGTCATAGCCGGCGCGAATCGCGGGGGCTGCGTATATCGCCGTGTCGCACAACCTGCCGCACACAATCACGTCCGCGCCTTTATCCAACGCCTTAATAACCGGCTCTATCGACAGCTGTGCTACTATGCGGTTGCTTTGCTCTATAGACTCCTTTGTCAGTACGAGATTGCCCATTGCGCTGATTTTTCCGTCTTCAAACTTGTCTTGCACGTAGTCCTTTTGCACATCTGCATAGACGGTTGCCATTTTGAAACTAAGCGCATACTCGCGTGCAACTTCACCCAATATCCCCAACAATATTGCAACGTGCGCCGCGCTCCCTGCGCCGCCCGCCGTTCCGATGATGAACGAAATTTTGCGCTCAATCGCTGTTGGCAGGGCAAGCGACAAGTCTCGCTTTACCGCGCCCATGTCTGTAAACGATTTTCCGCTGCCAAGATAGTACGGCCCCGGGTCTGTAGAGCCTGCGTCCACCCCAATCACATCGGGGTTTTGTGCAAACGCGTTCTTTAGACCTATCTCTGAATATCCATAGCCGAGCAAGCCGTTTAGTGCGATAATTTTCATGCTCTTTTTTCCTCACTTTGCTCTATGTTCATTTTATTTTGCTTCTGCTGCTGCTTTCGCGCCTTCACATAAAGCTCGTGCCCTATTTGCATCACATGCCAATCTTCAATGAAAAGCGCTGCTCCATTGTATCGCCCTCGTTTTTGAACCACTTTACAACGGTTCCTGTTTCCATCGACATGCCCGCTTTGGGCATGAATACTTCGTTAGCCATTTATGCCCCCTCTACAGCAGTTTGCGAACTGCGGCAATTACCGTTTCTACCGTCGGCACAACGTTTTTCTCCAGCTCCGGGCAGTACGGAATTGGTACATCCAGCCCGCCAAGGCGCTTGACAGGAGCGTCAAGGTAATAGAATGCTTCACTGGCCGATATAACTGCCGAAATCTCTCCGCCGAATCCGCCCGTCTGGCATGCTTCGTGCACAATGAGCACCCGGCCCGTCTTTTTCGCTGAAGCTATAAGCGTTTCTGTGTCGAGCGGCAGCAAGCAGCGCGGGTCTACCACCTCTATGCTGATGCCCTCTTTCGCAAGCTCCTGCGCTGCGTCTAGGCAAACTTGAACCATACGACCGTACGTAATGATGGTTACGTCACTGCCTTCGCGCTTTATGTCTGCCACGCCGAGTGGTATTTCGTAGTCTTCTTCCGGCACTTCGCCCTTTTTGCGATAAAGCAGCTTTGGCTCAAAAAACATAACCGGGTTGTCGTCTCGGATAGCCGCTTTTAACAGCCCTTTTGCATCGTACGGCGTTGACGGCATCACAACCTTTAGACCCGGCACGTGGCAAAACCACGCTTCTAGGCTTTGGCTGTGCTGTGCCGCTGCGCCTGTTCCGGAGCCGATTGGCGCACGAAGCACCATCGGCACTTTTGCTTTGCCGCCGAACATATAGCGCATTTTCGCCGCTTGGTTGACCAGCTGATCCATCGCAATGGTCGTGAAGTCGCTGAACATTATCTCTGCTATCGGGCGCATGCCCGTGACCGCTGCGCCTGCCGCAGCACCTGCGATGACCGCTTCCGAAATTGGGGTGTCACGTACCAGCTCTGGTCCGAACTCTTCGAACATGCCCACCGATACGCCGAAAGCACCGCCGTAGAACCCGACGTCTTCGCCCATCAAAAATACGTTTTCATCTCTGCGCATTTCCTCGCTCATTGCTTCCTTGATCGCTTGCGCCATTGTAATTTCTCTCATTATATGTCTCCTTTACGCATAAACGTCTTCAAGGATGGTATCTTGCTCCGGATAAGGGCTTTCCTTGGCAAAAGCAACAGCTTCTTCAATGTCGCTTACTGCCTGCTTGTCCATTGCTGTCAAATCTTCCTGCGTAACATAGTTGTTGTCGACGAGGTATTGACCCAATATTTTGATTGGGTCTTTTTCTTTCCACTGCGCCACTTCTTCCTTCGAGCGGTAAGCGCCCGCGTCGCTCTTGCTGTGCCCAAGGTGTCTGTACGTATCGCACACAAGCAGCATCGGTCCGTTTTTTTGCACGTAATCGCGCGCCTTTTTCGTCTCTTCGTATACCAATACAGCGTCGTTTCCGTCGATGCGTTTGCCTTTCATACCGTAGGAGGCCGCACGCACGGAAATGTCTTCAATGTTCATGCTTCGCTTTGTTGACGTAGACATTCCGTACAGATTGTTTTCGCAAACAAACAGCACAGGCAGTTTCCATACCGATGCTAAGTTCAATGATTCATGGAAGCTTCCCTCGTTTGTCGAGCCGTCGCCGAAAAAGCACACAACGATACGATCCTGCTTTTTCATCTGCGTTGTAAGAGCTGCACCAACTGCGATTGCGTGTCCGCCGCCGACTATACCGTTTGCGCCAAGGTTGCCTCTTGAGAGGTCGGCGATGTGCATAGAGCCGCCCTTGCCTTTGCAGCAGCCCGCTGCTTTGCCAAAAATCTCTGCCATCATGCGGTTTAAGTCAATTCCTTTGCTGATACAATGCCCGTGTCCGCGATGTGTGGATGTTATTTGATCCTCTTCTGCTAATGCCCCGCACACGCCCGACGCCACAGCTTCTTCGCCGACGTACAGATGCGTTGTGCCGTGCATCACGCCCATCGAGAAAAAGTATGCGACTTGGTTCTCGAATTTGCGAGTTAATAGCATGTTGTTATACATTTTCAGCAGTTTCTTCTTTGCAATTTTCATTATATTTTCACTATTCCTTAAAAAATTTATTCACCGCAGCAAATCATAGTCTGATAAAAAACAGATCTGCCTACATTCTAACCCATATCACACTTCTTTTGCAATGCTTCCCAATTTGCATCAACAGCTGCTTGAATCTCGCGGCGCTGCTGTTCGTTTTCCTTGTTGAACAAGTGCTTGAAACGTCCCTGCAGTTTTAGGAAGTCTTCGACAGGACGCTTGTTTCTCGGCGTATAGTTTTCATTAAGGATTCCTTCTTTCTGACTTCTGTTGTTGTTTCGCAATTTGCTCTTCATCAGATTATTGGAATCCTTGCTTTGCTTTTCCCCCTTTGTGCTGCACATCATTGTACAACATATAGGCATGCCGGGCTCAAGAGTAGAACTTGACAATGATGAGGTATTAGCATAATATAAACACTACCAAAGAATGCATTTGAGTATTATTTTCGGCAGCAAATTTCTCGTTTTTGTAGTTTATTATTCGTTGCCAAGTGTTTATCAATGTAAATGTAAATGATTGGAGTATTTCGCATGAATGGCGCACAAGCATTAATTGAAGTATTAGAGAACGAAGGCGTAGAGATCATCTTCGGATATCCCGGAGGTGCGGTTCTTCCTTTATATGACGCACTGCTTCAATCAAAAATAAAGCATGCCCTGACTCGGACAGAGCAGTCGGCTGCACATGCTGCCTGCGGATATGCGCGAAGCGCTGACAAAGTCGGCGTTTGTTTGGCCACGTCCGGTCCCGGAGCGACTAATTTGATTACCGGTATTGCAAACGCGTATCTTGATTCGACACCGCTTGTGGCAATAACAGGTCAAGTCGCAACCGAATTAATCGGGCATGATGTTTTTCAGGAGGTCGATATTGTCGGCGCTACCACACCTTTTACTAAACATAACTACCTTATAGAAGATGCCGCTGATATTCCGCGCATTGTAAAGGAAGCGTTTTATATCGCGTCTACAGGGCGTAAAGGGCCGGTGCTTATAGACCTGCCCGTTAATATCCAGAAAAAAGTGAAGAACTATAAGTTTGATGCGAAAATTGAGCTGCGCAGCTATAAGCCAACCATCGAGCCGAATTTCCGGCAGTTGAAAAAGCTGGAAGAGGCCATAAACAGCAGCCGCAGACCACTGCTGTGCGTTGGGGGCGGCTGTATGCTTTCATTTGTGTCCGACAAAATTATCGCGCTTTCTGATAAGATTAACGCACCGTTTGTAACGACGATGCTCGGAATCGGCGCAGTGCCTACAAGCCATGAAAATTGCCTCGGTATGATTGGACAGAGCGGGCTGTACGCTGCGAACAGCGCGGTTGAAGCGGCAGATTTGGTTATTGTGCTCGGCGCGAGACTCGGTGACAGAGCGACAGGCAAGCACAATTCATTTGCAAAAAAAGCTAAAATTGTACATATTGATATAGACCCCGCCGAGATTGGGAAAAACCATAACACTTATATTCCTATCGTTGGGGATTTGAATGTAACGTTGTCTAGGATTTTAGAAATGGACATTGAAACAAAAACTTCGGAGTGGGCGGCGGATATAGAAAAATGGAAAGAGTATGCTGAATTTTCGGGAGCGTTTTCTGATGATGAGGTTAATCCTAAGGAAATATTTGATTGCTTGTCCGATAACGCCGGAGAAGACGTAATTGCCGTGACCGATGTAGGGCAGCATCAGGTTTGGGCCGGGCGGTTTTACAGACCAAAGGCATCCGGTTCATTTTTGACAAGCGGGGGGCTTGGAACAATGGCGTTTTCACTTCCTGCCGCGATAGGCGCTAAGTTCGCTAATCCTGACAAAAGGGTGGTTGCCATCGTGGGAGACGGAGGTTTCCAAATGTGCATGAATGAGCTTGGCACGATAAAGCAGGAAAATCTGAAAATGGGAATCGCTCTTATAAATAACGATCGTTTGGGAATGGTGAGAGAGCTGCAGCAGCACCACTGCGGAGGAAGATACAGCGGGACTGTACTTGAGTATAACCCTGATTTCTCTTTGATTGCTGCCGCTTATGATATAGAATATTATAAGGTGACGGACAACAGTCAAATTGGCGAGGCGGTTTCCCGTCTGCTGGATCCAAAAAAGCTGGTTATGGTAGAGTTTATTGTTAATCCAACCGCAAATGTTGACCGAGTAAAGGCAGGTGAGTAATCGTGAAACACATTCTTTCTGTATTAGTAGAAAACAGAGCAGGAGTTTTGTATAAAGTGGCCGGGATGTTTGGCCGCCGCGCTTTTAACATCGACTCTTTGGTTGTCGGTGTCACGCAGGACCCGACTGTGTCAAGAATGACGATCGTTATTGACGGCGACGACAACAATGTGGAGCAGGTCACCAAGCAGCTTCATAAGCTTATCGACGTTATAAAAATCGGCGATATATCAAAGACAGCCATTTCACGCCAGTTTGCATTTGTCAAGATACGCTCTACTGCTGCAATGCGAAATGAGATTGTGCTGCTGGCGAATATCATTGATGCAAAGGTCATCGATATCAGCCCGGAAACCATTACTTTGGAAGTGACCGGAGATGAGGAAAAACTGGCTAATATAAAAATGTTGTTCGAAAAATATACAATAATTGAAATGGTTCAGACCGGCACTGTGTCTATAGAAAAGGGCGCCAACTCGATAAAAGTGTAACGAAGTAAGTAGGTTGATTATAATTTGAAGGAGAACTAATGAAAAAGCAAACCGTTAACACAAACTTGGCGCCTGCTGCTATCGGACCGTATGCGCAGGCGATTAAAGTGGGTGATTTCGTTTTTACATCCGGGCAGATATCTATAAACCCCGAGAACGGCGAAGTAGAGCGAGGCGACGTTCTCTCGCAGACAAAAAGAGTTTTTGATAATTTGAGACAAGAAGCGCTTGTTCCCGGTGCATAGAAGCAGAATACGTAAAGAAATCTATAAAAGCCGTCTGTGGCACAAACAAGACACAGGCGGCTTTTTTACTATGGAAAAACGGAAAGAACTAGTACGCGAAGCAAATGCAAGCATCATCACGCGGCTCTTGGAGGGGTTCGACATCGAAGCACCGCAGATTATAGAATGCATATAATACTACGTTTTTTTGTGATGGCGGCGAAATTCAATTTTGCGCAGTGCTGTGTCGTTCATTCCTAGCATATTCTCGGAAGAATCTCTCCGGTCAGCTCGTCAACAATCCTGCTGCTGCCGATAGAAGTTTTCATTACAACGCCCGGACGTCCTTCGATGACTTCACCGATTATAGCAGCATCAGCGCCGTATTTATTCGCTCTCAAAATCTCTACGGCCTTGTCCGCCTCGTCCCCAGCCACGAAAATCAACAGCTTGCCCTCGTTCGCCATATAAAGAGGGTCCATTCCAAAAAGCTCGCATGCTCCGACAACGCTTTGGTCAATCGGCAGGGCTTGCTCAAATATTCTTATGCCGACCTGTGACTGCCGCGCGATTTCGTTCAAAGCAGTCGCTACGCCCCCTCTTGTCGGGTCTCTCATACACCTGACTTGCTTGCACCCGCCCATTAGCTGCTTTACCATGTTGTTTAGAGGAGCACAGTCGCTGACCGTTGGCGTAGTGAAGCAAAGCCCTTCTCTGCAGCTTAGTATCGCCGCGGCGTGGTCGCCAATGTTGCCGTTGATTATTATCTTGTCGCCGGGCTTTACGAATTCGCCCCCGATGTTCACGTCTGTGTTCTTGATTCCAATGCCGGTGGTGTTAATATAAATGCCGTCCGCCGCTCCGTTTTCGACAACCTTTGTATCTCCGGTAATTATAATAACGCCCGCTTCCTCTGACGCTTCTTTAATAGACTTGCAGATATTTTCCAGCTCAGCAATGTTGAACCCTTCTTCAATAATGAAAGCGAGTGTGATATACAAAACCTCTGCCCCGCTGCAGGCAACGTCGTTTACGCTGCCGCACACCGCGAGCTTGCCGATGTCGCCGCCCGGAAACTTGTATGGCTTTACCACAAACGAATCTGTCGAGACAACCAGATTATCGCCGCCCATAACCAGAGCAAAATCGTTCATTCTGTCGAGTGTCGGATTAGAAAAATATCTGCTCACAAGACTTTCTATTAACTTTCGCATTTGTTTGCCGCCGCTTCCGTGGGCAAGTGAAATTTGATCTTGCTTCATTCTTCGTTCCTTTCAAACCTTGAGTACTTGTAGTATGCGGCGCATGTGCCTTCGCTCGAAACCATGCAAGGTCCAATGGGGTTCTCCGGCACACACTGTGTGCCAAAGAACTTGCAATCGGGCGGTGTCTTTGTTCCGCACAGGATTTGCCCGCAAAGGCAGCCGACCGGCTCGCGCGATTCGCCTATTTCTATTCTGATGTTATCTTCTATGTCAAACCGGGCATAATTATCTTGCAGCATCAATCCCGAACCGGGGATGACGCCGAGCCCCCGCCATGACGCATCGCAAGGGGCGAAAACCTCTGCGATAACCTCTTGCGCTTTTGTGTTGCCGTTGTCGCTGACAACTCTTTTGTACTCGTTTAGTATTTCGATTCTGGAGCCGTCTATCATATCAACGATTTTATATATCGCATTCATAAGATCCAGCGGCTCGAACCCTGCGATAACGCCCGGAATCTTATAATCTTTCGCAAGAAACCGATACGCATTTGCGCCGATAATTGACGATACGTGCCCGGGGAGAAGAAATCCGTCCACTTTGTTGTCCATTTGCGCAAGCGCCTGCAACGCTTTTGGAACAGTTTTGTGCGCGCAAAGCACATAGAAGTTCTTGATGTTTCTCTGCTTCGCGCTCTTGATGGCAACGGCTATAGCCGGAATGGTTGTTTCAAAACCGACCGCTACAAATACGACTTTTTTGTCCGGGTTTTTCAAGGCAAGCTCCAGCGCCAATAACGGCGAATACACAACCTGCACTTTTGCCCCGTTTGCCTTCTCAAAATACAGCGAGCTGCTTGACCCCGGCACTCTCAGCATATCCCCAAAAGACGCAATGATTATGTCGCTTTGCTGCGACAGCCATATCGCCTTGTCAATCACAGGATTTTCGGTCACACACACCGGGCAGCCGGGCCCTGAAATCAGTTTTATCTTACTTGGAATCATGTCTCTGATACCGTGCCTGAAAATCGCCATGGTATGCGTTCCGCACACTTCCATTATAGAAATATCTTTTTTTACGCGTATGTCTATCATGCGCTTCAGCTTTTCGATTGCTTCTTGAGGTGGTGCAAATCTATCAGAGTTCATTGGCATCCACATCCAGTTCGTCTATGATTTTCAATGCCTCATCCGCAAACTGTTCTTCGATTATATTAATAGCTATTCCCGCATGAATCAGTACCCAAGCACCCACGTCGATATCAACAAGCGATATGTTGGTTTTTTGATGCACGCCTCTGATATCTACGATTGCGTTGTCTGTATCAATTATTTCTATTATCTTTGCCGGAGCTGCCAAACACATTTAAACCACCTCATTTGCTACAATTAG
>Ga0255443_1065_pt1 | contig 11146 bp, 15 predicted proteins | sample ANMaggSSYBR02D11_FD_182641 | JGI IMG/M metagenome (GOLD analysis project Ga0255443, IMG submission 182641) | Sediment cell enrichment communities from methane seep in Santa Monica Basin, California, United Staets - ANME aggregate JGI... | ecosystem: Environmental > Aquatic > Marine > Cold seeps >... | reverse complement strand
GCGATGATGCTGGATTTCGAGGTATGCCGCCAAGACGAAATTGCTGTTTGTGTTGCCTGCCCGGTTGTGTCTACCTATGCGCGTAGGCGCGAAGTCCTCATTTATGGAGGTGCAATCCACCTCTCGAAAGAAGTGATCGAACATAGTTCCCCGGCGAATTACGGTTATGCTGTTTTCTCTGGGAATGCATCGAAATGGAAAGTAAAGGCATCAAATTTTGTGCGGTCATTATCCCAGGAACATGGGGTAGTTAAGTTAGATGCGAAGAGTTTTAATCAAATAAAAATAGGTGATTTGTTATATATTATTCCTGTTCATTCATGCCTGGTTATCGAAGCGCTGCAAAGATATCTGACACTTGATGGTAAGGAGATCAAAACGCGTTTAACTTAATCGCTTAGTAACCGATCAGGGTAATTGGTACCGGGATAAAAGTAAGCAGAAAGATAGCTATTGCCAGATAACCTACCCATTTACGCGTAGAATCTAATTGTGTTACCTGGTCTAATGGTTCTGCATACCTGCGGCCCATGAAGAACAAGATGGCTGCCCACATCCACCACCCATTCCAGAATATCCCAAGTATTGCTAATCCGGTGATAAAAACCGGGAAAACAAATTGGGCTGTTTTTTTCCCAAAAACTGTTTGAAAGATATGCCCGCCATCTAATTGTCCGACTGGGAGAAGATTGATGGCTGTAACAAAAAGACCTGCCCACCCTGCCCAAGCGACTGGATGGAGCATGACATCTTGTGCACCCCACGGGAAAGGCAGACCGGTGAAAAAATATTGTGCCCAATACACCGCAAGTGATATGCCACTCAGCCCAAGTGGTTGGGGAAGGAGTTTTCCGAAGGTAAGATATTTAATCAATAAATATAGGAGGGAATTACCTTCCATTTGCAGGCCAAAACTGGCATCCACGGAAAGGGGCAGTGTGTTCAGCTCTGATAAATTTAACCCTATAAACAGAACGATAATCGCGACAATCAACCCACTCAAAGGACCGGCAACAGCGATATCAAATAATTCTCTCCTGTTACGCGGCGCAGAGCGCATATTTATAAAGGCGCCCATTGTGCCGAAGGAACTGAAAGGGAAGGGAATAAAAAAAGGAAGTGATACATCAACCCCATTCTTTCTCCCAGCGAAATAGTGACCAAATTCATGCGCACCTAATATGGCCAATAACGAAACGGCAAACGGCCACCCACTTTTTATAAGTGCCCAGACCATTTGGAATGTGTCAGTGGGTAATTCACCTTTGTAACCATATAAGCCGCCAGTGAACAGGACGCTGAGTGAGGTCAGCAAAAACATCAATAAATTCAAGCGGGGGCGATTTTTTGATTTACTCACCTTTTTTGGCAGTAGTATGAGAGATTGTGTGTTGTCGTCCTGACGAAGTAATGTTATGAGGTCGTATGATTCTAAAGCAGTAGAAATTTGATCGTATCCTTTTATGCTATCTTTGTGTTTTAGCTTTCCTTGATAGCGAGCGACAAAGGGCTGCTTCTCATCTCCATAAGTGGTGTTCTCAATTATAAAGAATTGCCCAATCAGGGCATCTAATTTAGATAATTTGTGTTTAGTAAGCATTGTTTTTTCCATAAAGAATAATAGGCGGGGATGGATGGGAGTCGAACCCACCGCGGCCCGCTTAGCGACCCGCCACCGATTTTGAAGACCGAGGAACCCACCGGGACTCAACCATCCCCATCCTTATAAGGATAATCGACAAAAAAGTGTTTGTAAAGCAGCTTTGGTTTAAATAATATTCTAAGAAGTAAGGGTCTTGATTGCCAGTATGAAAAAAAATTATGATGTACATTCTTTGTAAAGTTGACAATGGATCCCTTTTTTATCAACCAATATTCTGACTTGTCCCCACTTTCGGGTAAAACCAGCCAGATGTTTTATGGCTTCTTTTAGTAACGTATAATCATTGAAGTAGATCATGGTTTTTCCCTTTCTGATGCCTGATTCTCATCTTTGAAAGGATACTGTGATCTACTCTTTATTTAGATCACGGAAGGATTGCTGCACAAGTGAAAGAACGTGTCTGATTGATAATAGATATTGTTATAATAAACACATAAATAATTTGATTAGAAAAGAGAAAAGATTAATGAAGATAGCATTTGTTACTGATGATGGAGAAACGATCACCCAACATTTTGGCAGAGCGGGGAAATATCTGGTTATTGAGATTGAGGAGGGAGAAGAGATATCCCGGGATTTACGGAGTAAATTAGAACACACATATTTTCGAAAAATAGAGCACGATCACAAGGATACCCCTGATCATGATAGCCCGGCTGCCCATAATAAGCATGTGCAAATGATGGCTGCAATTGAGGATTGTGATGTGGTGGTATGCGGGGGGATGGGCAGAGGAGCTTTTCAGAGCATTGTGTCTCTTGGAAAAAAAGTATTCATGACAAATACAAGCAATATCAATGACGCGTTAAAAGGATATTTGGCAGGGGAATTAGTGGATATGTCTGGTTTAGTGCACTAATTAGAAAGACAATAAACCTTTTAAAAATTACCCTGCGATATGGCAGCTTAGGAAAAACTCACTAGATTATTAAATGGAAAAGCCTTCTGAAAAGAAGGCTTTTAATTATTTGCTTTAGTCAGCGATCTGTAAATTTACTTCGGTCAGATTCATGAGATTATCGGAAACTGGGCAGCGTTTATCAACTTCTTCCATAAACGCTTCTTTCTCCTCTTTCGTTAAATCCGCATCTATTTTTACCGTAGCTGTGACGGACGTGAATCCTGCGCGTTCGTTCTTTTCTTGGCCGCGTAGAACATCCAGATTTAAATCGCCGGATACCTCAACTTCAACGCCACGCAGATCTATCTTCTGCTGCCCTGCTACGATCTTAGCAACTGTCACTAAACAGCCTCCGAGCGCAACGAAAACATAATCCAGTGGAGTGGGCCCTGAGTCCGTTCCTCCCAATGCTTCCGGTTGGTCAACGATTGAAACGTGTTTTCCTGAGTGCGTTGTAACAACCCAACCATCTGGTCCTTCAGCTGTGACTTTTACTGTTTTAATGGATGCCATATTATATTTCTCCTTTTGTTATTTCTATGATTTTTCAACTCACAAGTTTATCATAAATATTCATGTGTAAATAATATTAGCAAAAATTGATAAATTGGAGAATTGGAAAAAAGCGGTTGAAAAAAATTACCTGAGGGTGGTAATTAGAAGACGAATGGGAATAGACGATAAAAAATTGGCTGGGCTGCCAGGATCCCCGCTGCGAGGATTACGCCAATCACCCAACCTGCGATAATATCTGTTATGTAATGAACACCCAGACTTACACGTGCAAAGCTGACACAAATTCCCCAAATAAGTAGTATCCATCCAAGTAGATTAATCCCTAAACCAAAGGAAATGGCTGAAAGCATGATCGCGCGGGCAGCATGGCCCGAAGGAAATGAGTGTGGATCTGCGTTTCTGTATACAGCACCCCAATCGCCTTCTGGGCGGCGGCGCTTGATGAGAAATTTTATTGTGATCACAATTACTGCTTGAATAACGATCGCACCTGCAAACAATGCAGAATAGGAATGCCATTTACCATTAGTGAAAATCCAGATTAGGAAGAGGCCAATCTCAAGGAACCAGGAATCACCAGAATGCGCGAAAAAAGCAGCAAATTTGCGCAGAAATATTTTATCCTCTGCTAGAAGAAAACGGCGGGAAATGCTTTGGTCAATTTTTAGGATTTTCTCAATCAACATAGATAAAATTGCTCTCGTTTTGATCAGGGTATTATTATACTAACAGATATAGTTTCAAATCTATAAATTCACAGGATAACGAGGAGGCGCTTATGAATGAATCAATATATCAGGTGGATGCATTTACTAAGCAAGCATTTAGTGGAAATCCGGCCGGAGTTGTCCTCTTGAAAAAGGGCCGATCAGACAAATGGATGTTGTTGGTTGCGAGTGAAATGAACCTATCCGAGACCGCATTTTTGATTGGTGAAAAAGATTCGTACAGCCTTCGCTGGTTTACCCCCGCAATAGAAGTGGATTTATGTGGGCATGCAACACTTTCGGCAGCACATATCCTTTATGAAGAAGGAATTGTTGAAAAAAGTGAGTTGATCAAATTTGCGACCCGAAGCGGTGTGTTAACTACTTCGTTTGTTGATGGGTGGATCGAGATGAATTTTCCTTCTTTTACAGCTGAAAAGATTGTTATAAGCGATGTAGTAATTCAAGCATTAAAAAGTGAACCGGTTGAAATGTACAATAGTGGGGAAAACATCATGGCGGTGTTTAGCAATCCGGAGGACATATATAATCTATCTCCTGATTTTAACCTCATAAAACAATTGGATGCTCAAGGTGTGATCGTTACCAGTCTTTCAGACGAGGCCGGATTTGATTTTATTTCCCGGTATTTTGCCCCAAAGGTTGGCGTTGACGAGGACCCGGTTACGGGTTCAGCGCACTGCAATCTGGGGCCGTATTGGGGAGGAGTATTAAAAAAAGATGTTTTCCGCGCGAAGCAAGTGTCTGATCGTGGGGGGGAACTTCTGGTTCGTGTAGAAGGGGAGCGTACGTTTATACGCGGACAGGCAGTCACAATTTTTTCAGGAAAAATCCACATCTGATTTTCTTGAACCGCGTTGATTTCTCATGATTGTATCGTCAACGTTTCAAAAATTAACCATAGATGGTTTGAAAAATACGAGTTTGTAAAACTCAAAAAAACGATCAGCTATTTTTCGGTTATTAATGTAGTTCCACTTAATTTTTCAATTACACCGATAACCGCTGAATTGTCATGTTCCCCCATGCCCATTTCCAACATGGCACTGAATAATTGGGTGGTTGTGGCTGTGAGGGGTAATGGAATCCCATATTCTCGTGCGGTGTCCATCACTATATTAAGGTCTTTCGATTGCATGTATGCTTTAAAACCGGGTTCGCGTAAACCATCAAAAAGGCGCTGTGGTTTATTGTCAAGGGCCCAGCATTGAGCAGCCCCACCGCGAATGGCATCGACCACTTTGGCAGGATCAGCCCCCGCTTTTTGGGCAAGAATGAGCAATTCTCCCATTGCGACCATTTGAGCGGCGACCATTATCTGGTTGGCTGCTTTGGCGATTTGTCCGGCACCACTTTCGCCAACGTGGGTAACGGTTTTCCCGATTGAATTAAAGATTGGCAATACAGTTTCAACAGCGTTTTTTGGACCGCCTACCATTATTGCTAGTGTCCCTTTCTGGGCACCAATGTCTCCCCCGCTTACGGGTGCGTCCAGGCAGGCGACACCCAATTCGCCAAGTTTGTCAGCGATCTTTCTGGCTGTAGTTGGTTTGATAGTGGAATTATCAACAAAAATTAGTCCTGTGTGCGATCCCTCAATGACCCCGTTTTCCCCCAGAGTGACTTTTTCAACATCCGGTGAATCTGGCAAGTTTGTAAAAATGACATCAACCTGCCGGGCAACCTGTGCGGGATTTTCAGCAGGAATCGCACCTTCCTTTACCAGCTCATTTACGGAACCCTGACTGCGGTTGTGCACAACCAAAGGGTATCCAGCGCGGAGAATATTTCTTGCAATTGGTTTCCCCATTAAACCTAAACCTATGTAACCGACTTTTAACATATTTTTATCCTTCTTTTCAAATTAGATGCTGTGAAGTTCTCAATCCTGATATTAAGAAAATATTATCACAGGGTACAATTCTGGACGAGGTTTTGTAAATGGCACATGCACACAATCATAATGAAGGCAACTTGAAGCTCGCATTCTTCCTGAATTTTGGCTTCGCAGTTGCGGAAATTATCGGAGGAATTTACACCAACAGTATTGCGATCATGGCGGATGCTTTACATGATCTGGGGGATAGCGCATCCTTGGCGCTATCATGGCGGTTGGAGAAATTATCGGAAAAAAGGGGAGACGAAAAATATTCCTACGGGTATAAACGATTCTCTCTTTTGAGTGCATTGGTGGGGGCACTTATCCTCATTGTAGGGTCGACCGTCGTTATCTCAGAAGCAGTCAAACGACTTAGGAACCCCCAGCCAACAGATGCACGCGGCATGTTGATCTTTGCGATTTTTGGAATCATAATTAATGGATTTGCTGCCTATCGAGCTGGAAAAGGGAAGAACATGAACAGCCGAATGATCTATTGGCATTTGTTAGAAGATGCAATGGGGTGGGTGGCAGTCCTGATTGTTAGTTTGGTACTGTTAGTTAAAGACATCTACATTCTTGACCCGATCTTATCGCTCCTTGTTTCTGGGTTTGTACTTTTTAACGTTGCCAAGAATATTAAAAAGACAATCAACTTGTTTCTTCAGGGTGTGCCGGAATCTATTCAGATATCAGAAATAGAAGCAGAGATATTGAAAATGGAGAAGGTAAAAGATATGCACCACACCCATATTTGGTCTCTTGATGGTGAACACCATGTTCTAACAACGCATATTGTTCTGTGTCTGGATTCAAAGAAAGAGGATATCCGGCGAATAAAGGATAAAATTCGAAAATTAACTAAGTTGTATGATCTGGCTCACACAACTGTCGAATTTGAATATTTAGATGAAGACTGCTCTATGAGCAACGATTATAAGGAGTGAAGATTCTATGAACACAAAACTACCCCAAGAAAAGAAGCGTTTTACTGATAATATTGCACCGCTTTCTTTAAAAGGGTGGCCCAAATGGGCGGTTTATTTATTTTCTTTATTGGGTTTTGTCTACTTGCTTAATCCAACTGCGGGAATCATTGAATTACTACCAGATAATTTACCTTGGATAGGCAATCTTGATGAAGGAGCAGCAGCCCTCGCTTTGTGGTACGGGTTTTTGGAAATTCAGAAAGCACGGAAAAAAGGCTAGTTATTTTTCTAATATCATTTTGATCACACCGCAACCAAAGGGCACGATTTTCGTATAAGTAATGTAATACATATGAAAAATTTATAGGAGTGTGAATTATGGCATCAAGAAAACCAAAACAAGAAAAACAAACCATGCCGCTTGAAAAAACAGAGCCAGTTGTTGAGAAAAAAATAAAAAAACAAACTCAAACGGCACAAAAAGCATCAATGAAGAAGGAAGCACCCAAGCAAAAAGTGCAATCTTCAAAGAAATCAGTGGAAGAGAAAATAATTAGCACATCAACAAAAGATGAACATCCGAAAATGCGAGGTACTTCTGATCGAGGGCCTATGCTTTTTGGCGCCGGATTGGTTTTTATGGGATTAATTCTCATATTAGGACGGTTTTTACATATCCCATTTGGTGATTATCTATGGCCGTTTATCTTTATTATCCCAGGCGCTTTGGTTTTCCTTTTTGCATTATCCTCGGGGAGCAGCAGCGGTGAGGGGCTTTCGATCTTGGGCGGCATCCTGAGTATGCTGGGCTTTGTATTTCTTATGCAGACTATAACCGGATTTTGGGCCAGTTGGGCATATATCTGGGCATTAGTTGCTCCGACATCGATCGGTCTAAGCCAGATGGTATATGGCAACTTAAAGAAGCGCGATATGATAGCCGCTTCTGGCTTGAGGTTAACTAAAATTGGTATAAGTATTTTTGTGGTCGGTTTTCTTTTCTTCGAACTTGTATTAGGTGTCAGTGGTTTTGGGCTAGAACGATTTGGGGTTCCAGTGTTCCCAATGATCCTAATTTTTGTAGGCGCTTTTATGGTAGTACGATCTTTTTTACGTAAAAAATATTAACTAGATCCTTAAGGGGCAGAATAGCTGCCCCTTTTCTTATTAATCATTGATATTATCCAATATAATAAATAGAAATTTATTTGGAAAATGTGGAGTCTGTAATGGAGATTATGTATCTGGCCGCCGGGATATTATTGTTGTTCCTGGGTAGAAAATTATTTTGGCTTTTTGTGGCTCTTGTGGGTTTTCTGATAGGATTAATCTACATACCACAAATCCTTCCCGGACAGACAGAAACCGTTATATTCACGGTCTCGTTGATCGCCGGGCTTTTAGGTGCACTTTTGTCTGTTCTACTGCAGAAATTTGCTGTTGGATTGGCGGGATTAGCAGCAGGCGGTTATATTGCCTATTATCTATTGCAAACAATCACGCTCAATGTAGGTGAATACCAATGGCTGGCAATCGCGGCAGGTGCACTGCTTGGTGCTGTTTTGGCCGGTTCTATGTACGATTGGGCATTGATCCTTCTAACTTCAGCGAGTGGAGCAGTCGTGATTACGCAGAATCTTCCGCTAAGTATGCCAATTAGTGCAGTAATATTGTTGGGGTTGACAATTGTTGGTATCATTACGCAGGCGCGTATTAAAATAAAAGAATAATACAAGGGAGTAAAAATGCAGCTTGGCGATTTTCTGAATGCAATTAAGATCTGGGTAGAGCAAATCATCAGTTCAATGGGGTATGTTGGCCTTTACCTGGTAATGTTTCTTGAGAATGTTTTTCCACCGATTCCGTCTGAGGTGGTGTTACCCCTGGCGGGTAGTTTAACTTTAACAGGACGGTTTTCTATTTTCTGGATAACCATCATTGGAATGTTGGGTTCTCTAACTGGCGCTTTTCTGTTTTATGGATTAGGAAAGTGGTTGGGAGAACCGAGGGTTCGGATACTCATGGAGAAATTTGGACGTTACGCACTCCTATCTACAAATGATCTGGATCGTTCCTTGGAGTGGTTTGATAAATATGATGATTGGGTGATATTCTTCTCCCGGATGGTCCCGATTGTTCGGAGCTTGATCTCGATTCCCGCAGGAATAGCTGCCATGGATATAACCAAGTTCGGTTTCTTTACTATTCTTGGAACAGCCCTGTGGAGTTTACTGCTTGCGTTGGGAGGCAGACTGCTGGGAGAACAATGGCCGCTGATCGCGGAATTTATTAATACCTATCAGAATATCGTGTTGGTTGTAACAGTATCTGCTGTATTATTGTTCATCGGATCACGATTATTTAAGAAGAAAAAATAGGAATTAAGAATATTCAATTTTTAAAGCAGCTTATAAGCTGCTTTTTTTAATCCTAAAAATTGCTACAATGAGAATGATTGAGTATGTTGAGGAGAATAAGATGAATAAGAAAATGAATCGAGTGAGTTTGTTGTTTTTAATGATTGCGGGGTTGATGTTTTTTGCGGCGTGCGGTGGAACAACACCCGAAGAGATGAATGGAAAAAATCAACAGCCTTCTGAAGAGGAAGTACCTGAGATTGCACCAGAGATAGTTGAAAGCGATTCTTCAGTCGAAGAATCGGTAGACGTGCTTCCTTCAGATCCACAAAAGATAAAATTTTCAACGAGTGATGGCGTCGAGTTAAATGGCGTTTACTATCCTTCCGAGTCAATTTCTGCGCCGCTGGTTATTTTGATGCACTGGGCGCCAGGTGACCAGGATGATTGGGTAGAAATCGCATATTGGCTGCAGAATCGTGGGATGGGAGGAAATAGTACAAGTACTGAGAATTCACCCTGGCTGGATTCTTCCTGGTTTCCAGATATTGAGACTGAAAAATCTTATAATGTGTTTTCGTTCACATTTAGAAATTGTGAGAATGGTTGTATAAGTTTCGAACGAGACAAATGGTATGTTGATGTCCAGGCGGCAGTTGAATATGCATACCAACTGGATAGTATTGACAATGGTAATATCGTCATGATTGGGGCGAGCATTGGTTCGGATGGGGCTGCTGATGGATGCGTATATTTAAACCGGAACCATCCGGATGTTTGTAAGGGAGCTCTTTCTTTTTCGCCAGGTAACTATCTGACGATCAATTTTGGAAAAATGGTGAAAGAACTTGGTGAGGCGAGTGATCCTGTGCCTGTATGGTGTTTTTATGCAGAGTCTGACCCTGAATCAGCAGACGTGTGCGGTAATATTACAGAAGTTAACTTTACTCCCTACCCATATCCTTCTGAAATGATTTTCTCGAATGGGCATGGCATGAATTTAATTGCCCCGAGCCATGATCCAGATCCTCTTGAGAAAATACTAGAATTTCTCGAAACGGTTTTGTAGGTGTAATTTTAATCTTGTGATATTATGGCAAACAAGAAATTAGAGAACGAAGATGATATCCTTAAAAAATTAATCTGAGGAATAATAAAATTCCATGCATATTTATCATATTGCTGAACGATCAAACTGGCTTGAAGCAAAGCATAATACATTTTACAAGGGGGATACGCTGTCAGCTGATGGCTTTATCCACTGCTGTTTATTTGAGCAGATCGAAGATGTTTTATTAAATTGGTTCGAAGGGAAACATGATATCGTGATTTTAGAGATCGATCCAGAAAAATTATTGTCTCCTATAAAATACGAGAATCTTGAAGGCGGACATGAAATGTTTCCGCACATTTACGGACCAATTAACCTGAACGCAGTAATCAATGAAAAGTCAGTATGAAAAAGAGGTGAGAAAAGCATGAATCAAATATTACAAGAGATACCGATCAGAAAAATGAAGATCAGCCCTTTTACTATCTGGGATACAAATTGGTTTTTACTGACGAGCGGTGATTTTAAAAAGGGAAGCTATAATGCAATGACTGTTGCCTGGGGAAGCATCGGGAATATGTGGAATTTACCGATCACGATGATAGTTGTCAGACCAACGCGGTATACATATGGGTTTATTAATAAATATCCAACTTTTACGTTATGCGGTTTTCCAAAGGAATATCGAAAGGCATTAAATCTCCTGGGTACAAAATCAGGCAGAGATGGAGACAAGATCAATGAGGCAGGGTTAACACCAACTGAGTCGGACAAAATAGATGCACCTACCTACAAAGAAGCTGACCTCTCCATTGAATGTAAAAAAATCTATTTTAATGATTTCAACCCAAAACAGTTTTTAGATGAACGCATTGAAAAGCATTATGCTTTGAAAGACTATCACCGCATGATATTTGGGGAAATCCTGGTGGTCAAAGGAAATCCGGATAAGTACCAGGAAGAATAGATAATATTTAAATTTAATCGTGTTGTTGCCTATTAGAAAAGATAATAGAAAAAAGCTGGCTTAAATTACCCAGCTTTTTTAATAGAATGTTCTTGAATTACAATGAGTTATATCTACTGGAGTGCATCCAATTGATTTTTGATCTTATGCGCAGT
>Ga0255443_1064_pt1 | contig 11197 bp, 12 predicted proteins | sample ANMaggSSYBR02D11_FD_182641 | JGI IMG/M metagenome (GOLD analysis project Ga0255443, IMG submission 182641) | Sediment cell enrichment communities from methane seep in Santa Monica Basin, California, United Staets - ANME aggregate JGI... | ecosystem: Environmental > Aquatic > Marine > Cold seeps >... | reverse complement strand
ATAAAAAGATATTCGGATCGCTTGGAGTCAGCTTTGCTATTTTGTGTGCCGCGGCTGTTAGTATCAATCGCTTTGTTCAACTTACAGTGATCCAACAAAGCCTGCCAAATCTGCCATCAGATCTAACACGATTTTTACCCTATGACGCAGGCTCAGTGATATATTCCTTAGAGTGGTTAGGGTGGGGTTTCTTCTCTTCGCTGGCAGCGGTATTTGTCGCACCACTTTTCTCCTCCACTCTGCTTAGTAAGGCTATCCGTTGGCTATTCGTTTTGTACGCAATCTTCTCTTTAATAGGGCTTATTGGTTTTATGATAAATGCCCCCATCGCTTCTATTGCTTTCATAGCTTGGGGACAAATTTTATTAGCGCTATCTATTCTATTGGCTATTTATTTTCGCAACTTCGATAAGAAAGCAACTTGATGATAAGCAGGTTATGCAATTGTTGGGCGCTTCAATCGCTGTTTTTGCGGGCTACTATTTTATTGATGTAAAATCAAAGCAAGTAACTATCAGGAAAAACATATTTAGGGTTCAATAGTTCAAGGAGATGGAGATATGGATAAAAAAGGAATAAAACAAATGGCAAAAATGGTTGACGCTGTTCAACCCAATTGTGACGAAGAAATCGTCGCGGCTATGACTTGCAGCCACGCAGGCTCGATGCGTTCAGTGTTAGTGTCTAAACTGATTGGCGGGGGCGGAGGGGGCACGAAGACAAGCGATCTACCCAACCCTGTGTTTTTGGCTGTAGGTGAAAAAACTATTTATGCTTTTAAATATGCGCCCAGAGGATTTAAATTCAAAATAAAAAAGGAGGTTGCGCGTTGGTCCAAGGATGAGGTTACAGTGTCCTCCGAGCTCTCCGGTGGAATGGCAACTTTTGTTTTAACCACTAAGTCAGGAGAGGGCTATGCTTTGGAAGTTCCAACGATGATGGGGGCCAAACAACTCGTTGAATTTTTCCTTGACGCATTAGAGGGATCACAGGAATAGCAGAAGATTTCGTTACTTTAAATTAAAAAACTTCCCCTCACTAATAATCAGTGAGGGGAAGTAATATCCCGCCATTAAATCGGATGTTAAGATAAGCGAAAAAGATTGATCTCAAAAATCCTGCCGAGATAAAAGCTACACGATTACGAATTGCGCTGGATTTTCCTTGTTGTACTTTATTTTTATTTTGTCACCAACGCGCGGAACAGCAATTCGAGGAACCATTAATTGCCCTGCAGTTTGGAATTCATCACCCTCAGCGGGTTTTACTTTCAAACCAAGTGCAACTACCGGGTTCATATTCACGGTCGCGCCCGTATCCTGAATGGATACTACTTCTGCAGTGGCATCGGCACCTGTTTTGGAGAGTTCCTCTGCCAACACCTGACCATCCACAGCTTGATTTGCCTTGCCAATGCCTGCATTCATAGTATTAACAAAATCTTTGCCCAGGAAAGCTTTTGTTAGTCCACCGGTCAGACCTTTATTAAGCGCATCACTGGCTTTATCCAGAGCTTTCTTTGGGTCGTCGTCCTTGCCTTTGCCAAATTTTTTGAACATCGTGAATCCTCTCTATTTTACGTTATTATAACATCCATATATTTATTTGAAGAAACCCTACGACCGAAGTAGTCCTCAATGAAGAAACCTACAGATTAAAAATCAGTAACTCGCCCACTAAGCAAATTCACTCAATTTTTAATAAAAATAAACCAAAGTTTAATGAGAAATAAACTTTGGTTTAGGGTGGCTGACGGGGGTTGAACCCGCAACATCCTGTTCCACAGACAGGTGCTCTGCCATTGAGCTACAGCCACCATACGACGATGATTTTAACATGCTATCAATTACTCGGCAAGCTTCCCCTTAATATAATTGACCAATCCCTCCATGGGAACGCTCGACTGTTCTCGGGTTTTCATATCCTTCACCTGTACAATTCCCTGTTCTTTTTCTTCTGGGCCAATGACAAGCGCAAATTTCACACCATTCCTGTCAGCGAACTTTAATTGTTTTCCAATCTTGGCCGGCTCAGGGTACGTCTGCACTGAAAAACCCTCCCTTCTTAAAATCGCGGAGGTAGTTATGCTGACTTGCATTGAATCTTCATCAAAAATTGTTACAAGGATCTGTGTCGGATTTACCTGCAAGTCGGGTATCAATCCGTATTGCTCCAATATGATTGGAAGGACAACATCTCCCATTGCAAAACCTACACCGGTCAGCGGATCCCCGCCAACATCTTTCACAAGGTCATCGTAACGCCCCCCTCCCAAGATCGCACGTGTACTCTTGCCAACATCACGAGCTTCAAAAACAACCCCTGTGTAATAGTCAAGACCTCGGACTATCTTCGGATCAAACTGTACATATTCCTGAACACCTAAACTTTCCAATGCGCTGAATATTGTTTGCAGTTCATCTGATTCTTGATACAGATCTGCATTAATGAGAATCTTAGTCAAGCCAATAAATTGTTCTTCCGACAAGCCATTATCAAGTGCATACATCTTCCAGGTAGAGTGGTTCATTTTGTCTTGTCTATCGATAATCTTTAACGTGTTCTTCTTTAATAAATCATCAATGCCAAGCTCCGACAATTTTTTATCCATCAATCGGCGGTCATTAATAAATACTTTTACTTTGTCTGGAGACAACCCGATTTGCTTGAAGAATTCTGCACAAATCGCAACCAATTCCGCATCCGCTTCAGGAGATTTTGACCCAATCAAATCTATGTTCCATTGAAAAAATTCTCGCGCTCGACCCTTTTGAGGTTTTTCATACCGCCAGAAAGGACCAAATGACCACCAACGCAACGGATATATCAATTGGCGTTGTTTTTGAGCAACCATTCGCGCCAAGCTAGGAGTCAGTTCAGGCCGCAGGGTAACTAAGTTCCCGCCTCGATCAGAGAAAACGAAAGATTGTTCTTTTACCAATTCTTCCCCAGACTTTGCGGCATAAAGATCAATTGGTTCCAAGAAAGGACCGTCATATTCTGAATATCCAAATGATTCAGATACATTTCGGATATTCTCATAAATCCAATTCCTTATCGCCATTTCATTAGGGTAAAATTCACGCGTGCCTTTTACAGGTTGAATAATATTTTTCATAGTTTTCTTTTTATGGGTCAAAAAATTTTAGCATATAATTATTTTTACATTTTATGAATACGCGATTATTATATCGATTATCATAACTAGTAAAGATTTACCTGATGAAAGGGTATGTGAACATTTGTACAATTATGAAATTAATATTAATCTATGATAAAATCATCAGGTTTTGAGTAAGATTATTGGCGGCATTTGAATGAAAATAATACAAGCTGACAATTTCCAAATGGCACTAAAGCAATTTTTCATGTTCATTAATCATCTAAATTCCAAATTAATAACGAATAAATCAAACACAGGTAGATCGAATTTTTTTCTAAAAGTAAATATAGGTATTCTAGGTAAGATTCCCTCCTCAGTACCGGTAACCGTTAATTACAAGAAAATTCATTCTAAAAATGGAATAGCATCAATTTAGTGAAAGCAAAAAGATAATTTGATTATTATTATCAGGAGACAAGATGGATGCAATAAGAAGTTTAGAAGATCTCAAGAAAATCCAGGATAAAGCATTAGAAAACCGTAATGCGAGAGAGACTTCTGGTGAAGTAATGGTTATTATCAGCACAGGCACATGTGGGATTGCAGTTGGTGCCCGCGAAACGCTGAAAACTGTTTCCGATTATATTGAAAAAAACCAGGTTAAAGATGTGAGTGTTGTTCAAACCGGATGTATTGGTCTTTGCAGTCAAGAACCAATCCTGCAAGTTGTAACAGGTGGATCCAAGAAAACATCCTACGGAAAAGTATCCCCCGACATTGCTATGAAAATTATGAAATCCCACGTAGTTGAAGGCAATATCTTCCAGGACAATGTAATTCAAATTGGAAAAGAATAATATCAGATATTGCAAATAAATCAGGGATACTATGTCATATTTACGTTTTCACAAATTAGCTTGTAATGATCCAGAAAACATTGGTAAAGGCTCATTACAAATAAAGGAGGAGGCTGCATGACAACAAAAACGAAAAAGGACCAAGGTTTCATTGATATCGCAAATAAAGCGGTGGATATGTATCACAGCAAGAAGGAGGATTTGATTCCAATCTTGATGCAAGTTAATCAAGAGATCGGATTTGTTCCAAAAGAAGCAATGGAACAGATCAGCTTACGAATTCATGTCCCCCAGAGCCAACTTTATTCCGTTGCAACTTTTTATCATATGTTATTCACGAAGCAAACTGGACGGCACGTCATCAAGTTTTGCGAGAGTGCGCCCTGCCATGTTGTTGGTGGTCGCGAAGTGCTGGATGCCCTTAAAAATAAGCTGGAACTTGAACCCGGCGAAACTAGCAGCGATGGAAAATGGACCCTGACCACAACCAGTTGTTTGGGCGTTTGTGGTGTCGGCCCAGTGATAATGGTTGATGAGGACATATATGGCAATATAACTCCGAATCAAATCCCCGATATTTTAGCAAAATACGAGTAAGAGGAGTTGACAATGAAAAATAAGCGCTCCATTATAAAAGGTACCCTGCCAGCAGAACAAAGAGTTGTGCTTAAGCGAGCAGGAATCATCGATCCTGATTCCATCGAAGAATATATCGTCCATGATGGTTATTTTGCTTTGGGAAAAGTGCTAACTGAGATGAAACCCGACAAAGTGATTTCTATATTGAAAGAAAGCAACCTTCGCGGCCGCGGGGGAGCTGGTTTCCCAACAGGTACAAAATGGGGGTTTGTGGCCGGCACAAAAGCGGATAAAAAATATGTTATTTGCAACGCAGATGAAAGTGAACCCGGCACCTATAAAGATCGTTTAATTCTTGAGGGTGATCCTCACAGCATTATTGAAGCAATGGTTATTGCCGGATATGCTGTAGGTGCTGATGAAGGATACATATACGTACGAGGTGAATATAAACTTGTACAAACCCGCCTCTTAAACGCAATCAAGCAAGCGAAAGAAATGGGATTTCTCGGTGAAAATATTTTCAACTCCGGGTACAAATTTGACCTACATATCCATGCAGGAGCCGGCGCATACATCTGCGGCGAAGAAACAGCACTGATTGAATCGATTGAGGGTAAAAGAGGTGAACCTCGCCCCCGTCCTCCATATCCGACCACCAATGGATTGTGGGATAAACCAACTTTAGTAAATAATGTAGAAACATTAGCTAATGTTGCCCCGATCATAAGAAATGGTGCGGAATGGTTCAAATCATTCGGAACACCTTCCAGCGCAGGGACCAAAGTTTATAACATCATGGGCAATGTCAACTCAACTGGGTCGATTGAAGTACCAATGGGAATTACGCTGCGTGATGTAATTTCGATCTATGCAAAAGGATTGAAAGATGGCGCGGTACTCAAATTAGCACAAACTGGTGGCTCAAGTGGTTCGATCATTCCAGCTGACCTACAGGATGTACCCATGGATTACGATTCATTCACGAACGCAGGTGTTTCAATGGGCTCCGGGGCGCTTCTTATTTGCAGTGAAAAAACTTGTGTTGTTGACCTTGCAAAAGTGCTGCTCAATTTTTTCCGTTTTGAAAGCTGCGGAAAATGCAACCCATGCAGAATTGGCAATCAGCGTGCGTATCAAATATTATTAAGAATTTCAGAAGGACTTGGTTCTATGAAAGACCTCGATGACCTTCAAGATATCAGCAAATGGTTATATGAAATGTCTAATTGTGGCCTCGGACAAACAGCTGGTTCCCCCTTGAAAGATATCTTGAAACATTTCCGTGCTGAAGTAGAAGCACATATTGTTAAAAAAGAATGTCCTGCCGAAGTTTGCTCGATGAGCGGAATATCTCCAACATCGAATTAATTGGGAGAAGATAGATCATGGTAAAAATTACAATTGATGGAAAAACAACCGAAGTAGAAAGAGGAACGACTATCCTCAATGCTGCCCGAGATCTCGGCATTGAAATCCCCACACTTTGTGATCATCCTGAACTTACCCCGTATGGCGGCTGCCGAATGTGTCTGGTTGAGGTCGAAGGCATAAAAACACTTCAGCCGTCCTGCACTTTACCAGCTGGTAATGATATGGTCATACACACAGACACACAAAAAGTACACAATGCACGTAAATTTATTCTTTCAATGATCTTTAGCGAGCGCAACCATTTCTGCCCAAGTTGCCAGGTAACCGCTGGAGACTGTGATTTACAAAACGCAGCGTACGATGAGAGCATGACACACTGGCCAATCATGCCTAACTGGCAGCCTTATCCGGTTGACGCATCTCATCCATTTATAATTCTTGAACATAATCGCTGCATCCTATGCCGCCAATGTGTACGTGCTTGCGGTGAGCTAGTAGGTAATTTCACGCTTGCCTTTGAAGAACGTGGCGCTGACAGCAACCTTATTGCAGATCTTGGATTACCACTGGGAGAGAGTTCCTGCATCAGTTGCGGGACTTGTCTACAGGTATGCCCCACTGGCACATTGATAGATCGATGGAGCGCCTTCCAGGGTAAGGAAACTGAATTAGATAAAACTAAAACAATTTGTCTTGGCTGCAGCATTGGCTGTGGGATCGATGTACTGACTCGCGACAACCGCCTGGTTCGGATTGAAGGTGATTGGGACGCCGAGATTAACGGTGGAGTCATTTGCGAGGTTGGCCGATTCCTTCCAATGGTTGAAGAACGTGAAAGATTATTAACACCAATGATTCGTGCCAATGGCAAATTGAAAGCCGCTACCTGGGATAATGCAATTTCTGCCGCTGCTGAAAAGATCACAGCAAGCAAAGGAAATATTTCCGGTGTAGCATCAACCCGATTGTCTATGGAAGCACTGAATGAGTTTAAAGCAATTTGCGATGCCTACGATACAAAATCAATTGCAACAACTGAAGAATTCTCTGCTGTCTCAGCAGTATTCGATTTGGCAAAATCTTCGGGTAAAGCATTTGAATCAAAAATAGACGAGATAAAAAATGCGGACTGCTATCTTATGATTGGGGAAGATACAACCAAGGACCACCAGGTAATAAGCTTCTTCGCGAAACGTCAAATTCCAGCAGGCTCAAAATTGATCCAAATTTCTGAAAGCCCTTCAGGTCTCGATAACTTTGCGGTCGAATCTCTAATTATTGAGAACAATTCTCAATCAGCATTTATTGACGCAATTAATAATCTCATAACCAATAAGTCAGGTGACACAGAGAAAATCGCAAAAACCTTCAAACTAAATCTCTCTTCTCTTAATAATATTGTCGAAGTCTTATCTTCCGCCAAGATAGTCGCTGTCATTTTTGGCAGCCGTACTAATTACGATAATGCGGCAGCAGTCTTAGGATCAATCATCTCTCTAAACAATCAGATTAATGGGAAATTGATCACTACCAAAGGCAACATCAACAGCGTTGGCGCATCCGCGATCGGGATCAACGGTGCTATAAATATTGACGATTCAGAACTGATCATATTAGCGCTTGGTGATGAAGAATTATCACAAAACTTCTCAAAGAAATTTGAAAAATCACCATTCTCGATCATCTTCAGCAGCTATATATCTCCTCTCACCGCAAACGCAGACATTGTGTTCCCTGTGAAAAATTGGCTTGAACAAGGTGGGCATTTCATTAATTTGGATGGTCATATCTTCGAAGCGAAAGCGGCTCTGGAAGCACCAGAGGAAGTTATTTCCTGTGAAGAATCATTGTCAAAACTGGCAAATGTATTGAAAGTCAAGAAACAACGAAGCTGGAAAGAACTTGTAAAAGAAACCCCAGCGCCTGTAACAATCAGTTAACCATAGGAGCAAATAATGGCAAAACCAACTGTAGCAAGTGACTGGCTGGCCGGATGCGCTGGCTGCCATATGTCTTTCCTTGATATAGACGAACGTATCGTAAAACTCGTTGAACTTGTTGATCTTCGAGCAACTCCGATAACCGATCTAAAGGAACCCGATAAAGAAGGTGTTACTGTCGGCATTTTAGAAGGCGGAATCAATAATTCACACAATGAACATGTTGCGAAACAAATGCGCGCCCGCAGCAAGATTCTCGTCGCGCTTGGCGACTGCGCAGTCTTTGGCGGTATACCGGCCATGCGCAATTTCTTTACATTGGAAGAATCCTTAAAACGAGCCTACGTAGAAACACCAACCACAGATGAAAGTGGGAAAATACCTTCATCTCCAGAATTGGCAAAACCCATGCTTGTGCGCGCAGTTCATGAAGTTGTAAAAGTAGATCTATTTGTCCCGGGCTGCCCGCCAGACGCGGATATCATTTTTTATGTACTTGCTGAATTAGCACAGGGAAGAATGCCCAAACTAGAAAATAATAATTTAATGTGGAATTAATATAGAGGTAAATTTATGGCTACACAAAAAATTACGATCGAGCCGGTAACGAGGATAGAAGGGCACGCAAAAGTAACAATTCATCTGACCGAAGAAGGTACGGTTGAACATGCGTATTTCCACGTCAACGAATTCAGAGGTTTCGAAAAATTCTGCGAAGGCAGAATGGTATTCGAAATGCCCTCAATTACACCAAGAATTTGCGGCATATGCCCGGTAAGCCATCACCTTGCGGCAGCAAAAACAGGTGACATTGTCATGGGCTCTCCTCCCCCAAGAACAGCAACTCTCCTGCGCGAACTCATGCATATGGGACAGGTTATTCAAAGCCACGGCATGCACTTCTTTGAATTAGCAGGTCCAGACCTGATCCTCGGCTTTGACGCTGACCCAGCAATCAGGAATGTGGTTGGATTGATCCAGGTAAATCCAGAATTGGCATTAAAAGCTGTTGCACTTCGAAAATTTGGCCAGGAGATTATAAGCACTGTCGGTGACCGCCGCATACACCCCACTTTTGCAGTCCCTGGCGGAGTTAATAAAACCCTGAAAAAAGAGGGCCGTGAGTCAATTTTAAAAGACATCGATGAAATGATCGCAATCACTCAAACAGGATTGACTATCTTTAAGAACTGGGCGGAAAACAACAAAGAAGATATTGACAAATTCGCTGTGTTTACCACTGGTTATATGGGCCTTGTAACACCAGAAAACAGTCTGGAGCTTTACCAGGGCAACATTCGCTTGGTTGATAAAACAGGGGAGGAATTAGAAAAATTTGACTCCAACGACTATCTCGATTACATCGCTGAGCATGTTGAAGATTGGTCTTACCTTAAATTCCCATACTACAAAAAGATGGGATATCCAGGTGGGGTTTACCGCGTTGGCCCACTTGGCAGATTAAACACCATCACAAAGATCGATACGCCGCTTGCGAACGAAGAATTTAAAACCTATCGAGGAATGAATGATGGAAAGCCAATTGAAAATACACTGCATTACCATTATGCCCGCTTGATTGAGATCCTGTTCTCGATCGAAAGGGTAAAAGTACTACTTGATGATCCAGACATTCTCGGAAAAGATATTCTTAACACCAAACAAAATTTCAAAGGTGAAGGAGTTGGTGTAATCGAAGCACCCCGTGGAACATTATTCCACCATTACAAAGTCAAAGAAAATGGGCAAGTTGAAGCGGTCAATCTTATTGTTTCTACAGGTCACAACAACTGGGCTATGAGCAAGGCTGTTGATAGTGTTGCCAAAACATATATCACGGGCCCAGAAATAAGAGAAGGGCTCTTGAATCGGGTAGAAGCTGCCATCCGCGCGCATGACCCCTGCTTATCCTGCTCAACACATGCCGTTGGACAAATGCCAATGATCGTTGATTTATATGACCACAATGGTAAATTAATTCAAGAAGTAAAACGTGATTTCTGAAAGATCGATACACTAGGATAATTGATGCCGTCAACTATTGGCGGCATCTTTCATGTGAATTCATTGAGTAAATAGGAATTATGAAAAATAATTTATTCATAGGATATGGCAATCCCGACCGAGGTGATGATGGGGCAGCGTATCATTTATTCATCGCTTTGTTAAATAATGCGGGCAAGAAAGACGTGGACCTTTTCTCTTCAGACACCATTTCGCTCAATGCAAATACTGATATTATGTTTAATTTCCAACTGCTGCCAGAACATTCAGAAATGGTCGCTCAATATAAAAAAGTTGTTTTTATTGATGCGCACACGGGGGCCATTGAGGATAATGTCAGCTTTCAATCTATCAAACCTAGCTATCAATATTCACCATTTACCCATCATTTCTCTCCATCCTCGTGTTTAGCAGTCGCCCAATCATTGACTGGCAAACATCCTAAAGCATGGTTACTGTCAATCCGCGGATTCCAGTTCGGATTTAATCGCGAGTTATCAGATCAGTCCAGAGAGTTTATTGATCAGGCACTTGAAATTATTCAGGGTGAATTCTTTGTATAATTATTATTTTTATAATATATTTATATTAATAGTATAATTTCTTCAATGCATGAATTGGCTGTTACAGAATCACTATTGAATATCGCAAGTGATTATGCTATTAAGAACGATGCCCAAAGAGTGATTTCTTTAAACATAGTCATTGGTGAATTATCAAGTATCATCGGCGATAGCGTTCAATTTTATTGGGATATTATCAGCGAAAATACTATATGTGAAAATTCTGTCCTTATTTTCAATAAAATTCCTGCGAAATTTATTTGCCAATCATGCAATAAGGAATTTGAAATAAAAGGCGAATTAATCCCCTGCCCAATATGCGGTAGTATGGATATGAGAACTATCCAGGGTGATGAATTCTTATTAAATAGCATTGAAATTGAAAAAGGCCTTGAAAATAATAATGAATAAAAAAATAATCCCAATCGTAAAAAAGATCATGAGTGCAAATGATCAAATTGCGGAAGAAAACCGGCAACTCCTTAGCGCTAATAAAATACTAACAGTCAATGTGATGGCTTCCCCGGGAGCTGGAAAAACAAGCTTAATCCTAAGAACGATCGAAAAGATTTCCACTCAGTATAAAATTGCTGTCATCGAAGGGGATACTGCACCTGTAACTATTGATTCGGATAAGATAAGCAGCCTGAATATACCCGTAGTACAAATAAACACTGGCGGAGAATGCCATCTCGATGCATTGATGGTTAGGAATGGCATGGAGCAATTAGATCTCTCAAACACCGATCTTTTGATCATTGAAAATGTAGGGAATCT
>Ga0255443_1063_pt1 | contig 11233 bp, 15 predicted proteins | sample ANMaggSSYBR02D11_FD_182641 | JGI IMG/M metagenome (GOLD analysis project Ga0255443, IMG submission 182641) | Sediment cell enrichment communities from methane seep in Santa Monica Basin, California, United Staets - ANME aggregate JGI... | ecosystem: Environmental > Aquatic > Marine > Cold seeps >... | reverse complement strand
AGCTGTTGCCAAAGAACGGATATTTAACGAACGGCCGCGTTACGTATCGTAACAAAGCCGGAGAGATTTTAGAGCTTTCGAGTTTTAAGAGAACCGGTAAAGATATTCGTCAAATCAGGGGACAGGAAATCGCGATGATATTCCAGGATCCGATGGCGTCTCTCGACCCCGTTTATAAGATTGGGAGCCAGATTGCCGAAAACTTGCTTGAACATGAGAACATCAGCAGGAAGGAAGCAAGAGCAAGAGTTGTTAAGCTTTTGAATGAGCTTGGGATACCTGAGCCGGACAAGCGTTATGACGATTATCCGCATCAGTTTTCGGGTGGTATGAAGCAGCGTGTTATGATTGCGATTGCGATGATATGTAACCCGAACATTGTGATTGCTGATGAGCCGACAACGGCGCTTGATGTTACAATTCAGGCGCAGATATTGCAGCTGATGAAGAATGTTCAAAAGGAGCACGGGACTTCGATCATGTTGATTACGCATAACATGGGTATTATCGCTGAGACGTGTGATGAAGTTGCCGTTATGTATATGGGCAAGATTGTTGAATTCGGAACGCTTGAACAGGTGTTTAACGAATCTAGGCACCCATACACGAAAGCATTGTTGAAATCAGTTCCGGTGCTTGGACTTGGCAAAAGGGCTAAGCTGGAATCTATCCGCGGGACAACGCCGGATGCTTCGGATGCTTATGTAGGCTGCGTATTTGAACCAAGATGCGACTCTGCGTGTGAAATATGCAAGTCGGTTGAACCGGGCGAAACAGACCTTGGGAACAATCACCGTGTCCGGTGTCATTTGTATGAAGGGGGTAAGAAATAATGCCAAAAGATAAAGTTATTTTGGAAGTTACAAACTTGAAAAAGTATTATCCCATTTCTGCAGGACTGCTCGCTGGCGGCAAAAAAGGCGCTGTTAAGGCGGTTGATGACGTTAGCTTGAATGTGTATGAAGGCGAAACACTGGGTATAGTTGGAGAGAGCGGATGCGGAAAGACCACGTTTGGTAAGTGTCTTGTCAGGCTGCACAAGCTGACGGGCGGGCACATGAACATAAATATCGACGATGAGATGGTTGACTTGACTGCGCTCAACAAGAAGGACAGCTTTAGGACAAGAAGAAGAGTTCAGATGGTTTTCCAAGATCCGTTCAGTTCTTTTAACCCGGTTAAGACGATTATCAATACGTTTGATGAGCCGCTTAGAATTCATGGATTTGGCGACAAGAACCAGAGAAAAGAGATTATTGCAGAGGCACTTAAGACGGTAAACCTTCAGGCTGATTATATGTATCGGTATCCGCACGAGTTTTCCGGCGGACAGAGGCAGAGGATATGCATTGCGCGTGCACTTAGCCTTGACCCACAGGTTATCGTTTGTGACGAGCCTGTTTCAGCATTGGATGTTTCTATTCAGGCGCAGATATTGAACTTGATGAAGGATTTGCAGGTTGAGCGGAATCTGACTTATGTGTTTATTGCGCATGACCTCTCTGTTGTGCAGTATATGAGCGACAGGATTGCGGTTATGTATCTTGGTAAAGTGGTAGAGCTTGCTGACGCGGAAGGGCTGTATAACAACAGCACGCATCCGTATACAGAAGCGCTATTGTCGGCTGTGCCGGTACCGATTATTGGTGCAAAGAGGGACAGGATTATATTGACGGGCGATGTTCCCTCACCGATTAATCCGCCTTCAGGCTGTCCATTTCATCCGCGCTGCCCGAAGGCAATCGATATTTGTTCAGTTGAAGCACCGGAGTTTCGCGGTCTGAATGGCGACGAAGATCACTTGGTTGCGTGTCATTTGGCAGATAACAAAAAGTAGCTTGATATTATGCAAAATATAGCACGAAAAAACAGTAGATAAAACAAAAGTCGCAGCGAAAAATGCTGCGGCTTTTGGTATTTTTCGGGGCTGAAAAGTAATTAAATTAGTTTTTGAAAATAAGGCAAATTTACTATAGTATTGCAGGGCCAATAGTGTTATAATACATACGAAAAAATCAGGGTTTCAACAAATCTTATAAAAAAAATAAGGAGAAATACAATGTTAAAAAAAGGTTTTTACACAGCGGTAGGTACTCCTCTGGACAGCGAAGGAAGAATTATTCGTGAGAGCTATATGAAGCAGATTGACGACCAGATTAAGGCAGGGGCAAGCGGTATATTGCTTTATGGTACGATGGGCATGGGCGGATGTGTAAGAGACAGTGAGTATGCAAAAGGTATTGAGGCTGCGATTGAGGCGATTGACGGCAGGGTTACGCTGCTTGTTGGTGCATCGGAAAACAGTCTAGGCAGAGTTCAGGATAAGTTTGACATCATGAATAAGTATGATGGTATTGACGGTATCGTTATGACAACGCCGTATTATATGGCGATGAGCCCGGCGAGCATTTTAAACTTTTTTGAAAAGACAGCGGCGATGACGACGAAGGATTATTACATGTATGATATCATGCCTGTGACTCATTTGAAGATTACTTATGAGATGGTTGTGCAGCTGGCTTCGATTCCTAACATCAAGGGCATTAAGGCCGGCGATGCAATTATGATCAAGAAGCTGATGGATGATTCTCTGCGTGACGACTTTACGCCTATATTCAGCAATTCGGATTTGTTTGCGATGGGGAATTTGTACGGTTTGGAATGGTATCTTGACGGTATTTTCTCGTGCATGCCAAAAACGATTGAGAGAATACAAAAGGCTTATAACAGCGGCGACTTTGAAGGCGCGAAAGCTGCCATTGCCGACATGATGGGCACAAGGGACATTATGCTGGGCGCAGGGGTATGGCCGGCGTTTACGTATGCGATGAATCTTCTTGGATATGAAGGGAACTTTCACCCTGATTATGAAGTGGATATTGCGGACAGCAAGAAGGAAAACGTCAAGAAAGCTCTTGAAAAAATCGGTGAGCTATAAAAGAAACTTAAATTTGGTCAGGTAAAAGCGGCAGGGGTCGCTTTATCTGGCCGTATATTAACCAGACTCAAAACTTTATAATTGAAGGGATGTTTTTTATATGGAAAAAATGGTACGAAAGGCATCGGATAACAAGTATTTGCACAAGGATTTTCACGTTGGGTTGAATTTTGGTATCGGTTATATCGCAAAACTGCATGGGGACACGGCGGTTGTTGATTATTTGCGCGAGTACGCCGGCGTTTTCCATAAGCCGTTGAAGGATGCTGTAATGGAGTATGGGCTGGCGGCGCTGGAAGATTATTTTAGAAAATTGTACGAGACAGAAGAAGCCGCAGCCGACATTACGTTTGAGAGAAGTGAAGATGAGCTGAGGATTTTTATTAAAAAGTGTCCTGCGATTACGCATATACGCAAGAGCGGCAACGAGATTGCGCCTATGTTTATTGAGACGACGCGCACAGTGAACGAAGAGATTGTGCAGGGGACACCGTACGCTTTTGAGCTGATTACTTTTGATATTGATACGGGTAAGAGTGAGCAGCGTTTTTATAGAAGGGAGGCGGCGAAATGATTTCTTGCACGGAGTTTATACCGGCTTATAGTGAGCTGTTTAAGTATCTTGAGAAAAAGGGCGGCAAAGCGGCTGTTGCTAAGTATTGGGACAGGATATCGCAGGAGGGGCTTGATAATCTGCACGCAGAAGTGTCGCAGAACGGGCTTCGGGGCTGCTGGAACTATTGGTCGCATGCGCTGAATGAAGAAGCGGCTGATTTTACACAAACGCTGGATGAGGAGAAGGGCGAGTTTGCTATCACGATGCATCATTGCCCGAGCAAGGGAAGGCTGCTGGAAGAAACGCATCTTGAGCCGTATGAGGATTATTGTCTGCATTGCCCTGCGCTGTACAAAGGGCTGATTGAGTCTTATGGTCTCAAATATGAGATGGATTTGTCGGGAACGGACAAGGCGGCGTGCGCTGTGATTATCAGCGATCCGAAAATAAAAGGCTAGGGAGTGTGTATGAGTTCTTTGTTAATAAAAAACGCAAATGTGATTGCGGGCGAGCTAATACTTGAAGGGTATGCGGTGTACTGCGAAAACGGAAAGATTGTGCATGTCCGCAAGGAGCTCGATGATCTCTGCGCGGACGAAATTGTGGATGCGGATGGTAAGTATATCCTACCTGGGTTTATCGATCTGCACATGCACGGTGCGCACGATATAAGCTCTGAGTCCAGCAAACAGGGGCTTGAGGAGCTGCTGAAGATTATGCCGAGGTATGGCGTGACGGCGATGCTCGCGGGCATTTGTCCTCATGAGTCGGCTGAGGCTGAAATAGAGAGGCTGGAGCAGTTCTCGAAAATTGAATCCGAGGGTACAGAGTTGCTTGGATTTTTTCTGGAAGGACACTTTTTAGCGCTGTTTGGCGCGATTGCGTATATACCCGAGGACAGGAGTCGGAGCCGGGTTGTTGCTTTGAAGAAAGCGGCGAGCCCGAAAAAGATAGCTTTTGCGATATCACCGGAGCTTGATGGAATAGTCGAAATGATTCCTGAGATGGTGAAGGACGGGTATCCTGCGTTTATCACGCACACGGGCGCAACGCACGAGCAGACTGAGGCGGCGATAGAAAAAGGAGCGACGCACGCTACGCATTTTTATAATGTGTTCCCGGACAACGGAGACAAAGAGCCGGGTGTGAGAGCGTGCGGAGCTGTGGAAGCGATATATGCGAACCCTGACGTCACGGTTGATTTTATAATGGATGGTGAGCATGTGGAGCCGATTGCCGTGAGAATGGCGCTAATGTGCAAAGACAAGGACAAGGTGTGCATCATCAGCGATTCTAATGTGAACGCAGGTCTGCCGCCGGGAGTGTATAAAGGCGTTGGCGGCAAAGAGCTGGTTGTGGCGTATGATGGAGGCCCGGCGAGGATAACGGGGGGCGAGCTAAGCGGAGCGCTAAGCGGAAGCGGACTGACGCTTGACAGGGGGCTGAGAAACGCTATGAAGATGACGGGTGTCAGCTTGGCGCAGGCGGCTGCGATGGTGTCGTATAACCCGGCGAAGGTGCTTGGGCTGCATATGCGCAAGGGACGCATTGAAGAAGGGTATGACGCGGATATCGTTATGCTGGATGAGAATCTTGAAGTTGCTGCGTGCTGGGTAAAAGGCGACATGAAATATAAACGAGATTAAAAGAGGCTAGAGATGATTTGCATCTTGATATAATTAATTGTGGAGGTTTATTATGAGTAATTTTGAATTTGATTCTGCACCGTGGGTGCCGTTTAAGGATAAGAAAGTGCTTGAACGTGTTCGCAATATAAAGCGCGAGGATATGGAAAAGCACGACAATCCTGATTTTAAGATTAAGATTGTGGCGGATGTGGGATCGCTTTGGATTGCGGATATGGTGACACGAATCAAAGAGAGCGATGACCAAGACAAAAAACTGACGATGATTATGCCAAATCCTGCGCCGGGAGTGTATTCGACGGTGGCGGAGATTATAAATCGGTTTAGAATCAACTGCCGTAATGTGTATACGTTTAATATGGACGAGTGGGCAGACCATGACGGGAACGTTGCGCCGCAAAGCTATAAGGCGGGGTTTAACCATTCGTTTGTGAAGAGCTTTTACGGGATGATTGACGAAGATTTGCGGATGCCGCGCGAGAACTGCACGGCGTTTAGCAACGAGAATATCGAGCATTACAGTGACCTTATCGTGGAGTGCGGCGATGGCGGCGCTGATATATGCTATAGCGGCCCGGGATGGGCAGGGCATATTGCGTTTGTTGACCCGGACACACCGGAGTTCTCTTGCAGCAGTATCGAAGAGTTTCTTGAGATGAAGGCGAGGCGTGTGACGCTGAACCCGTTGACGATTGCGCAGAATTCGCTGCACGGTGTGTTTGGATGCAGCGGCGATATCGCAAATGTGCCGCCAATGGCAATGACGATTGGGCCGTATGACGTGATGCATGCGAAGAATCGGTTTGAGATGCACGCGTTGACGACGATGGGCAGCGTATCGTCGTGGCAGAGAATGATTAGCAGATTGGTGCTGTACGGTCCGGTGACAACACAGGTGCCTTCGTCGATATTGCAGCTTATGCCGACGTCTGTGTATGTCAGCGAAGCGATTGCCGGCGAAATTGGATGCTGGGAAGATGTTGGGTATTAGTCTGATTGGATTTGTTAAAACTGCTGAAGAATTTAAAGAACTCTGTGGATGTGTGCGGGCGATCACTGATCGCCCCTGCATTGAGTGAATGACAGACGGGGACGGGTGTAGTGTGCAGTGGAAAGAATGACAGAGTGATAAAGGAGAAAAAATGATAGTTGATAAGATAGGGAATGCGGCGTTGTATTATAACGCAGGGCCGAGGGTTAGGAAGGCGCTTGAGTTTTTGGAGAAGCTTGATATGGCGGCGCTTGAGGACGGTAAGGTTGAGATTGAAGGCGAGGATGTGTTTGCTTTTAAGGTGGAGTATACTAGCAAGCCGCGCTCTGAAAGTGCTTGGGAGGCGCATCGGAATTATATTGATGTGCAGTTTATTGTTGACGGAAACGAGTGCATCGGGTATGAGTATATAGGCAATCTGAATGTGACGCAGGAGTATGACGTTGAAACTGACAGCATGCTGCTTGAAGGCGAGGGCAGCATGGTGAAGTGTGGAAGCGGTACGTTTATGCTATTGTATCCGCAGGATGCGCATATGCCGGGCGTGCAGGATAATGGACCGTGCGAAATGAAAAAAGTGATTGTCAAAGTTAGGGTTTAGTTAGATTACAAACGGGGTTTGAGTCAATATGATTATAACAACGCTTGCGAAGAACGATGTCACAACAAACACAGCATTTGACTGGTTTGTTGTGGCGTTTTTTGTGTGGTGGAAAGATTCTTTGGCGAGAGCAACAAAAAAGTTTGTGTGAAGGAAAGATTCTTTGAATCTGCTGCGCTTTGGTCACAACGAAGCGGAATGAATGACAACGTTGGTTGTGACAAGGAGTTTTGTGCCGGCGGGCGGTTAATAATCGCCCCTACAACGGACGATGAAGAGTATGGCGGTCTATGGGGCACAGAGTGTTGCGGGAGCGTCCTTCGGACTGTGCGGGCAGAATATGGTAACATATGAGTGCGTGGAAGGAAAACGAGAAGACGGCGACTGCGCTCGGGGTGACAGAGCGGTGGGGTAAAAGCCTGCGGGCAATCACTGATCGCCCCTACAGCGGGCAGTGGAGTGAGTGACGCTCTGAACGGAGCGAATGATAATGGGGAAAAGATTGTTATAAATAAGAGGATTATGATTGGAGAAAGAGATGAATACAGAAAAACTATTTGATCTTGGCGGTAAGGTTGCGATTGTGTCGGGGGGATATGGGCTGTATGGCAAGCACATATCAACAGGGTTGTGTGAAGCGGGCGCAACGGTTGTGATTGCTTCGAGGAACGTGGACAAGTGCGAGGAGCTGGCGGAGGAGCTTAAGCAGCGCGGATATGATGCGGTCGGTATGAAGCTTGACCTTGGGTCGGTTCAGAGCATTAACGGATTTGTTGCGGCTGTGCTTGAAAAGTACGGGAAGATTGATATACTCGTGAACAATGCTGTTATCAGAAAAGGTATGGCGGATTTGGAGGATGTGACCGCGGAGGGGTGGAACTTTGCCGCGAATATCAACTCGACAGGGCTGATGCAGATAAGTCAGCAGGTTGTGATAGCGATGAAGGAAAAAAAGAGCGGATGTATTATTAATATATCGTCGATACAAGGCGCGGTTGGCCCAAACTTTGAGGTATACGGCAGCACGGGGATGAGCAGTCCGGTCAACTATACGTATGACAAGTGGGGCATGATTGGGTTCACTAAGTGGATGGCGAACTTTTATGGCAAGTATAACATCCGAGTCAACTGCATCAGCCCGGGCGGGTATAACCCAGATGCGTTTGCGGACGAAAGCAAGAGAGAGTTTGTGGATAACTATTTGAGGCTGACACCGCTGCAAAGGTTTGCGGACGATGATGACATTAAGGGACCGATTGTGTTTCTGGCGTCGGAGGCAAGCAAGTATGTCACCGGTCATAACCTTTTGGTGGACGGCGGCTGGACAAACTGGTAAAGGTGGATTATGTATAAAGGATTTGAAATACGTGTGCCGTTTTTTGAGATTGGTCCAAAGGCTTATATTTATGGCAAGGAGTCGGTGGCGCTGGCAGTGGCGGCGGATGAAGCTGCGCAAAAGTATGATGTGGATGTTATATATACGGCGCTCTGTGTTGATATACCTGCGATTGCAGCGGCTGTGAGCCGGCTTAAGGTGTTTGCGCAGCATATGGACAGCCTGATGCCGGGGCGCGGTATTGGGATGGCGCTGCCCGAGGCGCTGAAGGAAGCAGGAGCGCACGGTACGCTATTGAATCACGCGGAAGCAAGCATGGAGCTTAATGAGATTAATAAAGCCATCAAACGAGCGGATGAGTCCCAGTTGGCGACGCTTGTGTGCGCGGATACGGTAGAGGAAGCGTGTGCGATTGCGCACCTAGGGCCGAACATGATACTCGCAGAATCTCCGGGTTTGATTGGCGGAGGTGTGCGAAGCGAGAGCGATATGGAGAAAATCGGAAGGACTAACGAAGCGATTGGCAAGATTGATCCTGACATTATGGTGATGCACAGCGCAGGGATATCGGGCGGCAGCGACGTGTATAACGTAATCTTAGCCGGTGCGGACGCGACGGGGTCTACCAGCGGGATTATCAAAGCGGCAGATCCGAAGCGGATGGTGGACGAGATGATACGCGCGGTGAGAGAAGCCTATGACAAGAGAAGCGGGGAAGAGGGATAAGTCATGTATATTAATAAGGAATTTACGATTCAGTCGGACAGGCGCGTGACGTTTGAGGACGTGACGGACAGAGCGGTTAAGATTTTGGAAGAGGCGGGCGTGAAGGACGGTTTGATGGTCGTATTTTCGCAGCATACTACTTGCAGCGTGCTTGTGCAGGAGCAGAGCGATGACGTGAACTATTATGGCGAGCAGCTGATTTTGCAGGACATGGTGAACGGGCTGGAGGAGATGTTCCCGACGTGCAGTAGCGAAGGGCAGTATTTGCATCCGGGACCTGTGCACATTGAGATTGCCGGAAGAGAGCGGGACGAAGAGGCTTTTTGGAGCTTGAACACGGACGCGCATTTGAGGTCTGTATTGCTTGGGCGCAGCGTGACCATTCCGATAAAGGACGGCAAAGCTATACTCGGTGAGTTTGGCAGGATATATTTTGCTGATTTTGACCAAGTGCGGGCGAGGAGCAGAATGGTGAGGGTTCACATCGCCGGAGAGTAGGCAGGCAAGGCAAGCAAGCTTGCGTTTATCTTGATGCAATAACGTTGGAGAAGGGTATTGAGGTTATGGATGGCACAGGGTTTTGCGAACTAGTCGGAGAAAAGGCAGGGCGAGCAAGCTTGCGTTTATCTTGGTGCAGTAACGATGGAGAAGAATATTTTAAGTTTTTGGCAGGCGCAAGGTTTAGCGAAATAGCGGTAGAAGAGGAAAGCAAGCTAGCTATTCTATAATGCTATAACAAAGGAGTAGGTTATGAGGGTACTGATTATCGGCACGGGGTCTATCGGGAGGCGGCATATTGATGTCGTGCAAAGCGCAGGCGGGCACGAGGTGGTTATTTGCGAAGTAAACAAGGAGAATGCGGATGATGCCGGTGAGAAGTATGGCATCAAGGAAGTTTATTATGATTATAAAGAGGCACTGGAGGCGGATATTGATGCTGTGATAGTTTGCACACCAAATGCGTATCATGCACAAGCGTGCATTGCGGCGCTTGAGGCGGGGTGTGATGTTTTGGTCGAGAAACCGATTGCATCGAATATTGCGGATGCGAAACGTATGGTGGAGGCTGCCAAGAGGACAGGAAAGCTTTTGATGGTGGGGTATACTTTGCGTGTGTATCCGGGACTCAGCGATGTGAAGCGGGTGCTAAGCAGCGGCGTAATTGGCAGACCCGTGTCTGTGAGAGTGAACTTGTCCGCGGCGATGACGCTTGTTTTGAACAAGAGCGATTATCGCAAAAAGTATGAAACGGGCGGTGGTATTATATATGATTATAGTCACGAGATTGATTATATGAGGTATTTCTTTGGCGAGATTAAGCGGTATGCGTGCTTTGTCGATTTGCTGGTGAAGGAAGACAGCAGCTGTGACGATGTTGCCGAGATAATATTGCAGTATGAGAGCGGCGTGATGGCCAGTCTGCACATGGATTATGTGAAAGATGGCGGCAGGGACATAAGCGTTATTTGCGAAAACGGCAGCATTTCGTACGATTTCCAAGGAAACGTGTTGGTTGAAGGATTTGATGGATATGTGAATAAAATCGAGCATCCTGCTGTGCGGAATACGTTGTTTTTGAAGCAGTTTGAGCTGTTTCTTGCGGCGAGCAGGGGCGAAGATGTGAGCTATGTGACAGGGGAAGATGGCTTGGCGGTTTTGCAGATTTGCGAGGATTTGTATGAAGCGGACAAGAAGAATATAGTCGGGCAGGTGTAGAAAAAGAGAATTTGGAGGTGCGGAATTCTTGCTGCGAAGAGGGAAGCGAGCGGGCGGGCGAACAATGTTCGCCCCTACATTGAGAAATGATAGGGATTGCGGCGAATTGCGTAGCGGAAGGAATGATGAGTGTGGACAGCGGGGTACGCATTTGTGTGGTCGCGTCCTTCGGGCTGAGTGGAAATATATGGTAGCTTTGAGAAGTGAGTGAGAGATAGCGGTTGGGCGGGCGATCAATGATCGCCCCTACAAGGGGAATGACAGAAAAGAAGGATGGCGAGTAAGGACAGCGGTGGTATGCGTTTGTATGGTCGTGTCCTTCGGACGGAACTAATAATATATGGAGATTTAGAAAAATGAGTGAGAGAGAGCGGTTGTAGGGCGATCAATGATTGCCCCTACAAGGGGAATGATAGAAGAGAAGTATGGCAGGCGAAGAAGAGAATTTGGAGGTGCGGTATGTTAAGGGATTTGATTGTTAAAAACAGATCTTACAGAAGGTTTGACGAGAGCAGACCGATTGAGATGGACGTTTTGAGAGAGCTGGTGGATTTGGCCAGATTGTCGGCTTCGGGCGGCAACATGCAGAGGCTTAAGTTCTATTTGAGCTGTGAGCAGGAAAAGAACAACGCCATCAACGATTGTTTGAAGTGGGCGGGGTATTTGCAGGGATGGAGCCCGGGACCCGGCGAGCGTGCAACAGCGTTTATTGTGATGGCCAAA
>Ga0255443_1058_pt2 | contig 11290 bp, 9 predicted proteins | sample ANMaggSSYBR02D11_FD_182641 | JGI IMG/M metagenome (GOLD analysis project Ga0255443, IMG submission 182641) | Sediment cell enrichment communities from methane seep in Santa Monica Basin, California, United Staets - ANME aggregate JGI... | ecosystem: Environmental > Aquatic > Marine > Cold seeps >... | reverse complement strand
CGTTGTACTGCCGCTCGGTCACCCATTCCATCGGCCGGATCAGCGGCCACGGCTCGTCGGACGCACGGAGCAGGATATCCAACCGCACGCGGAAATCCTCCCGCTCCTCATCGTAGAGGTGATTCACCACCTCCAGTACCGACCGGCGCTCCGCGTCCGGCTTCCACACCGCCTGCTCCGGTGAGACATCGCCCACCAGCGACTGGACCAAGTCGGATTGTCGCGTCAGCATCTGCGCAAGATATGCAGTATTCATCGCCTCACTCCTGATTGTCGCCTGTCCCAATTCTCTTTGCTCCGGCCGGTGTCTCACCGCGCAGGTCTTCGCGTTGAGCGGTACGGACCCAGCGAACCCATAGGGTCCACACAGTCAGGGTTGATATCAACCACAGCATAAGAGTCCTGCTCCTGATCTCCCTTCGCCCCATTGTACCTTGCGCTTCGCACAAATCGAATACGATAGAGGCATGGAGGTAACCGCAATGACAGAACCGAATCAGCAGATCGACTCGCAGCGCCCCAACATCATCCTCATCATGACCGACCAGCAGCGCTATGACACTGTTGCAGCCTGGGGCCACGACCATATGATCACGCCCAACCTGGATCGCCTGGGCGCAGCAGGGACCTCGTTCGGCGAGGCCTACTGTCCCGGCGCGACGTGCATCGCCAGCCGCGCGGCGATGTTCACCGGTATGTGGCCCCACACCACCGGCGTCTACACCTTCGACCGGTGGGCCGAGCACCGCAACTGGGTGCAGGACCTGAACGAAGCAGGCTATTGGTGCGCCAACATCGGCAAGATGCACTACAGCCCGCGCGATGTAGCCGGCGGCTTCCACGAGCGCGTGATCGTGGAGAACCCGACCAGCATGAACCTGCTGCGCGGCGGCGCCGACGATGATTGGGGCCGCTGGCTGGGCATGCACGGCGTGGATCGCCCCCTCAACCGCAATAACACGGACCCGGACTGGATCGCCAAGCACCAGGGCGTCCCCTGGGAACACGACGAGGAGCTGCACGGCGACGTCTTCATCGGCAACGCCACCCTGAACTGGATTACGGGCCATGATGGCGGAGACTACAAGAGCGAGCGCGAAGGTGGTCGCCCGGTCTTCCTCCAGGTGGGCTTCACCGGCCCGCACGAACCCTGGGATCCTCTTCCGCGCCACCTGGCACTGTACAAGGACCGCGAGCTGCCACGGGCCGTCTGGCGTGAGCAAGAATTGAATGAGAAGCCGCCCCAGCAAGCGCGGATGAAGGCATTCCACGCTGCGGCGACCCACGAGTCACAGATTAGTCTGGATGGGAGCACGGAGGGGGAAATCGCCGAGATGCGGCGGCACTACTACGCCAAGATCACCACGGTAGACGAACAGATCGGGCGCGTGCTGGATGCGCTGGAGGCCCACGGATACCTGGAGAACAGCCTGGTGATCTTCTGCTCCGACCACGGCGAGATGTTGGGCGATCACAACATGGTCTACAAGTGGCTGATGTACGACAGCATCACCCATATCCCACTGATCATCTGGGACAATAGGACGGATAGACCCACAGACGGCCCGACCACCGTCGACGATCTGACCTCGCTGATAGATATCGGCCCGACGGTCCTAGACGCCGCGGGTATCGACATCCCGACCTACTTCGAGGGGCGATCGCTGCTGTCCGTGTTGGCCGGCGAGGAGATCGAGCCGCACCCCTACGTCTTCTGCGAGGACAACTACCAGATCATGATGCGCAGCACGACGCACAAGCTGGTCTACTACATCGGGCAGGAGGCGGGAGAGCTCTACGCCCTGGAAGAGGATCCACACGAACTCTTCAATCGCTGGGATGACCCCGACTATGCGGAGACCAAGACAAAGCTGCTGGTCGATCTGCTGGCCTGGCTGGCCGGCAGCACCTACTGGAACGCCGGCTACAAGCGTACCCGCGCGCGCCACACGCGGATGCGCTGGCCGATGCCCGACAACGTGAACCTCCACGGTCGGGCATCGGTGGAGAATCCATTCGTCAAGAAATGGTGAATCCTGCAATGGAAGAAGGCACGTCTCGGAAACGAGACGTGCCTTCTTCCATTGGCCTGAATCGTGAATTGTGAATCGTGGCTCTTACTCCCGATACACCGCCTCCCGCAGCCCCTTGATATACCCGATCGCGAACAATCGCCCGATCCGCGTATACCCCGGATGCCCGTATTCATCGCCCGCCATCGTCGGAACGTGGTCGGGGCGGCAGACGCCCTCGAAGCCTATGTCTCGATACGCCCGCAGGCAGGCCAGTAGATCGGTCTTGCCGTCGTCGTGGAAGGTCTCGACGAACTTCGCCGGCGTACCGTGCACATCACGGAAGTGCACGAAGAAGATCTTACGCTGCGCACCAAAGTGCCGAATGGCGCCCGGTAGGTCGTCGGTCATCAGCGTGAAGTTGCCCTGGCAGAGACCGATACCGTTGACCGGGCTGGGCACCAGCTCCAGCAGCTTCTGGTAGTTCTCGATGCTGATCAGTACACGGGCGATCCCGCGAACCGGCGAGATGGGCGGATCATCCGGGTGGGCGGCAAGCTTGACGTTGAACTCCTCGGCCACCGGCACCACCTGCTCCAGGAAGTACTTCAGATTATCCCACATCTGCTCCTCGGAGACCTCACCGTACTCCGTCAAGGGCGCGTTCTTCATCAACAACTCGTGGTCGTATCCGGTGACCTGGGCACCACCCCGCGTGGGGATCGTGCTGGAGGTGCGCAGCACAGTGTGGCCCGCCATAAACGCGTAACACCAGACGGGGATGCCCAACCGCCCCATATTGCGGATCATCTCCTTGATGGCCTCGAGCTCCTCATCTCGCCCCGGAAGCCCCAGCTTGATCTTCTCCATCGGCGGGCGGTTCTCGATCACAGCCAGGTCAAACCCCGCATTCTCATACGCGGTCTTTGTGCGCAGCAGCGACATATAGCTCCACGGCTGCCGCTCCGGGCCGGCGTTGGGCTTCGGCTGCAGGCCGAACCCACCCACCACGTGCTTCACCCCACACTGCTTGATCGGCAGCCACAGCTCACGTTCATCCGGACGGAATACTTCGGCGATCTCAATCATCTAACCTCCTCAGAAGCAAAGAGTTAACCACGAATCTTCACGAATCTCACTAATCTGGGATACAGAATGAAAGAATGGAGAATCGAAGAGAGGCGGTACGGCAGCCCTCCGATCGCTTTCTCGCCTTTTCGCTTACTCGCCCATTCGCTGATTCTGTATTCTGTTCCCAGGCGATCTCAGAAGCGGAGTTCCTCCACCGCCTGAATCTTATCCTCATCCAGCGTCATCCCCAACCCGGGCTCTGTGGGCAGCGAGATCTTGCCGTCCACCGGCGCGATCGGGTGCTTGAGGAAGAACTGGTGGATGGTGTTCCACTTGACCAGGTACTCGACGATCGGGCAGACGGGCTCGGGCTGCGAGGCGATCAGGTTGACCGTTGCTGGGACCGAGTGCCCGTGCGGGATCACCGGGATATCGTAGGCCGAGGCCAGGGTGCAGATCTTGTGCACCTCGGAGATGCCGCCTGCCCAGTAGATGTCCGGCTGTAGCACGTCCACCGCGCCCGCGTCCAGCAGCGCCTTGATGCCCCAGCGCGTATACTCATGCTCGCCACCGGAGATCGGGATCGATACGCTGCGGCGGATCTCGGCATACTGCGGGATCTTGTCCGGCAACACCGGCTCCTCAAGCCACCGGGGATGGTAAGGCTCCAGCAGGCGCGCCATCTCGATCGTATAGGGCACGTCCCAACTCATCCAGCAGTCGAGCATAAGATCCACATCCGGCCCCACCGCCTCGCGCAGCGTCCGCACCAACTCAACGTTCTTGGCAATGCCCGCCCGGCCGTCCGTAGGGCCCTCACGGAAGAACCACTTCATCGCCCGGTAGCCCTGCGCCACCATCTCCTTCGCCCGCTGCGTGACAAGCTCCGGCTCCAGCGAATATCCCAGCGTGCTCGCGTAGGCCGGGATCTCATCGCGGACCGGGCCGCCCAGCAGCCGGTAGACCGGCACGCCGGCCCACTTGCCCTTCAGGTCCCACAGCGCGCAATCCACCACGCTCAGCGCCATCATCGACGGGCCCTTGCGACCGTGCACCATTGACCGGTACAGCCGATCCCAGATACGCTCGGTGGCCAGCGGATCGTGGCCGATAAGCAGGGGGGCCAGTTGGTGCTGGATAATGAAAGCCTGTTCGGACGTCGTCGGCCCCGCCAATCCGGTCACGCCCTCATCGGTCTGAATCTCACAGAACTGAGAGCGCATCGCATAACTGCCATCCTCAGTCTTGGCCAGCCATCCCGGACCCTGATCTTTGTGCTCCGGGTAGATGTCCACCGGGCGAATCAAGCGCTCCTCCCAGAACTCTCCGGGGAAGGTCATCTCTCCGCGCACCTCAAACAGCCGCACCGCCGTAATCTTCATGTGGAAGCCTCCTGCATGATGCATCTTGTGTATAACCACACCCACGTAAAAGCGAGGGCGATCGCATCTGATCCCTGGCATGAAGAAAGCTGTCATCCCGAACGGGTCAACAAACCGATCACTCTATCAGGTCAGCCCAGTGAGGGATGACAAACCTGACACGAACAACCCGAAATGCGATGGCCCTATTGTAGAAGCGCCCCATGGCAGTGTCAAACAGTTGGAGTATGATCAATTGGTGGAACTACCAACACTATTCGACCCAAACATATCAGGAGGCAACCATGACCGTACGAAACCTGAGCCCGAACCAGATGTTTGTGGAGATGGCGAAAGCCCACGTGCCCGAGTACCACTTCACCGGCACGACAGCATCCGATTTCAAAGCCTGGAAGGAGGAGGCCACCCCCAAAGTCCTGGCCACATTGGGTGACTATCCCCCCGCCGTCGGTCCCAACCCACAGCTGTTGGCCGAGTGGGAGTATCACGATCTAATCCGCCAGCGGTGGATTATCGACGTGCAGCCGTACCTCTCCGCGACGCTGCTGGTGAACATCCCGAAAGGCCTGACCGCGGACGAAAAACGTCCCGCCATCCTCTGCTGCCACGGCCACGGGCAATTCGGCAAAGAGCCCGTGATGGGCAACGACACCAGCCCGGGCATGCGCCAGGACATCGCCGACCACGCCTACAACTACGGCGACGTGATGGCGCAGAAGGGCTATATTACCTACGCCATCGATTGGATCGGCTTCGGCGAGCGCAACGACAGTCAAAAGCCCAACCACTCATCCGTCGCGCGAAACCGCGACTGGTGCAACCTCTACTACCTCCACGCCACGATGCTCGGCATGACGTCACTCTCCATCAACATAGCTCACGGCAAAGCAGCGACCGACGTCGTCAGCGCGTTCCCCAACGTCGACACGGAACAACTCGGCGTGATGGGTCTCAGCGGCGGGGGCACGATGACGCTCTGGATGGCCCTCTGCGACGAGCGGTTCAAGGCCGCGGAGATCATGTGCTACAGCGACCTCTGGTGGGCCTTCGGCATGCGGGACATCAACTATTGCGGGATGCAGGTCGCGCCGGGGCTCTTCAAGCTCGTCGATCTGCCCGATCTGCAAGGACTACTCGCACCGCGCCCCTTGCTCATCGACATCGGCGCCAACGACACCTGTTTCAAGGTCGATACCGCGATGCAGTGCTACGGGCAGCTCTCCACGATCTATGGAGCCGCCGGCGCCGCCGATCGTCTGGAGTTAGATCTCCACCCCGGCGAGCACGGCTGGGGCGGGAACAAGTCGGAGGCATTCTTCGGGAGATATCTGGGGAAGTAAGGAACCCGCCCACTTCATCGCGCTCGCGCGGACCCCAGTCCGTGCTCTGCCCTGGGTGGCAGTAAGGAGTAGGAAGTAAGCAGTATCGGACTTACTTCTTACTCCCTGCTTCTTACTGCTATCTTTCAACCATCCTCGCATAGACATCCTGCCTCTCCGGACGCACAGCCTCATAAAACGCCCGCAGATTAGCCAGTGGGACATCGGGTTGGATGCCGTGGGCGGGCGCCAGGATCAGCCCCCCGCCACTGCCGACAACATCGATACGCTGCCGCACCTCGGCGGCGACATCCTCAGGGGTGCCATAGGGGAACGTGTGCTGCACGTCCAACGTGCCCCAGAACGCCAGACTGTTCCCGTATTGGCGTTTGAGCTTCTGCGGATCCATCGACTGTGGTTGGACAGCCTGCAGCACATCCAGCCCGATCTCGATGAAATCCGGGATGATCGGCTCGATATTCCCGTCGCTGTGGTGCGCGATCACGATGTCAGGATTGAGGCGCTTCAGCTCTGCGTAGAATGCCGCATACCGGGGTCTGAAATAACGCCGCCACATCTTCGGGGACATGATCATCCTGTTCTGTTCGCCGAAGTCATCCCCGGTCCAGATCATATCGATGCCCGCTTCGATAAAGCGCCGCGCCAGCTCAAGATGATACGCCATCGCCCGGTCAAGGAGGTCCTCCGCATAGGCAGGATTCTCGATCAGGTCGATCATACACTGTTCGAGGCCGCGCAACATCCAGGCCGTCTCGAACATGGTGCCTACAGTGCCGCCGACGATCCAGTGCGTCTTACCGTACCGAGCGATCGCCTCTCGGATGCGAGTGCCCTCGAAGTCTGCTACCGGATCGGGGAAAGCGTAGCCGGCGAGGTCATCGACCTCGGCCAGGGGATACTCCAGGATCTCCAGATAGCGTCCCAGGCCGTAGTCCACATAGTGCCAGTGGATGGACCAGGTGTCGATCAGGCGCTCCGGGTCAACCCACTGGCGGTGCCAGATACCGGCGCTTGTGACCAGAACATCGTGTCCCAGATGGACGAGAAGTTCATTGCCGCTCAAGCCGTAGATCTCGCGGAGCTTGGCGCTGACCTCGCCCGTGAGGAATGCGAGAAACGGCGTCGTATCAGGCTGTTGATGGTTCACAGCCGCTCGAACACGCTCTCGGGAACTCAGCTTCTTCGATGAAGTCACAGCCCACCCCCTATGGCATAAACTGCTTCAGATACCGCGCGCTCTGGCGTAAGGCGTCTTTACGGCTCTCCAATGACGCCTCATAGGCTCGGTCCTCTACCTCGATGCACACAGGCCCATCGTAGCCGATGCTGCCCAGCACCGAGAAGAACCGGCCCCAGTCAATATCACCGAGTCCGGGCAACTTCGGGGTGTGGAACTCCAGAGGATTGGCAAGCACACCGACCTCATCCAACCGGGCCTGATCCACCCGCGCGTCCTTGGCATGAACGTGGAAGAGGCGATCGGCGAACACCCACAACGGCTTGATATAGTCTATCTGCTGCCAAAGCAGGTGCGAGGGATCGTAGTTGAGGCCGAAGCTCTCGCTGGGGATCTCCTCGAACATACGACGCCAGATTGCAGGTGCGTGAGCCAAGTTCTTGCCGCCCGGCCACTCGTCGTCGGTGAAGAGCATAGGGCAGTTCTCGATGCCGACACGGACGTTATGCTCCTCGGCGAAAGCGATCAGCGGTGGCCACACTTCCTTGAAACGCGGCCAGTTCTCATCGACCGACTTGGTCCAATCGCGTCCGATGAAGGTATTGACGACGTCGACGTCGAGCAATACCGCGGCCTCGATTAACCGCTTGATGTGGCTGATGGCGACGGCGGCTTCCTCCAGATTCGGCGATAGGGCGTTGGGATAGTAACCCAGGCCACTGATCTGCACACCGGCGCCGGCAACCAAGGCCTTCACTGCGGCAGCCGCCTCGGCATAGAAGTCCGCCACGTCAATGTGGGTTACACCTGCGTAGCGCCGCTCGGCTTTGCCCTTCGGCCAGCACATCAGCTCCACGCAGTCGAATCCCGTCTCAGAGGCAAAAGTCACAACCTCGTCCAGTGACAGATCAGGCAGAATCGCACTCGTAAATCCTAGTTTCATCATGACCCTCCTTACAGTTTCACCCAGCAGCCCTTTTCGGCACTCTTGAGAACAGCCTCACAAAGCACTACCTCTCGATGGCCATCCTCAAAGGTCGCAAAAGGCGCTGGTCCATTGAAATCACCCGTCTGAACGTAGTCGTAGAACGCTCGGAATGCCTGCTTAGATGTATCCGGGAATGCCTCATTGTTTCCGCCGGGATAGTTGGTGTACGCCGCCGCGTCTACCCTACTCCAAAGCCCATCAGACCGCCCCCGGCACCCCTGCTGCCACGCCCGCCTCGCGGCGCAGCAGGTAGGCCGCATAGAGCGCCTGCGCGGTCAAGCCCACGGCCAGGATTCCTGCCAGGCGCAGATACGAGCCGCCAAAGGGCGTGCCCGACCGGTGGAGCAGGCCTGCCACCGGGGAGGCGATCAGGAAACAGATGCCGACGAACGTCTCGTTGAGTGCCACGCGCCGGACGGCCTTATCCTCATGCAGCATCGAATGGTATGCCATAAAACTGAACAGCCCACCACTATAGATCCCGTAGAGCACGCCGGCAACCAAGAAAAGCGGTGCGTAAGTTCCGCTACCGAACAGAACCAGGGAGATCACGGCCAGGGCACCGAGCCCGGACATCCACTTGGGTTTGTGATGCCAACCCGGCACGTACGCCAGGGCCAACCCTGACAGCCCCTGCGCCAGGGCAAATGAGAACTCAACCATCCCCTTCATCGTGGATGACACGCCAAGCTGCACCGCCTGAACCGGCCAGTAGATCACCAGTGCGTTGTAGACCGTCCACCCCACCAGCGTGCCGACCCACGACACCGTCACCAGACTGCGTCGCCGGCTCTGCACCGGCGCGGGTCCGGACACCGTTTCAGTGCGCGCTTCTTGCACCGGCTTGAAGCGGTAGAGCAGCAATCCCATCAGAAGAGCGACCCCGGCAGCCAGATAGTAGGTCTGCGTCCACGTGGTGTAGTTTTTTAGCAACGAAGAGAAGAACGGCCCCACCGCATAGCCTAAGGACCACGCGAAAGTGAAGCGGCCAATCGTCATCGCAAGCGGCCGCGCATCCTCATTGGAGATACCCAACATATAGATCTGGAACGCGTTGAAGTAGAGACTGACGGTCAGAGGGAACAGGAGGTAGAGCACCTGAATCAGCAGCAAGGTCTGTACATTGGCCAAAACAAGACAGATCACGGCGATGACCACCAGAGAGATCAGCATCTCGGCCTTGGCACGGGCCAGAGTGACAATCTTGGACATCAGCAGGCTGGACACGACGTAGCCGAACCCGTAACACAGCACAATCGACCCAACCGTCACCTCGTCAAAGCCCCGACTGGCCAGCGAATGCCGACCGACAAAGAGAACCAGTCCAACGATGAGATCCGCCAAAAAAGGCAGGCCATACAACACGAATCGCTTCAGCATTCCACAATCTCCATAAACATAACCGACAAGATGGCGCGAAGCCGGTTGGCTTCGCACCACGTCATTCTATCCCACCTCCAAGATGTGACCAGCCCAAGTCGCTCACTATGCAGGATATACGCACCACAGGCCACGGCCTTGTAGAGCAACTGTGTTGAAGTCAAGGGCCAGTACGCAGCGTAGGGCGGAACCGGTGACTTTCCGGAGGACTGTGGACACGGTGGACAAACCAAACACCGGTTTGCCCACCGTGTCCACAGCCCCTACTGCTACGGCGGCGGTGCATTCTTAGTCAGACACAGCCACAGAGGTTAGGCCGCTGTCGTAGATCGCCACGGCGTGCCCGCTTTGAGCATCGCATTGAGTATGGTTAGCAGCTTGCGCATACATGCTACCAAGGCGACCTTCTTGAGCTTGCCGGCCTGCAGCAGGCGTTCGTAGAAGTCGCGGATCACTGGGTTCCAGCGCACAGCGCTCAGCGTCGCCATATACAATGCACACCGTACATGAGCGCGTCCCCCACCAATCGCCCGGTACCCTCTATGCTTACCGCTGTCGCGATTGTAGGGCGCCAGACCCACCAAGGCGGTGATCTCCTTGCGATTGCGCTGTCCCAACTCGGGCAGTTCCGCCACCAAGGTACGCGCTGTCACGTCTCCCACGCCCGGTGCGCTTACCAACAAGGTAGTTTTCACTTTGTACGTGGGATTGGCCTCAATCAGCGCCCCAATCTGCTCGTCCAACTCAGCTAAATGCTCCCTCAGCCACGTCAGATGCGCTTCCAGTGACCTCCGTTGCCCCTTCCGTGCCGTGCCTAGACGATTCTTCTCCTGAACGCGCATTCCGATCACCTGCCGGCGGCGCGCCACCAGTGCGGCTAGCTCTTGCTGCTCTGCACTAGGCATTTGCAGAGCAGGTGGTCGGATCGCTTGCCCGAAGCGTGCTAGATTGAGCGCGTCCAGAGAATCCGTCTTGGCACTCTGCCCGCGAGCCGCAGCGAAGGCTTTGGGTCGCGACGGATTGACCAGCGACACTTTCAACCCCGCCTTACACAGCTCGCTTACCACCAGGCGTTCCAATCCCCCCGTCGATTCCACGATTATCCCTGCCGGGGCGACCTTTGCCAGCCATTCTACACACGCCTGCACACCCACCGGTGTGTTGGCCATCTGCAAGATCCTCCCACTCTCCCCCACTGCTACATCCAACGTCTTCTTGGAGACATCTATCCCCACATATGGTGACGTCGCTTCCAGGTGTATCATGGTATTCATCCTCGCTTTTGCTATACTATCTGTCGCCCGGTCTAGCGAATACGGTCTTTATGACCCCACAACTGTTCGGGCTCTGCTGTTGAAAGGACACGGCGACCCGTGCTCTACATCGGTCTCGTTCGCACGGACCCAGACGACATCGGCCTGCCGTGTCCTTTCTCCATGATACTAGACGACCCGGTACCGCCGCTTGCGGCGCGACGTCTTCCGGTACGCCACGCTTCCGCAAGCGCTCGCCAACACACGTCATCCCGGCCCATTCCGCCGCCCTCCGTATAGACGTCCCGGTGGGACGTCTTCCGCGCCGGAAAACACGGCCCGTGCACCTCAGCAGGCGTAGCACACCAGAAGACGTGCCGGCGGCACGTCTCTACCACGACAGGCAACAGCGCCGGGGCAACCTGGCGGTTCCCTGAGGCTGAGGTGCCGTTCAGATGCATACCCCTTGGTCGCGATACTGGACAACACACAACACCGCAGTACGATACCATCACAAAACCATAGGGAGGCGTACCTATGCAGCCATCACACACCGGATTACGTGCAGGCACGGCAACGATCAACATCACACCAGCACTGGGCACCGATCCCGCCGTCAAGATCTATCTGTCGGGCTACGTAGCGCGGATTGGGCACGCCGTTGGCGTTCACGACCCACTCTATGCC
>Ga0255443_1062_pt1 | contig 11295 bp, 12 predicted proteins | sample ANMaggSSYBR02D11_FD_182641 | JGI IMG/M metagenome (GOLD analysis project Ga0255443, IMG submission 182641) | Sediment cell enrichment communities from methane seep in Santa Monica Basin, California, United Staets - ANME aggregate JGI... | ecosystem: Environmental > Aquatic > Marine > Cold seeps >... | reverse complement strand
AAACTGTCCTGTCGATGCGATATCGGTACGTGCTGGAGTTGGATGCGCGGCAGGCGTGATAATGGGAACGTACGGCGGCGCGGGAAAGGGCTGCGACTGCGCTGTGAATATCAACGACCTTGAAAATGGAAAGGCAAATAAAGACGATTCGGACGATAACAATAAATCCGATGGAGAGGGTGGGGGATCGTGCTGCTGCTGTTGAGTTGTTATTAATTTATGGAACCCAACTAATTTCTTATTATCCCGTGGCGCCTCCAAACGAGCGAAGCGAGGCTGGAGGTGTGAGGTTTCGGGCGTTCTACACGGCGGACGTAGTTCAGGGGCAGAGATGATAACACTTGGGAATTTTATGTCAGGCCCCGTTGATTTCAGCTCGTAGAACAGCACGGGGCTGTTGATAAAACCCTGATTTTCAATGATGTGCCCCAATTTCATTAAATGTTGTGCCATGCCCAAAACACGAGACGTGGTTTTGAGCATGGCACAAAGAGTATGGAATTTATTAAGGGGATGGATAACGGGACTTTCGCGATGATTACACCGGTGTCCATGTCGACATCTCCGAGGAATGAGAAAGCGGTTTTGCAGACCATCGCGGGTCCGTGGGTGGAGATTTTAACAATGGGTCGGGCATTTAGTTTTTTTCTGCTTCATTTACCAATTCCAAAAGGATTCCAATAATATGCTGATGTGGCCAACCAATATGCAAGAATTAGTGCCAGTATAAAAGCGATGAACGTCGAAATGTTAACCAGTTTACGATTCCACGTCTGCCAGTCGAATTCCTCGTCCTCGTTTTTGATCTGATCGAGCTCCTCTGTGGGATCATCAGAATTTTCAGTATTCTGTTCTGTCATTTTCATGTCTTCTTAAATCAACTTGCCTACAACCGCACTTCTCAGACACTCATCTCTGGTCCTCAATGCGGTTTTGCAGCCGATCAGATCACCGACATACCTCGCCATCTTGCCCGAATCCGTTACCATAGCCTGAATAGCGGGAGTGGGAATGCCGTACTCGTTGCACGTTGAAATCCGCATGTGACTCTCGACCGGGCACGTAGCTACCTAATTTCAGAATCCCAACCCGACTGGTTCGTCCCACTCGCCGCCAAGACGGATGTTCCGCTTTTGAGCCTTCAGGTATTCCCAGTGTTTTAATTCCTCGTCCGCGATCCGCGAGAGCAATGACTTCACCGACGGGTCTGTCGCGACGGTCATTTTTTTCTGGTAGTAGGTGTAGGCCTTTTTTTCGCTCTGTATCGCCAGCGTGAGAATTTCTTCCTCGGTGGCGTTCGAATCAATCTCGAAGCCGAGTGATATTTCAGTGAGCGATTCATTGTAGTCGATGTCTTTTACCAAACCCTTTACAGATTCGTGCATCGAAAGTTCAGCGCGCTGTTTTGTGAGGGTGCGAACGTGCCCAACCTCCTGCTTTGCGAGACGTTTGAATATGTCCTGGCCTTTCATCGACTGGATACGCGTCGCCATGGACGTATAGAACTTAAGGGCATTACGTTCCATCGAAATAGCCTTGTCCAGCACCGCGATCATCGCGAGAATTGGGTTGTCGATGTGTTTTTTCAGCATAGGCTTCCTCACGTGGGTTCGGGAATTAAAATAATTTTATCACATTTATTGTTAATGTTCTTCCGGGTTTGCAGTGAGTGAAAATTCTGGATTTGGCTTGTATCGCTTAAGGATCAAAATTCTAACCCGGTACCCCACACTTTAGTGTGGCTGCCCAGGATTGGTTTCGAGCCCGGAGCTTGTTCCAGGTTAAAGCCATTATTGCATTGAATCTCTATCGATGTTAGCATTCCTTCCAGCCAGGAGGGAGTAGCAGAGCCGACCTGTTATCGGGACGGCCCCGGATGGATCACCAGCACGGGAATTCCCTGGTCCATTCGACCTCTACCGCCGGACGGCGTACCGGGTGCAAGACTCCTGGCAGCACACTGCACTACTCCGGCAGTCGTATTTGTTATGGCTGTATAATGCAACCGGTATTTACTATGAAAAATCATTCCCAACTTATCCCGATTTTTTTAGCTCTCATGACCACGATTCCCGGACTGTGGATTCGCATCGGGCATGTAGAGTTAACTCCACCGATGATGGCGCTCTGGTCGGGAATCGCAATACTTGGCGCGTCGTTTTTAGTCCTCTGGGCGTGTGAAGTTGTCCAGTTGGACGTTTCCCAGACCCTAGCAATCGCGCTTGTGGCGCTGATCGCGGTCCTTCCCGAATACGCTGTCGATATGTATTTCACATGGATGGCAGGTCGGGAACATGAGGAGGTGTACGCCGCGCTTCGTGCCGGTGAAACACTTGTTGACCCGTACGCTCACTTCGCGATCGCGAACATGACCGGCGCAAATCGTCTGTTGATCGGTATCGGATGGCCGGTAATCGTATTTGTGGCATGGGTAAAGATGAAAAAACCGATCAAGCTCGAGATTGAGAGATCCTCCGAGCTTGTTTTCCTCGCAATGGCGACGATATGGGGATTTGTCATTTTCTTTAAGGAATCGCTGATGTGGTATGACGCGATTATTTTCATCTCGTTTTTTGTCTGGTACATGTTCATCGCGAGCAAGCGTCCGAGTGAGGAAGTCGAGCTTGATGGACCGGCTGAATACATTGGCAACATGAGCAAAGTGCCGCGCAGACTCTGGACATGGGGTATGTTCGCGTTCGCGGCAACGGTTATCGTGGCCAGTGCCGAACCGTTCAGCGAGGGACTTGTGGGCACGGGTGAGCAATTCGGGATTAACAAATTCCTCCTTGTGCAGTGGATCGCGCCGCTGGCGAGTGAGGCTCCTGAATTTACGGTCGCGATACTTCTGGCGTCCCATGGAAAACCCAGTATGGCGCTGGGAGCGCTGGTTTCATCGAAATTGAACCAGTGGTCGCTTTTAGTAGGGATGATACCCGCAGCCTATGCTTTGTCATCCGGTCAGATCCTCGAACCCATCCCGATGGACCACCGCCAGATGCTCGAAATTCTCATTACCGCGGCGCAATCGATTCTGGCAATCGCGCTCCTGTCAGATTTTAAATTATCATTTAAGGAAGCAATATTGCTGATCGCACTTTTCCTGGGGCAGTTTATGTTCTCACCGTGGTTCGACTCGATGCACGAGCAGGGTGTTAGTGCATGGGACGGCGGGCACATTAAAATTGTTTTCACGGTATTATATGTGGTCCTTGCTCTCTATCACTTCTTGCGATATCCGAGACGTCTGAAGCAGATTTTCGAGGGATTCAAGGTCGTTCCAAAGCAGTTATAAATTCTTAATAAGGTATTCATGTCGTTTTTTTCGTGGCGCCTTGTATCGCAAAACATTGCTGATTCCGTGGCGCCTCCAAGCGAGTCTTCGAGTTTGGAGGTGAACAATGTTGTTTCAAGAGATCATGTCAAATTTGTCTTAATGGCGCCTACACACGCATAATGATCACCCGGTTCTTTTCAAATGTCGGGGCGTTTGTAGGTGTCTCGGATTATTTACAGACACTTTTGCAGAATTTCTATGTTATTCCTCACTACCTGCTTGTATAAGATGAGACACCCACAAAATCCGAGGACGAATTGTGTGGGCGCCATCGGGTTTGTGTTTACACCAGAAATTATATTACCTCCGTTTCAATATCTCACCACCTCCAACCATCGCTGGAGCTTCGGTTGGAGGCGCCACAGGACCTTCAAATATAAAAATTTCTCAAGTGGATTTGGTATGAAAATGTGGTGTTTGTTTCATTGATTTGGTTTTGTGAAGATGAATATAATATACACGTTAATAACTGTTTATTGGGCTAGTAGAATGAAGTTGCATTTTATTGCATAATATGTTATTAATTGTAAATCAACTCGTATCCGTTTGAATAAGGGAAATGCTATGCCATTTGGGAAGGTCAAGTGGTTCAGTCCTGAGAAAGGATTTGGATTCATCCTACTTGATGACAGTACAGAAGTATTTGTTCATTACTCCGCCATTCTGGGCGAGGGTTTCCGTATGCTGCATCCTGAGGAAAAAGTGGAATTCGAGCTTTGCGACACCGCGTACGGCTATCAGGCCCGGAATGTGAACAGGATCAGCAACGGCAAAGTGGCGGAAAGCAGCGAACGGGGAGAATCCGATGATGTCGCGTTGGAAGCGGGTTAATTACATATCCCGGTTGACCTTGCGGCTCCTTAAAGTTATCCTGCCATTCTAATAATATGGTCTATGTTCGCACATTCGCAGGCGCTGTTATCGGTGCCGTTATCAATCTTGTAATTTTCAGGCTGATCCCGTTTGCGCCGGATCTCACCGACTGGGGTGGACGTGCTTATCCAAGGTCATATATTCTCCCGCTGATTATTGTCGCGATCGTTGCGTGGTTATCCGCATGGCTGGCCGCGAAAATTTCAAAATCGACAGGCCGACTGACAGGAATGCTTTCATCACTGCTTACCGCGGTGGTAGTTATCGGCTGGGACACAGGCGCGAAAATCCTTGAACCCCTTTTTCATCACCCTGCTTATCCCGTTTTTTCTGACCATGCACTGTTGGCTCTCGCTGTACTTCTGGTCGCGGGACACCTTGGCGGTTCAAGAGTTGAAAGACTCGCAATGACGCGCGAAACAAATGTCGATAGTACGCAGGCAGCGGTTAAAGCAACTGAATAGCTGAATTATGGTCTCCTTGACACCCTTACCGCGTCGGTGCTACCATAGGTTCTCAATCAGAAAGGAGTACAATGTGTCAGACGGTATAGTTAAATGGTTTGATCCGAAAAAGGGTTACGGTTTTATCACCAGCGAGGAAGGGAAAGATGTTTTTGTCCACTATACGGCAATTCCCGGGGAAGGATACCGTACGTTGAATCAGGGTGACAAAGTACAGTTTGATCTTGTGATCAGCCACAAGGGTCCGCAGGCGAGGAATGTTTTAAGTCACTCAGATTAGAAAATTATTTTTATTTAAAAACCGCAAAACCGGCATATCGCCGGTTTTTTGTTCGTTTGGACGCACGGGGTTGTTGAAAAAGTTGCTTAATCTAAATTCATTGAAAAATTCCATACTCTTTGTGCCATGCTCAAAACCACGTCTCGTGTTTTGGGCATGTTGGAAATCTCACTGTTCATCGGGGTTTAATACCAATCATGTTAATTAATAATTGATTCAGCCGGGTGCCGCCCATAAGCGAAGTGAGCCACAAGGCGAACGAAGTTTATGGGTGATAGTACCAATGCGGTGTTCCAACAACACCCACAAGCTCTGCTTGTGGGCGGCACCCGATTTTAAAAATAGTTAATTAACAGGATTGGTCTAACATGTTCGCAATCATGCCCAAGAGGCTGGAAGCCGTCTTGGGCATGGCACGGCAGTGCGTTATGTTTTATTGATTCTCTTTCCAGTCGCACTTTTCGAGCCAGTTACCTACTGCCGCTACCCACGGGGCCAGACGGTCTATTCGAATTACACCGTCCCATGCCGGATGCGACTCTACGTACATCTCCTGTGCGATTACTCCTGCGTCCTGGAAGTTCTGCCGCGCAAGCGAGTATTCCTCATTACGGTACGCGCAGATTCCGAGGTAGTAAAGACAGTTTCGCCTTACGAAATCCTCCGACGGATTCTTCCTCAGACACTCTAAAAGCATTTCCTGAGCTTCAACGTAATTTCGGTCGGCGACCAGTTTCGAGCCGATGTAATAGAAGGGCAGCCAAGTGTCGTCCAGTTCTCGCGCAAGTTCGTAACGCCAGAGCTGGTTGTCGATTTCTTTGAACGCGGCGAGGTATTCATCCATCGCGGGGGAATTAAGCACCTCGAATCTGAGAAGTACATTTTCTTTCCCCGACTGGTTGAGCGACCCGTCCAGAGCTTCCTGGTATTTTAGCGACGCTGTGTTTAACTGACCCAGACGCGCGTACGTGTCACCCTCAAGGAGTGTCAGGTAAGCCTGCCACGACGCGTCCGCGCTTTCCCATTCCTTAAGTCCGGCGATAAATTCAAGGGTTTCGTCATACATTTCCTGGTTGAAAAGCATTTTCGCCTGCTGGTAACCGTAGCTGATATTCCCCGGTGAAAAATCGACAAGTATCGCGTACTCATCGAACGCTTTCTCCCAGTCCTGTTTTTGCGTGTGCTCTAAAGCGAGCCTCTGATGCTCCGCGAGTTCGTGCGCGCATACCCGCATCGTGAATTTAGGCGGTGAATACGCAAGAAAGGCGAAATCGATCTCCGACTGCATCACCGGGACATGGTCGAGGTATTCCATCCACAACTCCGCTACCTCGGTCGATGACATCCCCAGCCCTGCCTGCGTGTTGTTACGGATATAAACTTTGCGGTAGGCCTCAATGCCGAATTCATCGAGGAACCATCGTGTGTGGCTCGCCGACACAGTGTAATTAAGACCGAGCCGTCCGCCGTAAAAACCGCCCGCCGACCCGTTGCCCAGGAGCATCGAGAACCACCATGTGTTTTCCGGGAACAGAGTGTTCGGCAGTACATCGCGCGGGAATAATTTAGCGCCTTCGGCATAGGGATCATCGGCTTCACGGAGTGCCGCGGCCCACGCATGGGGAAGCATGTCACCGGCGGGGGACCACTCGATGCCCTCCGCGATTCCCTCGCCGTATCCGCCGATCGTCGATGAACCGAACACCGGAACTCCCATCGGGGCGGAAATTACATGCACGAGCTCGTGTTTCAGGGCATTGATTGTGTTGCGGCTGTACTCGACATGGATTTCTCCGGTCCACGGTTTCGCGTAGACATTGCCGCCCGCTCCGGTAAGACGTGTTTTTGTTCTGCGGTCAGGATAAATATATGCCCGGATCGGACCATCCGGCGCGACTCCGATTTCACGGAATATCTGGTAATAGAAAAATTCGTGGTCATCGGCGAGACGGTCGATATCATCCTCGACCTCGCCGCCGGTCGGATACCTGATTATGAAATGGTCGGTGACAACCATACCGTTTAATTCGTGGTGAAGATAATTACGGGTGATTTCCATTCCCAGCGGACCCTGGAACCAGAACCCGAGAGTAATAAGTATCAGAGTTACCAGGATTGTCTGGATTTCGGAAAGGAAAGAGTCGGGAGATCGGAAATTTGTGAAAAAATTAGTAATACGGTAGGACTGGAATTTCGAATCCGCGAACAGAATCGAGATATTGATGATAAAGATCGAGATGACGAATAACATCAGGCGGCTCAGCGCGAATCCGGTGGTAAAATTGGTCTCACTTTCATACATCGGGAGGACAATAAAACCCAGGATGGGGTCGAGGGGGTTCATTACATGTCCGAACGCGATCCTGATTACCAGCCTGAGGAAAAATCCAGCCGCGACCAGCACGATCAGATTAATCGCGACCCGTTTGCTGCCTGACGTAAGAGATGCTGCTGCTGAAATCGCCGCTGAGAAAAATACGGTTACTACCGGAATAAATAAATAGAATAAAAATCCTGTCGCGGGATCGCAGTTCCGTATCGAGAAGATCATCCCGACCGCCAGAATTCCGACCAGCGGCAGCAGCCAGAGCCAGAACATCGCCGCGAGGACGCCGAGTATTACTCCCCAGACAAAGATACGGCTGTGGGGTCCGGGTGAGAATGGAGAACGGTGCTCTATGACAGGTTTCAGTTTTGCGAACCGGCCTGTGATAAATATCGCCGTGACAACAAACAGCACTACCGCGATAAAGGCTGAAAATTCATATCCGAGAGTGTTAGACAACGGTATCCAGCGGCTGCCGAGTGTCAGGATCATCAAAAATGACAGCCAGAACAGGTAACCCTTCGACATTGTGACGCTGAAGTAGGTGTCGCGGAACAGGCTCCGGTAGGTGTCGGGTGAATCGGGAAGGTTATTTGATGGAATTATCGGTGTCACAATATCTTTTCGGATATAATATCAACCAAGTATATTTGCAGATCAGAGATTTGACAACTAAATCCGCGCAAGGTTGCTATAATAATATCGATGTTAATAATAACATCTGAAAGGAAGACCGTGCATATGACAATTAGATACTCAATCACTCTGATTTTGTTCACATTCATCTTCTGCTTATCATGCGGAGGTGATTCAGCCGACCCGGAACCTGATAAAACACCTGTACCACCGGGCACTACTTCAAGTGTTGATTCGACCTCGGGTGATGATCGGGATGAGAATTCCGCCGATTCGACAGAGAAAGCGGCTGCGGCTGAAATTATCACGCTTGAAGCCCGGTGGTCTGAGGGTGATCACAGCGGGGAATTAAAACAGGACCTTGTTATTTACCACGAAATATATGTTCATTCCATCGTTCAGGCGCGCGGAGTCGACCCCGCTGTTTTGAACCGCGTACTCTATTCGCAGTACGTGAGAATTCTGGAACTTGATTCCGGTAACGTCGAGGCTGAGGCCGGTCTGAATGGGGTCAGGGCGTGGTATGAAACGCACGGGATGACTATGCCGTCTGTATGCAACCCGATAGATTTTCTACCGGGACATGCTCCTGAGGAAGCGCCTGATGAAGCCGACGAATAAGAAGAATACATGGATAACTGTTTGAAATATTTATCTGACGGGACCATCCCGAGACGGACCTGCCGTAAGATCGCGGTTGGTCACGATCACCGGCGGGTTATCGAAATCGGCGGGGACGCTCTTGTCAGTGTCCAGTCGATGATAAAGCGCAGACCGGATGATGTCGGCAATATTATTCTCGACTGTCATCGTCTTGAGGAGGCCGGCTGCGAACTGATTCGCCTGACTGTGCCCGATGACAATGCCGCGTCGAAACTTCCTGAAATATTGAAAGAAGTAAATGTGCCATTAATTGCTGACATTCACTTTAATCCGGGAGCCGCGATTTCATCGGTCAGGGCGGGCATCGATAAAATCCGCCTGAACCCTGGGAACATCGCGAGGGAATCCGACCTTGCCGAAATCGCGGCGGCGTGCAGGGATAATGAAGTACCGATAAGGGTAGGGGTCAATTCAGGCAGCATTCCAAAAGATCTTTTGGAGCAACACGACGGAAATCGTGTTACCGCCTGTGTCGAGGGAGCCCTGCGGCATATCGAAATTTTTGGTAAATACGGTTTCGACCAGATTGTGGTCGCGATCAAGTCGAGTCACACTGATGAGATGATCCGCTCAAATCGTCTTCTTGCCGAAAAATGCGACCTGCCCATACATCTCGGAGTTACCGAAGCGGGATGTAACTGGGAAGGAAATATTCGCTCGGCGGTGGGTATCGGGACACTGCTTGCCGAGGGTATCGGCGACACGATTCGCGTCAGCCTGACCGATGATGTTGTCGAGGAGGTCAAGTCCGGCTATGAAATCCTGAAGTCGCTTGGCTTAAGAGAGCAGGGGATAACATTTATATCGTGCCCGACATGCGGCCGTCTGGAAGCTGATATCCGTCCCGTTGTTATCGCGCTGAGAGAAAAGCTTGGACATTTGAAAAAACCTCTTCGGGTAGCGATCATGGGTTGTCCGGTGAACGGTCCGGGCGAGGCTGCTGGCAGCGATATCGCGTTGATGGGCGGCAAAGACCGTGGCGTTATATATATTGGAGAAAAGGTTCTGAAAACCGTTAAGGTGTCGGAAATGATCTCTGAAATGGAAGTAGAAATTTTGAAATTATATAACGAAAAGTACGAGACGTAGGATTCTTCCGGATTCTCGAAAGTCCAATCCTGTTAGACCAATTCCTCATGAGATATTTTTTAAAAGTCCTGTGGTGCCTCCAAGCGAGTCTTCGAGTTTGGAGGTGGACTATGTTATACGAAAAATTTATCATTTCTACTCACGAATATACCTCGTAGCCGGGAATGATTGATGAATCCTCGGGCAATGCGTGCCCGGGCTACGGGACTGACATGGAAACAGCAATTGTAATATTGATAGTAGCATCATCGGTCGGCTACGTAGCATGGAAATACTACAAGTCAGTGAAAAGGCACATGTCGAAAGATGCGCCAACCGGCTGCGATGGCGACTGCGCAGGCTGCGGAATCGTGCATAAAGAAGAATGCGATGACCTCACCCCTCAATAACCCTCACCCCAGCCCAATCCTAATTTACCTCACGGTGCGAATCGGGCTACGAAGATATCGTAATCTCCAGCGGAAGCCAGGACTGTCTCGTTCGGCTCGCCCTGTCCGAATGTGGCCGATCCCTCAAAACTTCCTGTTGCGACTGTCGAATTGTCAGAAAGCGAAGTGATTCCAAGGAAACGACCATATGATGATGCTCCTCCTCCGGTGCGTTTCGCCCAGGCGAGCGAGCCGTCCGTATTGTAGCGAGCGATGAAGGTATCCTCAGAACCGGCGGAAGTCAGGACTGTCTCGTTCGTCTCACCCGGTCCGAACGTGGCCGATCCCCCAAAACTTCCTGTCGCGATTGTTGAATCGTCCGAAAGCACCGTGATTCCTTTGCCCTCATCATAATATGTTCCTCCGACGCCTTTCGCCCATGCGAGCGTCCCGTCGGGATTGTAGCGAGCGACAAAGATCCGTCCTCCAGCCAGGACTGTCTCGTTCGTCTCGCCCAGTCCGAACGTGGCCGATCCCCCAAAATCTCCTGTAACGACTGTCGAGTTGTCCGAAAGCGTCGTGATTCCATAGCCGTATTCATTACCACTCCCACCAGCGCTTTTCGCCCATGCGAGCGTCCCGTCGGGATTGTAGCGAGCGATGAAAATATCGGGCCAACTAGCGAAAGCCAGGACTGTCTCGTTCGTCTCGCCATCCCCAAACGTTGGCGTTCCCATGTAATATCCAGTCACTACAGTAGAGCCGTCAGAAAGCGAAGTTATACTATAGCCAGCCTCTTCATTGCTCCCCCCGGCACTTATCGCCCAGACAAGTTCTCCGAAGGAATTGTATTTGGCTACAAAAATATCAATAATGCCCGCAGTTGTAAGAACAGTCTCATTTGGATCACCCGCTCCGAATGTGGCCGATCCCCCAAAAAATCCTGTAACGACTGTCGAATCGTCCGAAAGCGTCGTGATTCCTTGGCCGCTCTCCCACCCGCTCCCTCCAATTACTTTCGCCCAAGCAAGCGACCCGTCGGAATAGTACCGTGCAATGAAACCAGATTTGGTGCCAACTGCTATTAGATCAGTTTCGTTTGACTCCCCAATACCGAACGTTGCAGTTCCAAAAAATTTTCCTGTCACGACTGTCGAGCCGTCAGAAAGCGAAGTGATATCTTGACCCCAATCCGAACCACTCCCACCCGCGCTTTTAGCCCAGTCGAGCTCGCCTGTAGGCATTGCCATAATTTCAAA
>Ga0255443_1061_pt1 | contig 11572 bp, 22 predicted proteins | sample ANMaggSSYBR02D11_FD_182641 | JGI IMG/M metagenome (GOLD analysis project Ga0255443, IMG submission 182641) | Sediment cell enrichment communities from methane seep in Santa Monica Basin, California, United Staets - ANME aggregate JGI... | ecosystem: Environmental > Aquatic > Marine > Cold seeps >... | reverse complement strand
TTATTACGCTGTTGATTGAAATATCTGACGGCAGATGAAAATTTATTGCCTTTTGTAGTTCATTATCAGAATGCTTCCATTCAAGTTCAAAAGCAGCAATTTGCCCTTTGGCATGCACACCGCAATCCGTACGTCCAGATGAAATTATTGTTTGATCAGCCCATCCCAATTTCCCGAGCGCTTGTTCAATATCCCCTTGAACTGTGCGTTCGTTTAATTGGCGCTGATATCCAAAAAAATTAGTTCCGTCGTAGCTTATAGAAATTTTGTAAAGTGCCATTCCAACCGACTCAGCGGTAGGATTATTCCTCAACTAACTCTAACAAGACCATTTCCGATGAATCGCCCTTGCGGAGCCCAAGCTTGATCATGCGTGTATATCCGCCATTACGTGTTTCAAAACGCGGCGCGATATCATCAAATAGTTTTTTTACAATATCCGCATCTGCTAAAGCGGCAGCTGCCAAACGGCGCGCATTTACTTTATCTATATCAGACCCATTTGCGCTATTCTTCGCTAAGGTGATCAATTTTTCCGCATCACCGCGGATAGCTTTTGCTTTTGCCTTAGTCGTTTTAATTCGGTTATTTTCAAATAACTGTTTTATCAACACACGACGCAGAGCTTTTCTTTGATCTTTCGTTCTGCTTAATATATATCCTGCAACACGATGGCGCATAGGACTTACTCTGCCTCACTTTCGTCACTATCATCTTTAATATATCCTTTTTCCTGCATCTTATCTCGCAGCTCATCCAGGCTCTTTTCTCCAAAATTGCGAATTGACATAACTGCCTCCTCACCTTTTTCGAGCAATTCAATCACATCACCAACAGAAGTTACACCCGTCCGCTTAAGGGAATTGAAAACGCGGACAGACAAATCTAAACTTTCAATCGGCATATCAGCTGTTTCGCTGCTAATTTTCTCGGGAGTCTCCTCAACAACCTCTTCAACTACCTCCAGCAACTCCTCTTCAACTCCCGCAATCAAGCGGAATTGCTCGATCAGGATTTTACCGGCAGTTCCCAATGCTTCCTCAGGTGAAACTGTACCATCTGTCCAGATCTCTAAGGTCAGGCGATCGTAATTTGTACTCTGCCCCACCCGTGCACGGCCAACTTCATAATTAACGCGATGCACAGGGCTAAAAATAGCATCGACTGGTAATTCTCCAATCGGAAGGTTATTATCTCTTTCGTTTGAAGGTAAATATCCTCTCCCGCGCTCAACAGTGAAATCCATGGTTAATTGTGTTTTCGAATTATCTACAGTAAAAAGATACAATTCTGGATTCACAATCTCAATTTCAGCTGTAACCTGGATATCGGCTGCGGTTACAACACCTTCACCACTTACATCTAAATGCATATGGGAAACGTCACCTTCATGCATTATCAAATGTAGCTGTTTTACCTGCAGCATTATTTGCAGAACGTCTTCTCTTACACCCGGGATATCGGTAAATTCATGCAGTGTGTCGGAAACTCGAATGGAAGTGACAGCTGTTCCATCCAAAGATGACAACAGCACCCTTCGTAGAGAATTCCCCATAGTTGCACCATACCCCTGCTCTAATGGGCCAATATTGAATTTCGCATAATTGCGAGTTTCAGCTTCCCGTTTTAAAACGGGCGTTACCATTTTACTTTGGGCCACAGTTTCCCTCTCTTTTATAAAACCTAATCAGTTTCAATTAATTCACCATTCTACCGTGAGTAATATTCAACGATCAGTTGTTCATTAAGATTGCCATCAATTTCACCGCGCTCTGGAAGCCGAAGTATCCTGCCGCTCAGGGTTTTAAGATCGCGTTCGATCCATAGTGCGCAATTTGTTTTCTCAGCTCGTTCTTCCAGGTTAAGGAACAATCCATTCTTCTTCGATCCTTCGCGAACGTTCAGAACATCACCATCTTTTACAAGCATTGAAGGGATATTTGTTTTTCGTCCATTCACAATGATGTGCCCATGGTTCACCATTTGGCGAGCCTGCGTCCTATTTGCCGAAAATCCCATCCGGTATACAACGTTATCGAGCCGTGATTCTAAAATTTGCAGTAGATTAACCCCGGTCAGGCCGCGTTGTTTTACAGCAAGGGTAAAGAAACGACGAAATTGTTTCTCTAAGACGCCATAAGTCCGGCGCGCCTTCTGTTTTGCGCGCAATTGGCGATTGTAATCAGATTCTCTTCTTCTTCGTGATTGAGAAAAACGACCACCGTGCTGCCCAGGGGGATAGGCACGTCGTTCAAACGCACATTTTGACGTTAAACAGCGTTCACCTTTCAAAAAAAGCTTTTCGCCTTCACGTCGGCATAACTTGCAAACTGATCCTGTATATCTTGCCATCTATTATTCTCCTAAACCTACATTCGCCTCTTCTTTGGGGGCCGGCAGCCATTATGAGGCACCGGTGTGACGTCAGCGATAGATCGAATCTTCATCCCTTGAGCCTGGATCGCCCGAATTGCGGCTTCCCGACCAGGACCTGGTCCTTTGATGAACAAATCGACTTCTTGAATACCCATTGTCTGTGCTTTCTTCATTGCACTTTCAGCAGCAAGTCGAGCCGCAAAAGGTGTACTCTTGCGGGATCCCTTAAAGCCAATCGTGCCTGCGCTCGTCCAAGATACAGTGTTCCCCTGTTGATCTGTCACAGTAATAATAGTATTATTAAATGTTGCATAAATATGTACTTGTGCAGAAGATAGGGTTCGCTTTATCTTCCTAGACGATGAGCGCTGTTTTGAATTCGTTCCTTGTGCCATAATTCCTCGTAATTAATTGATTTAGATCAATGTTCCTATACTTATTTCTTGGTTGCACCGCGACGACGACCGCGACCTGCAACAGTTTTCTTTGGTCCTTTTCGTGTTCGTGCATTTGTTTTCGTACGTTGTCCATGAACAGGAAGCCCTCTGCGGTGGCGAAGACCGCGGTAGCATCCGATCTCAACTAAACGCTTGATGTTCATTTGAACATCACGGCGGAGATCGCCTTCAACTTTGTAATTCTTATTAATATATTCACGCATCACGCTCACATCATTTTCTGTGAGATCCTTTACGCGTGTATCAGGATTAACTTTAGTTGCAGTAATAATCTCGCTTGCACGTGTTCGTCCAATACCAAATATATACGTAAGTCCAATTTCAATCCGCTTGGAACGCGGTAAGTCTACACCTTCTATTCTTGCCATATTTTTTTATCCCTGTCTCTGTTTATGTTTCGGATTTTCACAAATCACGTAAAGTACGCCTTTTCGTTTTACAATTTTGCATTTTGCGCAACGCTTGCGGATTGATGGTGATACTTTCATTATTTACTCCTCTAAATTTTTTGCAGCAGCCGCAAATTATTGATTATAACCTTTAATCTCATAATCGTCTATCAACCACTAACAATTTATTACTTTCATTAACGCTTCTGTTACTTGTTCGATTGGTAAAGCCCCATCCACCTCCACAAGCAAGCCTTTTTTAGTATAAAAATCGACTAAGGGAGCTGTTTTCTCAAAATAAACACGAATGCGCTGCTCTACAGTTTCTTTCTTGTCATCCTCTCGCTGATAAAGTAAAGACCCGTCATAATCACAAATACCTTCTTGTTTTGGAGGTATATGTTTTGTATGGAAAACATGGCCTTCTGCTTTGCACGTCCACCTTCCACTCAAGCGTTCGATCAGCTCTTCCGAATCCACATTGATGAATGGAACACAGGTAATCTCCGCGTTGATTGAAGATAAGAACTCAGATAACGCCTTTGCCTGGTTTGGAGTACGTGGAAAACCATCCAATAGTGCGCCGCCAGAACAATCAGCTTTCATTAATCTATCTGTGACCATTCCGATGGTAATATCATCTGGCACTAGTTCACCTTTGTCCATGAATTGTTTTGCTTTTATCCCTAAATCAGTTTCTAATTGCAAATTCTCGCGGAAAATATTTCCTGAGGAAATATGCGGAATACCGCACATATCCGCAATAATCGCGGCTTGTGTTCCTTTTCCGGCGCCTGGTGGGCCTAACAAAACATAAAATTTATTCATCGATAGAAGTCTCTTAGCCTTTTATTAAACTTTCGTCATACCCGTGCAGCTTCAATTCAGTTTCAATGATATTGAATGTGTCCCGTACGACACCTACCACAATGATCAAGCCCGAAGCTGAAACGAGAAATAAATTAGATCCAATATTTGGCGGAAGTATAATTTGCAAAACATATGGCAAAGTTGCTACCAAAGCCAAAAACAGTGCACCAACTAATGTAATTCGACGCTGGACCCGATTCAAATACCTCTGAGTTGCAGCACCGCGGACCACACCCGGAATTTGAGCGCCCTGTTTTTTCAAGCTTTCACCATAGTTCTGCTGCTCGAATAAAACTTCTGTATAGAAAAAAGTGAGCAGCAGTACAAAGAAAAAGTAGATCACAATATACCAAATACTTGTCGGGCTAAATGTCCGCTGCATTCCCGCTGAAAAATTCGCTATCCATTCAGTTTTTGAATTGATAAAGAACTGCGACAATATTGCAGGAAGGGATAATATTGTTTGAGCAAAAATCAGTGGGATCATTCCAGCCAGGTTGATCATCAAAGGCAGATTAGATCGCACCGGCATCGACATTCGGTTGCCAACTCTGCGGCCAGGGAATAATACCGGTACATTCCTTCTGCCCTGTTGGACGAATATTATCGCGAAAATGGTTACAGCTAGAATTACCGCCATTAGCGCTAATAGAATAGCAACGGATTGCCCTGATATGATCAAACTGTATAAATTAGCAGGAATTCTAGAAACAATACCAGCAAAAATAATTAATGATAGTCCTTGATTAGGAATTCCATATTCCGAGATCAGTTCACCCAGCCAAATACCAAGCATTGTTCCACCGATCATACTAATCAAGGTCGTTAAAGTGGGTAGTAAATTCGCACCGGTGAAACCAAACTGGTAATTCAAGATGGATCCACCTGTTGTAAGTTGATTGAATAATTGAATTTGCCCTAAAGCAGAAAGAGCACCCATTGGAATAGTTAACAATACCGTCCATTTTTCCATCAATTTACGGCCTTCCTTGGGGTTTTCCTGCATTCGTCTTTCAAGTGATGGAATAATAGGAATCAGTAATTGAATGATGATTTGCGCAGTAATATACGGGTAAACGCCCATCGCCAGGATCGAGAAATTCGAAAGCGTTCCACCAGACAACAGATCGAATACACCCAATAGACTGCTGGCTGCTCCTTGTTGTTGGAATATGCTAGCGATTACATCACGGTTGATCCCTGGCACTGGTATATTTGCAGCAAACCGATACAGAATCAATAATGCCAATGTGATTAGCAGTTTCTTTCTGATATCAACAGAAGTCCACAAATACCGCCATGCAGATCTCTTCATGATCGAATCTCCTTATTTTCCTTCGTTTTCTTTTTGAATAAGTTCTGCTTTCCCACCAGCAGCCTCAATTTTCTCTTTTGCACTTTTTGTGAATCGATGAGCTTTAACAGTCAAAGCTTTCTTGATTTCACCTCTACCAAGGATCACAACTGGGTTCCTGGTTTTGTGCAGCATTTTTTTTTCTGCGAGAAGTTCGGGTGTTACTACTGTGCCTGCTTTAAAAGCAGATAAGTTTTCCACATTTACTTCATTATAATTAATGCGATTTATCGGCGTGAAGCCTACCCCACGCAAAAATGGCAATCGGCGATAGAAAGGCAAATTGCCGCCCTGTCGATATAATGCGCCGCCAGATCCGGAACGCGATTTTTGCCCTTTATATCCACGCCCAGCGGTTTTCCCTTGCCCCGCGCCAATTCCACGAGCAACACGTTTCCTTCTCTTCGTTGAACCTTCACTCGGTTTTAAATCATGTAATTTCATTCTTTTTCCTATTTTTCAACTTCAACTAGATGATTCACTTTAGACAGCATACCGCGCACAGCCAATGTATCCTTTTTCTCCACTGTTTGCCCTATTTTACGAAGGCCCAATGCACGAATAGTTGCCTTATGCCGTTCCGAATTTCCTATTGGACTTCGGACCAAAGTGATTTTTAATATTTTCTCTTTTTTAGCCATTTTTTCTCCGTTCCCAGAAAGGCGCTATTTCCTTAGCTGGTTTTCCTCGCATAGCGGCTATTTCTTCAGAAGTTCGCAATTGATCCAACGCATTCATGGTGGCTTTAACAACATTCAGTACGTTTGCACTGCCCATAGACTTGGTTAAAATATCACGAACACCCGCAGCTTCAACAACCGCCCGTACACCACCACCCGCGATAACACCCGTACCTCGTGACGCTGGTTTTAACAACACTACCGCTCCACCCATCTTACCAATTACTTCATGCGGAATGGTTGTGCCAGCAAGCGAGATTTTTCGCATATCGCTGAGTGCTTGTTTAGTTGCTTTTCCCATAGCGTCAGGAACGGCACCTGCTTTTCCGGTACCAACACCTACTCGTCCGTTATTATTTCCAGCTACGATGGTGACTCGAAAATGAAATTTTCGTCCACCTTTTACAACTTTTGCGACGCGTGTAATATCGACTACCCGCTCATCGAATTCTTTTTTAACTGGTTTATATGCCATTTTTTAATTTTCCTTTTTGTCGGAATCTTTCTCTTAGAAGATCAAACCTTCTTCTCGCGCTGCTTCAGCCAAAGCTTTGACTCGCCCCATGTAGCGGTATCCGCCGCGATCAAAAACCACTTCTTTGATCTTTTTCTCTTTTGCGCGCTGCGCTATATGCTTTCCAACTGCTGAAGCTTGTTCAGTTTTATTCATTTTCGCAACCTTCTTCCTGAGGTCATGGTCAATACTGGAAGAAGAAACTAATGTTATTTCTTTATCATCATCAATGATTTGAGCAGATATCTGGGATAAACTTCGGAAAACATTTAACCGCGGTCTTTCTGCAGTGCCTCGAATATTTTTCCGTACCCGTTTATGCCTATGCAATCTTGCTTCATTTCTCGTTTTTTTACTCATATCTTTCCTTTATTACTCCCTTACATCGCAGCAGCTGTTTTACCCGCTTTTCTACGAACTCTTTCGCCCCTATATCTGATCCCTTTCCCTTTATAAGGTTCTGGAGGTCTTATTTTCCGGATATCAGCAGCTATTTGCCCAACAACTTCTTTGTTTGCACCCTTGATCGTTATGACTTTGTTTTTTTCAGTTACATCAAACACAATCCCATCAGGAGCTTCAACATTTACAGAATGTGAGAAGCCCACATTGATTACAAGATTCTCGCCTTCTTGCTCGGCTTTGTAACCAACACCCTGAATTTCAAGCACTTTTGTAAACCCAGTATGGATTCCAGTGACCATGTTTTGGATAACTGCACGAGTTGTCCCATGAAGTGCTCGAACGTTTTTTTCGTCTGATTCACGAGTCACAATTATCCGCTCACCTTCTTTTGCAATATGTATCAAAGGCGAAAAGGATCGTTCTAATGTCCCATTTGCACCTTTAACAGTTACATGAGATCCCTTTATTTCCACACTTATGCCACTTGGAATATCAATGGGCAATTTCCCTATTCTAGACACAATACACCTCCAAAATCCATCGTTCTACCAAACCTTGCACAAAATCTCTCCACCGACGCCATTTTTTCTTGCGGACTGGCCCGTCATCACGCCTTTCGGCGTGGACAATATTGAGATACCCATGCCTGAGAGAACCCAGGGGATTTCTCGCTTCTGAGTGTATACACGGCGACCAGGTTTACTTACCCTTCGAATTTCTGTGATAACTGGGCGTTTTGTTCGCCGCTCACCAACATATTTCAAACGCACACGAAGTGTTTTATGTGACGGTTTATTATCTTCAGCTACTTCATAACCTTCAATGTAGCCTTCTTCTCTTAATATACGTGCTATTTCAGCTTTTAAATTTGAGCTGGGCATTGCCACAACGGTATGGTTACTCATAAGACCATTCCGGATGCGAGTCAGCATATCAGCAATTGGATCATTTATACTCATTTACATACCTCCGGATTCGATATTTACCAAGATGATTTCGTGACGCCAGGAATTTTTCCTTGAAGGGCAAGTTCCCTAAAGCAAATCCTGCAGATACCAAAGCGCCGAATATAACCACGGGGACGACCGCATATCTTGCAGCGATTCCTAACCTGATTCGGATATTTTCGTCTTTCTTCTCTATATTGCATACATTTTTTCGCCATAATTAGACCTTCCTGAAAGGCATTCCTAAATGTTTTAATAATGCGGTTCCCTGCTCATCGTCTTTTGCAGTTGTAACAAATGTAATTTCCATACCCCGAATTTTGTCAATTGTGTCAAAATCAACTTCCGGGAATATTAATTGCTCTCGTAAACCAAGTGTGTAATTACCTCGCCCATCGAAAGATTTCGGAGATACACCACGAAAGTCCCTAACACGCGGTAAAGCAACATTGACCAATCGATCAAGCAACGACCACATTTTTTCACCTCGCAAAGTTACCTTGACTCCCACAGAGAAGCCCTCTCGCAACTTAAAATTGGCGATGCTCTTTTTCGCTTTTGTTATCACAGGTTTCTGGCCGGTAATAATTTCAATGTCTTTTACAGCTGCGTCAAGCGTTTTCTTGTCTTCGATCGCTTCACCCATCCCAATATTTAAGACTATCTTTTCCATTCCTGGTACCTGCATAACATTATCCAAGCCCAATTCTTTCATCAGCTCTGGAACAATTTCCTTGCGGTATCTTGCTTTCAATGCATTCATTCAATAACTCCCAATAGCGGTTTTTTATTAATCAATGAATCCGCCACACTTTTTACAAACGCGAATTGCTTTGCCATCTTCACGCGAAATACCAACACGTGTAGGTTTATTGCATTTCTTACACACAACCATGACGTTCGAAATATCAAGTGGTGCTTCGAATTTCACAATACCAGGATTAACCGTTTTACCTTTAGATTGAACCTGCCCTTGATGTCTTGTGCGAAGATTAACTCCCTGCACAACAACACGTCTTTCTTTCGGGAAAACACGAAGAACTTCTCCACGTTTTCCTTTATTTTCAGATTTCCCGGTGATAACCTCGATCTGATCACCTCTTTTTATTCGCATCTTCATCCTGCTAGCTCCTACAATAATTACAATACTTCTGGGGCAAGAGATACAATTTTCATATATCCTCTTTCACGTAATTCCCGCGCAACTGGCCCAAAAATCCGTGTCCCTCTTGGATTCTCCTCGTCCGCGTCCAAGATAACTGCGGCATTATCATCAAAACGGATCGTAGATCCATCTTTTCGCCGCCAAGGATGCGCTGTTCGGACAATCACCGCTTTAACAATCTCGCTTTTTTTCACCGAACTCTGCGGAGTAGCCACCTTCACAGTTCCTACAACCACATCGCCTACGTGACCATATTTTTTTCCAGATCCGCCCAAAACGTGGATGACCAAAATCTCTTTTGCGCCAGTATTGTCTGCGACCTTTAATCTCGTTTCATGTTGGATCATGACTCTATACCTCTTCAGGTGCAGGTTCTTCTTTTGCTATTTCCTGCGATTTTAATATTTTTTCAACAATCCATCTCTTATTCTTTGAAATCGGTTTACTTTCCACAATCTGTACTTTGTCACCAACCTGGCATTTCATTTCATCATGTGCTTGAAACCGCTTGGCTTTATGAACAACCTTTCCATATAATGGATGTCGATATGTTCTTGAGACTTCAACAACAACTGTTTTTGTCATCTTATTACTTGCAACAATACCAGTTAATCTTCTGCGAGTATTCATGCTTCACCTTCCATATGGATGCCCAATTGCTTTTCACGTAATATCGTTTCCAGTCGAGCAATTAATCGCTTTGCGTTATTAATCTTGCTGGTGTCAGTTAATTGTCCACTAACCGCATTGAACCTGAGCAACATAAACTCCTTACGGGTTTCAAGCAATTTCAATTGAATCTCGTCAGCACTCAATAATCGAATTTCTCCGCTTTTCATGCTTGTCCTCCAATGAAATCCTTCTTTGAGACGATTCTCGTCTTAATTGAGAGCTTATATTGTGCTTGTTTAAGCGCATTCATAGAAATTTCATCATCAAGCCCGCCAACCTCGAACAAGATTCGACCCGGTTTAACAACTGCCGCCCAATATTCCACCGCCCCTTTACCTTTTCCCATCCTGGATTCGGCTGCTCTCTTGGTTATCGGTTTATCAGGGAATATACGAATCCAAACTTTTCCGCGCCGTTTCACCGATCTAACGATTGCACGGCGAGCAGCTTCGATTTGGCGAGCAGAAACCCATCCTGGAGCTAAAGCTTGTATTGCATAATCTCCATTTAAAATCTTGACTCCACGCATCGCTTTTCCACGCATTCGTCCTCGCATTTGCTTGCGGAACTTCACTCTTTTTGGCATTAACATAATAGAACCTCTTCTAAGGTATATTCATCATCAGTAATTGATTACTTACTGACGTACACACCTTCTGTTTTTTTCATATCTTTTTTAGATTCTGGCAATACTTCACCTTTATAAACCCAAACTTTCACGCCAATCTTGCCATAGGTTGTATTAGCTTCTGCACGAGCAAAATCAATATCAGCGCGCAATGTCTGAAGAGGAACCCGTCCTTCTCTCAACCATATAGTTCTGCACATTTCAGCGCCGTTCAATCGGCCAGCAACTTGAATCTTCATTCCTTCGGCGCCTTGGCGCATACTGTTTTGGATCGCCCGTTTCATGGCTCGGCGATAACTGATTCGGCGTTCAATTTGCGAAGCAACATTTCTAGCTACTAACAATGCGTCACAATCCGGGTTTTTTATCTCTTTTATCTCAAGGTCAATTTTCTTTCCAGTCAAATCCTCAAGATTCTTACGAAGGGCTTTTACCGTTTCTCCCTTTCTACCGATCAAGATACCGGGCTTTGCGGTTTGAACTAAGATCTTCACCTTACTTGGAGACCGTTCAATTTCAATATGAGAAACTCCAGCACGATCCCCAACTTCTCTAATCATTTCCTGAATCTTAAGGTCCTGATGAAATTGGTCAATGTAATTTTGACCCTCAGCGTACCATTTTCCTTCCCAAGTGCGTATTATCCCTAAACGCATTCCGACCGGATGAACTTTACGACCCATATTTACTCCTGGAATATTCCTGATTATTTCTATATGACTTCATTATCTATTCTTTTTCACGCAAGATCACGTTCACATGTGACGAACGTCGTAAAATTGGTTTAATTCTGCCGCGCGCGCCAAATCGACGCCACTTACGTGTTGGCGCTTCGTCAACAACAATCTTATGTATGAATAATTTCTCTGCTGGTATACCAAAGTTATTCTCGCCATTCGACATTGCTGAAGCAATTAACTTGCGAACAGGTTCAGCACTTTTCTTATTAACAAATTTCAGAATAGTAATCGCCTCTTCCGCCATTTTTCCACGAACAAGATCAACAACCAGTCTAGTTTTTTGGGCAGAAACAGGGTAATACTTCAATTCTGCTTTCACATCAATAGCCATATTTACCTCTTTACCTAATCCTGCATAGTAGATGATTTCTCAG
>Ga0255443_1060_pt1 | contig 11623 bp, 12 predicted proteins | sample ANMaggSSYBR02D11_FD_182641 | JGI IMG/M metagenome (GOLD analysis project Ga0255443, IMG submission 182641) | Sediment cell enrichment communities from methane seep in Santa Monica Basin, California, United Staets - ANME aggregate JGI... | ecosystem: Environmental > Aquatic > Marine > Cold seeps >... | reverse complement strand
GATGCAGCCCCATGTTCACCATAAGCCAAGTAAAACTTATACCGGCAAAGCAGCCAATTAAATGAAAAGACATATCGAACTTTGCGACTATAATGATAAAAGTAAGTCCTGTGGCAGCCAGCGAAATGCTGGCGAGTTTGCGCAAAATAGAATAAATGCTCGATGTCTGCAGGAACCCCGGCTGAAGGATACGAAAAACAGCTACGACAACAATAAACAATAAAGCAAATATAATTATCGGCAGTGCGTCTCCTCTGCTGATTCTTTTTAATGATTTCTTATTCTCCATGTTCTACCTCTCGTTCTTCTATAACCGCATGAAACAGCATCTCTTTAACGTTCGTTTTTGTGTCTTGCTTTTCCATGGTTATATGGCCTTTATGCATGACCATTATATAGTCGGAAACGCCGTATACTTCTTCCGGCTCAGAAGAAAGAATGATGACAGCAGCGTTTTCGCTAAGACTTCTCATTGTTTCATATATCTTATTCTTAGCCCCGATATCAACACCTACTGTCGGCTCACAGAACACGTAAACATCCGCGTCGGTGTAGAGCGCCTTGGCAAAAACGACTTTCTGCTGGTTGCCTCCGGACAGTTCGTTCACGTGTTTTTTTATCGTCGGCGTGGCAACTTCCATTTTATCAACCAAGCCCTGAGTATCCCGGGCTTCTTTTTTAGTATTAATGTTTATGCCGGCAATAAGTATCTTTTTGATCTTTGCAATTGTGGTATTAAAAGAAATTGATAAGCCGGGCAGGAAACCCTCTTCTTTTCGGTTGCCCGGAATAAGACAAATGCCATTCTCAATTACCGCTTTTGGGTTTTTCACACTAATTTGTTTGCCATATTTATAAAACTTACCATTGGTACATGCCATTGAACCAAAAACTGCTTTGGAAAGCTCATCAATACCCGAACCGACCAAGCCGAAAATGCCCAAAACCTCACCTTTTTTCGCGGTAAAACTGACATCGTTGACCTTGCTGCCAACTACGACATTCTTTGCTTCAAAGGCTACTTCCGTTTTGTTTTTCTTCTTTTTTGGATACAGATGGCTCAAAGATTCGCCCAGCATATACTCGACAATTTTATTAACATCTACTTTGTTGCCCACAATTTTCTCGTGTGCAACATCCTTGCCGTTGCGGAAAACAGAATACCCATCGCATATCTGCTGAACCTCATCGATATGGTGAGTTATATATATGATTGCGACGCCCTTTGACTTCAATAGACGGATGAAGTCGAACAGCACATGCTTTTCCTTTTCGGTTAAAATCGATGTCGGCTCATCCAGAATGAGCAATTTGCAATCCTTGGATAACGCCCTTAGTATCGCGATAATTTCTCTCTCTATTGCTGGCAGAAGATAAACCGGTTTATCGATATCGACTTCCAGTGGATACTTCTTTAAAAGCATTTTTGCTTTTGCACGCAGCTTCTTTCTGTTTATTGTAGAAAACAATAGTTTGTTGGAATTTTCTTCGCCCAGATAAATATTCTCAAACCCTGTAAAACTCGGAATCATTTGCGGATCCTGATACACTGTGGAAATGCCAAGATCGATTGCATCCTGAGGGTTTTCGATCTTTACTTTTTCCCCGTCGATAAAAATTTCGCCCTCATCCTTGATATAAATGCCTGAAATTATCTTGATTAGCGTAGACTTCCCTGCGCCGTTAATACCCAGTAGCGCACGGACTTCCCCCCTGTCCAGCGAGAAGTTCACTTTATCCAATGCCTTCATACCGACGAATTGTTTTGTAACACCTTTTACTTCAATAAAACAACTCATTCATTATCTCCTTTATTGATGAAATCGGGGCAAGTGTGACTTGCCCCGAATCATTTGTTTACTCAGTAGATATTACTAATTAGATGGCAGGAACCCATGCAGGAACCAAGCCGTTCTCTTCCAAAACCTGATTCAGCAGGTCTAGGTATCCCGGAACATCATAGTCAGTCAGCAATTCCCATGCAGTCAGGTCAGAACCTGTTGGGGTCATGTCACGGATGGAGTCAACATCAATGATCATCTGGCTGGTAACAGCATAACCCTGAACGAGGTTCAGATAAGGAACCATTGCAGCATCTCTCATTGCATAATCAACCAACGTATACGGCATTGTAATAATGTTCTCGCCGGCAGTCATGATGAACTGATTCGGATATTTCAGCATGTACTTCCAAGCATCCTCGCCGCCGTCGCAGCCAACAAACATAGTTTCCTCGCGGCCGCCAGCAGTAGACGTCTTGTCGATGCCTGTCATAGCAGCGCCATCCCATGCACACCAGATAGCTTTGATTTCTTTGTTAGAATCAGCGTTTAAGATCGAGTCGATTCCTTCACCAACCTGTACAGTACCGGTAGCATCCCAGTCCCATTCTCCAACAACCTTGATGTTGCTGTACTTATCCATTGCTAAAACATCCATCGCACCAAGATCTCTCTGGTGCCAAGACAAGTTTGCGGACAACCATACAGCACCGATTTTAATTTCATCAGTAGTACCGTATTTTTCCTGCAATGCGTTAGCCAGGGCAGTCATCGTAACAGCACCGCATTTGTAGTTGTCAAACATAACGGTTGTTTCGACATTTACACCGGGAATGTAGCCATCAGATAGGTAAATCTTGATGCCGGCAGCAATAGCTTCCTTAACGGCTTCAGAAATACCGGTAGGATTAGCTGGTGTAATGAACATTGCAACAGGTCCTTTTGCAATCAGCGCACGGATCTGTTCGGTCTGTAAAATAGCATCATACTCAGCAGTAACGATTTCGTAGTTGTCGATACCATACTCGGCAAACTTATCTTCGAAACCCTTCATTTGACGCTGACCGGAAGTGTTCTGAGACCATCCCAGTGAAACAGCATAGAATGTCGGATCGATTGTTACATCCGAGCCTGATGCTGCCTCCGAGTCTGATGCTGCCTCCGAGTCTGATGCTGCATCAGAGCCCGATGCGTCTGAAGCGACCTCTCCGCTCTTCACACAACCAACAAAGCTAAGAACAAGTATTAACGCTAGTACAATTAAAATTAACTTTTTCATTTTCTCCTCCTATTATATTTTTTATAGTTCTGACTGTAAAGCCAAATCTAATTTTAAATCTCTTCGTCAAAAATAATACCTTCTCTATCATAAGCTTCTTTTAAAATTTTCAGTGCAGAATTAAGACTGATACCAAAACGATCGCACCCTGCCTCTGCCATCTCCTCTAGTTCAGTTAGTGTGCGTATGCCACCCGCTGCTTTTATCTTAATTTGCTCACCGACGGCATCTCTCATAATTTGAATTGTCTTTAGGGTAGTTGGCTTACTCGCCCATCCGGTACCGGATTTCACATAGGTCACTCCAGAGCGCATCGCCAGCTCACAAGCTTTACCTATCTGCTCATCAGTCAAATAAGCGATCTCTAAAATTGTTTTCACCGGGATAGGGTTTACAGCATCCACAACAGCCTTTATATCGTCTCGAACAAGTTCATAATCTCCTGAAAGCAGCGCACCGACGTTTATCACCATATCGATCTCATCGCAGCCAATTGATTTTTCTCTAATTGCACAACTAACTTTTTCCTCCGTAGAAACCGCTCCGGATGGAAACCCCGCAGTGCCTCCCAACAAAACGTCTGAACCCTTTAGTAATTTTGCAAGCCTATAAGTAAAACAAGGCATTGTAAAAGCACAAATAAAATGAAACTTCTTTGCTATTCTCGCCATCTCTTCAATCTCTTTATAAGTAACATCGGCTCGAACGGCGCTTATGTCAATAAATTTTGGAATGTCTTTATAACTAAGTTGCATTTTTAAAGCTCCTTGTGATCTTTTTTTTATGGAAGATTCCATTTGCTATGATTAACTTATCACATGCAACTTGTATTGTAAAGGTCTCCTTTCTCGTTAAATTTGCACACATATATACTCTTTTTATACCTATTTGAGTACAAATTACTAACTTCCTTATACTATTCATATTATATTTGTTTCTATTCCAATACTAATAATTTTTTTATTTTTTTCAGATATTTTTTAATAATATAAAAGAACCGCATTTTAAACGCAATTATGGCTTTAAAAGAAATTTATAATTAGTTAACTTTTGAAATTCAGACACCTTATAGAATAATTTTTGATACCACTGATATTGCTCTGTTTTTTTATACCACCGATAATGCTCTGCTGAATTAACTTATCTTTACAAGTATTGGCTAGGCAATCTTATCAAATATGATTTCCGTGTACTCCAAAAAACAAGTCCGTTGTGATATTTCTCTCACGTTTTAAGAGTATCTCCTACCAGATGTTGTGATTTCCAACTGATAACGATCTGCGCGTACTATTGTTTTACTGTAAGACACCGGCTTTCCTGCACTCATTTCTATGCGTCGTATTACAAGCAGGGCAGCGCCAATTTGTATGTCTAACAATTCTGCTTCCGTAAAATCTGCGGTCTTTGCCGCAATTGTATCCATGGCAGAGTCGATATGAATATTATAATCCTGCTCCAGAGTTTTATATAGGGAAAAAGTCTTTCTGACTGTTCGTTCAAGTCCCGGCGCAAGGTCGACATTTATATAGTTTTCCATTTTAGCAATGGGCACATTATTCGCATTTTGAACACGCTGTATTCGAAATATATCTTTGCCAACTTCAATGCCCAGTCGCTTAGCATGTCGCTCATTAGCTTGAATCACATCAATAAATATGCTCTTTGTCATTACGTCATATCCCTTTTTTCTCAAAGTTTCTGTAACAGAAGTAACATAGCTGAGGTTTTGGGTATAGCTGAAATCTAACACTTTTATTCCGCACCCTTGACGCACCTGCACATACCCCCCATCTGAAAGCAGCTTAATCGCTTTGCGAATAGTGGTACGCGAGGCACCAAAAATCTCTTGGAGTTTTGCTTCTGTAGGCAAGAAATTGTTGATCTCATACTCTCCATCATAAATCAATTTCTTAATCTTCAAAAAGATTTCCTGGTACAAAGGGTTCGACATGATTTCACTCTCCTGTATTACAAAAATTTTTAAACGTACTTGATTTGTATTCGATTATATCATAGTTTAGCTAAGATTTAACTAAAAGTTTTCAATTTGTCCTTAACGACCAGCTTTGTTTTCAATCACGGTGATTCTTATCAATTATTGTTTCCTTATCCTCATATGTCTTATAAGAGAATTGATATCCTTCTGTTTTCAATGCTCAGGTACGATTCTCTTTCTGCATTATCATATAGGCAACGGGCGTTCGAAAACGATTTCTTACTTCCTACTATATTGGACACTTTATTTCAATTTACGCTTTCATGTCCTTCTATTTGTGGAGTTTTCATGACTGCAACTCCCTTATTGCTAAATTTCGGTAATTTTGGCATCAGAAATCTCCTTTTAGGAGAAAAGTCCGTGTTTTATTCACTTTAAAAAGTTTCGCAGTTAATACCCTTTCCCCGCCACCGACAGACGGCACTCAATGTGTCGTTTTTCTTTTCTTTGATATCTTTGGTCATACGACCTGTATCATGCTGTTCTGGTTTTCTACTTCACTTTCACGAACGTAATCCTTTAGCGCCTGAAAATGTTCACTGGTTATCTGCCCTACGAAGTTGAAGTAAATATCAATTCTTTGCAGATATTCGTTGTCAATCTTCTCTTTCTTGAACACTTCAACATAGTCGATAAGTTCAACAACGGTGTCTCTGTCAAGTTCTTCAATGTAAACCCGCTCTTTGAAACAGTCAATCAAATGCTTAATGTTCCCAATATCATCTTTGATTGAAGACAGCTCTGCTTTTTGCTCTGCCATCTTTTCAGACAATTCTATTTGCTTCTGCTCATACTGATTCATCAGCTTTTTGAACATCGCTTCGGATATATTGCCATTCGCCATCTGGTCAATCAAAACATCAATCCTTGGCGCTATCCCTTGAAGCTCTCTGTTGGTCTTGCGGATTTGCCTTTCAAGCAGACTGTTGCTTTGAAGCTTTATATTGCTGTTGATGCTAATCAGCTTCTTGAGCATCACGTCTTTGTGAATAGCAGCGATTTGTGAAAACTTCTGAATTTCTGTTAAAATGATAGCTTTCAGTTCATCTTCCAGTATCGCATGATAGCTGCAAGCAGTTTTGCCTTGATTGCTGTACGTGCTGCACCGATACTTATAATACGGCTTGTATACAGTGTTCTTGGAATACGTATACGTCATCAACGCCTGACAGTCAGCACAGCGCACTTTGCCTGAGAATAGAGCTATGGTTTGGTCATCCCTTAATCTCGGCTTAGCACTCCGCTTATTGCGTTTCAGGATAGTTTGTACCCGATTCCACGTAATCTCATCGATTAATGGTTCATGTGTGCTTTTTACGACAACCCATTCATCTTGAGGAATCACATCTCTGCGCTGCATCTTGAATGTTTTCTTGCGGCGCTTGCCTTGGCACATGTGACCTTGGTAAACCTGATTACCCAGCATTCGGATAATAGTTGAACTGCCCCAGGTAGTTGCATCGCTCGTATAAGGATTTGGCTTGCCGATTCGCTTAAAGAAATACTCTCTTGGTGTCGGTATACCTTCTTTGTTGAACATCTCCGCAATATGCCTTGCACTGTCACCGATAGAGTAACGATGAAACATCCGCTTTATGATTTCTGCTGCTTCTTCATCAATTATCAACTGATGCTTGTTATTCGGATCACGTTTGTATCCCATCGCCGGTTGGCTGCCGATAAATAATCCTTTTTTCATTTGCGACGTTTTAACCGATTTTATTTTCCTTGATATATCCTTGGCATAGTGTTCATTGAAAATATTGAGGAATGCAATGAAATCGTTATCCTTGCTATTGTCATAATTCTCATTGACTGCAATGTATCTAACCTTGTGCTTCGGAAAGAAATAATCGGTGTACTCGCCAACCTTGACGTAGTTGCGTCCCAATCTTGACAAGTCCTTTGTGATAACCATGTTGATGCGCTTATTCTCAATATCCTTGATCAAACGAGTAAACGCAGGACGGTCGAAAGTTACACCTGAAATACCGTCATCAATATAAATCTCTTCTACTTCCCATCCCCTTTCATTTGCATAGTCTGTGAGCATAGTTCTTTGATTTGTAATGCTCATACTTTCACTGTCCGAATTGCTGTCGTCACGTGAAAGCCGTAAATATAATCCTACTTTATAATTTTTCTGCATACTGTTCCTTTCCAATGAAACAAGCACAAATTACGAAGTAGTTTAGCCTTAAGCTAAGTATACTCTGTAATCTGCACCAAGTCCACTTAAGATGCCTTAATTTTGTGCTTTATTACCTGCTCCATTACGCCGGGGAATGATTTTCCTTTATAAAAGTAGCTGGATACGATAAAAATGGTTTTGCCGATTTTGAGTTTAGATATCATAAAATCATCGCCGATACCATATGTGTCCTCTTGTTTCACTATAGGATTATTGTCGTTATTTATATTCAATATGTTTTCCTACCTTTCTAAAAAGTTTCGTGCCATTTCTTTGGTGGCTCTCCGATTTTGATTATCATCCCTATCCAACTTTTTAAGCCCCTGCATTTTCTTTTCAATATGATTATTTAGCTCAAGAGCAGTATTACAGAAACGGATGTCTTTTTTTAGCTCTTTGATTTCAAATTCGTTTTTTAATAAACAGTCTTTAATATTGCTCTTGCTTTGCTCCAATGATTTGAGCTTGTACGGGTTTGTATAGCCCCATGATTTGAGCTTATCAGCTGCTTTCAGATATGTATCATGTTCATCCTGCATCTCATAATAACCATTGAGAAACAACTGATATGGTTTTTCAAGTACCTTGATTTTCCGGAGCGCATCAAAAGCCGGATTATGCTTTTCTTTTTCAATCTGTAATTCTGCTTTTCTAGCTTTTAGATTATTGATTTCCTGATAGCACCTGCTCTTGTGTTCTTTAACCTGTTCCACTGTCTCCAAATTCTTGTCATGTACAAAATTAAATGTCTTAGTCATCTTCTCAAATTTGATTAAATCTTCCTTTAGAATATGGGTTGCTTCATCCGGAGCTTGATTCTTTTTTACTTGTCCGAGCAAATACATATAATGCAAACACAACGCCTTAAAACTACCCGGTTTAATTTTTGGATATGGTATATACTCACGCTTTTTCTGCATATACTGTTCCAAGTTTTTTAAATCCAGGGATAAGTTCTTACCTTCAATTCTGTTTTGGATATTCACAAACGAATAATCATTACCCAACTTATATCCTCTGGAGAAATACTCCCTTCCCAAAGGTCTGAAAGAGATATATTTGCCTTGTTTGATTTCATATCCTTTGTGTTCCATCAGCATAAAGAAATTGCCAAAACTGAAAGCTTGTTTGGTGCAGTCATCTATATCATTCCTGATAATCGTCTGCCATGACATTTTGCCTTTGTTTCTGGCAAGCCATTCAAAATAGCTGATAGATTTCTTGTGCTCGTTTTCATCAATGATTGACAACCCGTATTGCCTGCAAAGCGCATCCGATATACCTCGAATGTCCCCATAATAATCTTTAAAGTTATTGCGGTATTTCTTACCGTCAATAAAGGATACGGAGTTTGCAACTACATGGTTATGAAGATGATTCTTATCAAGATGCGTGCCAACCACAGATTCATAATTACCAAAACATCTCTGTGTAAACTCGACACCGATCTGGTGAGCAAGCTCCGGTGTCGCTTCCCCCGGTTTAAAAGATTGAATGATATGGTAACCTTGTACTTTATCTGTTTTACCAAAGTGCTTTTTTGTATCTATCATATTCTGAAATGCTGCCCCCTTATCACAATTAATGGCGCTCTCATACAACCGCTGCTCACCTTGAATCTTATTCTCTTCCACTGTATATTCCAGTACATTGCTCAAAGCAGTTTTATCCTCATTAAGTACATAGCTTACACGTTTATCTAATCGGCTCTGGATAACGATAATTTTTGTAATTGCCATTATCGAAGTTCCCGAAGCTGTTGCCAGCACTTACGAATAAGTATGATAGCGGCGTCTATCTTTTCATCATCCGCATTTCCAGTTGTGTTTGCGTGTCGTGCGATTTGGTTTAAAATATTAGTAGCATTTGATAGCACACCAAAGATTTTTCTATATTCCTCCGCAGGAGCAGGATTAATCATCAGCCCCATAATGAGCTTGCGTATCAGCACTGATTTATTCAGACCGCTATTCTCTAATTGCTTATTTAGATGCTCCAGCTCTTTATCATTGAGCATGATTTTTATCATGTTGTTTCTTGTTCTCATATCGCTTCTCCTTTCTTAATTCTAAGCGGGTTACCGCCATCTAAGTGGGTCATAGGGAGCGGCAGCTCCCTGTCAAGCGTATTTGTGGGCACATGTGCCGTGCTTGCAAGCCCAGTAACTCCAACTTTTTTACTCTGATTTTGCTTTGATGTTTATCAAACTTTTTACAGGCTGGAAAAAGTATTGTCTCCATATTGACTCGCTTTCTGCTTCAATACAAGAGACCGATAAGCTGATTCTCGCATTTACAATTACTATTTTATCGATATTATTTGTTTGACACACACTGTTGGTGGCAATAGTATTAATCGCTTTACACAGTGTAATATGGTTTCCCCAGCATATCCCATCGTCTTGTCTTGTTGTGGTGTAAACTGTTGGTGGCAACAACTTTTTCTGTATTGCATCATGTAATATTTTTCTTGCTTTAATATAATGATTTAAGAAAATCTCTATAACCGTTTCCAGATTCATTGTTTTCTCTCTTTTTTTCAGTCTGCTTAGCATCCCACTCCTCCATTGCTTTTATCATTGTCTGCTGTATCAACACCATTAAATTTTCTTGATCATTGTATGCGATAATGGCGTTTCGTATATACTCGCTTTTCCGTCTGCTTGGTAGGTTTGATAAAATCTCATCCGCTTTCTTGTCAGTAAGCTTATCTGTATTCAGACGGATGCTAATTACTTTTCCCTGCATAATTTACCTCCGTGTAATTTCGTCGCATTTCAAGCTGCTGTATAACACATATGAATTTCCCCTCATACATTATTAAAGATTTTGCACCTTAGCTTCTTTTTGTCCTATCCGAACTATTTGGGGTCAGAGGGTACTAATACCCAAACTAAAAAAGCCGACCGCCTGCGTACAGGTGTCAGCTTTTAGTAAGAGCTATTAAGTTTTGAATTCGCTTTTCTCTTTTCCGTTTTCGAAATCTCATATTTTCTCGCTCCTCTCGTGATAATCTTCGTAGCGTAATTGCTATTGTTTACACATAGTATCATACATTAATTGTGATTGCAATAGTAACTTTAATTGCATATGATTTATATTGTAATCATATCTTTATCATGATATCATGTTCATATAACGTGTGAATGGAGAGTATCTTTGTGTTTAGCCGTATATTACGTGAATTAAGAGATGAAAAGAATTTGACACAGCAGGAGCTTGCTGATGAGCTTAGTGTTGCTCGTATGACGATCAATTTTTATGAGAGTAATCGTCGAACACCGGATATTAATTTCGCTGTTAAAGCTGCGAATTATTTTAATGTGTCTGTGGATTATTTGGTTGGAAACAGCAATGTAAAGTCTAAGCAGGATCATCGATATACCAAAGAGCAAGTCGATACTCTCGAGGATATTATTTATCACTTACCTGCTTCAGCATCTCAAGATTTGTTAGGCGCTCTTTGTGAAGTATTAAAAGTTGCTCATGAAAAGGGCATTGAAAGAGAAATGTTATATCTGCTTTCTATGACAGCTTTTCATTCTAAATTTATTGCTTATGCTGATTCTGAAAATATATACAAAGCTGGTTGTGCTTGTCAGAAGGAATTCGCAGATATTGTCAATGATACGGTTAAGCAGATAGCGCATTGCCGGAAATAGTATACTCAAATTTTTTATAGCTCTTATACCGAAGACATATAATGTGGTTTGAACACTATGATATTTGTGATTATTTGCATCTTATAATAATTTCGAGTTGATATTTGAAAAAAGAAGCCTAAACAATTTCTGTCTCTTCCAAGTCTCTCCTTCAAATCGGTATCCTCCTTTAGCTGATGCTAAAGAGTTTATCCTTTTTATTTCTCCGCCGATTTATTACATTTTAGCACCGCCATTAACACTTTAGCACAGCCAAAGACATGGTGTGAACATTAGGAGGGCGTCCAATTCGGGCTATTTGCTGCCAGCAAATAGATATCTTATTTCGTCTCCAAAATATAATCTCTTGCCGTTAGGTTCCCTAGGGACTGTGCTGCCGAAATTGATTATAATCGACTCACTGCGCCTTTGATTTTCTGTCCTATAATAACGCATATTACGTTTTTCCTTTTGCGTTATATTTAACTATCTTTATAGTTCACCACCATTGTTTTATTTCTTATCTGCTTTCCAATATCTCTTCCGGTCGTATATTTTCTGTCTGCCCGTAGAAAAACATAATTTCTAAATGCCCGCCCTCTTCATATTCAAAAACGTGCCATTCCAGTTCTGGAAAATGCAGTGTCATGCCAACCTCTAAGGGTATAGCCTCCGCCATATTCTGCTCCGCACTGCCGCAGCGAACCCACGCCCTGTCCGAGCTTATAATATAAAC
>Ga0255443_1033_pt2 | contig 11880 bp, 14 predicted proteins | sample ANMaggSSYBR02D11_FD_182641 | JGI IMG/M metagenome (GOLD analysis project Ga0255443, IMG submission 182641) | Sediment cell enrichment communities from methane seep in Santa Monica Basin, California, United Staets - ANME aggregate JGI... | ecosystem: Environmental > Aquatic > Marine > Cold seeps >... | reverse complement strand
CTCTTCTATTCAGAGAGTCCCCGGTTGGTGTGAGGGGATTGGACAGAGACGGTGAAATCCCCTCCGTAATCCAAACCTTTCGAGTCCTCTCAAGACAGGCCGCCAGGCGAGGAACATCGCTCCCGCAGAGGCAATATGCCATAAGGGAGCCGGCCCGGCCGTTACCCCGGACCAATGAGACCGCAATTCTGCGGTAAAAGCAGGTGGCACCACGAACACCCCTCGTCCTGCTGGCGAGTGGGTGTTTTAATTATCCCAACCAGGAGTGCTTATATGTTAGATATTCAGCTTTTCCGGGAAAATCCCGACCTGATCCGCCAGTCATTAACCAAACGGCACCAGGATCCGTCTCCTGTCGACCAGGTCATTACCCTCGATGAAAAACGCCGGGAATTACTCCAAGAAGTGGAGCGCCTGCGCGCGGAACGCAACCAGGGTTCCCAGGAAATTAAAAAAATCGAGGATCCTGATCAACGCCAGGAAAAAATCGCTTCCATGCGTGCAGTAGGCGACCAGGTTGATCTACTTAATAGCAAATTAAAAGAAGTGGAGATAAACCTCAAGTCGCTGATGGCGGAAATTCCCAATTTAGTGGATGACCGAGTCCCGGACGGTGCAGACGAAAGCGAAAACGAGCTAATCAAAACCGTCGGTGATGTGCCTGAATTTTCATTTACCCCTCAACCCCATTGGGACCTGGGGCCCGCGCTGGGCATCCTGGATTTCGAACGGGGAGTTAAACTTTCTGGAACGCGTTTTTACGTACTAAATGGGGTCGGTGCCAGGCTGCAGCGGGCATTGGTGAGTTTTATGCTCGACACTCACACCCGCCACGGTTACCAGGAGCGTTATACACCCTTCATGGTCAAGGAAGATATTGTATTTGCTTCCGGCCAGCTGCCAAAGTTTGCGGGAAACCTCTACCATGACCACGAAGAAGATTTCTGGTGGGTTCCCACCGTTGAAGTGGCGCTGACCGGACTGCACAAAGATGAAATCCTGGAAGAAACCGCTCTTCCGCTGGAATACACAGCCTATTCTCCCTGCTTCCGGCGCGAGAAAATGAGCGCCGGCCGGGAAGTGAGGGGCATTAAACGAGGCCACCAATTTGACAAGGTAGAAATGTATATCTACTGCACCCCGGAAGAATCAGAGAAGCAATTCCAGCGTATGGTGGATGATGCCGAACGCGTCTGCCGGGAATTGGAGCTGCCCTACCGGGTTAACAAACTCTGCACCGGTGATCTGGGTTTTCACGCCGCTATCACCTACGACATTGAAGTTTGGGCTGCCGGATGCGGGGAATGGCTGGAAGTAAGCTCTATTTCCAACGTGCTTGATTTTCAAGCCCGTCGTGCAGCAATCCGCTACCGGCCGAAAGATAAAAAAGGAACCCGCTTTGTCCATACATTAAACGGCTCCGGCCTGGGTCTTCCCCGGGTGATGATCGCCGTCCTGGAAAATAACCAGCAGGCGGATGGCTCGGTGGTGATACCCGAAGTACTTCGCCCCTGGATGGGTGGCGTGGAAATAATCGAGCCCCCAACATAATGAACTAGTCTCCCGAGGTAATATCGACCTCGGAGGTCAATATTACCTCGGGGACCTGTCACAGGAAACAACACATGCCAAATTGGCTCAACCTTTCTCTAAATATCCTCATTTATCTGATCATGGCCGTAGGGCTGCTTGGTATGGTCATCCCTATTTACCCCGGGGTGATAATCATCTGGGCAGCTGTTTTGATCCATGGACTAGTGACCAGTTTCGCGACTCTGGAAATCTGGGTCCTGGTCATCATCAGTTTGCTGGCACTGGCTGGCACCCTGATAGATAATTTTTTAATGGGCGGAAAAGCCCGCCAGGCTGGCGCCAGCTGGGTTTCCATCGGCGGCGCACTGCTGGCCGGACTGATCGGCACTTTTGCCTTTCCTCCCCTGGGAGGATTACTGGCAGCGCCAACACTGCTGTTCCTGCTGGAATATTCCCGGCTGCGGGATTCGACTGAAGCCTGGGGGATTACCAAAGGCTTGCTGACCGGCTGGGGACTCTCGTTTGTGGCTCGCTTCTTGATCGGGCTGGCAATGGTCGTGATTTGGGCAGTATGGGGAGTTAGGTGACTTAATAACATGCTTCCGCTTGTTCTTCAGACCTCCGAGGTTGGCATAACCTCGGAGGTCTTTATTATAGATTGACACCAGGGTTCCCATCATCTACACTTAACTCAATTGTGAAGGAGTGACTCATGACCCAGGACACCGGCGGCTACCAAGATGACCCCTTTGTTGCCCAATTATATGATCAGGTCATCCCCTATCGTGATCGGCCGGACGTGGAGTTTTTTGTTAATTTTGCCCTAGAATCCGGCGGCCCTATCCTTGAGGTCGGCTGCGGAACTGGACGGGTTTTGATTCCTACAGCCCGGGCTGGTATCCCCATCAGCGGGTTGGATCTTTCCGGACATATGCTGGATATTTGCCGGCAGAAACTGAAAGACGAACCCCTCGAAGTGCAAGATCAGGTCACCTTGATTCAAGGCGATATGCGTGACTTCTCCCTCGGGAAAACTTTTTCCCTGGTTACAACTCCTTTCCGTCCCTTCCAGCATTTACTCACCGTGGAAGACCAGGTCAGCTGCCTGACCAGCATCCGCCGCCACCTGGAACCGGGCGGTGCGCTGATCCTTGATATTTTCAATCCCTCCCTGGAAGCCTTCACCGCAGACAATTTAGGAGAGGAAATCGGGGAGGAACCCGAATTTACCACCCCGGAAGGCATCAAAGTTTTACGATTTAACAAAACTATTTCCAGGGATATTGTCAACCAGATCATCCAGGTAGAATTGATTTATTACTTGACCCATCCCGATGGTCAGAAAGAACGCCTGGTACATGCCTTCCCCCTGCGGTACCTTTTCCGCTTTGAGGCGGAGCACCTGTTATCTCGCTGCGGATTTGAGGTTAAAGAGGTCTACGCTGATTATCAAAAGAATCCACTCGGCTTTACTTATCCCGGTGAACTGATCTTTGTAGCTCGTGCCTGTTAGTTGACATGTACTGGATTCCAGCCACCCAGAAAACAGCTTCACAGCAGTTAACTTTAAGGGTGATAAACTTATGAACCGCAAATCTCTTAGTATAAGTCTGCTCTTAACTGCCGCAGACCTGGGACAAATAGTGGCTACCTGGCTGCTGTATGATCCCCAGGCGAATGCCTTGATCATCAACCTGGGCTGGGGTGTCATTTTGCTTTCAGCAGTGTTCGGATGGCTGCCAATCTTTACTTTTCGCTCCCGAGGCGGAGTTAAGGGACGCGGCTACATACACACCACAGTTCTGGTGGACACCGGAGTTTACAGTATTGTCCGTCATCCCCAATATCTGGCCATTCTCCTGATCAATATCGCACTCCCTCTAATCACCCGTCACTGGCTGGTGGTCATCCTGGGAATTATTGGAGCGGGTGTAATTTGCCTGAATATCTTGGAAGAGGAGAAAGAAAGCCTGGGCAAATTCGGGGACGCTTACCAAAATTATCAAAAGGAAGTACCCCGTCTAAATTTCCTACTCGGTTTATTTAGATTGATATACCACAGGCGAAACTAACAAATCAAAGGAAGGCCTGGTATGACCCGATCCCATCGAACCCGGAACCTGGTTTTTGTTTTTCTTGGAGTACTTGTACTGCTCTTTAAAAGCTCTTATACGGGTCCCTGCGCAGAGATATTTTATCGGTATGCATCTAATTTCTCGGTCTCTTTTGCGATCTACTTCATAGCCCAACTGGGATTCTATCCCCTTCCCTATCCCAAATTGATCTCAGCTGCTGGCGCCTTGCTGGCTGTAGAACTCTTTGAACTTACCAATGGTTTTGGAGTTATGTTGAATTTTTATGATCCCTGGGACTACTTCGCCAATGCCCTCGGGGTCGGGTTTGCTCTGGGGATTGATTTGTTAATCAATCATTCCCTGGAAAAGAACCTGATGGAATCCAACGACGGGGAAAAATTATCATGACCGATACTCAACTGCCATTCAACCCCCACAGCGTGATCCTCTTTCAGGGTGATTCCATCACCGATGCCAACCGAACTCGCTCCCGGATCGGTCCCAACTCGCCCGATGGTCTGGGATTTGGGTATGCGCGGAAAACTGCTGATTCGCTTTTGGAAAACTACCCAGATCATTACTTTCAAATATATAACAGGGGTGTCAGCGGGGATCGAATTCAGGATATGAAAAGCCGCTGGGAAGCGGATTCCCTGCGCTTGCTGCCGGATATAATCAGTGTTCTAATCGGGGTCAATGACACCTGGAATCAGGTGATGCTAGGTATGGGTTCAGATCCGGAGCAATACCAGGCGATGTTTCACAATATCCTCACAGAAACCCGGCAGTTCCTGCCTTATACCCGGCTTGTACTCTGCGAACCCTTTCTTCTCCTTACAGGAGAAGTAACCCGGGATTGGTCCGCGGATATTACCCGCCGGCAAGATTATGTCCGGGATCTTGCGGATGAGTTTAACGCGGTTTTTGTTCCTTTTCAAAGTGCCCTGGATCAGGCAACTCAGCAGGTATCTCCTTCCCAGCTTCTGGAAGATGGTGTTCATCCAACAGACCGCGGGCACCAGGTATTGGCAGATTGCTGGATGAAAACAGTGTTGGGTTAAATAGAAGGAACCCGGTCTTTTGGAAAGACCGGGTTCCTTAATTAACATCCTCTTTTTATTTTTCGGGCGGCGGTACCGGCAAACCTTCCACTGCCGTGTCTACCCACTTGTCACCTTCGTCAATCAACATGACCGGAATATCCTGGCGAATAGGGTATTTCCTACTGCATTCATTACAAACCAACCAGGTTTCTTTGTAATAATCCAGGGTTCCTTCCCTGGTTTGGACACAGGCAGGACATCTCAGGATCTCAAGCAGTTCTTTACTTACCATTTGCTCCTCCTCTGCTGGAGTCAATTTTTGTTTCAATTATATCTTAATTCTTTTTACAGGGATCATCCGGGTCAGGATTTTCGGGAGGCATCTTGTTGGTTCCCGGTCCATACTGACAAACCGCTGCCCAGGGCTCATATTTGGTTCTAAATATATCTTGCCATAGTTTCTGACCGTCCCGGTATACATTCCGGGTCACAGTCACAGTCGCGCCCTTAACTGCCCAATCCACCTGCCTCACCACTCCCTTTGCCAATTCCGGGTTCTCTTCATATATCGGATCCGGAGGATCTGTTATTTTTTTCAGACCGGTGGTGCTCCAATCAACCGTCCTTCCGTCCAAAGTGCTGTAAAATTTCCAGGTTAGCGAATTCCTGGTTTTATTCAGGTAAGTTTCCATCAACAGCCAGTTTTCAGTATCGTTGGTAAATTTAAAATCCACCTGGGGGACATACACAGTGGCATCCAGTCCGGCTAATTTGGAATTGTTGGCGCCGTTGGGTTTTTGTTCGTAATACCCAACTCGGTAGGAGTGCGGGGAACGTTCAACAACAGGGAAACCCCCAAAGAAAACTGCCCGGAATAAAGTGGTGCTAACCTGGCAAACGCCACCTCCAACGCCTTTTATTGTCCGATCTCCAAAAATAATCCAGGCCTCTGAATAGCCAGCTTCCAAGCTGACATCTCCCAGCTGCTCTGCCATGGAAAAAGTTTCGCCGGGAGCGATAAAAATGCCATGGAATTTTGCTGCTGCTGTTTTGATATTATTGATCCGGGAGGAATTAGATCCGAAAAAATAAGTGGACTGAGAACTCACCAATTCGATGACACCCAGCTCCTCGGCAGTGCTCTCCCCGGTAACATCCGGCTGGGTCTTCTCAACAACCAATGCAATTTCGTGATTCCCTGTCGCCAGCTGGTCCTCGATTACAACAATTGTCTGGTCAATGTCCAGTTCCAATCCAATAAATTCCTGCTCAATCAAAACCAGCTCGCGAGTGTCGTCATCAAAGTACATTCTCGCGTTCTGGGGTTCGCGGTTGATCTTCTTCGCTCTTTTCTCCAGGTATTCCCGCAGCATCTCCGGATCAAGAGCAATCCGGTAGGAATCTCCATCATTCGTGGAAATTCGTTCAATAATCATCATCTCCACCAGCTGCTGGGGAGAAAGTTCCCAGGGACCGGGATCCTTCTCTGCCGCGTCAGGTATTTTCAATACCAGTGGTTGACTTAATATTTCCCGGGCAGTTTCTGCCTGCGCGCTGACATCCAGGATATCCGGATAGGTTTCGTAAACGATCAGGGGGATACTGCCGTCCTGCAGAGTTCTCATCTGCAATGCGACCACATCTAGAGAAGCAGGGATATCCATCTCTCTGCCAATCTGTCCCGCCTGAACCAGAATTTCCAGCCCCTCTAATTCTAAGGAAGCCTCTATAACGGGTTGGTTAACCCCATCTGCAATACCCTCTAGATATTCGGTCCCCGTCTTTTCATCCATCACAAATTGAGGAGCGATGACGATGCCGTGGCGAAGCACTTGAATTTGGGCTGCTACCCTTTTTGTTATGCTTCCCTCTCTTCCAGTCTGGAAAGCAAGTTCAGCATTGTAATTGGGACTGAAAAATAAGCCTAACTCTGCTGGTGACGCCTCCCAGCTTAAATCATCGTATTGAAGGGTTATCTTCCCCTGTCCAGGATATGTATATTCATTTTTTAATAGTTCAGCCGCGTCAGTAGGCGTTTGACCGCTTAGGTTAATCCAGCCTGAATAAATTCCCGGAAAGATCCGGCCATCATAAATGGCGCGGAATCCCAGTGTGAAGAGGCTTACTACCAGGGCAAACAACAGCAATCCCCCAGCCAGGGCGGCAATAGCTTTTGTGAGAATCTTTGAGAAGTCAGGACTGTTCTTCATTGGGCTCATTTTACCAAAAGTGGCGGGGCAGCGCCCACCCTGCTCTGTGTTATTGGTTGGTTTATCAATACAAGTATACCTGCCAGGTCACTTTATTAATGCAATATTCCTGCCATCAATTACCTTCTTCATAATATTAATTATCCTGAAGCTTGCTCCTGTGCTGAAATCTTATCCGGAAATTCCGGCAGGCAAAGGCTCCCCCAGGAACATGGTCTCATCGTCCGGATGTGCAAAAAATACCGGGGTTCTCAGCTTAAGTCTCAGTATTCGTTTAGCGATTCAAAGGGTATCACAAGCTCTATTAATAAGATATAAGAACATACTGGTGAAACAAAATGCGCCCTTCCTGCGTATATAATTAAAGTGAAATAATAGGCACAGCCATACATTATTTAACTCAATTCGGAGGAAACAAATGCAAATCACAATTTTGGTCGCAGCATTAGCAGCCTTTTCCTGGCTGGTAGTGATCGGGTTTATTGCCCTGGCAGTAATGCGTGCCCGCCAGGGAAAGAAAACGCGCGGATCCTTGACCGGGATTATCGTTGCGATAGTTTTAGCCATCGTGCTCAACACGGTCAGCGCCGGCCTGGTATTTATCCAGCCCCAGGAACGCGGCGTGGTCATCAGCGCCGTTGCCCCTGACGGATATAGGCAGGATATTCTGCAGCCCGGTTTGCGCTGGGTGATTCCCTATGCAGAAAGCGTCCAAATCTATCCTATCTCCAAGAGTACCTACACTATGTCAATCGCCAGCCTTGAGGGAGATATCCAGGGAGACGATTCGATTGCAGCCCGCACGTCTGATGGACAGGAAGTATATATTGATGCTTCGATCATTTATTCTCTTGATCCGGCTGACATCCTTGAAGTTCATATCGTCTGGCAGAACCGCTATTTGGACAGCCTGATACGCCCTACTGTCCGTGGTGTAATCCGCGATGCGGTCTCCCAATTTAAAGTCAACGAAGTTTACAGTACCAATCGCGATGAACTCAAGATACAAATCGAAGAAACTATGACGAAGGCACTAGACGACAACGGTTTAATCCTCTCTGACTTTGTGCTGCGCAACATCACCTTTACCACCGAATACGCGGCGTCAATTGAGAAGAAACAAATTGCAGAGCAGCTTGCGCAGGAAGCGGAGTACATAGTAGAACAGCGCAAACAGGAAGCCGAACAAGCCCGGCAGGTTGCTGAAGGAACCAGGGACGCTGCTATCCTTGAAGCGGAAGGTAGAGCTGAATCGCAGGTGATTGAAGCCAGGGCTGAAGCGCAAGCTTTGCAATTGATCGCCGATGTTCTCGCTAAGTACCCCGAGCTGCTTACCTACCGCTATATCGAAAAATTGGCTCCCGGAATCCAGGTAATGTTGGTCCCGAGTGACAACCCTTATCTGCTGCCGCTGCCTGAGTTAATTCCCTAGGCAACAGGTGGTAATTTCACCATAGAGAGCAGCTAGTATACAATCGCAGCATGTACCAGGACCCCGGAGTTTTGTAAAACTCCGGGGTCCTTAGTTTACACATCTCACCCCATAAGTGCTTCTTATGATAAAATTTTTATTGAAAATATACCTTTCTAATTAATTTTTCTAAATAATAACTCCTATGGAAAGTAAAGAACAAAAACCCAGCGGCCGAGAAATTCGCCTCACCTCACTTTCAACTTGCGCTGGTTGAGCGTCCAAGCTGGGCGCGGAAGCGCTGGCGCAGGTTCTGCGCCCGATCGAGGGGCTTTTTTCAAAAGAAGATTTTCCTGATCTGGTGGTCGGGATGGGTGAGCCGGATGACGCGGCGGTTTGGCGGCTGGACAAGGACCGGGTCCTGATCGCGACCACGGACTTCTTCACGCCAGTGGTAGACGATCCTTATGATTACGGGGCAATTTCCGCTGCTAACAGCCTGTCCGATATTTACGCTATGGGTGGGACCCCGTTCCTTGCCCTCAACATAGCCGCTTTCCCGCCTAATATGCCTCCCGAAGTTTCCGGCGAAATATTACGCGGTGGCGCTGAAAAAGCGAAAGAAGCCGGAGTGGTTATTGCCGGCGGTCATACAATCCAGGATCAAGAACCGAAATATGGCCTGATTTGTTTGGGGTTCGCCCATCCGGATCTGATCATGACTAAATCCGCTGCCAATCCTGGGGATGCATTAGTTATCACCAAGCCGTTGGGTTTTGGCACGACAACTACCGCCATCAAGGATCAAAAAGCCAAGCCCGAACATATCCGGGAAGTAGTGATCTGGATGAAACGGCTCAATCAAAAAGCATCCGAAGTTGCGCAGTCTGTTGGCGTAAAAGCTGCCACTGACATTACCGGATACAGTTTGCTCGGTCATGCCTGGGAAATGGCAGAGCAATCCAAGGTTGGGTTAAATATCCACTGGGACATGATCCCCTTTATCAGCTCAGCCAAGGAATATGCCAAGTTGTTCAGTTTCCCTGGCGGGGCTTTTGACAATAAATTATATTTTGGCGAACACGTCCAATTTCCCAAATCCATGACTGAAGAAGAGATCATGCTGCTGTTTGATCCGCAAACCAGTGGTGGTTTGTTATTTTCTGTTGATTGCAATCAGCTGGACAACCTGGTCATAAAAGCCGAAAGGATGGACCAACCAATCTGGGTCATAGGCGAAGTTGTGGAGGGAGATGAGATTATTGTAAAATAAAAATAATCAACATCATTAATAACAAAGAGGCTGTCCAAATCATCAGGCAGCCTCTTCCTATTTAACCTAATCTGTCTCGTTCTTAACCGGTTCCGCTTCTGGAATTCCCCAATCCCCAGCATAATCCAGGCGGAAGGGTTTTGCTTTTTCTTCCAGGTATAATCGCTGCAGTTCAACAAGCTGCCGCAGATGCACCAGATCATGAGCCACCCAGGAGACGAACAAATCTCCGGCTTTAATTTCACCAAAAGGCGCTTCATAAACCATGTCCCAATCTGGATTTTCTACCGAATCCAGCCACCCCAGGTTTGTATTACGAAGAGTCATAAACCGTGTCAGGGATTCAAACAAATCCTGTTCATTATATTTACCCTCAATAACCCAAGCCTCGGGGTCAATTGGCGTCCAGGGTTTTTCAGACTTTTCTATGATTATTTTAAGCCTGGCTGGAAAATCCAATTCCTCTTCATCGGCCAGGTGATTAACAACTTCCAGGATCGACCAGGTTTCAGGATCTGGTTTCCAGCGGGCTTGTTCTTCTGGTATGCCCCGGGCCAGGGCAGCAATCCGGTCCCGGTTAATCGCTAACTGCCTCTTAAAATAGGCTGATTCCATGTTTCCTCCTGGATTTACTGCCTGAAAAGACGGTACTTACCTGCCATCATCAGGGGAATTACTTAACAGGCCCCTTAATCTATTCCATTATACAGGATATTAGCCCTTGCCCAGCGCGGCATCCACTGCGGCCAGAGCATGGATTTCCATGGTGTCAAAAACGGGGACGGGCACATCTTCCTGCTTCACAAGCAAGCCGATCTCAGTACATCCTAAAACTATACCTTGCGCTCCTCCTGCTACCAGGGCTTCAATTACCTCCCGATATATCTGCCGGGAACTGTCTGTGATCATTCCTTTCACAAGTTCATCATAGATCACCCTGTGTACCAGCTCTCTTTTTTCCCTGTCCGGAATCAATACTTTCAACTGATGACTTTCTTCCAGGCGCCCTCGGTAAAATTCTTTTTCCATTGTGAAACGAGTCCCCAACAAGCCAATGGTGTCCAGCTCCCGTTGTTTGACAGCTTGAGCAGTCGCGTCGGCAATGTGCAAGAGGGGAATATTGATGCCTGCCTGAACCTCTTCCGCCATCAAGTGCATAGTGTTGGTACAAATTAAGACAAAATCAGCGCCGCCTTTTTCGACTAATTGCGCCGTTTCCACCATGATTCGAGTTGCCTCGTCCCAGTCTCCCCGGTTTTGCAGCTCCTCGATCTCAGCAAAATCGAGTGATACCATAACGCTTTTTGCTGAGTGAACTCCACCTAATTCCTTTTGGATAACCTGATTGATAATCCGGTAATATTCAATGGATGATTCCCAGCTCATCCCGCCAATTAATCCGATGATCTTCATCCTGACTCTCCTTTGAATAATCAATTAAATTTGCTGGTTCCCGATTAATAATCACAACATCGGCGTTGGGTTTATTTGCCTTTACACAAGTATCGGAACCCCGCTCCCTTGATCGTGTTTCCAGATGTATAATTATTATGTCACAAATTATAAAAGGAGAAACTATGAAATACAAATTCCCTTCAGTTGAGTGGATCAATAAAGTTCGTGAGTTATTAAACGAGAGCGAATCCTACCAACGCTCTGCAAAAGACTGGGAAGGTGATTTTATTTTTGTCGTCGAACCGGACGAAGCCTATCCCCATACTTCATACTTACACCTGGAACTTTACCATGGCTCAAGCCCCGGGGCTGCCCTGGTGAATGAAGATGAGCTTCCAGAAACAGAGTACTCCCTCAATGCTCCCTTCAGTACTTGGCGAAGAGTTATCGAAGGCAAACTCGATCCCATCCAGGGAATGATGACCCGTCAATTAAAACTGAAGGGTGATCTAATGAAGATCATGCGCTATCCAAAAGCTGCCCAGGAAATCGTTTCCTGCTGCGCAGATGTCCCGACTGAGTGGTAAAGATCTTTGTTCTCAATTTTGATTTTTAAGGAGGCCCAGGATGTGGCATTTTGTTTCCCCAAATATCGTTTTTGGTGAGGGCGCATTAAACTCGCTGGAGGAGTTAATCGGAAAAAGAGCCCTGATCATTACCGATAATAACCTGGTTCAGATAGGTATCGCAGAACAGGTGACTTCTTATCTGATAAAAGCAGGTTTTGATATCCAGGTATTTGATGAAGTTGAACCCGATCCAACAACCCAAACTGTAATTAAGGGAGCTGCGGCAGCAAGTGAATTTAATTGTATAGGGCAGAAGCAAACCTACTGCTCGGCCATGTGGCAAGTGGAATATTGAACCCAGGGTATGACCC
>Ga0255443_1057_pt1 | contig 11981 bp, 9 predicted proteins | sample ANMaggSSYBR02D11_FD_182641 | JGI IMG/M metagenome (GOLD analysis project Ga0255443, IMG submission 182641) | Sediment cell enrichment communities from methane seep in Santa Monica Basin, California, United Staets - ANME aggregate JGI... | ecosystem: Environmental > Aquatic > Marine > Cold seeps >... | reverse complement strand
CAAGTCCGCCACGAAAGCGGAGATCACAGTTGTCGGCTGCGTAAGCGAGACACCCAACGTTAGAAACGCCCAATGCCATAAGCCGCCCAAAAAGTTTCGTCGGTTCAAGGATGCTTCGGATTGGTGCTGATCGGCCTTAATATCTTCGCGAGGATGCATACAGTTATATCTGTTGATCCTTGAATGTGACAACCGCTCCCGCTGGAAAAGGTTGAACACGCTCGCCAAATGCGTTCCCCAGCGCTTTAATGGCATCGTCGCCAGTGCAGTGGTTCAGGTAAAAAAGAAGGTCTGAATATCGCTCATCAAGCACATTGATCACATGATCCATCAGCCTGCCATCAGCGGTCATCAGGTGCGTGCCGCCCATTACAGTAATAATTGGTCCTTTAAAGTTTTCTTTCACATGCGCAAGCGTATTCAGCAATCCCGCATGGCAGCACCCGCAGATCACAACCAGACCATCTTGCGTCTTGAGCACCAACGACATGTCATCGCGATATGGGTCAGGCTTCCATTCTCCTCCATCACGTATATAGTGGCTGCTGCTGCGCCCCTCCGGTTCCGCCCGCTTTGTTATCTCTCCGGTTGTCCATAAGCTGGGAAATATTTCCATTGGCGTATCGCTCAGCCGAATCTCGACTCTATTGGTATATTCTTCCCGGCTCTTTTCAAACCCGCTTGCATCATACTTTCCATCGTGCAGGGAAAACTTAGAGCGGAAGACATCTTCATTAGCGTACATGATCAAATCGGGTTTTTCAGGAATGACAGCCTCCAGGCCGCCTGTATGGTCAAAGTGTGCGTGGCTGATAGCCAGCGCATCAATATCCTTCACGCTAAGATTCAGTAGTGACATATTGCGTGCTAATACATCCGCTGTTTGCCCCGAATCAAAAAGAACGACACCTGCTTCAGTTTCGATCCAAAAAGCCAGGCCGTGTTCGGTCTTGAGACTTGTGCCTTTTTGTGCTTTATTATCAACCACGCAAATTACTTTATTCATCAGACACATCCTCCATCTTTTATATTAATCCAACAAAAAACATGAATTATGTTTTTTACTTACTCCCCCGCCAATTCTGCTGTTCAATTGACAAGAAGTTCTGGCGTTCTTCATCATTCATAACCGCCAAATCCACTTTGTCCAACTTTCCTCCTGCACTTTGAGCTGCGTTTGCCAGATGATTAATGATAAGATTTCTTACGTTCTCCGGGATATTCGGGAAAGGCAGCACCATTATTAACGATACCTTTCCTTCCGATGTTACCTTCACATCGCGGAGCATGCCCAAATCCAATAAGGTAGCTGATATAGAGGGGTGCTCAACTTTCTCAAGTGATTCAATGATTTTGTTCAACATATTTTTATCGGTCATTTCTTCCTCTTTTACTGGTCGCATTTATTAACCGGATTGTACCTTTAAAAATTTTTGTTTATTAATAATCCGCATATTTAATAAACTGGCAAAATCCTTATAGTTTCTATCACCGCAGCAATCTACGGGGTATTTAATGAGGAATAAATTTTATCTCTTACACGTACACAAAATCCGGTGTTAATCATACAGGTATACTAATGCAACCATCTGCTTGAACACAATCCCGGTCCGCTTTATCCGCCAATTGTGACAGGAATTCCATAGGCAGCGATACAAGAACGCAATTCTTCGATCTGCTCTTCACTATATTCCGCAAGATCACCAAGCGAGTAATCCATTCCGAGTCGGGCATATTTGCCAACACCGTACCGATGGTATGGAAGCAGATCAATCTGTTTAACTGTGTCCAATTCAGTGATAAATTCCATCCGTGCTTTAATATCACCCAGATCGTCATTAACTCCCGGGACCATTACCAGGCGGATATGCAGCGGGGTATCGCGCACAGCGAGCAGCCGCGCATTCGCAAGAATGAGATCGTTGTCCCGCCCGGTCAGGCGCTGATGCAGCGCTCGATCACCAGTTTTTATATCGTATAGCACCAGGTCAATCACATCCAGCACTTCTTCAAAACGGCACCAGGAAACTTCTCCGGCAGTATCCAGAGCAGTGTGAACACCAGCACTTTTTACTTGCTCAGCCACCTGCCGCACAAAGCCGGCCTGATAAAGCGGCTCCCCGCCAGAAAAGGTCACTCCGCCGCCCGAAGTTTGATAAAAGACCTCATCTTTCAGCAGCTCAGCTGTCAATTCGTCAACGGGTATTTCTCTTCCGATCAGCTCAAACGCTCCTTCAGGACATGCGACAGCGCATTCACCACAGACAGTACATTTATCCCTGTCAACGACAATAATGTTGTCACTGCCAAAAGACAGCGCTTGATGAGGACACACATCTATACAAGCCCCGCAACTCACACATTTAGAATGCGTATGAAGCAGGTCTGGGTGAGGATGGATCAACTCTGGGTTGCTGCACCACAAGCAGCCCAGCGGGCATCCCTTTAAAAAGACAGTGTCTCGAATCCCCGGGCCATCCTTAGTTGAGTATTTCTGAACATGCGAGATAAGCCCGAGGTCAGGATTAAATAAGGGCATAACATGCTGATTATACTTGCTATAAAAGTTGCATAGGTAGTTAACCACTTCTATATATAGAAATTTCTAATGAGCAATTCTCTTTTTTTGGGGGCTTGACACTTTAGGGAATAAAACTCCCTATGAATTTTCCTCTAATCTCTAAAGTGCCTACTTATAAGTGGGTAAGGTTCCCCTAAAATAGTACAAGTGATAAGTAGAAAAACAGGGAAAAAAGGCGGCGAACATGAAAAGGAGTAGATACAATGAAAGTCAGATCATCAAAGTCCTCAAAGATGGCGATCTGGTATGCCGGTCACAGATAATTGCAGAGAACACGGTATCTGTCGGGCAACACACTACAAATGGAAGCCCAAATATTGGGGCATGGATATCCATGAGATGAAGCATCTGAGGTAACTGGAAACAGAAAACCGAAGGTTGAAGCAAATGTATGCAAAATTGAGTTTAAACCACAATATATTGAAGGACATAGTAGCAAAAAAGCTGTAAAGCCCGACGTGCGGTGGAAAAATATACCCAACCAGATGACACCTCCAGTGTATTTGAACATGAGAATTATCACTGATCACCTGCCTTAGATATGACGAGGATAGTGAATCCTACGATTTCTGAAACCTTACCCTTCTTTTTTTGCTAATGCATATATAATCATTTTAGACAACTAACAAGAAAGGGATTCCCCTGTGGTCGATCGTATAAGACAGGTTGCGTGGCTGAGGAAATTCGAAATGGCTGCAATTGTAGTTTTTATGCTGGCGGCCGTCGTTGCGTTGGCAACCAGCTCCACCGGTCAAACGCCGTCCCTCCTGCCTGCCACTCCGGATGTATCCATTAATGCCTATGCCTACGCCATGCCCAACAACGGCTGGGCTCCACTCACTGTTTATTTCAGTCCCTACGATACCAGCACAGAGAGTAATTCCATCGTGCGCTACGAATGGGACCTGGACGGCAACGGCCTGTTCGAGAGCGACGCAACCAGCAACCAGGGCTATGCCTCCTACACCTATACCAAAGCCCGCGACTATACTATCTCCCTGCGCGTCACCAGCGCGGGCGGAGGCACCGCCACAGCACAGACGGTTGTCAGCGTTCGTCACCCGGCCTCCAGCAGTGTGGACTACTGGTCCATCTTTGACGATACGCGCGTGGGGCGCGTGCAGGTTACGCTCGATAAAACTGATTGGGACCAGATGTGGGTGGATCCCATCGCAAAAATCCAGGCGCACGCGGACGCGGTCGTCTTTGGCAAGCGGCTGCAGGATGTCGGCTTCCGCATGCGCGGGCAGTTCTCGCTGCGCAATTCCGGCGATAAGAAGCCTTTCAAGATCGATATCGATGCCTACATCGATGGTCAGGAATATAAGAACCTGCGCCAGCTGATGCTGCTAAACAACATAGGCGATCCCAGCCTGCTTATGGAGAAGCTTGCCTATGAGGGTATGGCATTCACCGGTCTACCCGCCAGCCATGTATCATTTGTGGAATTGTGGATTGATATCCGCGATGACGAACAGGACGCCATTTTCTGGGGGGTGTATTCACTGGTCGAACGTGTGGACAACAAGTACATCCGTAACCGCTTCACGGCTGACGCAAAAGAGGGCAACCTGTATAAGGCCAGCCACGCGCAGCGCGGTCCTATGGACCTGGTGTATTATGGCGACGATATCGAGGATTATCCGGTGCAGAATGGCCAATATGCTTACGGGAAGATGAACAATGAAGAGAAAGACGATTACAGCGACATCACCGCGCTTGCCCGCACGATCGACGGCAGGGATTACTTGACTGAAGCGGATTATATCCAGGCGTTGGAAGAGGCCATCAATGTGGATGCGTTTCTGCGCTGTCTGGCTGTCAACGCCATCATAGATAACTGGGATTCCTACATCAACACCGGCAATAACTTCTATCTGTTCAATAATCCGGTCAGCGGGCGCTTTGAGTGGATCCCCTGGGACCTGACCTGGGGCGGTAACACGCAGGCATCTCTTATCACACGCATGGATTCGGAATTGATGGAAGCAGGTGCACCCATGTTTGTAAAAACCATGGCGATCGAAAAATACCATCGGGCCTACCTGGCATATATTGATTTGCTGACACGCTACTGGTTCACACCGGAAAAGCTGTCCCCGCTGGTCAATCACTACCATGACATGATTGCGCCTTATATCAGCCAGTCCACCGGCGACAAGGCGTTCTACGGGAGCGATCCTATGTATGAGCAGGATGCGTTCACGCATTCCGCGGACGGACTAATTGAATTTATTAAAGGGCGCAGTGCATACATCGCCAGCGTCCTGCAGGAGCAATTATCAACCATAGCAGAACAAACAAGCGAGGTGAAAAATGAAGAATAAAACCAGAATTACCCGTATATTATGCCTTTTCGCAATCCCATTACTGCTGATGAATTTTTCAGCCGCCGCTGCCCAGGAGGGGGAAGGAGATTTTCAGGAGGACTTCAGCGAAACCAATTTTGAAGGATGGGAAAAATCTGAAGGTGTCACCGTGCAGGAAGGTGCTCTGCAGGTCAGCTCCGGAAACGTGGCCATCAAAACCGGTAATTACCGTAATTTCAACCTTTCTGTGGATATGAAATTCTCTGGACAGGGTTTAGTCATCCTGCGCTTTAATATGTCCGAAGGCGGGGATAATGCCGTGATCTTTTTTGAAGAGCGCATTGTAATTGAGCATATTGTCCAGGGGCAGCCGACAGAGTTAGCCTCAATTGATTGGAACGGTTTCTCGGGCGAGTGGCAGACCGTACAGATAACCAACACCAGCCAGCAGATATCTGTCTCAATTGGTGATGAAACCACCGTATCCACTGAAGGGGGAGCAGAGGAGATGGGTGGGGCGATCGGATTCTTCATGGAAGGAGAAAACCAGGTCTTGATCGACAACATCAAGTTGACCACTGTCGCAGGTGCTGAAGGCGAAGGTGCTCCAGAAGAAGCACCGCAGCCCGCAGCGGAAACTTCGCCTGTACAGGCCACTGCCGCACCCTCCACCCTGGATGCGTTGCTCGCCAGTTTGGCGCCCGGCCAGTCGCCTACCCTCGACCTGACTGCATTCACCATCAACCTGGTGCTGTCCGTCCTGCTGTCCTACGTCCTAAGTCGGGTGTATGTACACTGGGGTTCCTCACTTTCAAACCGCCGACGCTTTGCCGCCAACTTCATCCTCATCACAATCACGACCACGTTCATAATCCTGGTCGTTCGTTCGTCCGTGGCGCTCTCCCTTGGTCTGGTCGGCGCGCTTTCCATCGTGCGTTTCCGCGCCGCCATCAAGGAGCCAGAGGAACTGGCATACCTGTTTTTCGCCATCGCCATCGGGATCGGTCTGGGTGACAACCAACGGCTCATCACGGCCATTGCCGTCGCGGTTGCCATCCTGGTCATCGCCATCATGCGCCTGTTCCGCGGACGCCAGGCAGACTTCAACCTGCACCTGACAGTTGCCAGCGGAAAACCGGATAAGGTCGCGCTGGAATCCATCAGCGCCCTGCTGCGCAAACACACCAGCCAGGTACGCCTGATGCGTTTTGATGAAAGCTCAGATATGATTGAAATATCATATCTGGTCGAATTCACTAACGGAGCTCAGTTTGAAGCAGCCAAGAACGCGCTTAAAGCCCTCTCGGACGACCTGCGTATCACCTTTCTGGATAATAAGGGACTGGGATAAATGCTGAAAAGTCCTGTGGAAACAGCCCACGCATACCGCTACGAGAAGAAATTCCTGGTCGAGAATTATTCGCTCGCGGCCATCATGCAGTCCATCCGGCTACACCCGGCACTGTTCCGCGAGCTCTATCCACCCCGCTATGTCAATAATATCTATCTGGATTCACCCCTGCTGACGGATTACTTCAGCAACCTGAACGGCTACGCCAGTCGTGGCAAGGTGCGTGTGCGCTGGTACCACAAACTGCTGCGCAACGTGAAGGACGCTGTACTCGAATTCAAGATCAAGGAAGGTGAGGTGGGCCGAAAGGAGCAATTTCCCTTCCCGACCTTCAACCCGGGCATTGGGTTGACCGAAGCTGCCTTTCGTGGTCTGATACAGGCATCAGGCCTGCCCGAAGCGGTCAGGTTCCGGATGCGCGACCTGGAATTCGCCCTGTTGAACCGCTATAAGCGCTGGTATTTCGCGACGCCGGACGAAAGCTACCGCCTGACGGTGGACGCAGATCTTTCCTTCTGCAAGTTGGCCAAGTTCGAGAACCATTTCAACCATTTCAATCATGAACGCGGTATACATATTATCGAATTGAAATACCTGACCGCGTACGACCCGGACGTGCACCGCATAACAAGCGGGCTGCCCTTTTGCATTACCCGCAGTTCAAAATATATCGCTGGTGTGGACCAGGTGTACCTGTAGGATTCAGTTTTAGGAGGAGGATCACATTTGAGTGGTTGGAGGAATACAATTCCATCCGCCCCCATGCTTCATTAGGGAATAAAACTCTCTATGAATATTCCTCTAATCTTGAAAGTGTCTACTTATGAGTGGTACAAAATTTAGGGGCTTGACACAACTGATCATGACCATTTGGGAAAAATAATTACATATGCAGCGAGACATGATGCGGAAATATGTGTATGGGTTTCACCGTCTTTTAGTGAGGATCATCGCAAATTAATTGATTGGCTTAATGAAAACATGACCGAAATTGCATTCTTTGCATTGGAAATTGAAGTTATTAAAATCGGTGATTCCTTTCCAGCACCAAGTTTTAAAGTAATTAGTAGCCCAAATGAATGGGCTCGGGCTGTGAAAGCAAGCCATGCTAAAGGTGTGTCAGAAGTGAAGTTGGACCAATTGCATTTTTGGCAAGAATTACGTGAATATAGTTAGCAACAAAAGGATACGAAGGTTCAACTCGGCAGGACACCAAGACCACAACATTGGTTTACCGTGGCAATTGGGAGAACTGGTTTTGAGATCGGGCTAACAACTAATTCATTTTCCGTCGGAAACTCGTCATCAATCGCGAAAGCATCATCATCGTTTATCATTTCATTGAACTTGCGCATAATATATTCTCGCCAATCCTCTCGGTTCATATTTGTTCCAATCGGATGTTCTGTTCAAGAATATGAAGGTGAATTCCTAGCACCGGTATCTGGTTACATAACCAGGTATGTATTTGGTGAAGGGGAATATGATTTCGGATTTAACCTGAATTTGCCCAAAGGGGTACTTTTAGAAGGTATTGAAAAAGCGTTAATATTTTCTGGAATTGAAGATTTTGATACTGACAAAGTAGAGCATATATTCCTAAGCTTCGGGCATGTCGATTCGATAGAAGGTGAAGTACAAAAAGGACAATCACTGGGCGAAATCATTCCTTGTTGTTCTCATGAAAAGGTAGGTTATCAAATAACTGTTCATTATACTGGGATGGATTACATGTTTACCCCAACGCTTTTTACTATAGATGGTACTTCTTGGCCTTGAGTTGTAAATTCCCCTTATGATTGCGAACCGGAGCCACATGATTACGCGCCATAGGAAATGAAAAATTTATTCTTTATGGAATACCTCGTAGCAAGCTACGAGGGTTCCGCGCTTAAGCAAAATATGCACCCCAAAGGGGCGAAATTCCGTAATACGCCGCAGCTTCGAGCGACGGACTCAATACGTCTAATTTCATTTGAACTGGAAATTTTAACATAATTAAAAATGCCCTTGCAAAACAAGGGCATTTTTTTATCTAACGGTTTGCGTTACGGGCGAGGCGGATTATCCAGACTACTTGATAATTATGGCACTAGGAATATGGTCATAGAAAAGCGGAAGAGTATCCTCTTTCGTTAACTTATTCTCCTCCGCTCTAACCTCATTGAGCTTGCGACGCACAAATTCTCCAGGATTCTCTCGGTTAAAATTTAGCCCGGATGTGCTGAAGGTAAAACGAGTAGTTGAACGACCTGGCAAGGGAAAAGCCATTATGTGCTTCAGAGAGTCGTATCCCCAGATATTAAAACCATTGTCAGCATAAAGAGCAGGATTACTGTAATCACCGCCCAGGTTAGAAAACAGCCTACTTACATATAGATCATAATTAATCATAGTCAAGTGAGCAGTTTCCTTAACCATCTTCTCATCATTAGGCATTCCGGCAATATTCAACCAATTCAGTGAAGCGGATGGGGATCCGAAGTGCTCTGCAAAACGCTCCACCTTCTCATCGAAAGGAATCTCCACGTTGACATATACAATCTCGCCAGTATTCACATTGTATCCAGAGGCATAACGATTACTAGCAGGCTGTATTTTCATAAAATTGTATATATCAAGATAGGATTGATAATAAGTATTGACGATTTTAAACGCATTATACATATCAGCATACAGCACTGTAGTTTCGCGTATAGTTTGCTCTTGCTGAGAGGTATAAGCTCCATCTTGATTGTTTTTAAGCGTGTTCAACCAAGAGTTAGACTCGACTACCCGTATTATCCCAAAGTTATTAACATATAGATCAAACTGCTCATAAACCAAAAGCCCCATAGAAAAGAAAGGATCATTGACAGAAAATGTCTCAGATGGCTGTAGTTCATACCCACCATCTTTCAAAAAGATTACTTTTAATTCAGAAGAAGGCAACCTTGTGGGATTTTGCTCCTGGCCCTCAAGAATAAGCTGAAGAGAATTGGTATACCCTTCCATTAGCATTGCGCCGCCAAATCTTTCATCCAAACGTTCATCCTCATACTGGACAAAAAGATCAAATAATTTTGCACTAATGGCAAAATTAGATAATTTAAAATCCATAACACCATCATCGCATAACCCATTAGGAGCATAATAAAGCTTATCGTCAACTCGCACAATATCATTGGCAATTATCGAATTGATGATTAGATCAATTTCGGCATCAGTTAAAAGATCGGCACGCAATAACATTGCGGACAAAATAGGTAATGCAGGCACCTTGCGGTCAGTAGCAACCATTTTTCCCTGCTCAATATCGTAAATACCGGAAAACTGCCCATTTTCATCAACCATATTTTCAAACACAAAATCAAATACCTGGCGTCTTTGTTCATTGGTAAAGAAATCGACCTGCAGAAAAGTCATAAAGACAGAAACGAGCCCCTCCGGCACTACGGCATACTCGCCCTGCACCTCATCGGCATATTTGCCAAGGTCATACATGGAAACAGGCATACTAATGGAACCGTCAGGATTAATAACAAGACCTTCCCTCATTACATGCTGACCGCCGACAAAGCTGATGAGATTCTGATCCGATTCAACATCCACCCGGGGAATCAGGTCTGATTGCGGTACGTTTAAAAGCGGCAAAACCACATCCTCAAACACATCACCCTCAAGACTGTTTTCAATCGGCTGAGTAATTTTGTCAAGAATGTCTGGATCTACTCCGTCCTTCACCAATACACTGGTACGAAGATCGCCGAAAGTTGTTCCAGGCAAAAACTGTAAAGTTAAATCCTTAGGTGCATTCTGAAATTCAGAATAAGGAATAACAAACTTATAATGATTGCCATCCTGCTGAAGATATTTCTGCATGTCTACAGCAAGTTCAGGAAACAAAAGCATCATATCTCGATCAGTCTCACTATACATATCCGAAAACCCAACCAAATTCTCACGATTATTGTCATCAACCCAAACCGGATAAAGAGGAATAGTTTCAAAGTTATGAATACCAATAAAATATCCGCGGTCATAGCCATAATACCCACCATTCAGCGGGTCAACAGCTTCAATAAGGTCAAATTCGATAACAACAGCCTCTACTTGATTGGCCTCAGTTCCATTAAGATGCCAAGTATATGTAGGCATATGAGGACGGTCAAGTTGAAGAGCATTACCCCTATTTGGATCGAACTCAACATGGAATGCTCCAGCCTCGGCACCAGCAGAAAGGAACTCGGCATAATCAGATACAGTAACAGGCAGTTCTACGTTGACAACCGAAGGTGCAGGGGTTTGGCTAGGATCAGGAGTTTCAGCAACACCCGTTGCAGAAGGCTCAGATGAAGTAGTAGGTGTATTTACAGTTGGGGTTGCCTTTATTCCACAAGCCGTTAAAAGAGTAGCGAAAATAATCAATATTAATAACTTTTTTTGCATGGTGTCTCCTCTTCCCTGATTTAGGGATATTGCGATGTTTGCTTCAGTTTTGGGAAAACAGTATGTTGTTTTTTATGTATGACAAAGGGTCGCTTTTATTTGCTTTCCCATCCTTTTTGGGAAATATTGTGCTTTTTTCTTTACGATAAGACAATAGTTTTCGGAGAGCGCCAAAATTAGCAGACAGAGATAAAAATTATTGATGGTTTTATATATGATAGAACATTCTCATATCTGCAATGTGTTGTTAACCAGTACACTTCTCCTGTATTAAATAAATACTTCAAAAAGCCCTTGAGCTCTAAGACTTCTTGATGGTCTTTGGTAATAATGGTTTCGTCAACATCCAAGTAATAATTCACAACTAAAACCTTTTATTTTCAACTTCTTCCAATTTTTATTGCTCTAATATAGTTTCCAAGTCTTGATGTGGAGATATATAGGATTTTATCTTAAATATTGCGGGTTCAACTCCCATCATCGCTTTTTAAAAATAACAAAAGTATGAAAACGGTTGAAATTAATTCATCCAATCACTTAGTAAATTTTGTGCGAAGTTGCCTTTCCTTCTTATGCAAATGGTGCAACCGTGGTGCAACTTGAGTAGAAACTATGGAAACAATAGGCGCTATAGACATTTTTACACCTACTTTTGTCACTCTGTAGACACAATAGAAGCTATAGAGAGGATAGAGTGAATCAAGGATAACTCTTAATCAGTGGGTTTAGACATCTTTTTATCGCATCGGTAACATCTTCCCGGAATTATGGAAGAATCAAAGCTGTATTTTTTCACCACTGATTCAGCGGACTATAGTTTTGATTTGATTGGTGAAAATATAAAAGATATTTTTAGATAGCATAAAAGAGCTGGCTTGATGCCAGCTCTTTTCTTTTACTTCTTTATAGTATGAGCCGATGCAGTAGAAGCGGCGATATTTTCTCCCTTAACACTATCCATGGGGTAAATGATAATGGTTGAGCTTTCCTCTTTAGATATCTCCAGCAGCGCTTGAATTTGGCGCAGTTGCATAGTCCCTTCTTTCTCAGAGAGGATCTCACTTGCCTTTGAGAGCGATTTTGCTACCATGATCTCGGCTTCAGCCTGGATCTTCTTCGCCTTAGAGCTTCTCTCAGCGCGAGCAATCACAGCTAATTCTTCTATAAGGGCAGGAGGAGTTCCGACATCAGTGATACGGACGGCGCGAACGTTTACGCCGTAATCCTGCGCAACAGAATCGATATCTGCTTTTAAATTCTTGGCAATCTTTTCTGTTTCAGATAATAATGGGCGCAGGTCATTTCGACCAAT
>Ga0255443_1056_pt1 | contig 12114 bp, 10 predicted proteins | sample ANMaggSSYBR02D11_FD_182641 | JGI IMG/M metagenome (GOLD analysis project Ga0255443, IMG submission 182641) | Sediment cell enrichment communities from methane seep in Santa Monica Basin, California, United Staets - ANME aggregate JGI... | ecosystem: Environmental > Aquatic > Marine > Cold seeps >... | reverse complement strand
CCCTGAGCAAAATCCACACAATATTTGATGTCACTTGAAAGCAGGAATTTTACGTTTTCATTCGCATCACTCAATCGACCAGCTGCATTCAAGCGCGGAGCAATATTGAATCCGATTGTGTTTTCTGTTATCAGTGAATTCTTGTTTTTGGAAACTGTTAATATAGATTTTAAGGCGGGCCGAAGATTTTGATTCATCTGCTTAAGGCCCATCTGAGCGTAAAATCGATTCTCTGATTTTAATGCTGCAAGGTCGGCAATGGTTCCTAAAGCTACCAAGTCATAAAGGCTCTCGATGTTAAATCCATATCCTCCCGCAATATTTAATGCCCGAATTACCTGAAATGCAGCACCAACACCTGCCAGATAAGATAATGGATGATCAACAGGCAGTTGGTGCGGATTGATAATTGCGTATGCGCGGGGAAGAGATTCTGGAAGAGTGTGGTGATCAGTAATAATCACGTCAACCCCTATTGATTGGGCATATTCGATCGATGCATAATCGGAAATTCCTGTATCGCAAGTGAGAATTAGAGTTGGCCCAAGTTTCAGGAATGATTTGAAGGTTTCGATTTGAATGCCATGTGATTCTGTTGCCCTAATTGGAATATGGAAGATGACTTTTGCTCCCATTTGGGTCAGTCCATCTAATAGAATTGCTGTTGAGGTTTGTCCATCAGCATCAAAATCACCCCAAATGCCGATTGTTTCGTCATTATTGATCGCATCGATAATTCTTTTTACTGCTAACTTCATATCGGGGAAAGAAAATGGTGAGGTTTGCTGATAGGCGGAAGGATCAAGATATGCTTGGCAATCTGCTGTTGTTTGCAGACCTTTTTTTGATAATTCACGGCTTAAGATCAGGCTTGTACTATAAGCCGAGGAGATTGTTTTATTGCTGTTATGTGGCTCAGGATTGATCCAAGTCATTTTTATATATCAAAATATATTTCTGGTAATTGGGCAAAATCTGAAAATAAATAAATTTCATCTATACTGGTACTTTCAGACTCAATGAATTTGCTTGCAGAAATGCCGCGATTGCATAGCGATCTGTACGGGCAAAAGCCGCATTTTTTCTCATCTTTGGTCAATATGAATTCCCCATCCTTTTTTTCCTGCATTTCGCTTATTATGTTTTTTAGGAACACGCGGTTTGCCTCATGTGCTTCTTGTCCGTATGGGAAAATAATGTTCTCTGCAGGAGAAGAAGGGTACCAATAGCGCATTGATATCTTTTCTGGTGGATAGTGAGAACCCTGAAGGAATTCATCGGATATTTCATTTAAAATGAAGGGGTAAAGAATAGATTGAACTTTTAATGCAAGAATATTTTTTCCGGGAATGTATTTGGATGTTTTCCAATCTATAATGCATAATTCTTCATTTTCATTTAGATAAATCAGGTCGTAGACTGCTGTTAATTTGTTCTTGCCAATTTGAGCAGTTAGAGGAAATTCCGAAAAAATGGTTTTAACTTTCAGGGTTTTATAAAAGGAAAGGAAACTCTCAAACCAATTACTTATTATGTCATTGCGAACTGTTTCTCTTAATATTCTTTCAGGAACGCCGGATACAAACTGATGCACAAGATAATGGAATTCATTTCCCCTTTTGATATTGGATTCGATCTCAAGAATTGGTTCACTTGTTATTGCAGGCCAGGATTGATTGAGGATATACCTTAATTCATAGCGTCTTTCACAATCGATGAAATCCTGGATCTTTTTTGCACTGAATGAAAACCTGTTGCTGTCAAACATATTTATTATTCCAATATTCTCTTAAATTTTGCAATGGCAACGCTTCCACGCAGTCATTATTTCTGCCCGTATTCCAAGTAAAGATTAATTCCTCTCTTGCACGGGTTATGCCAACATAAAGAAGGCGTAATCTTTCAGCACAATAGTCAATGCGGGCTTTTTGTGTTGCATTATTGATTGGTAGTTGGGCATCAGTATTTTTCTTATTCGATAAGGAACTTAATCTTCCCAATATTTCAGCTTCAAGATTTCTCTGATCTCTTACAAACCATTTTTCAGAATAATACGAATCGATTTCTGATGCCGAAGGAAAATTATAGTTGTTTACTGACATGAGATAAACTCGATCCCATTCTAATCCTTTCGCTTTATGCATGGTTGAGACTACGATCTTGCCTTTATGAATGTCAGGGTCAAATCCCATGTCCTCTTCAGAGAATCCATACAAACGATACTTGTTTTTTGTAATCGCATCCAACTCTTCACAGAAGTCAGGCAGCTGCCATTCGGGATAATAAGCCAATGACTGTTTGAGGATCATTGCGATTTTATGCGATAATGCCAGATCTGAAGGATTCTGAAAAATCTCTGATCCGATTGTTATAATCATTTCATCAATGGGCAATAAGATAGAGCGTTGCCAGCCGACGAATTTAATAAAAACCGTGTTGATGATCAATTTCTCAATATCATTAAAGACAGGCATATTCAACAAAAAAGCTACCCCATCTGGCTGCGAAAATATATTTTCTGGTTTTGTTACTTTGCTGAGCTGCTGTTTGATATGGATTAATCCATTTTTATAATCATCACTGTCATACAAGATTGCGGTAATCGAATTGAAAGCGTTTATCAGGTTTCTTCGAATATTCGGAGATGCAAAGAATCTGAGAATATCTCTTAACACACTGGCTGCGTCTCTGGTTGCTTTACTGGTACTAAGCAATTCTATGCATGGGGTATTTAGGCGATTTAGTTCTTCGACTATCTTAGAACCGCGATAATTGCGTGGAACCAGAATGGCTGTGGTTTTTTCAGGGTTCGCTAGAATCCATTTCTTTGCAGATCGTGCCACTATTTCAATCTCTTCGCTTGGTTTTAAGGCTTTATTGAAGAAGAAAATGTTTTCTGGTTTGTTGGCTGGATTAGGTTGTGGATCACCTTTAGGAGTTGGAATTATGAGTGGTTCATCAAGCGCGTGCCTTATTTCTAAAACAGGGTGCTCATTTTTTGTCCACAATACTAGAAAGTTTGCCAAATCAATGATGCTTTTCGTCGATCGGCCAGAATGAGGAAGGTTGACAGCGTGAACATCTGCCCTTTTTACGAATTTCCTTAATAAATCCGGATTCGCGGTTGTGAAAGTTTCAAAGATCGCCTGGTTGGGATCCCCAACTCGCACCCAATTATTTTGCCCATTAGATAATAAAGCAAGCATTTTTTCCTGAATACGGCTGCTGTCCTGTGCTTCATCTTCTAAAATAATTGGCCAGCGTGATTGTAGGCGGCTAAGGTAATCTGGATTATCAAGGAGGATGTCATAAGCTAACCGAATAAGATCATTAAAATCGACAGCTCCCCGGTCCTGCAGGGATCGCTGATATTCTGAATAAATATGGTTCCCCATGTTCAGCAGATCATTACCGCCTTTTGAATTATCAATCAATTCTTGCAAATCGGTTGGTGTCAATTGGGAATCTTTTGCTAACCTAATATAACTGTTGGCAATGGTTTGTATCAGTTGTCCCCAATATTTCTTATTGTCAGAAGGAGTAATTTCATCAGGAGAATAATCGACCAGGAAATCATTATTCAAACGCATCCAGTTAGCAGCGGCGAGGGCAAGGATGTCGTTGCTCGCTCGTTCATCAGCGATGGAAAATTGGTTGTCTAACCCTGCCAGGTGCGGTTGTTCACGGACAATATCATAAGCAAGCCCATGCAATGTGCGTACTCGGTATCCTATACCAGGAATTAATCCATATTCTTTTAGGAATTCAGAAATTTTTGTTGCAAAGTTGTTAACTGCAGAATTCACCAAAGTGACGACCAATATTTCCTGGTCATCTTCGAGTAAATTGCCGGCGATCAATTTTGCGGCTAAAAATGAGAGCGTATGCGTTTTTCCGCTTCCAGGAACAGCCGTGATACCCATTTTCCCATGTTCATATTCGGAAACTTCCAGCTGCCCTGGGCGGGGATTAAACACTGTTTTTTCTCCTGAATTGAAGATTGCGCTTTTTGTAAATCTGGACTGCCTGCAGGAGGGGGCCATGATTTTTGGATCCGTACTCATTGATTTGTACACTGGCGGCGATCACTCCTGTTGTGCAGCGGTTTAATAGTCCATTGACCAATCGTCCCATTACTTGTTGATTATTTTCGTATTCTTCTTGCTCAGTCCAAATTGCCCCTCTTACCCAATTTTTACGAAAAACGTATGGATTAGTAAGTGGTTGATATAACCTTTCCCACCAACCAAGACTGCCGATATCCAACCAGAATTGAAAAGCAACAGATTGATTTCTCATCAAGAATGTGTAAGCGGGTGCGATTAGAACTGCGTTTTCATCTGCCGTAACATTGTTGAATGCAGCCGGTATAAGTCCCTGTTCAACATTTTGGATATATTCTTTTCCAATAAGAGGAAAACCGTACCCAAATACTTCTTGTGAAAACATTCGAAAAGAACGCAATGATTGAATTAGTTTTGCGATTATGTGTGCCGCTTTAAAATCGCTATGGAATTGAAATCCTTCTTGAGAAAGAAGTTGGCCATATAAATTTTGGAAGAAAATATCCAGTGGCATGGGATCGTTTTCTAAATATTCCATTAACCAATTTCGAAGAGCTTCGATTTTCCCCCCAAACAGGAATGTGATTCTCTCCTTCAGCTGAATGTTATTGATTGCATCAAATGATCTGATGGGGCATTCATTTTCTTTTTTTGAAAAAAGGGTTTTTGTGATTAAGTCCGCACGAATTACATCCAAATTAGGGATGAATTGCATGATTGAGTGACGGAATTCAAAAAAAGAAATAGGCAATTCCCAGTTGGGATGCGAGAGTTTCGCGAATATCAGAAGAGCTTTTATTTCAGATGCGTTGATATACATACGGGAAGGCCGTGACGTGGTTGTGGCAATGCTTAAGAATTTTAGCTTTTCAGTCATGCTAAACTTCAATGAGTCAGACAGATATGGAGACAAGATTGCGATATCTCTTGGTTGAATTCCTTCAGCTATCAAATTTCGAACTTTTTCACATGTCTTTGAGATCATTTCAGGGTAAAACGAATAAAGCGTTAATTCTGATTTGTGTGGAATTTCATATCTAATGGAAGTGTTTTTTTCTTTTTGAATGCAGGCCTCTAACCCAAGGCGGAAGTATTTTAATTCTTCTGATATTGTAAATTCGTGTTTAAAATGATAGGTTGTTTGACATTTCTCTTTCAGGTTGAAGGCACTCTCTGGGTCAGCGCCCAGAAATGAGCGGTATCCACCGCCTTCATCAAAAATCAATAAAGATGATTGGAAAGACTTTATCCATTCTTTTATTAGTTCATGGGTGTATGGTGTGTCCTCTTCGAGGTTATCTGCAATAAGCACGTTGTAGCGAGTATATAGATAATCACGGCAGGTTTTGAGCGGCCAGAGGTTGTTTCGGAAGGAAGAAACGAGAAGAGAAAAATCTATAAGATTATTATTAAGACAATATTCTCGAAAAATTTTAGCGCATTCCTGTACTTGATCAAATGCAATATGTAAAGTGTTGGTATTGTTTGAGGTAGATTTAAGACGCGGAGCAATTTCATCGATCGAAATCCCGGCTAGCGCAGTCTTGTTTAAATTGTCAAGAATTTGGCTGAATAATCTATTCCTTTCAATCGTAACGGCCTGAAAATACCCTTTATCAAGTAAAGGGTCAGCGATCTTAGATATACAATACTGTGCAGTTTCCATGGAGAGAAAATGAGGGGGTTTTTCTGGCGATTTAAATCCCATTTTCCCTGAAACAAGAGGCCAAAATATCTTTATGAGATCTCGAGATAATCCGCTAACTGTTGTTATGGTTGGGAAACTACCAGTATGGGATGTATTGTCAAAAACGAACTGCCTATATGGTTTTGTAAGACTTTGTTGAGGACAGATAATGAGTGTTTTGTACCCTGGATAATGATGAAGCAGTTTTTCTAATCTACCGAGCGCCGCTGTTGTTTTTCCAGTTCCAGAAGCTCCAAAGAGGAAAATTGAGCCCTCCAAGGGCGCATTGATCATGGTCATTTGTTCATTGTTGAAGGCAAAATTTTCCATAATTGATATTACTGAATCAAGAAAGTGTTAAGATCACGAGCCCATTGAGGTAAATTTCTTATTGAAAGTGTTTTTAGGGGATTGATCCTTAATAATAAAGCGAACAGGAATAAGCCTCCAAGGATGACAGGATCGATAATATCCCCCTTTGAAGCAAGTATTATGTGGACAATGATCAAGGCAGTAATCAGGTATACAAAATTATGAATGCGCTTCCACCAAATACCCAATAATTTCTTAATTATTTGTAACGAAGATAGGGCGAGGGGAAGCAACAGGGTTAATGCGGCTAATCCAATTTGCAGAAATGGTTTTTGAGTTAACTCTGGGAATATCCAGGACAAATTCAATTCATAATCAACCACTGAGAAAACGAGAAAATGGGTGAGCGAATAGTAAAATGCGTATAATCCAGCAGTTTTTCTAATGCGGATAAATACACCCATCTTAAAAATGTTATTTAAGGGTGTGCAAAATAGCGAAAAAATTAGCAGGTATATGGCTGTTCGTCCAGTAATGACTGTAAGAGTCTGGATAGGATTTGCGGATAGAGAACCTTGGATTAGAAGAAAACCTGTAAAAATTGCAGGCAGAAGAGACAAAAGGTTGACAATGATTTGAATTCTTGTTAATTTCATCTAAAAGCTTGTTTTCAGATCCATTCCTTCGTATAAGTAGGCCACTTCTTCACCGTACCCATTAAAAAGCTGTGTATTGAATCTTCCAGATTGCCCTATCCGGCGCTCAGTGGCTTGAGACCAACGGGGATGATCTACAGTTGGGTTTACATTTGCGTAAAATCCATATTCTGTTGGTCCTACAGCCATCCATAATGAAGTAGGCATTTCAGCGACCAGATCGATACGAACGATGCTTTTAATGGATTTAAATCCGTATTTCCAGGGAACTACTAAACGTATCGGTGCGCCGTTCTGTGGAGTTAGATCTTTCCCATATATTCCTGTAGACAAAAGAGTAAGATCATGCATGGCTTCATCCATGCGCAATCCCTCAATATATGGCCATGGATAAGACGGGTTGTTTTGTCCGGGCATTTGTTCCGTGTCATATAAGGTTTCAAACCGCACATATTTAGCATCAGATGTAGGCTCGACAATATCCAGCAGTTTCTTTAGCGGGAATCCAACCCAGGGGATAACCATTGACCAGGCTTCCACGCATCGCATTCGATATATGCGCTCTTCTTGTTCAAAGAGGTTTTTTATTTCGTCAATGTCAAATACTCGTGGATTATTTACATATCCATCGACATTCACGGCCCAGGGCGAGGTGATAAAAGCTTCCGCAAGTTTTGTGGATTGAGTTTTGCCAGTTGAGAATTCGTAATAATTTGTGTAACTGATAATATCTTCAACGCTTGTTGCCGGAAAACCCTGATCGTCCACCAGACTATCAATTGTTTCCACCTGATCATCGTGGTTAGTCTTGGGGGAACAAGAGGCCAACAAGAAAGATGCAGCGGTTGTTTTTAATGCGCTTTTAATGAATCTGCGCCTGGAAGTATATAAGGTTTCAGGCGTAATTTTCAAGGAAGGTATTTTGTTTTTCATAGGAGGTTCCCTTTTATTACCTTAATTCAGGGTCCAATAGCTGATCTCGTCCATGTAGATCGTGAATCCTGGTGTTTGTCTGGCGTTGACAAATAATCCAAAGTGACCATTGTTTATCAAGGTGGATTCATTAATTTCTTTAAGTAGATTGTTGTTTACATATAAGCGAATGATCGGCCCTTTGATCCATATTCCAAGAGTATTGGTTTGATTCGGGCCTTTGTGTATTTTCTCGCTGAAGGGCATACTTAAGAGCATAGATGAGCCATTGTTTGACCAACGCCGGAGGTCATAATGTCCATCACAAGTTACATGAAAGTAATACGCGAAACCACTTTCATAATCGGGAGCTCTCACAACAAGTCCATATTGGTCGTCGTTTGCACATTCCGCAACATCGAAGGTTGCTTCTAGATAGGCATCCTGGAAAGTGAGGTAAGTTAACCACCAATTATTTCCTTTCCCTATCGCAGATGCTTTCATGGATAGTTTTCCGCTGCTCATCGACAGGGTTGTATTGCCAATTTCGATGTTACTTGAATCAAGGCTCCAATATTGCCCTGTGGAAAGATCATCATGCCAGGTTGGTGCCCCCAGCTCTTGTTTAGGGTTATCGGGTGGAACGGGTGTGTTTGTTGCAGTTGCTGATAATTCATCTTGCGCTGCAGCAGGGGTTGACTCAGCCACTTGCTGGTTTACTTTTTGATCCAGAGCGGTTGCTGTGAGTGAGATGGCAACCTGTGTTGCAGTTTTATCATCAAACGAATCGGTGGGAAATGAGATCGAACAGGCTAATACAGTTGTTAGAACCAATGAAAATAAAAAGATTGTTTTCATGATCATCCTCGCTTTGTGACCCTTGCATTATTATATAGGAAAATAAAATATGAGCTCCTTATAAATTTTATTTATGTTCATGTATAATGCGAATGAGATGAAAATGAATGATTCTGGTAAGTTGGTCCTGGCTGTTGATTGGGGAAGAAAGCGGCTTGGTTTAGCTGTTAGTGATCCCACCTGGACACTCGCTCGGCCGTTAGAAGTAATGACCCATATTTCACGCAGAGAAAATGCTGAGAGAATTTTGAAAATTGCCCAAGACAATAATGTGAGTATGATTATTATTGGTGTGACTTATAATGACAATCATATGCCGACATTTAATGGCCGAAGTGCAATGCGGTTGCTGGAAGAAATTAAGAATTCGGGGTCTATACCAGTCGCTGCGTGGAATGAAGAGGGATCTACTCGCGCAGCAATTTCATCACGAGTGGAAATTGGAAGCTCAAGAAAAAAGAGAAAAGGGCATCTTGATTCGATAGCTGCTGCTATCTTTCTCCAAAATTTCCTGGACTTGGAATCGGAAAAATGATTGGAATAGAGAAACAGAAAGCGATCCTTGCTTTTTCATTGATCTTGGTTGCTGCGATATTCATTACTTGTGTGTATTTCCTCGTTATTTGGCTGCCTTCCAACACAACCCATCTGTTTGGTGAACCTGATCCGGGGTTGGATACATCACAGCGGATTATTCTTAGCGCTCGTTTGCTAATGCAACGGAAAGATTTGACCACTAAGCTTGAACTAGGCGATCGTCCAATACCATTTTCAATTAACTCTGGGCAATCAGCCAGTATGGTTGCAGAAAAGCTAGAAACCACAGGAATCATTCCTGAAGCGGATCCCCTGATTAATTATTGGCTTTTTAAAGGACAAGATCGATTGGTTCAAACGGGGGTGTACCTGATCCAACCGGATTCAACTCCGCTTTCAATCGCTAAAATTTTAGTGAATAATTATCCGGAAGAGGTTCATTTTGCTTTCTTAGCAGGATGGCGGAAAGAGGAAATTGAAAATCTCTTGTTCACCACGAATATCTTTCCACATGATGTAGATTTCATGGAAGTAGAAAAAACAAGTCTTGGTTTTTGTTTTCCCTTAGAACTGCAACCATTGTCTTCAATTGAAGGGTTTTTATTTCCAGAGGAATATCAATTAGGAAAAAGTCTTTCAACAGAGGAAATTCTTTGTTCTTTCACGGAGAGATTTTTTGAATCAATTCCACCAAATTATCAGGAGTTGGTTAATGAACAGGGATTAACATTGTACGAAGCCGTGATTCTCGCGTCAATTGTTCAAAGAGAAGTAATCAATCCAGAGGAAGCGCCACGTATAGCTGGTGTTTTCATCAACCGTTTGAATGCTGGTATGCTGCTTCAAAGCGATCCAACCGTGCAGTATGCGATCGTATCAGATACAAGAAATTTTGATTGGTGGAAAAGCCCATTGGAATCTGCTGATCTCCAAACAAACTCTCCTTATAACACGTATATATATCATGGTCTTCCTCCTACGCCAATCTGCAATCCTGATCTAAACTCGCTTCTTGCTGTAGCGTTTCCAGAGATGACAAATTACCTTTTCTTTCGGGCATCTTGTGACCAATCGGGAAGCCATGTTTTTAACGAGACGTACCAACAACATGTGGAAGCTGCATGTGAATGATTATTAAAAACAATAAATAAAATCATGGTTCTAAACCCACAGTGAATAATTATCAGGTCGTTGCAGAAAATATCTCATTCAATCAAAATTCGAGAAATTTCAGCATCGATAATTTATTTTAAATAAAGGAAATATAAATAAACAGAGAGATATTAACAGTGGCGATTCTACTAGTTGGAAGTTGTTATTCCTGTAATTGTGCGTGGAAATTTATCAGATCAAGAAAGAGAATCAAACTTTCTTAAATTTCGTTTAAAGATCGATTATTTTCAGAGTTAATGTCTTTTATCCATTCAATGAGTTCTGGTGTGATCGATTTTGGACTCATTCTCCAAGCCCAATTTCCTTGAGGAACAGAAGGTGTGTTCATTCTGGCATCATTTCCCAGATTGAGAAAATCTTGCATTGGCGCAATCGAGTAAACAGCTGGAGATTTCCAAATTGCTTGGATCATCAGATGGGCAATTTCATCCTCATTTCCGCGGAGATATTGTGAACAAGATTCTCTTAACATATCAGAAGAAGCATTAAACCATCCTCGGGTTGGGGGATTGTCGTGTGTCCCGGTATATGCTACGCAATTGATCGGGAAATTCTCGGGTAGGTTCTCACTATTCCCACTTTCTCCAAACCCAAATTGCATAATTCTCATACCGGACATTTTATAATGATCCCGCAGTTCTAATACATCAGGAGTGATCACTCCCAGATCTTCTGCAAAAAACGGGAGATCATTCAGGCCATTTTTAATTGCATCGAAAAAATCGTAGGCGGGTCCTTCTACCCATTTTCCATTTCTTGCTGTTTGTGAATCCCTGGGGATCTCCCACGTTGCCGAAAAACCCCTGAAATGGTCCAATCGAATTACTTCGACCATTTGTCTCATGAATTTAACCCGATCGATCCACCAGGAAAAATTATTTTGCTTATGCTCTTCCCAGTCGTAAATAGGATTTCCCCAAAGTTGTCCGTCGGATGAAAAATAATCTGGAGGAACCCCCGCCACAACATTTGGAATTAATTTGTCATCTAGTTGAAAAAGATGCGGATGGCTCCAAACATCAGCACTGTCGTATCCCATAAAAATTGGAATATCACCTATGATATGAATGCCTTTATCAAGAGCATATCTGTGTAAATTATTCCATTGTGTGAAAAAAACAAATTGGATGAACTTTTGATAGTTGATATCGTGATTGTGTTTTTCACAAAGCTCAGCTAAAGTATTTTTGTCTCGAAATCTATATTTAGTTGGCCAATGCATCCAGCTTGATTGCTTGAAATTTTCCCGTATCACCATGAACAGTGAAAAATTACCAAGCCACTGTGAGTTATCAGTTTTAAAGCGTTCGAATTGTTTATTAAGTTTATTAGATGTATTCTTCGGGCGATATGATTCTTATGCCATCTTTATATGAACCTTGCGGCCTATCTCAAATGATCGCCATGCGATACGGATGTGTCCCTGTCGCCCATGCGGTAGGCGGATTAAAAGATTCGATCATCACAGAACCCGAAACAAAGCAAACAGGATTTCTATTCTATAACCCAACAACCTCTGATTTCACCACCTGCTTAGAAACTGCCTTGAAAATTTATCAGAGCAAAGATCAATGGAAAACAATCCAATTAAACGGTATGAAAACGGATTTCTCATGGAGCAGGTCAGCAAAAAAATACGCAAACATTTACAACGAATTATTGAAAAAAAATAAATAGGTTTAATCAGAAATGGGATTTACAAGATCGGCAGGCATCCTTTTACATATCAGCAGTCTTCCCAGTAGCAATGGAGTTGGTGACCTGGGAAAATGTGCTTACGATTGGGTTGATTTCCTCAATGAAACCGGAACTTACCTCTGGCAAATTCTTCCTTATCACCCCCCGGGTGAAGGAAATTCTCCCTATCAGGGTTTATCAGCTTTCGCAGGTAATCCTTTGTTTATTGATCCACAAT
>Ga0255443_1054_pt1 | contig 12330 bp, 11 predicted proteins | sample ANMaggSSYBR02D11_FD_182641 | JGI IMG/M metagenome (GOLD analysis project Ga0255443, IMG submission 182641) | Sediment cell enrichment communities from methane seep in Santa Monica Basin, California, United Staets - ANME aggregate JGI... | ecosystem: Environmental > Aquatic > Marine > Cold seeps >... | reverse complement strand
CGACAAATCGCTCGCCGAAATCAACATGTACAAAAAAGCAGGCGGTGTCAGCTTTGTAGACGCACAGCCCTTTGGGTGCGGAAGGATGATCGAAAATCTTGTCAGCGCGAGCAACGACTCTGGCGTTAACATCATTTCCTGCACAGGCTTTCACAAAACAATATTTTTCGAGGGCCAAGACTGGTTGACATCACAAACGCAAGACACGCTTACGGAGATTTTCACAAGAGAAGTCACGCACGGCATCGAAGAAAACGGCAGTCTCATCGCCAAGGCCGGTGTTATCAAATGTGCCGCAATCATCGGCGAGCAGCACGCAGACGCCACATACGCAAAGCTTTTCAACGCGGCCGCAAACGCTGCAAATCAAACCGGCGCGCCCGTGATGGTTCACATGGACTCCGGCACCGATGCGTTTCCAATAATCAAGCTGTTTGATAATTACGGTGTTGCGTCAAACCGCCTGATGCTCTGCCATCTCGACAGAGCGAGATACGATTTTGGTTATCACGAAGAGCTCGCAAGCGTCGGCGCAAACCTCGAATACGACACGATTCACCGTCTTAAATATCACAGCGACGAAAAAGAGCTCAAGCTGATTGCGCACATGGCAGAGCGCGACTATGCTGACAAAATCATGCTCTCCCTCGACACCACCAATGAGCGGTTGAAAAGCTACGGCGCTTCCTTTGGCCTCGATTTTCTTCTCACCGACTTTCGCTTTTCGCTTGAGGAGCGGCTCGGCAGCGCAGTCGTCTATCAATTCATGGTGAAGAATCCTGCAGCGTTTTTGGCGTTCTAGCACTTGATTTCTCAATGCCAACCACACTCCGTCACCCTGCCTGCCTGCCTTCCTGTGCCCAGAATAGGTATGCCCAGAATGAGTATGCCCCGAAGGGGATAAGCGTAGTCGAAGGGTCTTATATGCTGAGAGACCTCGTATATAAACTTGCAGAATTTCAGCTATCACATTTAAGCAAAATAAAAAATCCACCCGGCAATTGTATAGGTGGATTTTCTTATGAAGAAGAAGGTTATCTTTTACATACTCTCTCTTGCTTTTTTAACCTGCTCAACCATCTGCCTGCCAATCGTAACAATCGAATCATAATCGCCCGTCTTTGCACCTGCGGTCAGGCTGCTGCCTGCGCCGACTGCGGCTGCGCCCGCTTTGATCCACTCACCGATGTTATTCACATCCACGCCGCCTGTCGGCATCATTTTCATTTGCGGCATCGGGCCCTTGAAGTTCTTGATAATCGCCGGTCCAAACAAACCGCCCGGGAATATCTTGATGATGTCAGCGCCGGCTCTCATGCCGTCCACTGCTTCTTTGAGCGTCATCGCGCCCGGCATACACGCAACGTTGTACGTGTTGCAAAGCTGCACCGTCTCCACGTCAAGACAAGGGCTGACCACATACTTTGCCCCTGCAAGTATCGCCGCTCTTGCCGTCTCTTTGTCGAGCACTGTGCCCGCGCCAATCAATATCTCGTCCTCGCTGTACTCATTGCACAGGCTCTCGATAATCTTCAGCGCGCCCGGCACCGTGAACGTAATCTCGATACCGACGATTCCGGCTTCTATGCACGCTGCGGCAATCTTTTTTGCCTGTTCTTCGCTGTCTGCTCGCACCACCGCAACCACGCCGCAGCCTATTAATCTTTGTAACACATCTATTTTACTCAGCATTAATTTTCACTTTCCTACTACGTATTTGCAGTCTTCGCCGCTCAGCACAGCAATCAAATTTTGCACCGACATCATCCCCATACCGCTGATCGCTTCGTTGGTGTGCGCGCCTGTGTGCGGCATCATCACCACGTTTTGCTGCCCCAGCAGCGGCGAGTCCGTCACCGGCTCCACTTCGTACGCGTCCAGTCCCACGCCGCCAAGCTTGCCGCTCTTGAGCGCATCCGCAGCCGCCTTTTCGTCCACCAAACCGCCGCGCGCAGTGTTGATGATATACGCGCCCTGCTTCATGTTTTGTATCTGCTTTGCGCCAATTATGTGCTTAGTGTGTTCGTTCAGCGGCACATGCAGCGATATGAAATCAGACCCCGAAATCACTTCTTCAAGCGTGCTTTTCACCACGCCGCTTTTTTGCGCAAACGCTTCGTCAAAGTACGGATCAAACGCGATGATGTCCATACCAAACGCTTTTGCGCGCGTCGCAAGGTTTTTGCCGATTGCGCCAAACCCGACAATCCCGAGCGTTTTGCCATTTAGCTCCACACCGTTGTTCCTTGGCCACTCGCCGTTTTTGACGGCATTATCCAGCCTTGGCACAGCTCGTGCCAAACTAAGCATCAGCACAAAAGCCAATTCGCACACTGCAACCGCGTTCGTCCCCGGCGTGTTCGTAACCGTGATGCCCTTTGCCTTTGCCGCATCCAAATCCACACGATCCACGCCAGCGCCGTACCGCGAAATCGCTTTGAGCGCGTCCGCACCTTCAAGCGCATCCGCCGTGATATAGTCTAGCCCGGCGATATAACCATCCACGCCGGTCAGCATCTGCTCCACTTCCTGCGACTCCAGCGGTCTGCCAAACTCGTTGTACACAACCTCGTCCGCAAACGCTTCGAGCATCTTTCTCGCCGTGTCGTTCACCGGCTTATTAAACGAGGTCGGTGTCACCAATATCTTCATATGCTTACTTCCATTTCGGGTTGTCGATAATCTCTTCTTTGCCGTCGTTCTCGACAATTAATTTGCGATACCCTTTAGTTTCGATTGTTCCGTAATCGTGCCCTGCGTCTCCTCTAAAGCAGAAAATTGTGACCAGCGGTGTGTCGCCTGTGTTAATCGTTCTGTGCGCGTACCGCGGCGGCACATACAGCATTTTTCCGGGCGAGAGTGCCTGCGCGCTCCAGTCACCTTCCGGATTCTCAATCAACATATAGCCCTTGCCGCTGATGCAATAATACGTCTCTGCAGTTTCCAAAATCGTATGAAAATGTCCCTTGGTCATGAAAAACTCGTTGCCGACTTTACCGGGATACGTGATGCTGCTGCCAAACGCCAAATCGCCTTCTTTTTCCGGTGCGCCCATCTTGTAAAACTCGTACACAAGCGGGTCGCCGTTTGCAATCAGCTCGTCGCTTGCCTTGTCGTCTGCAAACATGCCCTTCAAGTTAGAAACATATCGCTTAGAGCTGACAGCGTCACTCGTCGACATTCCCGTTTTCAGGTCAAAATCTACCGTAAACCCTTTTACCCAATCAAACTTTGCTGAATTTTCGTTTACACTGCTGCTCATTGTATATCCTCCAAAAATTTATTGTTATCTAAATTTGCTGGCAATCACATCGCATTTCTTTAGCGTCTCGCCTTCAATCGGCATGTGGAACACTTCGGAAATAACCGATGTCCAACCGTATATGAAATACTTCCAGCCGTCCTCAACAAACAGCTCCTGTTTTTCTTTTTGTTCAAGCGCCTGATACATAAACCGCAAATCACCGCGATAGTTAATCTCCCACACCAGCGACTTTTTTGGGAACACTGCGTCGTCGGTCAACGGACTGCCCGGTCTGTCTTTCCCAAGTCCGGTTGCGTTCACTATGATAGAGCCTTCCTTCATTCTATGCAGCACTTCGTCGTTTTGTCCCGCCTGCGGTGTCAGGCAATACTCAAACTCTATGCCGCCCGGGTCAAGCGTCTTGTATATGTTTTCGATTTCCGTTAGCCTCGGCTGACTGCGGTTAGCAATCACAATTTTGCTCGGATAGTTGCCTTTGTATTTCTCCTGCATCAGATGATACCCCATCGAAATCGCGCTTCCGCCCGCGCCCATGATGAACACCTCTGCGCTCGTGTTGGCGAAGTAGTTGTCCGGCACAAACTCCAGCAGCGACAGGCCCGAGGTTATCGGGTCCTTTGCGTGTGCGCACAGCAGCTCGCCCTGCTTTGATATCGAAGACAGCTCGCCAAATCTCTTTGCCAGCGGACCGTGAACCTCAAACAAGTCTTTCGCTGCGTCGTACAAGTCAATCTTGTGCGTCGTCACCAGCGCGCCCATCGACATTGGATCGTTCTTTATGAAATCTACAACTTCTCTATACACTTCCGGTTTCTCGTGAATCGCGATATCGATTCCCTTCATCACTGCGTCAATCCCAAGCGCCTTTGCCCACTCCGGGAACACCTTCATGATGGACGATTTTGTTGTGGTTACACCCACAAAATACATCGTCGGCACTGTTGCCGGTACTAAATTAATTGTTTTTCTCCTCATATAAATATAATTTTATGTGCCGCTCAATGCTTCTGCCTGCACTTTCTGCCGCACATCGTTTTCAATAATCTGTCGTGCCATGATTCGCATTAGCACTTGTTGTCATTTTATATCATATCAAACATATAGTCAACAATGTTCTGTTGCTTTTTATCAATTGTTATCGTTTATTTCGCTTTACTCGTGCTCTTCCCAAGACAAAGACCTTTCCACAGCTCTTTTCCACAGCCCATAAAGCTTGCTTCGTGTTAGCTCCTGCATATTTGGCACAAACTCTCTGTCCAGCTCAAACGAGCTCACCAATTCATTCTTGTCCTTCCAAAATCCTGTCGAAAGCCCGGCCAAAAACGCCGCACCCCTCGCTGTCGTTTCTAGAACCTCTGTCCGCAAAAGTGTCAATCACCCGCTCGCAATGATTGCGAAAAACACACGCGGCTGCAAAGTGCTGATGATCGACATCGATCAAAAGAAAGTCGACTTCGCCAAATCTATCGGTTTCGCCAACACCATCAACAGCCTGGACATCGACCCAATCGAGTGGATTAGCATGCATACTGACGGCATGATGGCAGATGTCAGCTTCGAGGGCGCAGGCGTTTCCAAAAGCGTAGAAAACTGTCTGCTTGTCACGCGAAAGTTCGGCAAAGTCATCGGCGTGGGTATCCCCCACAAAGAGATTACCGTTTCGGCACAAGCATACCAAGTGCTGCTTCGGCGGCAGCTGTCGCTGATTGGCACATGGAACTCCGTGTACAGCAATCTGCCAAAGAACGAGTGGAAAATCGTCGCCTCTCTCATCGCCGAGCGCACAATCGACGTGTCGCCGCTCGTGTCGCACCGCGTCAGTCTCTCTGACGGCATCGCACCCATCCAAATGACGGCAGAGCGCAAAGAGTTCTTCAACAAAATCATGTATATGCCGTAAGCAATATACGGCTCTTTGTTATCATTTTTGCATAGGGTTAGCAACCAAGGGAAGCAGAATTCTTGACAAGCAAAAGCGAAATCCAGATCACACAGATGTAGGGGCGATTATTAATCGCCCACATGCACGAACACAAAACTTATCACCCATCCCTCTTCGTCATTCTGAGCGCACCCGAAGAATCTTTGTCATTCACTCCGTTCCATAGTGAGCACAGCCATAGAATCTAAAAAAGGAGCCGTCGTATTGATGCGACAGCTCCTTTACTTTATACACGCAACCCTAGTTCATCTCTTCCCCGCCGGCAACGTTAATCGCCTGCCCTGTCATGTATGCGGCCTCATCCGACACCAAAAACGTCATCACGTTGGCAACGTCCTCATACGAGCACGTTCTTTTAAGCGGCACCTTTGCGTCATAATAAGCGCGAACCTCCTTCTCGTTCATTCCCCTGTTCGCCCCATATTGCTGCGTAAGGCTGTCCGTCCAAAGCGGCGAATCCAGCAAATTCCCGGGGCAAATCGCATTGACCCGTATGCCGAACTCGGCAAACTCCAGCGCCAAGCTCTGTGTCAGCCCGATACCGCCAAACTTGCTAGCGATATACGCCGAGTTTTTGTACGAGCCTCTCTTGCCGCTTTTGCTGTTGATTTGTATTATGTTGCCGCTGCCGTTTTGCTTCATCACCCTGCCCGCTGCCTTCGCGCACAAGAAATACCCAACCAAGTTGACATCGACCACCTTTGCCCACTCATCTGCCGGGAATTCGAGCGCTGGCTTTGCAATCACAATTCCGGCGTTTGCGACCAATATATCAACCGTGCCAAACGCCTTGACTGCGGTGTCCACCATATTCTGCACCTGCGCTCCGTCCGCAACATCGGTCTGCACCGCAACAGCGTCCGTCAAGTCACCGAGCGATATTTGCAGCGCGTCGATATTGATATCCGCAACCACCAGCTTGCAGCCTTCTTTATCCAGCCGCTGTGCAAGCGCCCTGCCAATCCCCTGCGCAGCACCCGTCACAATCGCGACCCTGCCTTCCAATCTTCTCATCTTTTCCTCCACCCTATATATCCCTCGCATGCTCAATCATATACTTCTCCGCCTGCGCCGACCACAACCCGTTGTTGGCGTTCGTGATGCGTGCGAGTTTTGTAAAAAATACGTACGTTTCCCCAAGCGCCGCAAAATCCGCAATCTCCGTCAACGGCATTCTTTTTGAGTATATATCAGCTTTTTGCCTCCTGCAATACTATTCAGATTTTTTATTTTCATCCGTCTCCTTATATAAGCGAAATGGCAAGCCTTTTAGTCAAGCGCTTGCCATTCATTCAGTCTATGTTTTCTTCCTTCACGGAATCAGCACCACTTTTGCAAGCGATTTGTCAAGTATCCCGTCCAATCCCTTTTGGAAATCCTGTATCGGCAGCTTGGTGATAATCTTTGCAAACGTGTCCTTGCGCTTGCGCAAAATCTCGCCCGCTTCCTTCACATGCGCTGCGGTAGAATCGGACGTGCCGTACAAAATCAGCTCGTTGTAATGTATCGTTCTGCTGTTCATGTTCAGCATTTCGTCGCCCACCGGCAGGCTTGCGAAGTAAGACACATAGCCGCCTTTTTTGGCATATTTCACCGCCTGCGCTTGCACTGCGTTGCTCGGCGCAGTGATAATGACAAGGTCAAACCCGTCTCCGCCCGACAGCTCAAGATACTTTTCGTCAAGCTCGTCTCGCCCAATCACATTATAGCCGATATCCTCCATGATGTTGCGTTTCACGCCGGGGCTGCTCACACAAACGATGTTTTTTACGCCATATTCGGTCAGCGCAATGGCGTGCATCATACCGAGAGCACCAATACCGACAATCAAAGCCGACTCAATTTTGTCCATAGGCAATCGTCCAAGCCCGTTGATAGCGCACGACATCGGCTCGCTTAGCGCCGCAATCTCTGCTTCCAAATCGCCGACCCGCACCACGTTGCCCATCGCTACTGCTTTGGCAGGCACAATAGTATACGTTGCCATCGCGCCGTCGCAGTGGAACCCCATCGCCGTAATGTTCTTGCAAATGTTGGTTTTGCCCTGCTTGCAATATATACACTCGCCGCAGCCCATCGTGGTCGCCATCGTCACTCTCTCGCCCACTTTATATTTGTCAACGCCTGCACCAAGGTCGATAATCGTGCCGCAAAACTCGTGCCCAATCGTCGCCGGCGCATTCATCCTCGGATTGCCGTTCTTATACGTTTTTATGTCGCTGCCGCATATTGCGCAAGCTTCAACTTTGATCAGCATTTCGCCGTCATTCACCTTCGGAATGTCACCAAACGGCTCTACCCGCAGGTCCATCACTCCGTAAAATACAACTTTATACTCATCTGCTCTACTCAAAATGCCCCTCCGTAAGCGTCATTCGCTATTAATTAAAAATTTATATCAAACTGCTCCCAGTAGCCGTCAAGCGCATCAATTGCTTTTTGCTCGTTGCTTCGATAGTTTACCGCAACATTCACACCTTCGCTCGCAAGCCCAATGCAAATCGCTCTGCCAAGCCCCTGTGAACCGCCCGTAACCAAACAACTTTTTCCCCTTAAATCAAGCTTCAACTAACTCCTCCATTATCTAATCAATCTTTTCCGATCGACTCTTCATCCACTTGCGCAATAATCAAATCCAATCCATTTTCTTCCGCGCTTCGCTTTTGGCTCTCTGTTATACCGGAATCCGTTATCAAGCAGTCAACTCTGTCTATAGGGCACACAATACTCAAATATGATTTGTTGAATTTACTGCTGTCGGATATAATATAAACCTGATACGCCGCGTCCATCATCGCACGTTTAATCTGGCTCTCAAACAAATTCGGTGTTGTAAAACCGCTGTCAAAATCAATACCGTTTATACCGATAAACGCTTTGTCCACTCGGAGGCTCTTCAGCGCTTCCTCCGCCATCGCACCAAAAGTGCAATAAATGTTGTATCTGGCCTGTCCGCCAATGTGGATAAGCTCAACGTTTTGTGCGTTCATCAGCTCCCATGTCGTAATGAACGAATTTGTGACCACGGTAATATTCTTTTTGTCTCCGTTTTTGATTAATTTGGCAAGCTGCGTGCCTGTCGAAGAAGCGTCAATAATAATGGCATCCTTGTCTTCAATTACGTTATACGCCTGCTGTGCGATCGCCTTTTTGCGCTCCACATTTTCCTGCGCCAATTCCGAAATTTGCGGCTCGAACGCAGTGCTCATCTTCCTGATTGCGCCTCCGTGTGTTCGCTTAAGCGCGTTCTCTTTTTCAAGATCTTTCAAATCGCGTCTTATTGTCACTTCTGAAGTATTCAGCACCTCACTAAGCTGGGTTACTGATACCGATTTATTCTTTTTCAGCAAGTCAACGATAAACTGCTTTCTTTCATGTGCTATCAAGATAATTACCTCTCAAAATTGATTTGAATAACTAAAATAAACCTCCGCAATCAGAACAATTGCTTTCGGTTTTGTTCTTTTTTTATTTTATACAAGAATTATTACTTTGTCAATGTTGTTATTTGTTCTTTTCTTTGTTATTTTGAAAATTTAGACGCTTTTTTGGTTCCTGCTTACGTTTTAATATGTTTGCTGCAAAAAAAAGCGCGAATCTTTGCGACTTATGTATCTGCACATCCGTTTTTCCACACAACATTCTAAATAAAAAAAGAGTGCTCCGATCTGCTCGAGCACTCTTGCTAATTGCGTCCAAAACTTCGTTGCAGACTTTTTTTCGATCAATTGCCGGCAACGGATAAAACGTATTTGTATACTTCCTTTAATCTATTCAGCAACAATTTTTCTTGTTCCTTGGATATGGAAGAAATCGTTGATGACCCACAGCGTACGTTCGTAGCACGCTTGCTGAGCGCCTTTCACACTGCCCGATTCTTTCAAGCCAATCTCATACGCTTGTCGCAGTTCAGTACCAACATTAATTTTAGCAATACCATTCTTAATCGATTCCAAGATGTCTGCCTGTTTGATACCGGATCCGCCGTGCAGTACAAGCGGGATACCGGTAACATCACGCAATTTTGCTAAATGTTCTATGTTCAGCCGCGCCTCTGGCTTCTTCTCGTTCATTGTTGCACCAGAAATGGCGCCATGGATATTTCCAATAGCAACCGACAACCAATCACAACCCGACTCCTCAACAAACCTCTTAGCTTCGTCTATACGTGTGAAGCCCTCTCCGGATGCAAACAGCTCTTCGTATGGAGGCAGCGGACCTGCTTCGTGTCCAAGAACCGCGCCAAGCTCAGCTTCAAATACAATACCGGCTGCATGAGCGATTTCGCCGACTTTCTTTGCTGCTGCTATGTTTTCGTCCAAGCTAAGCCGCGAACCGTCAACCATAACCGACTTGTATCCAAGAGCTATGGCTTCCTCAATAATAGCAGTGTAATCCACTTCCAGATGATCTTCGTCAATTACAGGAACGTGATCTAAATGCAGTCTTACGTTTTTAGGGTTGTCGAACTTGTCAAACTCGTCTCTTACAGCTGTCAGGCTCTTTGATTCAAATTTTTCCCACTCAAGCCTTGCAACCTGTACCAAAGCAAACGAATCTGTATCGGTAACTGCTTTAATAATCGGCTCTACCATCGGTAAATGCGGTACGTTGAACGCAGGAACAACAACACCGGCGTTTAGTGCATTCTTAATAATTTCTCCTGTTTTAATCACAATAATTCTCCATTCAAGATTTATTCTTAATTCCAGCGCCAAGACACAAACCCAAACGCTGTATTAATTTTCAACTTTTTTTTTTACATCAAGCGAATTACGATATCAGCATTTCAAACATTCTAAATCTGCGCAGATAAAAAATTTCGCCACCGTGAAAGATTGTACCCTTTTTTTAATATCTTGTCAATTGTTGTTTGAATCAGTTTCAAATCTTTTGGTAATCTTTTGCTTTTGACCGTTTCTTTAAGAAAATCCAAACATCTCTGCTGCAAAAACATATCATTATACGCAGAGTTCATATTATTCCGCTGAACCTCACTTATTTGCCGCTGCGATAAAGCTAACGATTATCCGCTGCCTATTTTGCGGCGATTTCTACGCTGATACCCAGGCTCTCAATCTCCGAAATAATCTCCGCCGACGCTTCACTATCCGTGATAATCAGGTCAATTTCTTTCAGGTCGGCAAATCGCGCAAACGATGCTTTATTTAGCTTGGTGCTGTCCACAAGCAATATCACCTCGTCAGCAAACTCCACCAATCTTTCCTTCACCTGTGCTTGTTCAATATTCGGCGTGGTTACACCTCTGGCGCTGGAAACTCCGTTTGCTGCGATAAAGCTTCTGTCCACGCTAAGCTCTTTTAGCGAATTGAGTGCAATAAGCCCGATAGCGCTATGAAAGCTGCGTCTTACAGCTCCCCCGGTTATAATAACATCCATTTGCGAATTCTCTTCGAGGTGCATTGCAATTTTCAAATCGTTGGTAACTACAGTAACGTTTTTCTTAGCAGACAACAGCTTGACAAATTCGAGCGTGGTCGTGCCGGTGTCTATCGCAATCGTGTCACCGTCCTGCACATATTTGATTGCGGCCTTTGCTATCGCGGTCTTTTTATCAACGTTTTCAACTTCCTTCTGATAAGAGTTTAGTTCGAACCCGGCTTTTTTATTGCTGATAGCACCGCCATGCGTGCGTTTAAGCAGCCCCGCCAGCTCAAGCTCTCTCAAATCGTTCCGTATCGTCGCCGGCGAAACAGAAAATTTTTCGCAAAGCGCTCCAACTGTAGTTTTGACCTGTTTGTTGGTTAGTTCGACAATCATTTGCTTTCTCTCTTCAGCAAATATGTTTTCAAGTGGTTTATCTTTCACAACTAAAACCCTTCTCTTTCATAAATTGGATGTAACAGTTCAATCACATCTTTGTACGCTTCAAAATACGGCTGATAAAGCTCATGCCTTTTCATGTCCGGCTGCACCGTCTCCGTGACTTTAACAACTTTCTCTATCGGGTCAATCAGGCTGTCAAAAAGCCCAACGCCATAGCCCGCAATCACAGCCGAGCCGACGAGTGCGCTGTCGCTCCTCTCGAGCTTAGCATAAGGCAGACCGAGTATATCGGCTTTTATGGTGTTAAACAACTTGCTCTTTGCTCCGCCGCCAAGCGCATACACAGTCTCCAGCTTAATGTCAGGATACATCTCCTCCGCAACCTTCTGATAGAACCTGTTCTCGTAAGCCAGCCCTTCCATAATCGCTCTGTATAGGTGCTCCCGCTTGTGCGAGAACTTAAGCCCTATCCAGCTTCCCCGCACATTGGGGTCGTTGGGCAGCACTCTTCCGCCAAAGTGCGGTATGAAAACGAGTCCGCCGCTGCCGGGTGCCAAATCTTTTGCCTCCTGCGAGAGATCATCGTAGCTTAGCTTGCCGTCGCGCCCCGCAAGCTCGTTGCGGAACCACCTCAAGCACAATCCTCCGCCGTTGATGAACCCCATCGGCTGCCAGTTTCCGTCCAATACCGAGCGCATCTGCATGAAAGCGCCGTACTTTAGGTCAGGCTTATAGTCACCTACGAAAAAGCTGAACACAGACGCCGTGCCGCCTACGTCGTATACCTTGCCCTTATTTATGATGCCTGCGCCAAAAGCAGTTGCCGGCTGGTCTCCCGCACCCGCTACAACCGGCATTCCTTCCAGTAATCCTGTAGCATCAGCAAAACTTTTGCCTACTTTGCCGACGATGTCCGTCGGGTTCACTATTTTCGGCATCTTATTAATATCAATGTCAAACGGATCGAGCAGCTCATCCGCCCATGTTTTGTTCAGGTTGTCAGCAAACGTTGTAAAGTGAAGGTTGGTATAATCAATAAAAGCGTCTTCGCCTTTTAGGTCACATATCCTGCCGACGGCATACACGCTGGGTATAACCCATTTGCAAGTATTCGCATAACCGCTCGGCTGCTCGTGCTTCCACCAAACTATCTTCGGGCCGTGGTCATAAGTTACACCGGCGCCGGAAAGCTCCATTATACGCTGTCCGCAGCGCTCTTTCATCATAGGCATATACTTCTCGCAGCGTGTGTCCAGCCACGAGTCATAATATGTCGAGGAGTTCCAATCTTTATCGATGCCCATGATGCCCGACATTTGCGAGTCGATACCTATCG
>Ga0255443_1050_pt1 | contig 12657 bp, 12 predicted proteins | sample ANMaggSSYBR02D11_FD_182641 | JGI IMG/M metagenome (GOLD analysis project Ga0255443, IMG submission 182641) | Sediment cell enrichment communities from methane seep in Santa Monica Basin, California, United Staets - ANME aggregate JGI... | ecosystem: Environmental > Aquatic > Marine > Cold seeps >... | reverse complement strand
TTGGATTATCCCGCTTCTTTTCATGGCAGGATTCTATTTCCTGCCTATGGCTAGTATTCTGGGACATACATTCGCGGCTGGCAGTGATTCTTTGTCCTCAAATCAAATAAATTGGACAATTGCTGGGAGAGCGGTCAGTTTTACGTTTTACCAGGCATTCCTGTCCACTTTTATTACTCTGCTAATAGGCATTCCTGCTTCATACTTGTTCGGACGTTTTACATTCCGCGGAAAAAACTTGTTAAAAGTTTTGTCGACTTTACCATTTATCTTGCCGACAGTAGTTGTCGCGGCGGGATTTACTGCCTTAATTGGACCAAGGGGTTGGCTGAATCTATTATTAATGGATATCCTGCGAATTTCTACTCCCCCGATTAGACTTCTTAATTCCTTACCGGCAATTCTGATTGCCCATGTTTTTTATAATACTTCAATTGTGATACGAGTTGTAGGAACAGCTTGGGAACAGCTTGGCCAGAAACTAGAAAATGCGGCTCGTGTGTTGGGGGGCAACTTCAAAAAATTTTTTTTGGAAAATCACTCTCCCATTACTCTTGCCGTCAGTTATATCGGCCACTATTTTGGTTTTCCTGTTCGATTTCACCAGTTTCGGTGTGATCCTCATGATGGGTGGAGCAGCGTTTACAACTATTGAGGTTGAAATTTACATCCAAACAATGCAATTTTTGAATCTGAAGATGGCAGGAATCCTTTCATTAATCCAGCTAATATTTTCTATGCTGCTTACTTTCCTCTCATTGCGATTCAGCAGTGACAGGAATGTTCCAATTGTTCCTGTGATTGAAGGAGAAGGATTAAGAAAGCCGGATTCTTTTCTTGAGAAGTCCTTTGTATATATTGTGTCAATGATTCTTGTTGTTCTTCTTGTATCACCAACAGTTGCTCTATTGTTAAGGTCAATTCTAAGTTTCACCAAAGGGTACTCAACGGGGGGGGTAACAAACTGGAAACTTACACTTGAAAGTTATCGAGGTCTTTTTATTAATGAACGTCACTCGTTATTTTTTGTGCCTCCAATTACTGCCCTTAAAAATTCCGTTCTTTATGCTGTGGTCTCAATGACTACTGCATTAATTATAGGGACCATGGTTTCAGTTAGTTCTTCAAAAAATAAGCAGTCCAATAAATATTTAAGTTTTTTAGTGATGCTTCCTTTAGGAACTTCTGCGGTTACTTTGGGGCTGGGGTATTTATCTGCATTTTCATCGGTACCTAATTCAATTCGCTGGTTTCCCGTTCTCATCCCAATGGCGCATGCATTAATTGCGCTGCCTTTTGTGATCCGTATTATTCAACCCGTGATTCACTCTATCCCAAACAATCTACATGAAGCGGCAGTGACACTGGGTGTCCCAGAAAGACAATTGTGGAAATATGTCGATCTCCCACTTATAGAAAAATCATTAGCTACCGCGGCGATCTATGCTTTTGCAATTTCACTGGGAGAATTTGGGGCAACCTCATTCCTGGCTCGGCCGGAATATCCCACTTTACCTGTCGCCATTTTCCGTTATCTGAATTTGCCGGGAGGGGAGAATTACGGGAAGGCAATGGCGATGGCCTCGATATTGCTGATTATCTGTGGGGCTGGATTTTTCATTATAGAGCATTTACAAATCAAAATGAAAGGTGAAAAACAATAGAGAAAACAATGTTAGAACTGAAGCATATTGAAAAAAAATACAATCGTATCCCACTGTTGGTAGACGTGTCTTTTTCTATTGAAAAAGATGAGGTAGTATGCATTTTGGGGCCATCCGGAGGAGGAAAAAGTACTCTTCTAAAGATAATCGCTGGTTTAGAGAAACCAGCCTCAGGTCAGGTGTTTTGGGATGGCAAGGATGTTTGTCAAACTCCACCGCATTTGAGGAAATTCGGCTTGATGTTTCAAGATTACGCTCTTTTTCCACATCTGAACGTGTTTGATAATATCGCGTTTGGGCTTCGTATGCAGCATGTCTCGGAAGATGAGATTAATAAACGAGTGGATGAAGCCCTTGAAATGGTTGACTTACAGCGAATTTCTGACCGATCCGTAGTTGATCTTTCAGGTGGAGAAAAACAGCGTGTTGCCTTTGCGCGTGCGTTGGCGCCTAAGCCAAAATTGCTAATGCTGGATGAACCAATGGGGTCCTTGGACCGTGCTCTGCGGGACCAACTGATCAAAGAGCTGCATGAGCTAATAAATAATATGGATATTCCGGTAATCTATGTTACTCATGACCAGGAGGAAGCCTTCACGATTGCGGATCGATTATTGATTCTCTATGAAGGAAGGATCGTACAATCTGGGAGCCCTAAATATATATACACTCATCCGAGAGATCTTTGGGTGGCATCATTTTTTGGTTTGAACAATAAGGTGGAGGGTAAAATCTGCTCACTTGATCCAGTTGTTGCTGAAACAGCAATTGGAAAAATCGCATTCTCTTGGTGTGAAAGAAAGTTCTTAATTGGGGAAGCGGTTGATTTGCTTATTCTCCCGACTGCACTTAGCATGATAGAAAAAAATGTTGATGATTTAAATTGTTTTGAGGGATATATCACAGACAACATCTTTAAGGGGAGTAGTTTTACGATTAAGGTCAGAATTCGGAAAGCAGCAGAATTCTCTTTCCAAATATTGGCCCAGGTTACCAAAGGGGAAAAAATCATATTTACTATTGATCCTGAATCTATTTTATGCTTTAAAAGAAAGAAATGAAGAAATGCGAATAATAAAGAACGATCATTTGGGTAATTCTGTATGGGAATATGATGGAAAAGTAATCGAACAAACGGCATCTGCTTTGCTCCTTGAAGCTCGTTTTAATCGATCGGATCTGGTTTTCAATGGGATCTTTTTAAGGGAGGGTGACCGTTTTCTTGAATTATATCCAATTGATAAGTGGTTTAATATTTTCGAGATCCATGATAAGGACAATGATGAAATAAAGGGATGGTACTGCAATATATCCAGACCTGCACAATCTGATACTGAGAAAATATTCTACGATGACCTTGCGCTGGATTTACTTGTTTACCCGAATAGGAAGATGCTGGTCCTGGATGAGGATGAATTTAAATCACTTTCACTTGATCAAATAGAAACCTTGAATGCGAAAAAAGGATTGGAGCAATTGAAAGAGATATTCTCGCGGTCGGAAGCATTCATCATGCGGGATTTCAAACGATTTATTTAATCCTGTGGTGACCGTAAATAGAAATGCCAGATCACCCAGGTGAAGAACAGTGCGATCACGATCATAACCGCAATGGGGACAACGATTGACAAAATGGACAGGGTTGTTGAAGTGACATCCTCGGCAATGCTAACCGGCACGTTAGCAGTTCCGCCTGTTGCCGCGGTTACCGCTGGACGGATTGCGGCAGATTTCACTGCATGCACTCCTCCGGAGATAAGCAGCCCCATCGCAAGTGCCAGAATCGGGTTTATATCCGTTACAACATTTGTACTGGCTGCAAACGCAATTGCTCCAGCTGTGGGGCGGATGAAAGATTGTATGATGACGTCATTGATGTGATTGATAACCGGAAATTTATCTACCAGAAATTCAACCAGCGACAAGACAACCAACAACCCAATGATCCACCAGCTGGACAGGGCATCCCATGGGGAATTAAGTGTAATCAGATCGGTGAAACGAGCCATCAGGGCAATAACCAGTAAGGGGATATACGCGTTTAAACCCGCACTGGCAGAAAGCCCAAATGCCGAAAATATACCTAATAAAGATTCCATTGTTTTTCCATTTATTATTTATTATTGATCAATAAAGTATACTGTTTCGTAGAGCGATCATTAAAAGAATTTGTCCTATTGCAGTGGAATAACCCGCAATAATGTAAACAAACATACCTCTCCAGTTAGTGAATTGATTTTCCTTCCTCAAAAAAATGATCCAGAAAATCGAGTATAACAGGGAGATGATAGACAGCACAGTAAGAATTGTAATATAAGCGGCAGCCCGGAAAAGTATAGATCCACCTATGAGAACCAATGAACTGGAAATTGCGCACAATATCCCATAGCCAATGATTTGGTAAACGTTTCCAAGAATAGGAGTATTTTTACCCGTTTTCCAGATTGTCAAATTGAAAAGAGTTACAAGCGTGGTGGCCATAACCAAGCCCATCCCGTATCCAGTGACAAGGCGGCTGAGGTTACTTGTCTGATAAAGGAATGGCTTATTGAGAAAATCACTGATCAATGAATTTAAACCATCACCAGCCCAAAGTAGAAAAAGAAATCCTAAAAAGACAATGAATTTAGTCTTAGGTACACCTTTTTTCTTTCCGGAAAGGAATGCGTACACGATGCCGATAAACGAACCCATATAAAGTCCTGTGCAGCGTGCGCATACAGGAAATTGAACAGATCCGACAATGAAAGAGTGGGAGGGGATTTGGTGGCAAACTGAAGAACCAATAGAGAATATTTTTCCGTAATATCCTGATGGAGATTGTGACAGTAAATTCCAGGTAAGGAAAAAAGCTGTAGTTAATAGAATCGCGAGAATGCCGAGTCTCTTGTTTCGTTTTAATTTTTCTGTGATCATTATCTGATTATTATATATTGGGATAAGGATTGATTTTATAGTGAGAGGTCTTGTGGGTATTATATTTTGAATATTCTAAGTATGTTAGAAGTATTCTTGAAAAAAATCAACAAAAACTTTGCGATCTGTACTCATGCTGTGACCACATGACCAGTAGGTAATTTTCTGATATAGTGGTGTAAACAAATATTTCGGAGACTGTCATGCAAAAAAACCCTGTCGTTTTCTGGGAATTAGCCACCCATGATATGGAAAAAACGGTTGAATTCTTTCGGGAAGTCTTTGAGTGGAAAATTGAGTTCAATGATCGGCTGGGTTTTTATATCATCCCGGAAACTACTTTGCAGAATGAAGCATTAGACGGAGGAATCTTTACTCTCAAACGCGCTAAGCTGCCTTTCCTGACAGTATTTATACAGGTTGAAGACATTGAAGAGAAGGCAAAATTGATCCAGGAAAAGGGCGGTTTCATAGTTGACCAACCTTCTGAGATCCCCAGCGGGTCGAAGATCTGCTTATTTAACGAACCATCTGGAGTTACCTTTGCGATGCTTCAACCAAAATCTACGCAGCCATTAGAATAAGAGGAACTATCTCATGAGAAACAAGCGTGCTTTTACCATGCTAACTGTTTTCTTACTGGTTCTTTCATCTTGCAATGTTAACAATGACGCTCAATCAGTGGGTGAAGACATTGAAAAAGCAGAAGCAGAAAATACCCAAAACGAAAGTTCTGATAGTTTGCTTCCAAATAATCTCACCGCAGAGTTTCAGCTGGATTTGAAGGAATTACACCAGGCTTCTGTGTACACGATCAATATGAAAATAGAGTTTGATGGTGCTGTTGTTCGAGTGAAGGGCTCTCAGGAAGTTGTTTACACGAATCAGGAGTCTGTTCCGCTGGAAACCGTTTATTTTCGCCTTTTTCCCAATGTGGGTGGTGATTATTTGGCGGTTTCAGATGTTCAGATAGATGGGAATCCAATTGAACCTGTAATGGAGTTTAGCAATACTGCCTTACGGTTGGATCTCCAGGAATCTCTTGCACCGGGTGAAAGCACGATAATCACAATGGAATTTGATGAGGTGGTGCCATCTGTAATGGGTGGAAATTATGGTTTGTATGTATATTTTGATGAGATTCTGGCACTTGATGCGTTCTTCCCGATCATACCAGTTTATAACGATGAGGGGTGGAACGTTGAAGAACCCCCGCAGAATGCGGATATGATCTTTGCGGACGTAGCTTTCTTCTCCGTTACGGTTGATGCGCCAAGAGAGCTTGTTTTGGCGGCTGGCGGAAAAGAAACCGAAAGAGTGGAAAATTCCGATCGACAGATTGTAACCTTTGAAGGGGGCCCGCAGAGAGATTTCTACCTGGCTGCCAGCCCACGTTTTGTGTCTAAAAGCGTATGGGTGGATGATGTTAAGCTGACAAGTTATTTTGTGGAAGAGTTCCGTGCCTCAGGTGAGAAAGTACTGGAAATTGGGGCAAATGCCTTGTCAGCATTCAGCGATCGGTTTGGGCCCTATCCATATACCGAACTGGATTTGGTCAGTACGCCCATGCAGGCAGGGGGAATGGAGTACTCAAACATCGTTGCAATCGGGATCTTTTTCTATGACCCCGAGTCAACATTGCGCGGTGTTCCTGGATCAGTATTCTTGGAATCAGCAACTGCGCATGAAGTAGGACACGAATGGTTCTACTGCCAGGTAATGAGTGATCAGATCGATGAACCCTGGTTGGATGAAAGCCTGGTGCAGTATCTCACCTACTTGTATTACTTGGATAATTATGGAAGCCAGGCTGCGGATGGATTCAAAGAATCACTGTATCAACGGTGGGAACGTGTGGCAAAGGAACCCATTCCGATTGGAAAACCGGCAGCTGATTATTCGCCAACGGAGTACGGAGCCATCGTTTACGGTCGGGGTGCTTTGTTCTTTGAAGCACTTGCTGAGGAAATGGGGCAGCAAATGTTCGAAAACTTTCTGCGTGAGTATGTGGACACATACCGGTGGGGGGTCGCAGAACCTCGTGACTTGAAAGAGTTAGCAGAAGGATCTTGCGGTTGTGATCTATCGCAGGTGTTTTCCGATTGGGGTGTTATCTTTTAAATAACTCAGGTAAATTATCGATTAGGAGGAAGTATTTTCCAAGATTTGTATACAAGCGTGATGAAAATATTACTGGAAATCTTTTTCCTTGAACTTTTGATTACAAACTGATCTAATGGAATTCATAATTCAGATAGATAGTCACTGAAGGAAAAATCCGCAAGAAAAATAGCAAGATTCGGGTGGGACAATTAATGATATTCCTTTAGAATACTGATATGCCTGATCATTTGCAAGCTCAATCAGAAAATTTCAAGCGAATTAAAGAAGCGATAGAATTTCTTGAAGCTAATCTATTAAACCAACCTGGGTTAGATGAGATTGCATCAAGTGTTCATTTAAGCAAGTTCCATTTCCAACGGATATTTAAAGAATGGGCAGGTGTGACACCTTCCCAATTTCTACGTTTTCTTACAATAGAGTATGCAAAGGAGCAGCTTCGAAAACCACACAGTGTTTTTAATACTTCAATGCAATTGGGGTTAAGCAGTGCCGGGCGTCTGCATGATTTATTTACCACCTTCGAAGCAGTCACACCGGGAGAATACAAACGTTTTGGTGGAAAATTGTTGATCCAATATGGATTTCACCCCACACCTTTTGGCGAATGTCTGCTGGCTTCCACCAATCGAGGAATCTGCGCGCTACGATTCTTATATCCTTCGAATCGCATGCAATTGCTTGAAGAACTGAAAACTGAATGGCCGTTGGCTGAACTCATGGAAAAACCGAAAGCTACCAGAAAATTTGTTCAGCAAATCTTTTCAAAAAATAATCGCAATAAGGAGAAGAGATTCAACCTGGTTTTAAAAGGTACTAATTTTCAAATACAGGTGTGGAAGGCACTGCTGACACTTCAACTGGGCGATATCATTTCATATCAGAATATTGCAGAGTATATAACCCGACCAAATGCAGAACGGGCAGTTGGGAATGCGATCGCTAAGAATCCTGTTGGATACCTGATCCCTTGCCACAGGGTGATAAGAAAAACGGGGAAGATACATGGTTATCGATGGGGCTCAACAAGAAAAAAAGCCATTTTGGGATGGGAGGCCAGCCAGGTACATATTTAAAAATATTTGATTTCTTCTCATTGGTGGTTGAAATTACAATTTGGATTCGAAAGATTGGTAGGCTGATTTGTATCTCTGAGAATTAGGGTTAATATACTAAGCCGTGATAGGATAAGAGATATTTTAAATTAAGTTAGAAAATTCCACAGAGGTGATCAAATGGTTGTTGAAGAAAAGAGAAAAGCAATAATAAATTGGCTGGATGAAAACGCGGCGGGTTTTTTGAAAATGTCAGATCAGATCTGGGAGAACCCCGAGATCTATTGGGAGGAAAAGTTTGCTTCTGGTTTACAGGCGGATTACTTGGAATCGGAAGGATTTGCTGTTACTCGCAATTCCGCTGGCATGCAGACAGCGTTCATCGCGGAGTGGGGAACTGGCAAACCTGTCCTGGCTTTTATTGGTGAATATGATGCGTTGGCGGGCTTGTCGCAAGTGAATGAGCCTGTTAAAAAAGCGATGGTCGAGGGCGGCCCGGGACACGGCTGTGGACATAATATTTTAGGTGTAGCCAGCCTTGCGGCAGCCGTTGCTGTGCAAAAGTGGCTGGAAGCGAATGATATTTCTGGCACGGTGCGTTATTATGGCACACCTGCAGAGGAAATGGGTGGGGGAAAGGTGTTTATGGCAAGGGAGGGATTATTCAGTGATCTGGATGCGGCGCTTTCCTATCATCCATCGTTTATCAACATGGCGTCGAAAGCTTCTACAGTTGCTATTGTATCTTCCTCTTTCCTGTTCAAAGGAAAATCTTCTCATGCGGGCGGCGCACCGCATTTGGGGCGCTCAGCCCTGGACGCGGTGGAATTAATGAACGTGGGAGCAAACTACCTCCGTGAGCACGTGCTAGATGGTACGCGCCTCCATTATGTGATCACAAATGGTGGACAGGCAGCCAACATCGTTCCAGAGACGGCTGAGGTGCATTACATCCTGCGTGCCGCAAAACCGGATTATTTATTAGAAGTGGCTGACCGTCTGCGCAACATTGCTAAAGGCGCGGCACTGATGACGGACACTACTTTTAAAGAGGTAGTTGAAAGTGGATATGCCAGCATGGTACCCAACCATACCATTGCGGATTTGATGGTTCAGGCACTAGAAGAGATTGGCCCGATTCAATTTACAGAAGAGGAATTAGCCTTCGCTCAGCAGATCAATGATGCTTTCGGTAAAAAGAACAGAGATTATATTGAACAACGGATTGATATGCTCGGGCTTGGAAAAGAAGCTGCGAGCGCACTACATGCGCATAGTGATCAAGCACTAATGGGGGTAAATTTTTCTGCGATAGATGAGGGGATTGTATATAAGGGAGCGACAGATGTAGGCGATCTCAGCCAGGTGGTACCAACCGGCGCGTTGGTTACCACCTGCTTCCCAACCTGCACTCCAGGGCATTCATGGGTGAACACTGCCTGCGGTGGTATGTCAATTGGGCACAAGGGCTTGATGCATGCGGCAAAAGCGCTGGCATTAACAGCGGCTTCTTTGTACACAGACAAAAAGACTGTGGAAAAAGCGCGCGAAGAATTTGAAACACAAATGGCAGGGAAGACCTACACACCGCTTATTCCGAAGGAAATGCGCCCGCCGCGGTAAACATTTCTGAGAAAATTGTTAGGGTTATTTGATTAAAATTTTCAAAATAATGACCTGAAAAAAAGTTAGGAACCAGAATAATTAAAAATAATTATAAAGGTAAATAATTCATCAACAATATGGATATAAACATTTTAAAGCACTATTTGGAATTTGGTGTATTTACTAACCCGGGTTGCTACAAAGAATTTCTCCAAAACCTTCCAGATGATGTCATGGAATTGGGTAATTTGATTTGCCATCAAATCATCCATCGCGTAACTCTTAAAGAAGGTAATACTAAAGCCAACAGAGATAAGCGATATGGCGATATGGGAAAGTATCCCTGGCATAGATTAAGATGTGAAGATGATGTGTTGCCAACTGCTGTATCAATGATTGCAGAATTATTAAGACTTGATGACAGAGGTTTTTTGGCAGGCAGAAAAGCAGAAGATAAGATTGTTGTAACCTGCCGTTTTGTTGCAATTTTGATGGCGTCTATTTTAAAATCAAAAGGTGTTCCTTGCAGGGTCCGCTCGGGATTTGCCCCCTATTTTTTCGAAGGAAGTTGGGATCATTGGATAAATCAGTATTGGGATAACAAGAAACAAGAGTGGATCACTTTTGATGCTGATGGATTCTTTGATAATTCAATTGGTTTTGACCAGTACAATATCCCGGACAAAAACTTTGATTGGGCAGCGAATACTTGGCTTGGAATTAGAAGGGAAAAACTAGACGCCAGCATTTTTCATAATGCCGGCGGTTTTACAGGGATCATGCCAGTACTTTGGGCTGTTTTCTATGATTTTCATAGTTTAATGAATAACGAAATTCTATACTTGCAAGGTCCAAGTTATATTGTTAACAAGTTTGAAAAATTAACCGAAAAGGAATTTGAAGAAATTGACGAATTAGCAAGATTGATGTTGAAACCGGATAAAAACTTTGACAGATTGGTTAATTTATGGAATACAAAAAAGAAATTTAGAATATTAAATGGGCCATTAATTGGCGATGATGATCATGTTAAATGGAAATAAATGATTGTAATCTCACCACATTAGATCCTAATTTAAAATTTTCACCCGCTGTGCCAGTGGCGGTGAGTACCTTGACAGATAGGTGTTTATCTTTTAGACTAATGAAAATTCTAAGATACAAACCATGAAAAATATAATAATCTATCGTCTTCGACCTCGATCAACTCACTTGACTTTAATTTGAAGTCCGGTTATTTGATGTTTAGACAGAATTTGTAATTTTTCTAGGTAAACCAAAAAACCTTCCCCCGGATTTCCGGGGGTTTTTTTTTAGGAGAAGAGTATGAAAAGCATAAAAGTTGGCGTATATGGAGGCACAGGCTATTCCGGTTGGGCACTGATTCAATTATTGTTAGCCCACCCGGAAGTTGCGATACAGTTTGTTACCTCAGAACGGTTGGCAGGTAAGGATCTGTCAGAAGCCTGGCCTTTGGCACCAAAGATCCCCTTACAGTCCGCTTTGAAGGTTGATCTTCAACAGGTTGACTGTGTTTTCTTATGCCTGCCTCATACTCACTCCGCAAAAATTGCCGCCAATGCAAAAAAAGCTGGCCTGTTTGTCATTGATCTTTCGGCAGACCTGCGCTTGAATAATCCTGAAGACTATCAATATTGGTATAAAGTTCCTCATGCGGCACCTGATCTGCTGCCTGTTGTTTATGGCCTTCCAGAACACTATCGGGAGCAGATAAAAGAAGCAAAATTGGTGGCAAACCCCGGTTGTTATGCCACTGCCATTCTCCTGGGTTTATTACCGCTGGCGAAGGCTGAGTTATTGGCTGAAAATATGCCCATCGTTGTTGATGCTAAATCGGGCACAACAGGCGCAGGGCGCAATCCAAAACAGAATATTCTTTTTAGTGAAGTGACCGGTAATTTTTCTCCTTATAAAATTGGCCGTGTTCATCCCCACATTGGCGAAATAGAGCAGCAATTAGCAGCCAATGGCGTAAAAAAAGGAAACTTGATATTTTCTCCACACTTATTGCCAGTTGATCGAGGTATCTTGGCGGCTATTTACGCCACGGTAAAAAATGCTCAACAAGCAGTTACGGCAATCCAACAGTCCTATACCAGCGAACCATTCATTAACGTTCTTCCGGAGGGAGAATTTGCCACTCTTGCACATGTTGTGCGTACACCCAACGCCGTACTCTCACTAACCCCTGCAGGCGAAAATCATCTAATCATTATGGTCGCGATTGATAACCTGCTCAAAGGAGCCGCATCACAGGCAGTCCAAAATTTCAATCTGTTGTTTGGGTTTGATGAAACAACAGCCTTACTAAATGCAGCCCAGAGGGCAGGTGCATGAATAAACCATTTAAAATAATCAAAATAGGCGGCAATGAACTATCTTCTCCGGAATTCATCCAGGGATTATCACTTGCCATAAAAGAAGAACAAGATAAATTTGCTTGCATTCTAGTTCATGGGGGTGGGCGGGCTATTGACCAGTTGATGGGAAAACTGCAAATTGAACCTCAATACAGGAATGGGCAGCGCATTACAGATAAAACGACACTCGAAATTGCAGAAATGGTTCTCTCTGGAAAGATCAATAAACAGCTGGTGTTTGAGCTTACCATTGGTGGATTAGAGGCAATTGGGTTAAGTGGTGTTGATCGGAAATTACTACAAGTTGAACCGTGGGGGCCAGAATTAGATCTTGTCGGGCGAATCGTAAAAGTGCGCGAAGAATTGTTAGCTGAGTATTGCGCCCAGGAAGTTGTCCCAGTCATCTCTCCAATTTCAATTGGTTCAGATGGTAAATTCAATGTTAACGCTGACCATGCTGCTGGAATGATCGCTGGGGCTTTAAAAGCAGAAGAGGTGGTTTTTATTACCAATGTGCCAGGCGTTCTGGTAGATGGTGAGGTTGCCGCGCAGCTTTTTGATACAGAGGTGCAGGCCCTTATTCAAAATGGCACAATTCAAGGGGGGATGATTCCAAAGGTAAATGCGGCCTTAGATGCTCTGAAATTTGGCGCTAGAAGTGCAATAATTATCAATCTGGCTGGTTTTAAAAAACATACCGGCACAACCATCATTAAAAAAAGGAAAAACAATGGCACAAAAAATTAACGCTCAGGAAATCATCCAGAAAGAAAAAGAATATGTTTTATCCACATATCCTCGCCTGCCTTTTGTGCTCACCAGAGGCAAAGGGTCATTCCTTTTTGATAGCGAGGGAAATCAATACCTTGATTTTGGGGCCGGGATAGCTGTAAATGCTCTGGGCCACTGCGATGA
>Ga0255443_1049_pt1 | contig 12761 bp, 12 predicted proteins | sample ANMaggSSYBR02D11_FD_182641 | JGI IMG/M metagenome (GOLD analysis project Ga0255443, IMG submission 182641) | Sediment cell enrichment communities from methane seep in Santa Monica Basin, California, United Staets - ANME aggregate JGI... | ecosystem: Environmental > Aquatic > Marine > Cold seeps >... | reverse complement strand
TGGACTGGTATCCTTTGCAGGTGCATTATTTCAACTCACCTCGAATGCGTGAACTGGTCGCGGCAGCGGTTAAAAAGGTCGATGCGGTTCATCTGTCAACTGTCAGGCTGGCAGGCAATCTTCCCGATATTTTAGACTGCAAGCTCGTGGTTGATTTCATCGACGCGTTATCGTTGAATTTCGAACGCAGGTGCGATCACGCAAAACGTCCCCTGAAGGATATCTATCATCTGGAATTCGAGCGAATGCAAAAATTTGAGGAGTTGATGCTTTATAAATCAGCTCTGACAATGGCGGTCAGTCCGATCGATGCTGAAGCGCTCGGGGACTCGGTTCATGTAATCCCGAACAGTGTCGATACCGTCTCGTTTTGTCCCCCGGATGAAAATGCGGACAGGCGGGACATAATTTTTACCGGAAATCTGAATTACACGCCGAATATCGAAGCCTCGGAAACAATGGCGTTGAAAGCCATGCCCGCAATCAATGAGTGGTACCCTGACATTAAGCTGCGCCTTGTCGGGATCAACCCCCATAAACGTGTGAAGGCATTGCAATCATCAAACGTGGATGTGGTCGGGTTTGTACCGAACATCGCGGACGAGCTTCGCAGGTCGAGAGTGGCTGTGGCCCCGATGATAAGCGGGTCAGGGCTTCAGAACAAGATTTTAGAGGCGATGGCGTGCGCGACTCCGGTTGTCTCGACGATAATTGGAAACGCGGGTATTAATGCTGACCACAAGGTTAATATCCTCACCGGCAGTACGGTTGAAAAATTCACAGAGCATGTGATCAGCCTGATCAATGACAATGAAAAAGCGCGGGCTATGGGCATTGCGGGACGGAAATTTGTCGAGGATAACTTCTCATTTGACGCTACCGCCGAAAAACTTCTGAGTTTATACAGAGGGCTTTGACTGAAATGGCTGAGCCTGATCAAAAACCATTTGATAACAGTCTTGGGATCACCCATTACACGTGGGATGAGGCAAAATCCTCCCTTTTTAATCATTTAGAAAATTTTAAACCTGTCCATGTGATTACACTCACTCCGGAAATGTGTGTCCGCGCGCATGAGGATGGGGAATTCAGAAAAATTATTGATCGTGCAGGGATTGTGATCGCGGACGGGATCGGTGTTGTGTGGGGCGAAGGAAAACTGACGGGACGAAAGCCTGAAAAGATTCCCGGCATTGAGTTCGCGTCGACTGCACTGAAATATCTTGATGAGATGAAGGGCAAATGTTTTTTAATCGGGGCAAGACCGGAGGTAGTGAGTGCCGCTGCGGAAAATCTGAAGAAAGAATATCCGAGTCTGGTGGTCGCGGGGTGTCAGGACGGATATTATAAACCAGCTTCCGAAAATGAAATAGTAAAGAAGATCGCGTCGACAAAACCGCATCTCGTACTGGTCGGGATGGGGTCTCCGAAGCAGGAAGAATTTATCTCAAAACACCTTGAGGATTTAAATTGCGCGGCGGCGATTGGAGTCGGGGGCAGTTTCGATGTCTGGTCGGGAAATGTGGAGAGGGCACCGGAGGGAGTTCAGAAAGCGGGGATGGAGTGGCTTTATAGAACACTAAAACAACCGGGCAGCCGCGCGGGCAGGTTGATGAAGTTGATGAGATTTACGTCGCTGGTGTTGAGCGGGAAGATTGTTCAGTAGCAAGTAATCAATTCCTTAGCACATACCCAAGGTGGGCATGAAGCTGAAATACCACGGACTGGGAGTCCGTGACACACAAAATCGACAGCACTGCATGAACGTTACAATCAAAAATCCCCAGGTACTGTAAAAAATGGACAATCCCACCTTATTAATGTTAGTATTTCTTGTTCGCTGCCGTCCCGATGAGGTCGGATGGGTGTGGTATGTCCGTATTTTGAACCCGGACGGTGGTGTCGAACTCAAATAAACAATGCCTAGTGAACCTGTCGTACATTTTCAGCGCGTATCTCTCGTCTACCCGAACCTGGTAAGGGCTCTCGAGGATGTTGAACTCGAGATAAAGGAAGGCGAATTCTGCTTTTTAGTCGGACCGACCGGCTGCGGAAAATCCTCGCTGCTAAGATGCGTTTACCTCGCCGAGCGGCCGTCCAAGGGTCATTTGAGAATACTCGGACGGGAAATTTCCAGTCTTGCCCCGTCGCGGGTTCCCCATCTCAGGCGGAATCTGGGTGTTGTATTCCAGGATTTCCAGCTTCTGGAGTTCAGGACGGTCGCGGAGAACGTAGCGTTCGCGTTACAGGTTATCGGCGCGCCGGTGGACGACATCCGGCGGAAGGTTCCGCTGACATTACGGATGGTCGGACTCGAAGATAAGATGAATATGCGGCCGGGAGAGTTATCCGGCGGAGAACAACAGAGGGTCGCGATCGCGAGAGCGATTATTAACACCCCGCCGATCCTGCTCTGCGATGAGCCGACCGGAAATCTCGACCCTGACACGTCGCGCGATATTGTCCGGCTGCTGAGTTTGATTAATCAACGCGGAACGACAGTGATAATGGCCACTCACGACGCTCAGATTGTGAACGCTTTCAAGCGGCGGGTGGTCTACATGGAAAACGGAAGGGTCCTCTGGGACCGTGATCAAGGAGAGTATCAAATTGACGATGAGAAGCTTAGGCTTCTTTCTTGAGGAAACTTTCGAGGGCATTCGACGGCACTCGACTTCCAGCCTGGTAACATTCCTGCAGGCTTTCATCAGCCTGTTTTTGCTGGGCGCGATGCTGATTTTTATCATCATTGTGAATAACTTCGTCGGTAATTTCCTCAATAATATGGAGATGGCAGCCTTCCTTGATGACAATCTCGCGCATGAGCAGGTTGTCGAGTTACAGGAAGGAATTCTCGATCTGACGGGCGTCAGGGAGGTCACGTACGTGTCGAAGGAGACAGCGTTCGCGATCATGCAGGCGCGTACGACTGTGGATATCGATGACCTTCTCTATGAACGTAACCCCTTCCCTGCCAGCCTCAAAATCAAAGTCACCAGCCCGAAACGCGCCCGTGAACTGGCCGGTCTGATCGGACAACTGGAAGGCATTAACGATGTCGCGTACGGTGAGGAACAGCTATCGACAATCCTGCCGTTATTTTACGGGATCGAATTGACCTGTTTCTTCCTAGCTATTGTGCTGACCGGTGTGACGCTGTTAATAATCCTTAACACGATCCGGCTTGCGATCCTGTCGCGGGAGAAAGAGATCAAAATCATGCAACTTGTCGGAGCGACTAGCGGGTTTATCAGGTTCCCGTTCCTGCTGGAGGGTTTGATCTATGGATTTGGCGGAGCGGCAGTGGCGCTAGGACTTCTGGCGATTGTTTACAGGACACTACTGACGTACATCGAAACACATTATATTTATAACCCATGGATCGTGGACTACGATCTTATGATGGGAAACCTTGCGCTTGTCCTGTTTATCCTCGGCGGACTGATCGGCATTATCGGCAGTCTGATCGCGGTCGACAAGCATCTTAAGAAATCCGACTACAAGCCGTCCATTTCGGCGGAGGTTGGCTGAAATGATTAAGAACACATTCGGAAACAACAGAAATTTCATACTGGCCCTGTCGCTGCTTTTCCTCATCTGGGCATTTCCGGCGATGCTGATCGCGCAGGAGACCGACATACCGGAAACATCGGACGAACAGCGTGACCGTCTTGAGGAAATCGGTGAGGAACGCGACCAGTTGGAACGCGACATTACCGAAATCAAGCAGGCGGAAAGCCTTGTACTTGACGATCTCGAGGCCATCGACACCGAACTTACCTGGCTGAACCGCAACATCGAGCGGACCACGTCGAATTACGAGACCAAAAAGCAGCAGGTGGATTTCTTTAACGAGTCGAATACGCAGGCGATAGGTGACCTTCAGCAGGCGCAGGATTTTTTTGAAGCGCGACTGGTAGAGTGGTACAAAGCCGGAGCTGGCACTGTTCTGGAGAGCATGCTGTCGGCAGGCGACCTTTCCGACTTCCTGCTCGTCATGGCCTACATGGAAGCGATCATGGAGTCGGACGAGGATAATATCGACTTCATCCGCGAACAGCAGGGCCGCATCGCGGAGCAAACACAGCAATTACAACTTGATATTGCCGAGTGCGAACGTCTCCTGACCGAAATGAATGACGACCGTAGCCGGTATGAGGAACTGAAGGACGCGCACTCATCCCGCCTGTCAGGAATTTCATCCGACCGGGTCCAGATGGAAGCCGCTTTAAGGATTCTTGAGGCTTCCAGTTACGAAATCGCTATGCTGCTGCAGGCCAGCCAGTATACGGAACAGTTCGGTACTGAAGGTATGATCTGGCCCGTGGACGCCCGGATTAACAGCGGCTACGGAACGCGCCGTCACCCGATCTTCGGCAACATGCGTATGCACACCGGAGTCGATATGGCATGCCCGTACGGAACCCATGTCCACGCCGCGCAGGACGGGGTTGTGGTATTTTCCGGATGGAAGGGCGGTTATGGTAACGCGGTGATTCTCGACCACGGCGGCGGTCTTGGAACACTTTACGCTCACAATTCATCTCTGGAGGTCCGAGTCGGTGAAATGGTCAACCGCGGACAGGTTATCGCGAAGGTTGGATCGACCGGCTACTCGACAGGTCCGCACGTTCATTTCGAGGTAAGGACAAATGGTCAGCCTGTCGACCCGATGCCGTTCATGCCCCCGAGGTAAAATCATCATAACGCTTATATTTCAATGGATGTTAAAAATATGAATAAAGAAAATCGTGCCCGACGAATCTTCAACCTGTCTCTGGCGCTGGTGATAGTACTTGCGTTCCTGTTCGGCTTCCAGACCGCTGGAATCGTAAGGCTCCTGAGCAACAAAAATAAACTGCCCGTCTGGGTCGAAAGAGCCGCAGCGGGACTGTCTTACAACGCCCACGCGTCGGTGACCGGCTTCGACGACGAGGACATGGGTTTGTTGTACGAGGTGCTTGACAGAATCACGCAGACCTACCTTCACCGCGACGAGGTCGACAACACCGACATAATCCACGGTGCCGCGGCAGGTGCGGTAATGGCGCTCGGGGATCGTTATTCACGTTTCACGCCGCCTGCGGACCAGCAGGTGCTGACCGAGGAAATCGAGGGTGAGTACGCGGGAATCGGGGTTAGAATACTCGACCGTATCGGCGCTCTCCCGCACTACGCGTTCGAATGCGAAATCGAAAGCGGGGTCGATCCCGAGGACATCAACGTTCTCAGGGAAACACGCGGCGTAATTGTGTTCCAGGTTTTTGAAAATGGACCCGCGTTTCCGGTCGGTATGCTGGCAGGCGACGTGATTGTATGTGTCGACGGCGAATCGCTCAGGGGAGGCACATCGCTGGACGCGGCCAACCGTATCAAGGGCCCGGAAGGCACGATGGTTAACGTGGTTGTGTACCGCCCGTCAACCGAAGAGGAGATTTCATTAGACATAGAGCGTGCGATTGTCCAGGTCCACACTGTCAGCAGTGCGGAAATGCTTGATGACCGGATCGGCTACATCAAGCTCGATGAATTCAACCAGCAGTCGACCGCTGATGTCGCGATCGCGATCAACGACCTCCTGATGGAGGGGATGGAAGGTTTGATTTTCGATCTTCGGAACAACACTGGCGGAGTTATGTCGGCGGCGATTGAAATTTCCGACTTCTTCATCTCGGATGGAACGCTGGTAATCTACGAGGATAACGAAGGGCAGAAATATTCCTATACCAGCGAGGACAACGGTGACGCTATCGGGATACCGCTCGTGGTGCTGGTCAACGGCGGATCGGCGAGTTCATCCGAAATCGTCGCGGGCGCGGTGAAAGATACGCATGTCGGACTTCTGGTCGGCGAAAATACATTCGGCAAGGGTGTCGTGCAGAATGTTTTTCCGCTGCAGGACGGCTCAGGTCTGGTTCTTACAACCGGACGGTATCTCACGCCTGGTAATAACGCAATTACACAGGACGGAATCGAACCCGACGTGATATCCGACCTCGACCCGGAACGCCTTCGCGCGGAGGACCCGGTGATCGATGAATACCTGCTGAGGTCGGAGGAACTTTACAATGAACTTCTCGCGATCCGTGAGCAGATGCTCGACTACCAGCGAGATAACGACTTCCAGCGCGACACCGCAATTGATGTAATCAGTGAATGGCTCGAAACCGGCATTCCCCCATACGATTTCGATGAGCGATTCGGAACACCTGATGAACCTGAAAATGACGGGGAATAAAAACAGAATTAAAAGACAAAAAGGAAAAAGGCGAATACAATGGCAGATTTTGAACAACGATGCGCGATCCTTGTTGACGTGCAAAACATGTTTTACTCGGCGAAACACCTGTACAACGGAAAAATAAATTACGATCATCTCCTCGAGGCGACCAGCCGCCGGAGGAAAGTTGTCCGCGCAATCGCTTACGCGGTTAAGACGCAGGAGATCGTGCAGGACAAGTTTCTCAAGCTCCTCTACGATCTGGGCTTTGAAGTCAAGATGAAAGATTTGAAAATCAGGGCGGACGGCACAGCCAAAGGCGACTGGGACATGGGAATCGCTATCGACGCGATCAGTCTTATCGAAAAAGTCGACTGCATTATTCTTGTTTCCGGCGACGGCGACTATGTTCCGCTGGTCGAGCATTGCAAGGCGCGGGGTGTGAGGGTCGAGGTATACTCGTTCAAATCGAACACCGCGCAGGAACTGGTTGTCGCGGCCACCGAGTACTATCTGATGGATGAAAAATTTATTTTCCGCACCGGTCGCGACCGCAAGTAATTAATTTTTCGCGTTGACAGCATCAGGATGATCCGGTTTCTCACAATACTGGCAGTTACATGCCTGCTATCGGTCGTGCAGGCTGTCCCCGGACACTCGCAGGAAGAAGTGTTACATTTTCCTGATCCGGGCTCATTCCCCATACGTTACAACCTCGATGGTGACGATATCCGCATCGATTATTTCGAGCAGGGAATAAGCAGATTTATCGCTGACGGCAGCGTGACGCTTGTTTACGCTTTCGAAAACACCCGGTGGAGTCTGGCCGCCGACCATGTCGAGCTCAATGCGGTCACGGAAAATATGGACTCGGCAATGCCCCTGACCGCCACAGCTTCCGGGAATGTGTGCCTGACCGATGGAACAGTCGTGTTTACGACCGATGGAAAACTCTATATCGATTTCAACAAACGTCTCATCGCGAGCGACTCCGATCAGGTGTTTATGGAGTTCGAATTCGGGACACTGACGACCGGGAACATCAGGATCATGGAATTTCTGGAAGGTGATCCTGATAATTTGATTTCGAGGATCATCGTGCAGACATGCGGTGATACTGCCGCCTATATCGAACTTGCCGATTCGGATCTTGTTGATGACACTATCCTCGCGTCAACATCCCAAAGCATGTTCGGGTCGCTGACCTTCGATTTTTCTGAGGTTGACATCACCACAACCGACGCAAAATTTGAGATAGTCAACGGAGAACCATCCTGTCTCGATTTCCCCAACCCCACTGTTGCAGCGTCCAGCGAGACCGAACTTGTCATGCCCTCATGCGGGATCACGTTTGACCCGCCCACGCTTGTCGGCAACGATGGTGTCGAACTTTCGATGGGGGAAGAGACATCGGTAACCGCGGATTTCCTGACCATCGTATACCCGATATCGTCGGCGAGCTTTATGGATGTCGAGTTCAGAGGATTGTGCAGCCCGCCATTTCCGGAACTTACACCTGTTCCGGAACAAAGGGTGACGATCAGCCATCCTGACGGAACTTTTACGGCGAACATAATCCGGATAACTTTGAACATGGACGGCACTCGAAAAGTATTCGCGACCGGCTGCGCATCGTTTGAGGTATTCGTAGAGGACCTGGAAGAAGTTCTTCAGGATGATGATGGGGAATAATGGATTTCATCGACTGAACCCATACATGGAGGCAGGGATCAAATTAGTATGAGGTGTTTAGCGATGCCAAAGGTAGTGTCAAAATGGGGGAAATCCTTCTTACTCAGTATCGGGATGGTATTCGCGCTCAGCCTGCCCGCTCTTGCCAATGGTGCGACGGAACTTGTTTTTCTGGGTGTATTGAAAAATGATGAAATTGTACGGCTTTCGATGCTTTTCTGTGTGATTGTCATTGAAACAATTATTCTCAAACGCTTACTCTTGTTTTCGTGGTATAAGACACTTATTTCTGTCGCTGTGATAAATTCCATATCATCGTTGATCGGCTGGCTATGGGTACAGGCATCGTTTACCGCCATCTATGATTGGAACGGCAGTATCCTCGCAGGTTTCATAGGGATCCCGGTTAACATAGTGATAATTATTGTAATCGCGAGAGTCTTGAAACCGCCCACATGGTTTTATTTCGCCGGCTATATACCATTAATCCTTGGCGCGTTTCTACTCGCCGACGGCAGCGAAATCATTCCGCCATTCCCACATCCGAAATTCCTTGGAGCGTTAGCCGCGTCGCTTGTTTTCGGTTTCGGATTCACACTTATCACCGAAACGTTCTGTGGGATGTTCGTGCTCAAACGTCCCAACCTCTGGTACGCGCTTCTGGTCGCCAACATAGCGTCATACATTTTTCTGGCAATCGCGGCACCTTTCCTGACACCGTCGCCAGCAGCGCAGTACGCGGAAATAAAAAAACACAACATGCACATAACCGGGGTCACTCGCGGGACAGCATATGACACCTTATGGCAAGCCTCAAGAAATGGTGAGGAATCCTTTACGCTCGATGGTATTGAAATACAATTACCCTCCGAAGATGATCCGTGGAACTCAATCGATGAGATCAATATGGAATTCAGTTGGCTCACCCCTCGCAGTGATATTCGAAGGCTCTGCGAAAGTCCGCTTGCCCTAGGAATACCGGGAATCGATCACACAAACTTTGATGAATTCGAGTTAATGATTGGGTATCTCGATTTATGGGAACCGGTCCGTCACACAATAATGACAGGCAATCGCGGGAATTTTGATTATTTTTACCCGGACCTGGTGGATTACTACAATGAAAATCTTAACCGCGAATTTCAAATGATAGAGCCGATTCCACCTGAAAAACTTACCAGGCTCGCGAAGGCCTATTTTGAGTCGGATATAGAATTACCCCCTGATTTGGATGTACAGTAGTCTATTAATGAGAGGCACAAATTGAATCAATCGGGTGACGAATATAAGTACTGGGACCGTTTTAAGGCAACCTACGATGACGACAACCTGTTTCTCGTCGGTGACATCACGCATCAGGCGGCATCAGAATGGCTTCAGGCGCGTCTGGGACCGGATGACTCTGTTCTGGAGCTCGCGTGCGGTACAGGTCATTACACTGAAGTTGCCGCAAAAGTTGTAAAGGAAATAATCGCGACCGACCTCGCCGAAGGACTTTTAGAAACAGCACGAGAAAGATTCGCAGGCATCCCCAATATTAAAATTCAGACTGAAAATTGTTACGGAACGTCGTTTGCTGACGGGCAGTTCGATGTTGTCGTCATGGCGAATCTTCTTCATCTTATTCGGGAACCCGCGACCGCACTTGAGGAGGCAGGTCGTGTGCTTAAACCTTCCGGGAGAATTCTTGTCTTAGATTACACATCGCACGGGCTTGAGCGCGATGAAAAAAAGGCAATGATGCGTCGGTATTTTTCACGCTGGGGCGAGATACCGACCTACAGCTTCGCCGCGACGCCGGAAAATCTTACTGCACTTTGTGAAAAAGCGGGATTTACGGTAAACGATGCGGTTTTACTCGGCGAGGGATGTAAAGTGGCGTGTGTCGAGGCTGTGAAAGGTAGAATCAACACATAATAATGACTTCCATTCGCTGACACTGTAGAATATACCCCTGTACGGTAAACGCATGATCGAGCAGATTAAAAATGTATGGAAATACCGCGAGATGATCTGGAATCTCGTGGTGCGCGACCTTAAGGTGAAATACAAGGGCTCGGCTCTCGGATTCCTGTGGAGTTTTTTAAACCCGCTTATTTTAATGGGGCTCTACTGGATCATCTTCACCCGTCTCGCTCCCGACATGCGCGCGAACATGCCCCGTGTGGCCGACAGCCGCGACATCCAGTACGCGATTTTTCTCATCGCCAGCATGTGGCCGTGGATGACCTTCCAGGGCGCGGTCGCGAAATCGGCTCCGATATTTATTCTGAACGACAGCCTCATTAAAAAAGTTTATTTCCCGCGTGAGGTTCTTGTCATCGCGACAGTGATGAGCGAGTTTGTCAATTTTCTCTTCGGGGTCGCGATACTTTTCATAATTTTGATTATCACAGGATACCAGCCGAACGTGCTGGTGCTGTATTTTCCGGTAATGCTCTATGTAATTCTGGCGTTTACGCTGGGCTGCGCGCTGTTTTTAAGCGTCTGGGATGTATTTTTCAGGGACACCGAACAGATACTGAACAGCTTTCTGACTATATTATTTTTCGCAACACCGATCATTTATTCTGTCAGCCTTGTGCGGGAGAAGTTACTGGGCACGTACGAGGATATGTCCGCGTTTGAAATCCAGCGGAACATACTTATATCGAAACTTTATTTCGCGAATCCGCTCGCGTGGATAATCCCCTACACCAGATATAGTTTACTTGGCGTGACACATGTCGAGTCTGGTGGTGAGCAGATAACGGCGATACTCCCGTGGGTGGTAGTGCTGATGGTGACCGTGTCGACACTGTTTTTAATGCTCGCGTACTGGCGGTTTAAGATAAACGAGCATCGGATTGTTGAAGAGTTATAGAGTTTTGACAGGATCGATTTAAAATAGACCCATGCTAAACCCGGAAGGGCCATTTTTTTATACTATTATGGACTGTAGTGAGTTCCTTACATTGAATCGACGCCTTCCTCAATCGCGACATCGCACGCTATTTTGAGGTCCTTTATATTCTTTGTGATCTGTTCCTGATACGATAACTTGCTCTCCGGCGTTCCCGGTTTTGCTCTCCTGAAAACCGACGCTCCGGCGACCAGACAGTCAGCGCCCGCCATCATAATCGCGGGTAATGTTTGAAGATTGATACCGCCGTCCACCTGTATGATTCCCTCCCATTTATTATTGCGCACGATCTGGGAGAATCTCGACACCTTAGCTGCTGATTCCGGAATGTGTTTCTGACCGGCAAATCCTGGATTCACTGCCATAATCACAATCAAATCCAGCATCGGAAGAATAGGCATTATCATTTCCAACGGTGTGGCAGGATTTAAGGCGACTCCGGCCTTCGCTCCCCCATCCTTGATGGTTGAGAGAGTCTTGTGAAGATGCTTGCAGACCTCCTGGTGCACGGTGATGTATTCAACTCCCATATCCAGCAGCGGCGGGATAACGACATCCGGGTTTGTAACCATCAGGTGCGCGTCGCACGGAAGATCGGTGACCTGACGGATCAGTTTTACCACTCCCGGACCGTACGTCAGGTTCGGAACGAAATGCCCGTCCATGATGTCAAGATGGATCCAGTCGGCTCCACCCTTATCGGCCATCATCGTGGCATTTACCAGACCGTCTTCCTCGACCGCGAGTATTGATGGTGTTATTAAAGTCATTTTTTTCGTGTCCTTTTACAAATTTTTATCTAGTAAATTTCTTCCCGGATGTTCCGGCTGTTGAAATTGACCCGAACTGTAGTCCTTCCATAGCTGGAAATCAACTGTTCGATTGTGGTCGGACCGGTGTGTTCCTGGTTGTAAACTTCTTTCGTTTCGTACCTGTCCTGCACTGTTATCTGCACTCGGACCGTCCCGGCCGACTCCGGAACATTGACAACAACTCGCGCTGAACGCTGTCCCAGACGTTCGCGATAGGTCGGGGACTTCAATGTCAGCAGCACTTCACTGCCGCTGCGAACCTGCGTTCCGGCAAGAGGATATTGATCCATGACAACTTCCTCTTCGATTCCGGCAAGGTAGGTCCGGCTGACACGCCTGAGAGACAAACGCTGTTCGTTAAGTATACGTTCGGCTTCCTCGTATGGAAGTCCCGTAAGGTCCGGCATGTCCTCGGCGCGGTCGAGAGCTCCTGCCGACAGAACGATATTTATATTTTCACCGAGTGCGATGGATGCTCCGGACGGCGGTGACTGGTTGATTACCGTCCCGGCAGCAGCTATCTCCGAGTACTGGTTGCGAAAGTTCGGCACAACGCCCACGTCCGCGAGTATCTGCTCGGCTTCAGCGCGTTCCAGCCCGATGACATTCGGAGTGGTGAGGGTACGTGAGCCGAGCGAGACGTCCGCAAGAACCTCCCTGCCCTCCTTCACACGCGCACCGGATGCCGGAATCTGTTCGATAATCAGATCCTTCTCGACATCGTCCGAGTAAGTCTCAGATCTGATCCGTAAAACAAGACCGGCCTCCTCAACAAGAACAGCCGCTTCCTCGTAATTCATCCGCGCGATGTCGGGAACAGCCGTGTCCTGTTTGTCACCCGACAGAAACGCGTACGACTGATAGGTGAACAGTCCTCCTGATAAAATCAAAAAAAATACAAGGCTGAGCCACAAGACAATCTGCACAGCCCGTGATTCACGGCTCCGCTCCGCGCGTGATGGTCCGAGCCTGGTCCGGGATGAAACCAGTTTAGTTTCGGATTCGCGGGTTTCACTCACACGCTTACGCGCAGAAGGTCTGCGGTTTCGGGTACTGCTGCCGACCGATCCTCTCGGACGCCTGTTTTTTTCGCTGTCACCAGTCAATTTGTTTATCCGATTTTCCTGCTCTCGAA
>Ga0255443_1047_pt1 | contig 12970 bp, 11 predicted proteins | sample ANMaggSSYBR02D11_FD_182641 | JGI IMG/M metagenome (GOLD analysis project Ga0255443, IMG submission 182641) | Sediment cell enrichment communities from methane seep in Santa Monica Basin, California, United Staets - ANME aggregate JGI... | ecosystem: Environmental > Aquatic > Marine > Cold seeps >... | reverse complement strand
TCACATATATGGAGGTGTATCTAGTATAAATACCGCCACATATACCGTTATTCCACCTGCTCATTGAGCAGTTTGTTCTATTCTGGTGCAACCGTGGTGCAACCAGGTGCAATTAATTTGAAATTGTGATTTGAATGGGGGTAAGCAGCTGATCCATCAGGATCGCTACTTCTTTCTGTTTCTCTGGGATTAGATGTCCGTAAACATCTAATGTGATACTTGGTCGGCCATGTCCTAACCGTCTTGAAACGATTATCACCGGAATCCCGTTGTTCAATAGCAGGGATGCTCCTGTGTGCCTGAGGTTATGAAAACGGATTGCTGGTAAACCAGCTTTCAGTTCGGATTTCTCCTAGGTCGTAGTGGCGTCAGCGGCCACGCATCCTTAAAGGATGGATTTAGCAGACGACATTTCTTACTCACTGATCGGGCTTATGAATTTAACATATCTCTTTGTTTGGATAGTTGTCAAGAAGATTGTTGCACCGTGATGGCATGGTGGATAGTACTTAGTCATGAATGGCTTCCATCACATGCTTAAGAAAACTGTCTTTGGGGATGTTTTTATAATCGTGGATAAGGTAGTTGAGAGCAATCCTGGTAATCTCGTTTTCACTTGTGCGAATCCCCTCTAAACGAAAGGAATAACAAATTTCCAATAAAGCTTTCTTTTCCTCCCGTGTGATCCGATAGGTGCCCGCACAACACGGATAAGATTGGAAGATAACCGCGAAGTGATTATTCCCAATTCCGAAATTGTTAATAGCCAGGTGATTAGTTACACCTATCCTGATGCTAATTACCGTTTGGAAACCGATATCGGTGTGGACTATAGATCAGATTTGAACAAAACACGGCAAGTTATCAAGGATGCACTGCGCAAGATTGAAGGCGTGCTGCCCGACAAACCTGTAGATGTGCTCTTCATCGGGTTTGGCGATTCATCCCGTAATATCCGAGTACGCTGGTGGATCGAGGAAAAAAACTGGGAAAGAAATATGCAGGACGAGGTGAATTCAGCCATTGAAGTTGTCCTCAACGAAGCTGGTATTGATATGCCATTTAATACCTATGCCTTGAATGTCAAGATGGAGGATCAGAATATTAACCAAGAAGAAAGCAGAGATTCTATCACACAAACTAATGTACAGTAACAACGCGAAGATTTACGGATTTGATATCTAATTTTTCATATAAAGGACTCAAACGAAGATATGGCTCTCTGCATTAAGCACATTCTGGCCATTGAACAAAGAATAAATGAAAATAACATTTCATAATATGAAAATTTGAATCGCCTTTCCTGTTTTCGTATGCAATTTGTGTGCAATCCCTGTGGAAACAATGGACAGTTTGGTTCTTGTCTGGGGAACAGGATGCTGCGGGTTTCATGTGATACCTCAGGATAGGTGATCCTATTTAGCTACCCAATAGATATCTGAATAATTTATCTATAGCCTTTTACAAGAACTTTTGTGTTGTCTGATGAAGCAAGATTGAACAAAATTGACACAATTTGATAAAAAACCAGCTGACAACTTGTCTTTATGCGGTTACTTGTGATACCACCTGAAATATTTTCCTTCATGATAAATATCAGTACGTTTGCTAATACCTATACCGTTACAAGTGTTGTTAATGTTGCCACTAATACATCAGTGGCTTTTGAGAATTCCTCCAATTCAATATGTTCAAAAGGCGTATGATCCAACGTGGAATCACCAGGCCCATATACAACGGCAGGGCACTCCCAAACAGGCGCGACAATATTTATATCAGCTGTACCCGTTTTATATACAAAGCGCGGTTCTCCGCCCAGTTGTCTGATACTTTTTAAAAATGCGCGCACTAAGGAAGTGTTTTTTTCACCTTTCCATGCAGGAAGTGCGGAACCCGTTGGTTCTGTCAAAGCAATATATGTCTCAGTGTTTTTTAGAAGATTATTTAATTTCTGATACCAGTCAGCAGGTGAAACATCCACTGGCAAACGTACACCTATTTTCAAATTAGCCCACTGCTCAAAATCATTTGAATCTGATGCGAAGCCGCTTAATGTCAGCAATAATTTATCAAACATTTTTTTCTTGTTTACATTGAACGCGTCAACATGTGACTTAATTATTAACCACGCTTCCACAGCTGCTTCAGCTGCAGTTTGCTTTCCGCTTGCTGTATGAGCTTGTCCACATTTCACGCTTACTTTTGACCATGCGGTTCCTTTATATCCCAAAGCGATCCTGTCCCACCGATTTGGTTCTCCGATAATCGCGAAATCCGGCTTGTAATTTTCAAGCACAAATCGTGCCCCATCGGAATCGCGTTCCTCTTCCACGGCACCGATAACGACAAACTGCCATCCCTCTTTTTTACCGATTCGCGCTACCGCATCTACAAAACAAGCGAGCGGTCCTTTTGCGTCAACAGCACCGCGGCCATAAAGTAAGTTGGCATCTTGCACTAATTTTATTTCTCCAGGCACTGTATCAATGTGGCCCAGCAACACCAACTGCTTTTGTCCCGTTCCCATCACACCAACCGCATTACCTGCTTCATCAATGAAGGCTTGTTCATATCCAAGGGACTTCATACGCTTAACAAGCCAATCCACAGCGTCGTGTTCCTTACCCGAAGGGCTGTATTGTGATAATAAACCAGTTAAAGTTGAAAAATCTGTTTGAGTCATAATTTTATAATCCATAAATAACTAATTGCTTAAGATCCTTTTTATGGTCTATTTGAATGCAGTATTGAACCATTATAAAAAGTGATTCCCAATAAAACGTCCTATTGATTCGAAAATTACTTGTTAGTTGAACTAAGCACTTCTGTAAGCGTATCTACCAAATAGTCAATCTGCTTATAAGAAATTACCAGTGGCGGCAGAAGACGAATTACCGTCAATCCTGCTTTCAACACGATGATCTTCCTGTTTTTCAAAGCCTTAATGTATGGTGCAACCTTTTGCTTCATCTCAATACCGATCATCAGGCCGAGCCCGCGTACTTCACGAATATTCGAAGACTTAATATTATTTAACTTCTCTAACAGATACTTCCCTTTTGCTTCAGCTTGACCAGGTAGATCTTCATCTTCCATAATAGCCAATGATGCGTTTGCCGCTGCGCACGAAAGGGGATTACCTCCAAATGTAGTTCCATGGACACCCGGTGTGATGTTATGCACTTGATTGCCAATTAATACTGCGCCCATTGGTATCCCGCCTGCCAATGACTTGGCGCATGTCAGTAGGTCCGGAGTTTCACCAAAATGCTGAATCGCAAACATTTTACCTGTACGGCCGAAGCCTGTTTGAATTTCATCTGCGATAAACAACGCACCGCGCTCATCACAGATCCGACGCACTGCATGAATATATTCGTCTGTTGCACAATGTACACCGCCTTCGCCCTGCACCAATTCAAGGATCACCGCGGCAGTTTCCTCGTTTACGGCCTTATCCAAGGCTTCAATTTTGTTGTATGGTACATGACTGAAACCTGGTACAAGCGGCCCAAACCCTTTCCGATATTTTTTATTGAATGTCGCTGAGAGAGAGCCATATGTCCGCCCATGAAATGCGCGCATGGCAGCAACAATGTTCTTGCGTCCCGTAGAGAGTCGTGAAAATTTAATTGCCGCTTCCACAGCTTCAGTGCCCGAATTACAGAAGAAAACTCTATCCAGGCCATCCACCAGAGAAGTGATTTTTTCCATGAGTGTCGCGCGTTGATCGTTGGGAAATGACTCGAACAGCGTGATTAGCGTGGAGGCCTGGTTGTAGATCGCTTCAGCAATTTTTGGGTGAGCGTGGCCGAGATTAGCAACGCCGTGTCCTGATGAGCAATCTAAATATTCCGTGCCATCCGCGGCAAACAACGATGCGCCTTTTCCGCGTACAAAAGCTGGTGTTTGTTTTGAGTACGTTCCAGCCGTGTGTTTATTTTCGATTGCCAACATTTTCTCTGAATTCATTCGATTACCGTTCCTTTGCCCTCAAGGGCATTTATTATTGGTTTTTGGATCCTTCCATCGGCGATGATAACGCGGCTCACACCACCTTTAAGCGCTTCCTCCGCGCCGAGTATTTTCTTTTTCATACGCCCCTGAGCCGCCTCGAATGCTGCTGCAATTTGGCTTTTGGGCAACATTTGGATGAGTGTTGACTCGTCCGGGAAATCTTTCATCAGCCCAGGAACTGCCGTTAACAAAACAAGCGTCTCCGCTTTTAACGAAGCCGCGACCATTGCCGCTGCACGATCGCCGTCCACATTTAACGCCTCGCCTTTTTGGCTAACTGCCACAGGAGCGATCACGGGCAGATAACTGGCGCTTAATAATAATTGGAGCAATTCTCTGTTGACGTTTACGATTTTGCCCGTAAAGTCATCGTGGATGATGAAGCGCTTTCCATTCTCAACACTATGTACGGATTCTTTACGGATGGCTTGCAAAGTTCTGCCATCCAAACCGCATAAACCAAATGCGTTAACACCTAACATCTGCAGCTGCTCAGTTAATAATGAATTGATTTTTCCATTTACCGCCATCAAAAAAACTTCAAGTGTGCTGCGGTCAGTATAGCGGGAAGTATAACCTGAGGGTGAGGTGATCATCCTGGGTGGTCTGCTCAATGCTTCACCGAGAGAAGTTGATTCTGCAGAACCACCGTGAATAAGAACAAGCTGCTTGCCTTGCTTCAATAATTCCTCGACATCTTTACAAATTGCGGAAAAGTCAACGCCCTCCGTTCCGCCAAGTTTTACAACTATGATAGATTGACTCATATTTTCTCCATTCAATATTTTTCAGGCCACCTCAAAGTCTCATTTATACACAGTCAAGTCAAATTCATTTGTGCTCAAATGTATAAGAATAAAACTTGAATTTTCATGAAAGCCATATTCAAACACTTTATTATTGCATCCATCATTAATCATCAAATTGGATGTAATCCCATAAACTCCAACCCCGTCGTCTCTTCCCACCCCATCATCAAATTCATGCACTGTACCGCAGACCCAGACGCACCTTTCATGAGATTGTCAATTGCGCAAATAGACACCACGTGTCCATTACTCTCGTCCAAATCAAAGCCCAAATCGGCGTAATTCGACCCCGCAAGAATTTTTGGTTCAGGAACACGATAGATTCCGCGCCGTTCCTTCATTACCCGTAGGAAAGGATTTTCATTTGCTATTGCACGATAAGCTTTCCATAAATCCTTTGTGCATACACCCTGCTTCACCTTTGCATGGGCTGTTGCCAGCACGCCGCGCACCAGATCTACCGCTGTCATCGTTAGAGATATGTCCTTAACACCCATCTCCTGGATCACTTCTGCAGTATGCCTATGTCCAAAAGCAGAAAATGTACGGATCACATTTGCACGCTCAGCGTGGAGAGATGCTGCGTTACCAACGGCGCCAGATTCAGAAGAACCGACTTTTATTTCGATCAGAACTGGCGTGGACAAATCAATTAGATCCGCTTTAACCAAGGGTAGAAGTGCGAGGTTGCTCGCCGTAGCGTTACACCCAACCCCACTGACATAATTCGCATTTGCCAACTCTGCGCGATGCAATTCTGGCAGGCCATAAACAAATTTATCCAACCACTCAGGCGCAGCATGAATCTTGCCATACCATTTCTTGTAAAAATCCACATCTCGCAAACGAAAATCCGCAGCGAGGTCAATTATTTTTGGGGCGAGATTTGCATACTGATCAATATTAATCTGCGTTTGCCCATGCGGTAGAGCAAGGAATAAGATATCAACAGGTTCTAGCGCTTGAGGATCGCTAAATTTGAGCCGGGTCTGTTTTCTGAGATTCGGATGAACCTGATAAACATACTCGCCCAAATGTGATCTTGAAGTTACCTGCTTTACCTCCACATGTGGATGAGCCAACAATAACCGCATCAGCTCCCCACCGCCATAACCGGAACCTCCGATAATAGAAATACTTGTCATAGTTTCTCCTGTACGCTATCCTTTGGTACTCAAGCAGCCCGGATTACTGAATTAGAGTCCTGCAAGATAACCAAAATTACTTCATCGATGTCAATACCACTCAAGGGCTGTATTGTAGAAAATCCATTGAATCGTGTGGGGCAGCAGTTTTTATTATTCACCCCAATCTTCTTGTTCCATTGGTGCGAGTTTTATTGCCGGCGGATCAGTTGCAATTACTTCAAAATCAACACCACAATCCGGGCAAACAAGAATCTCGCCAACCTGGGTTCCATCTTCAAACACAATTTCTGCAGCACATTCTGGGCAAGTAGTATTAGACATATTTTATTCTCCTTGATTTGTTTTATTTGAATAATTAATAGATTGGTAATTCATGCCGCCAATCGGTTTTTTTCGGTGAAATTCTTCGAAATCCAAAAGTTACTATTCATTTTTTTGTATTCGCCTTCGCTATTACGTATTCCACCATTTTTTGTGGAATATTCACGCCTGTGGTTGTGATGCTGTTGCGAAATTCCATTGTATGATTGATCTCATTGATAGTAAATCCGCTTTCAGTTTCGAAAAGATCAAGTGCAAGCATTCCGCCGCCGACAGCGAGGGCAGCGCGTCGGCACAAATCAGCCATTTCATCCGTAATGGGACAATTCGTTGCCACACCCCCGCGGGCAGTATTGGTGATCCAATTATCGGATGACCGATAGATCGCGCATATGAGTTCGTCTCCGATTACAAAAGCACGGATGTCACGATGATTTGGTTTGCTGATATATTCTTGAATATAAAAAATTTGATGGTTTATCCCCAGCGAGGTTTTGTGTTCAATGATTGATTCTGCTGCCTGTTGGTTTTCCACTTTAGCAAGCAGTCGCCCCCAGGAACCGATAACGGGTTTGAGTACACATGGATAGCCAAGCTCTTCAACTGCCTTAAGGGCTGATTCCTGATCAAAGGCCATTAATACACGGGGAGTTGGGATTCCATTCCGCATTAGGAGCTGACTTGTGACATATTTATCTCCGCAACACTCAGCAACTAAAGTTGAATTGACCACAGGGATACCATATGCTTCAAAGATACGCGAGATATAAATACCGCGCGAGTATGAAACGGATCTTACAAAAAGCACATCAATATCTGCTGGTTTTTGTGTGATGTCAAAGAAATTTCCTCCATCAGGGATCCGTACAACTTCAACCTTAGGCATTCGTTCCAATTCCTCAAGTAAATACTTCTCTTCGACACGCAAACGCGTATATAAAAATCCAACACGAATCATTTTTTCACCTTGTCTACTATAAAATAAATTGTTGTCATAATTTTTGAATAATTTTTTCTGTTACCTGGCTTGTTGATAGCACACCACCCAAATCAGGCGTTACTTGCCCATTGGCGATGCAGTTCTCAACACTATTTTGTAAGTGAATGGCTTGATCTTTTTCGCCAAGGTAATCCAGCATCATACTTGCAGCAAGAATAGCGGCGGTAGGATTTGCTTTGCCTGTGCCTACCAATGGCGGCGCGCTACCATGAACTGGTTCGAAGACTGCCGAATCAACACCGATGTTGCCTGAGGCTGCCACGCCAAGTCCGCCAACGAACATGCATGCTTCATCGCTTAATATGTCACCAAATAGATTTGTGGTGACGATAATTTCAAATTGCTCGGGCGCGCGAACAAGTTCCATTGCGCAAGTGTCCACGAGCATCTCATTCATAATAATATCAGGATAATCTTTCGCTACTTCGAGGGCGACAGAGCGAAACAATCCACAAGTTTGCCTCAGTACATTAGCTTTGTGGACAAGATGAACGGTTTTGCGGTTCATTTGACGGGCAAGTTCAAAAGCCTTACGAACAATTCTTTCAGAGCCTTTGCGAGTTATGACCCGCTCAGTAATGGCCCGGTGGCCATCTTCCTCCAGGCGTTCGATACCGGAGTACAAACCTTCAGTATTCTCTCGAACGATGAGCAGGTCAATGCCTGAGCGGGAAGAAGGGTGCGGGATGGAACGGATTGGGCGCAGGTTAGCGTACAGTTCCAAGGACTGACGCATTCGCACAACAGGCGAAAAGTAATCCGGGATGTTAGGGGGCGTGGTAACAGCGCCAAATAAGGCAGCTGAGGCATTGCGAATTTTTTCTAATGTGGAATCAGGCAGGGGAGTGCCGATCCGCGTGTAGGTACTGAACCCAATTTCAGTATGGATAAATTCAAAATCCAGCGGCAAGGCGCGTAAAACTTCCTCGGCGCATCCAATTACTTCGGGGCCGATGCCGTCGCCTGGTAAAAGACAAATTTGGTACATAAGTTCTCCTTTGTGGAACATGCTTCAAGCTGCAGGAACAGCGTGATGCCTTATTTCATAAGTTCTTGAATGTCGTGATCTTTGAGGAAATTCACAATGCCGCCAGACCCTACAATTTTTAGAAAAAAATCAGGCAGAGCACGAGCTTGATATGTATGACCTTTTGTGATGTTGTTGATATTTCCGCTGGGAATGTCCACAACTACCTCATCACCTTCTTCGATTCCCGCGACTGCTTCAGGGCATTCAAGTATTGGTAAACCAATGTTAATGGCGTTACGGTAGAAAATGCGTGCATATGAAGATGCAATAACGCACTTTGCCTGCGAGCCTTTGATTGCAATTGGCGCATGTTCGCGTGAAGATCCGCAGCCAAAATTTTGTCCGCCAACGATAATATCACCGATTTTCACATTTTTTGAATACTCCGGTTTTATTTCGCAAAAGACATTCTTTGCAAGTTCAATCGGGTCAATCGTGATATTGAAACGCCCGGGTATGATCTCATCTGTGTTCAGGTTTTCGCCAAATGTCCAGGCTTTGCCCATAATACTCTCCTTCTAATATTTTACTTTGCCGTTATATAGATCCTAAATATTTACGTGGGTCAGTGATTTTTCCCGTCAACGCGGTTGCGGCTGCAGTGGCCGGGCTGGCAAGATAAATCTCTGAGAGCGGACTCCCCATTCGACCGATAAAATTTCGGTTCATCGTTGTCAACGCGCGCTCACCTGCCGCAAGAATACCGCCGTGGCGTCCTATGCAGGCGCCGCACCCAGAACCTGTTACAACGCAACCCGCATCCATTAAGATCTCGATCAGACCATTCCTTATCGCTTTCTTGTGAATTTTCTTACTGGCAGGTGTAACAATCACGCGTGTGTATGGATTTACTTTTTTCCCTTTAAGCATGTTTGCCACAATCTCGATATCTTCATAACGCGCATTTGTACAGGTACCGATATAGACCTCATTTACTTCAAGCCCTTCGACTTGCTCCACGGGCTTGACATGATCTACGTTCGGATGGCAGGCGATAAGCGGCCCGATTGTGGACACGTCAATATCCATGATGCGCTCATATTGTGCATTGACCGGGCCAAACGTCTCAAACGGCCTATTGGCTCGGGTTTCGTTTTTTAGATATTCAACTGTTATGTCATCTGCAGCGATAAGCCCGCACTTTGCGCCAATTTCTGTAGACATGTTGGAAAAAATGATGCGCTCATGCATGGGCAGGTTTTCAATATACTCACCGCCGAACTCAATTGCGCGATAGGTTCCACCATCCATGCCAACTAAACCTGCTATATACAACATCACATCTTTAGCAAAGACACCCGGTTTGGTATTCCCGGTTAATTCAATTCGGATTGTCTCAGGAACTTTAAACCAGCATTTTCCTGTCACCCATGCTACTCCGACTTCAGTTGATCCCAGCCCCGTACCAAATGCGCCTAGCGCACCGTATGTATTTGAGTGTGAGTCTGCCCCGATAACGATTGCGCCGGGCGTGATGAATCCTTCTTCAATCATCACTTGATGGCATACACCCTGCCTGTAAAAATTCGGTAAGCCCTGTTCTTTCACAAAGTCGAGGATCATCTTGTGGTTTTCCGCCGCTAAAATATTTGGGGCAGGGTAGGCGTGGTCGAAATGCAATACGATTTGATTTTTATCGTGAATCGATTTACCGATCTCGCGAAATGCCTTTATTGCTAGTGGAGTAGTATTGTCGTGGCTCATGATGTAATCCACATCCATTAACAGAATTTCACCTGTCTGAACAGATGTGCTTGTTTTGTGAGAAAATATTTCTTCAATTAAAGTACCCATAAAAACTCCTTATTATGATGAGCCTATTGTTTTGGAAGTGACCGTTAACTAATTGCCATTCCCATTGTATTTCTTTAGTACAATGCGTGTCTCAGTGTTTTTAACACCTTTAACAGTTCGAACCTCTTCGATAAAGTTGTTTAGAGCGACTATATTTTCCACATTGATAAAAGCGCTGATGTCATAATCTCCTGTGATCTCATAAACATGGCTCACATTATCAAATCCACGCAGACGGCGCACAACCAATGACGTGTATACATGTGAATCAACCTCCACCATGATCAGAGCGTTGATATCATGCGGGATAATGTCCATTTCGCGCCCGGTCACTTTTTCGGCGATTTCGATGATGTCTGTATCGAATAATCGCTTACGCTGATCGCCAAGATTCTTAATACGTGTCACGATCACTTCCAACTCGGCGGCGCTGACCTTTACTCCATATTCATCCAGGCGAGCCTGCACTGCGCTTTTGCCAGTATATTTATCGATCACAATCTTGCGTTCACGCCCCAACAGGGATGGGTCAAACGGCTCATACGTGCGCGGGTCTTTAAGAATTCCATTCACGTGGATACCGCTTTTATGCGTGAATGCGTTTTGTCCAGTGATCGGTTTGTTAGGCGCGAGGAAAAACCCCGATTTTTTCTCCACATAAGTTGATGCTTCCATCAATGGCTGAAGGTTATATTTTTCCACTGATTCAAGATTATTGAATGCAATAATGGTTTCAGCCAGATCAGGAATCCCGGTACGTTCTCCAAGGCTGTTGATCGTTGTGTGGATGCAGTCTGCCCCAGCGCGAATCCCCTCCATCGCATTTGCCAACGCGAGTCCATAATCATTGTGGCAGTGCAGGTCAATTTTGCATGGAAGCAGCTGCTCACGAAGTTCATGTACACGCTCATAAAAATTATGAGGCTGCATGATACCCAAAGTATCCGCGAAACCGATCCGATCCGCGCCTGCCTCAATTGCAGCATTGCATACTTCGACTAAATAATCAAAATCCGTCCGTGTTCCATCTTCAGGTGTGAAACGAACCTTCAAGCCAAGATCACGTGCATAGGCGATATGTTCAGTGATGATAGCAGTTGCTTGTTTTTGCGTTTTACGCAGTTTCGCCTCTAAATGAATTTTAGATGTGGCAAAGAAAATCGCAACACGGCCAACACCGCTGGATTTTGCCTTATCTATTGCTGGGAATGTGGCAATGGAATGGGCGACAATCTCAGCCTTAAGCCCGTCAGAGGCGATGCGTTTGATCGCAGCAGCTATATTTGGGGAAACACTTGGATCGCCTGCTTCAATCATATCCACTCCGATGCTATCAAGCATGCGAGCGATCTGCACCTTCTCGTCTATCATAAAGTTGACGTAAGGTGTTTGTTCTCCTTCTCTTAATGTTGAATCTAAAATTTCGATCATTTGATTCCTTTCCCAAAGCTTAATTCTTGGAGCTTTGAACCAATATAATAAAAAAAGCCCCTCGTTGTCGAGGAGCAATTATTTCGGAATTAAGAAAGATATGAAAATATAAAGTGGTACTTAACCTTTTTCTATTATCTGTTTGACCGAAACATGCCCAATCTCGACAACCCAGGTTGCTGAGAAGGGCGCTTGTTTAACTTTAGCTGCAAAAATAACTAATCGGTCTGTTAACATTTAAACACTAAATTTACTATAAACATAAAATTTGTCAAGGGTAAAAAGTTTGTTTGTGAATCACTAGTAATAATGTCACAATAAATTCACAAGTAAAAATGTCACCATGAACCATCAACTAATTGTGAAGCAAGAAAACTACTTGAGGAAAATCTCTTCACGATGGAAATATTTACTTAAACATTGATGAATATTCTGTGGACGAACTGATGCAAGCACTCTGCGTCGATTGTCTTCATTTGAGAAGAAATCAAAAACATTGGTAAGCGCCCTGGTATGATTTGTGAGGTCGGGGGATGAAAATGCAATTGCGATTTGGACCGGATCGTGGCTTTGATGCCCAAAAACAACAGGTTTTCTAAGGGTTAACAAACTCGCTGAGAGGTTTTTTGCTCCCATCTCGGTTCCCGCATGAAAGAAAGCGGTATTGGGTGCAATCACCATATAAGGACCATATAAAACATAGAGATCTTTCATTGCTTTAATGTAACTTGGCCAAATTGAACCTTTATCTAATAAAAGCTGACCGGCAATTTCAATTACATCCTCGGGAGAATCTGCTTCAACAAGACATCGTATTGTCTTGCTGGTTAGAATCTTTGAAAAGTTTAGCGGTCTTTCCCTATGATTTATGGCATGCATTCCCTCAATGCCATTTGTTAGCCCGAGGATATTATTAATATTTTCAATATCTTTGTCCGTCAAAAAAGCATTTACCTGGATATGGGGTATTGAAGTTAAAGGGCCTAAAGGAATTGTTGAAATAACAGCATCACATTCCTTAAGTAAGCTGCTATTATGGGCTAATTTAAATGCAGATGTGATTTTAGCGATCTCAATTTCAGGCAGCAAGGTGTTGATCTGGCTTTTTAATGAATATGCTGTTGCTGTCCCCGCACCGCAGATCAGCAAGATCCTTCTTCGAAAAGATGAAACGCGTGTTTTTTTCAATGCTATTTGAATGTGATTGACTATGGAATTAAGTATGTGTGCTTCATTATGATAGTTTTCTTCCACAAAAATTGATTTAATTATCCTTAGAATTTGATTGTTGATCGGATTTTCCTGGTTAGAATAATTTAGCGAGGCCGTATTCACGTCTGAAGGATTGATTCCGTGTTTGGGGTGATGGGTCAATTCCCACTCAATACAATCGGTAAGGCCAGAATCACCAAGCAAGCCG
>Ga0255443_1046_pt1 | contig 12985 bp, 21 predicted proteins | sample ANMaggSSYBR02D11_FD_182641 | JGI IMG/M metagenome (GOLD analysis project Ga0255443, IMG submission 182641) | Sediment cell enrichment communities from methane seep in Santa Monica Basin, California, United Staets - ANME aggregate JGI... | ecosystem: Environmental > Aquatic > Marine > Cold seeps >... | reverse complement strand
GTTGCGCCAGGTCTGAGGCGTACACGTCCAGAGCGCCGTCGACTGCCTCGTCTTCCCATAGGTTGAAGCCGCGCACCGTCACGCCACGGAAACCGGCGTCACGGAAGATGGACCTTGCCCTTGCAGCGGTGACGTAGTGCGCGCCGAGGCCGCGCCCCCGCGCAATGTAGTGCAAGCGGTCCATATACCTCAGGCCGTACAGCATCACGAAGAACCGGCCTCCCTCGTGGAGATAGCCGCGCATCGTGCCAGCCGCACGTGCCAGGCTCAGCGGGTAGCTCATCGCGCCGAAGGTGCTTATAGCCACGTCGTACCGCCGGAAACTACCGCGCATTGGATAGGCCATATCACCGGCGGACAGCTGGTACTGGCTCACCGGGTAGTCGCAGCGCCGCAGCCGATCCTCTGCTTCTGCCAGCATCCGGAAGCTGAGGTCGATGCCGTGATAGTAGCCAGGATACTGAAGCGCCGACATTCTACCGAACAGCGGGGCCGTACCGCACCCCAGGTCAACCACCGACCGCCCGGCAATCAGCTGCCCGATCTGCCGATAGATCGCCATATCCTCCGCGCGGTCGATCACGCGCCCATACGTCTTGTCGTACCGGGAAGCAACCTCACTGTAGAAAGCCTTCACGTCTTCCACTCGCCCCTCCTGTTAGGAACTTGATCGTAGTCCATCAGTGTGCTACAATAGGACTCAAGGAGCCCTCCTTAAAGAGGCTTCCTGTGCAGGAGCGCCTGGTCCCTCTACAGTCCAGGCGCTCCACCCTTTTCAGCTAACCCTCAGCCTCGCGCCACCGTTGCGCTGCCTCGATGATGAGCAACACATCACCATCACCGATCTTGAACTCATCCCATCCCCAAAACTGGAAGGTGAACAGCGTGCCGCCTAGACACCGATCGCCGTGCGTCGCGTTCCAGGCACGGATCAGGTCGTTGTGGGCCTTGACGCCCTCCAGGTAGTAAGGGAAGTCCCCGATCGCCTTCCACGATAAGCCGCCGCCGAAGTCGGTACCGTCAGCGCTGTAGCTCGCTACCACACCGGTCTCACCAGCCAGGTACAGCGGGTAGTAACCGTGAGCGGTAAACACATCGTCCCACGCGCCCCACCTGCCTGCGTGGTAGGGGTAGTGCTCCTCGAGGAAGTGCTGCTCTGCCGTCGCGGTCCAGTACGAGTGATAGTCAATCGGGTGCCCGCGTTCGTGGCTAACCTTGGCAAGCGGGAGCAGCAGCGATACCTCTGACTCGTGGGGATTGCCGACTGCCACCGCGCCGAACGTATACCGTAGCAGGTCACCGGCCCACGCCTCGACCTCTTCGGCAGCGTAACAACCGAACTCCACCGCCCGCGGGGTCTCAGGGTCAAACGTGCCGATCACCTCATTGATGCCGCCGATGTAGTCAATGTTCTGCAGCAAGAAGGCCTCAGATACGCCCAGGTTGCGCGCTGCAGTGGCCGCCTCCAGCTTGTACAGCTCGATGAAACTACGCACGCTGGCTCGAATGTCGGGGACGTTCACATAGGAGCCATCGTTGTCAACGTAGCGCCGCCATATCGTGCGAGTTGCCGGCCTCGCCACGCCAGGCTCGACCACCTCTCGGCAGTAGCGCCCCACGTGGTACGCATCGCCAGCACTGAAGAACTTGATCGTGCCGGGGCGTCCCTCGGCCACGTAGCGCTCCCAGTAGGGGAACAGGCCGTTAGCGTGGCCGCCACCTGCGAGGTTCACCGGAAGGTTCTCGAAGCGCTGTAGCTGCACGCCAACCGGGGGAGGTGGAGGCTCCACTGGCTCCGGAGCCGGTGGAGGCGTCACACCACCGGTACCGCCTTCCCCACTTATCAATTCCTCGAGCAAACCGGCCAGCTCCTCCGGCGTCTGCGCCTCAATGGGAACGTAGTCCACGCCGGGGTAGAACTCGTCAAAAAATGCCTGCAGGTCAGACGGCCATCCGCTAGGATTGGCTGCCACAACACGCCGGGCCTCGGGCCCTACACCGGCGTCGTCTGCACTACCACCGACTGTCCAGCGCATACTGTCCCACGTCGCTGCCACCGCTGCAGCCGCCCACGCCTTGTCAGCCTGCGGGTGGAGTAACACATAGGTCCGGTCGTACTGCACGCGCGGGGGAAAGAAGCTGGGGTAGATAGGGGTGATCTGCGACACTCCGAGAATGGCCCGATCGTAGTAGGCGTCACAGTGCTTCGAGGCCCACTGGAAGCTGTGCTCCGTGAACAGCGTGATACGCGCACCCAGGGCCACCGCCTTGACGGTCGGAAGATCGCGGTACGCATTGTAGATCGTGGCGTACTTGCCCCATACCACGTTCTCACCGAACGGCGTCAGCCCTCCCGTGGGATCGATGCCGACTCGCGCGCGGTAGTTCAGCAGCGAATCAGTTGTCTCGGGGTCTGCCAGCAAGTCATCCGTCAACGCGTAGAAAGGTCCGTCAGCATCGTCGCTGGTCAACGGCTCATCATCGCCGCTGGCCCACGCGTGACTGCCGATCGTTAAACTGTAGGTTGCGCCCGGCGTCGCATCGATACGCTTCAGCAGGCCGCCGTGATGGATGCGATAGAACGTGACCATCTTGAAGCCAGACTCACCCTCCAACACGCGCTCATCGTGCAGTGCATAATGAGTCTCCGGTTGCGCGTGGCCGCTGTCACTGTCCCAGGTGTACCAGATCGCCCACGCCTCCGGCGGGTTGTCCTCGCCGCGTGCTACTGTGTCGACGCGCTCACCGGCCTCATTGAAGACAAACACCGCGCCATCACGGGGATCCTCGTAGCCGAGGTCTGCTTCCAGCCCCCAGTTCTCCTCTACCATCACTCGTCCTCCTTGTGCTCAAACGCACGCACGCCCCACAAAGCACGAGCGAGGTCTTGTCCCTCGCTCGCATACCGCAGCATCAGCCACGTCTCAGCGCCGTCCCAGGGATCGATAATCCGCATATCGGTGTCCGTCACCTCCAGGACCACGACAAAGTGCTGCTCCTGGGCCGATGTCTTGGGCTTGAAGTCCACCTCCGCAATGATGGGACCGTAGCGGTCCACCAGATCGCGCGCCGTGTCCAGAGCCGCGACAGGTACCGGATAGTTCCAGTCGTAGCGCTCGACGCGGTACAGCTCCGGGACCACAGCATCGACAGCCTCCCAGTTCAGCTCCGCTCCGTTGAAGCCGCCCGGCGTGGCCTTCAGCGCGCGATTCAGTGAGGCCGGCGTGATCGTCTTGTCCCATTGGCTTGCCACCATCGCCACGGAGGTGAGCGCGCAACCACCGTTGCCGATCCTCCAGTAGCCACCGCTGTGCCCCAGCACGTCGCTTGCCCACTGAGCGTTGCGCTGCGACATCGCCGTGATGCCCCAGCCTTCGCTGCCATCGCTCAGGGCCGCCAGGATAACCTCGCGCCCCCACTTCTCCTCCAGCAGCGGGATAACCTCGCTCGCTGCCTGGTGCTCCACCACGTACTCGATCGCCTGAGCCGGTGACAGCTCGACTACCCCCAAGAAACCGTCTTGCGTCAGCATCAGCATAGACCCCGCCTCCATTAATGTAGATTACTACACTACAAGTATAGCACGCGCTAGACTATCCCAAACGAAAACCGCCCCAAGGGGCTGTCCCCCTGGGGCGGTTCACTGTGAACCTGCCTGCTATTTCACGTTATCGGATGGCTCGGATAGGCCATCTTGTTTCTATATCTATACCTTGTCAATGCAACCCGACCGCGTACAATCGACAGTATTCCCTGTTACTGTGAGGTCTCAGAATGGCAAAAAGACAAGACTTGCAGAAGCCAAGAGCCCGGGCATGTTGGGCCAACTTTCCTCTGCCGCCACTATTCACTGCAGCTATCGTAGCCGCCTTCAGTCTGCTAGTCGGTCTATATCTTGGACAGTCCCCAACCAGCAAAGAGTGCCTGGATACGCGGATAGCGCGCTACAACCTTGTGCTTGACGGAGTAGTGGGCATACTCACGGTCTGGGGACTGGTCTGGGCTGCCTCTGAGTTCAAGCGAGCAAATGACCATTCAGAACTGGAACTCCTCCCCGGACACGGGACCGAAGAACCCATGATATCAGGGCGTGCCCAAACTCCATCTCTAGCCTCGCTTCAGGATACCCCTCAGGACTCGCTACCGTTTGAGGTAAGGGCATGGCCCCGCAGTCGCAATAGACGAGACGGCTACCGATACCATATGTTCACTTTGCTCTACCTTGTCAATCACTCGAAGAAACCTGGGACCTATGTGCGTATAAAGCTGACAGTTACTGGTGACCCGGCCCCAACTGCCTTTGACGGCAAGACATGCCTCTATGCTGATTGGAAAAACGCACTTCCCTGGAAGGGCGTGCCGCTCGGCGATGACAAAGGATGGGTCTTTGAGCATAACTTCGGACCGAACTTGATCGTGCATGAGCATCCCATTGAAATCGGGTACCTATTCCTCGGATGGGACGGTGAGAAATTCCTACCGAAGGACATGCCTAGCTCTCTCACGGTTAAATACGATCTCTACACCGCAGACACTGCTGAAAGCGGTCGGCTCGATCTTCAGCTGCGATGGCATTGGGAACAGGATCAACGCTAAGCTGTTCTCCAACATGGATCGCATCTGACGACCCTCTCCTAGTACCCTCCTTCCCAGCTAGCGCCCGATCCGCGTCCGCGCGAGTCTCCTTATCCGCAAGTCACCGCCGGTCGTCAGCCGCAGCCACTCCGCCGCTTTCTCGTAGGTGTCGAAGTAGCCAGTCTCCCGGCTGTAGGGGCCGCACCGATCGCACCAGTACCCGAGATCTACCGGGCGCTATCCTTAGCGAACACCGCTTGAGTCGCGTGCGCGGGCGAACAAGGTCCAGTGACCTGGATGACCGCCAGAGCAAAACAACCTTCAGTAAGTTGCGTATTTTAAAAGATCATTATATACTGAAGCTGGACGCAAGAGCGGCATGTGTGAAGCGTGAGCGTTCGCGGGATGAAGTCGAAGCTGTCCGAATAACCCCACAGAATCGACGTATTGTGCAGGAAGTTTCCGCACGACCATAGCTAGGCGTAGCCCTACATGACGAGGAGACCGATCAGATGACGTCAGAAACCGAACCCAAGAAGAGTAGATTACGGGTCATTTTAGTCGTCGCAGGAGTCCTGGTAGTTCTTTGTGTTGTATGCGGTATATTTGCGGTAATCTCAGGATCCACGCCGGAAGCAAAAGCCACGGCAACAGCGCGAGCGCTTGAGCGTACCGCTGAAGCGTCCAGACCTACCGCAACACCGAGTCCCACAGACACACCAGAGCCCACAGACACACCAAAGCCCACCAACACACCAAAGCCCACCAACACACCAAAGCCCACCAACACACCCAGATCCACCAATACACCCAAGCCTACTAATACTCCTGCACCCACTCTCACACCTACGCCTGTTCCGGAGCCGATTATCCTTACTGGCAACGGCGATTCTGTCGTTGATGTAGAGAAAGGGGGTCAACCGGCAATTGCCAAGATAACCTACAGCGGTGGTGGGAATTTTGCCGTGTGGAATTACAATTCGAATGGTGAGAAGATAGACCTATTGGTAAACGTTATTGGGAGCTATCAAGGTACCGTGCCAATTGATTTTCTGGATGATCAGCTTTCGTCCCGCTTTGAAATCAACGCAAGTGGGCAATGGGAAATCCAGGTTCTCCCACTATCTGAAGCTCGCCGCGAGCAAATCCCCGGAACAATCACGGGGACAGGTGATGATGTTATATTCTTGGATGGCACGAATCCCGATCTGCTTCAGGTAGATGCGACCAAAGCAAAAGGCAACTTCGCTATTTGGGCATACGGCAGTGGAAGAGATCTGCTAGTAAACGAAATCGCTCCCTATCAAGGTACGGTTCTTGTGCAGAGAGATACGATCGTGCTCGTGATATCAGCCAGCGGCGGTGAATGGACAATGGAAGTTGCTACGAAGTAGATTCTGGTATGCGTATATGCGCCCGCACGTACCTTCGGCATGTGCGGGCGCTGGCCCTGCGCGCCTTGGGGCGCGTCCCTACTTCTTTTGGCTCGATAGCCTTCCAGACCTATGGGGTCCCTTCACGGTCCACATAGTCATGACTAAACGTCTAGGTGATCCCCAATGAACCCATCCGAGCGTATAGAGCTGATTACCAGTATCGCGGACAGGCTGGCTGTTGAGGAATGGTCACTGATTGATCTCACACTTCGGCAGTTTGGGCTTCCCTGGACAGACGACTGGGATGGCAACGACCGGCCCGGCTATGTCACGCAGATGATTGAGGGTGCTGATGAAGAGGCTCTCCTGGGTCTTGCCAGCCACCTGAAAGTAGCGCACCGGCACACACCGGGCGCAGTCCTTGGCAGCGACCCGAAGATCAAGGAGTTGATCAGAGACATCGGGGCGCAGAAGAGCCTGATGATCTCGGTCGCGACCGGAGGCCCACGTATCCAGAACGTCAACGGTGAATATGTTGACCGTAGAGCGTCGATGGTAGCTGTCCTACAAACGATGGGCATAGAGGACCCGAATCCGTTTATTGGCCTGTGGCGTTGGTACGGAAGATGGAGCGATGGCAGTTTGCCAACCTACCAATCGCGACGGGTCTACGTCGCAGAGCTCTACCAGCCGCTGCTCGATAGTCTTGGACTCCTGGCCCAACACAAGAATATCGAATATCCAGAGCCAACTGGATGGACGCGGGTTGATCGCATTGTCGAGAAGATCACTCAGGCCTTGCAGACAGCAGCAGACGAAGAAGATTTCCAGGCCGTAGGTCTGTGGTGCAGAGAGGCAGTGATCTCTCTGGCTCAGGCCGTGTATGATCCGGAGCTACATCCGTCAGTGGATGGCACAGACCCAAGCAAAACTGATGCCAAGCGGATGATCGAGAACTACATCGCGGCAGAATTGGCGGGTGGGTCAAACGAGGAATTGCGCAGTTACTCCAAGAGTGCGCACAAACTCGCCTCAGCTCTTCAGCACAGAAGAAACGCATATTTCAGAGAAGCCGCGCTGTGTGTCGAGGCCACTCGCTCCATCATCAACATCATCGCGATAGTGTCAGGTCGGAGAGATCCGCTATGATGTGCTTGGCATCCGCGTTCACCACGCTACGCTGGCATACTCGCCCCAAGTTCCCCGGTCGCGGTGGAGCTTGTCGATCCAGGACAGGGACCTGTATTATGACCACAAGACCTGCTGGCCACCTCTGCACGTACCGTCAATGAAGATTCTCGAACATAGGAAGCTCAAGCGAATGTCACTGTGGATAAAGGGCAATGCTAGGATTATAAACGTCCTGGCAGCGAGCTTCTATGCGCTCACATTTGTCTCGGGCGTTTCCTGGATGCTTGGCGCCGATACCGAGGCGGTTGGTTTTGTTATAGGTCTATGCGCCTCCATCCTGTTTGGGCTGCCGCATCTGGCTGAGTTCATTGTGCCCTCAAGAAAGCCAATACGGGATATGACTGATGATGAACTCCTGCGGTTCGTTAAGTGCTCAGACCCAAGGATAGACTGGAAGGGGATCACCAGGGGAAGGGGATGGGTCAGTGAGGTCTTCCTAAGAGAGGATCGGAGACTTCGATTCCGCGCGAAGTTCATCGACGACGGAATCCAGAACGATGACTACCAAGATGAGTGGGCAAATCGTCATCCTCACTCAAAGGCAGTCGGCTACTGGCATGAATTGTACTATGACGGGAATCTTGTCGGCCGCTTCATCCTAGTGGCCGTGGATGGAGGACGGGCGACTCTTCCACCACCGGACTGGAAAACCGGCAAAATCCACATGCTGGAATACAGGATCGCTCAGATCCACGATACATTGGGAACTCTGGATGAATACATCACTCGCTCTGGTTTGGCAGTAGATGAGGACACATAGCAGCGCTGGCACGTCCGATGGATGGGCCAACAGGGCGCTATACCGCGCAGGTGAACTCTCCCGTTAGGCGGCACAGCCGCAGGTTCTAGTTAGGTGAGATTGTACTGATTCACGATGCATGGAGGATCTGCTATGGAACGTCTCCATGAACACTTAGCTCCGAAAGCCGCCGCCGTTGTCCGCGATCCTGGCCGCCGTGGCCCAGGCCCATTCATAGCTTGGGCCATCAGGGTCCAGTGTCCTAACGGTCGCAAAGCCCAGGCGGAGCCCTACAACCTGAGCTGGCTTACCATCCAACGTGACGCGGACGCCTCAGCCATCTGATTGAGCATATCCGCTAACCTGTTCATCGTAGCCTCCCCTTACCTGTAGATAACCGCGCCGCCGTCGTCATAACGCGGAGTCCCGATCTGCCCAAACGCCTGCCCCCATCGCCGCACCCCGTGCCACTGGCTCACCGGTACCGTGTCCACCACGATATCCACCAGATCGTGCAGGTGCTTCAGGCGGGGATTGCTCATACCGTAGCCGTGATCTGTCACGCTGTCCGGTAGGTCGAAGGTGTCCGTCACCGGCATACAGTGATGCTCGCGCTTCGGCGATATCAGGAAAGCAGTGTGACGCCAGACGTAGGCTCCGCAGCCGGTCACGTCCTCGCCGCTCTTCACGGGCGGCTTGCTGGCCCGCAGACAGCCGGTCCGCGTGTTAACCATCCTGGCGATGATCGCCAGGTCCTCAGCGCCTACGAGCGCGCCGATCTTCTCCAAGTCGATCTTCGGCATCTGGTATCTCATCGCGTACCTCCCGCGTAGTGCTTGAGCTTATAGCTGAAGTAGTCATTCCTGAATAAGTGCAGATCGCCGTGGTCCGTGTGCAGTACCACGAACCGCTTGCCGCCACGCCCGGTACCGACCTCGACGCGCTCAACCTGCCAATCTGCAAACTCGGGATCCTTGCAGATCGTCTTCTCGGCAACGCTGCCAGCCGCCGCCACTGCCTCGGCCAGCGCGTCAATCAGTGACCGAATCCCCATCCCTGAAACCTCGATCTGCCGATGCTCCGCGCTAGCTACTACGATCTCGTGCACTTGCTGCCGTACTGTGACCATTGCCCCTCCCCTAGTCATTGAAGACCACTACCGACACACGGGTGGCCTTCACACCAGCTCGCAGCGGTGTCCACGTCCACTGCAGCACGTCGCCCTCGTCATCAGTCTCCGTCTCAGTCAAGCAAAAAACGGCAACCCTGCCGCCCCATTGTGACACCAGCTCGAACCGATCCCCGGGCCACTCGCCCAAGGTGCTAGCCTCCTGGCTGAACGTCCTCGTGGCTTTGCTGTAGTCAAACTGCTCGGTCCGAAAGCGCTTAATCATCACTGGCCTCCCTGTGCCCTTGCCTACGACTTAAACAGTACAGCCTTGCCCCTGGGATAGTCTGCCAAGGGTGCCCGGTCGCGCTTGTCGCTCTCAACCACGTGCGCCGCTACCAGACAAGCCGTCTCGTGAGCCTCAACCGCCGATGCCAGCGACCCGCTTTTCACAGCGTGCGTCCCCTGGTCGAATTCCAGCCGATCGTCAAAGCGCACCGTGCTAAACAGCAGGCCGTCAGATACCGTGCTCACCGTGAAGTTTCCTACTTTGGTCCTGATCTGTAGTGATGTCATCGCTGCCTCCTGTGCTGGTGTTGGTTGCCCCTCTACACTTATAGTATAGCATAGCGCTAGTATCTTGTCAAGGGTTTTGACCACGAGTCTACAAAACTCGTCAGCTCCCCTGGAACAGCAAAACGGCCCCGGCAGTTACGCCGAGGCCGTCAACGATCGCCTACAGTGTGGGACTACTGAGGCCGCGCGCCGCGCAAGTAGACGCGCGCGGTGATCTCCAACTCGTCCCACTTCGATACCGTTACCAGAGCGCCGGCCTCGGTCCCGATGCCGATACGTGACAGCGCCTCCTCCACGATAGGCCGGACCTCATCTGCATACATCGGCATCGCGGGCAGGTCCGGCATAGGCATCGTGACGAGCAGCCGAGCCAGTTGCGGGGATAGCACCTTGACGTCCAGGCTGAACTCAGTCATTGCCCACAACCTCCTGCCAGTACCGCACGATCGCGGACGGTCCCTCGGCAACTGTCGCCGCGTTCTGTGTAACGTAGTTGAGCAGCTTCACCTGCTGATAGCTGGACAGCTCGCGTGTCACCCATAGATGCACGGTACCGCCAAGTCGTCCCGTGGCCAGCGCCCACAGGATCCCCTGCGCTGCCGTCCTCACCTCCTGGGGAGTAGAATGCCTCTCCAGTGCCACGTCCCACGCCTTCAAAGCGCACTTCGTGTTCGTGCCGATCCGCAGCATCTTCGCCAGCTCTCGGTCTGTCATCGCATCGCCTCCAGTACCACGTGCTCCTGTGCCTTGTTCAGCATCGCCGACATCGCGCGCGGCTCTGCCTCGCTAACAGTGACGCCGCTGCTCGTGCCAAACGGACCCTCGTCGCTTGTCACAAGGAACTCGCCCTCGTGATCCGTAGCCAATACCGTCACGTCATAGCCAAACAGTCCCCAAGTCACAGCGCGCCGCTCCTCCACGCTGGGTTGACCACTCTCGAACTTGACCACGTACCGATCTGCCATCACATAGCCCCCTTGCTCACCGTCATAAGACGCCGCCCCAAGTCGCTCAACACCGGCTCCTGGGGACTCGTAACCTGATAAGTGCCCCTGTAATCGGTCCTGGTAAAATACGCGTCCTTGCCGAACACCCGCTCCAGCGTCACGCGCAGCGCACACTTCTCCAGCTCCCGATTCTTGAACTTCAAGGTGTAGATCATCGCCGCTCCCTCAGCAGTTGTCCGCGTAGCTGCAGCTGTCCCGCCGCGCCACGTCCGGATCAGCAAACCAGCCGGGGATTTCTTCGGCGCTGGTCGCCGTCACATTCCACAAACCACCGGCCCCCATGTTCATCGTGTAACACCAGCCGGGCTCCAGCTCCATCAGCTGCTCCGCCGTATCAAAGTCAAGCTCGGCGTTATCGGCCAGCAGCTCCCTCACGGACCCTTCCCACACCGTCTCCGCGCCATCGTGCAGCGTCACGTTAACCGTGTAGCCGTCGCGCTCGTCCCGATCTGCCCATAGTCTGGTCGCCATCGCTTACCTCCCACTCCGGCGATTGCCCTGCCACTCGTAGATGTCAGCCACCAGCTCTATAGCTTCCTCGTCCTCGTCGTAGCGCGCTGCCAGCTCCAAAAACGGCATCATATACTCCAGCGCGTTGGGGTTCAGCTGGTCAGCATCGTAGGCTTCTTCTACGCCCATCTCCACCACCGATCGCAGTTGCTCCTGCACCGCCGCTCCCATCTTGCTGTATGCCTGCGCTAGTCTGACCATCTGCCGTAAGTTCATCTCTGCCCCCTGTGCTAGGTGTTGGTTGTCCCTCTACACTTGTAGTATAGCATAGCGCTAGTACCTTGTCAAGGGCTTTGACCACGAGTCTTCAGAGCTCGTCAGGACTCGTGGGACTGGTGGACCAGCCAGTGAGGGCTCACTGTGAGCCAGGTCCACGTCACCGCCACCTGATTCTCTGCCACGCGAGGCCGGCCGTCCGCGCTACGCGTAGCGTGCAGCGACACCTTCGCCTCCTCCGGCGTGAGCGCATACCAGGCCGATCGCGCAAACACCAGCCACTTCCCGGTCGTGTCTTTCGCCGTGTAAACGGGATCCCCGGACCGTAGCCCGGGGAGTAACTGCGCATCTGTCACCTTTGCTTCATACCACTTGATGCTGGTATCCATCTTGCTCATAGATCACACCTTGACGACGCGGTACTCATACTGCGTACCGTAGCGGAACAGGAACAGCTTTCGGCGTAGCTTGTAGTCACGCGTCTCGAAGCCTTTGACTTCCTCGATCACCACAGCACCGCCGTCCAGGTACTTGAAGTCTGCCGTGTACCTGATCGCGGCAACCCGCTGCCCACCGTACTTGAACGCAGGCTGCAGCTCAAAGGCGGGCTGCAGTTCCAGCTCACCGATCTCCCCCGCCGAGGCCAGTACCTTCAGCTCCCGGTATCGCAGAGACTCCGCCTTGCTAGCGAACAGCACGCCGTCAACCGTGCGCGCCGCCTTACCGGCCCGGGTGTTGCTTACTCTGTACTTCGATCGACGCGCCACGTCAGTTCACCGGCAGAAGACGACCCAGGGACGCAATCAGTATCTCGTAGGAGTGTCCCCGCGTACCGAGCGTCCACACCGGCTGTCTCACCGGCCCTACCAGTCGGTCCAGCTCCGATACCAGCCGCGGAGTTGCCCGCATCAGGCAAACATCATAGTCGGAGTGGCGATACATCACCCAGTCGTGCCCTTTCTCATCGCGCAGCACGGACCCCGGCTGCACTGTCCCCGAGTCCATCGCCAGCGCCAATGATTGCGCGTTCATAAACGCGCCTTCCTTGACCACGCCGCCCCACTGCTTGAGCACTTCGTACTGCATTCCAGTGTCGATTGCGCTCACTCTGATAAACTTGCCAGTCCCCATGATTGCTGATCCTCCTGTTAGAATAACGGTAACTGCTCTGTCGGTCGCTCACCAGCAGTCCGCCTTACCCGCGGATCAGCGCTATTGATCGCGCCGTCCTCATACACCACCGCCAACCGCACCTCACTCAGCCGCACGCCGCAAGCCGGACACGTCCACGAGCACACCGGTGGAATCTCCGCCGCGCAAGCGCCGCACGTCGTATACCTGCGCACGATCGCGCCGTGGTCCGGGGGCACGTACTGCGTCGCCATATACGTGCTCTTACCGCGTTTCTTCGTCACGCCAACACCTCTACCGGTTCACTGTGAACCGGTACGTGCTTCCACGATAGCCCCTTGATCGCGCGGTACGCCGCGCCACCGCTCACACCGTAGCGCGCCGCAAGTACCGCGAGACGCACTCCACGTGCGCTGAGTGCGCGCATCTGGACCACAGCCATATCAGTTAGCTTTGCTCTCGGGTGCGCCTCCCCCTGCCTTGCTGGGGCACGTCTCAGCACGTCGTAGGCGTGCTGGCAGTTCTCCGCGTGGGTCATATACTCCAGGTTGTAGGC